>Ga0209517_10000874_pt1 | contig 49021 bp, 33 predicted proteins | sample PeaSoiMetSII2010_FD_187695 | JGI IMG/M metagenome (GOLD analysis project Ga0209517, IMG submission 187695) | Peat soil microbial communities from Weissenstadt, Germany - SII-2010 (SPAdes) (version 2) | ecosystem: Environmental > Terrestrial > Soil > Wetlands > Peat | place: Germany...
CCTGCCGCGTGCCATAAATGATTCGAGAGTGGCTTGGACCGCGCGGTCTGACCGATTTTAACTGCTTCGGGTCGAGTATTTCGATCACCTCTCCGGTATGCCGACATACGGCCAAGTGGGCGGGAATCGGCAAACCCGACGGCCTTACCGGGGGCTATCCAGGCGGGTGGCCATTTTTCGGGGCGCGCGGCCACGGACAGGACTATTTATCGACCGTCAGTTGCGGGCTTTCTATTAGGTTGCCGACGGGTTTGTGGCTTCCTTTGTGGACCCGTTCTCGTTGTCGTATCGTCCTTGCGGCATTTAAAGACTTTGACCCAAACGTTGGGAATTTGTGCAAACGCCTCTGTAACCATGTGCAGGTTCTTCGCTCGTTGGTTGTCGATAACAAGGAAAATGCCGTGGGATGCGCCGTACCCTTCCAGATACTGCTTCATGTTCGCGTACGAGGTGGACTGCTTTGGCTTCGTGGTGCGCAGGTCCTTGTTGGAGGTCAATTTGACCTCCACGATGACTGGGCCTGCGAACCCGTAACGGACGAGCAAGTCTGGACGTTTCTCATCGAGGAGTTGAGGTTCTCGGTACACATCTACTTGGAACCCGCGCTTCAACAGAATATTTTCCACTTGGCTCTTCAGGGTCTTTTGCACTAATTTTTCGTACTGCTGGATGCTCGTCTTGAACACTTTTTCCGTATGAAGAAGATCATAAGCGCCTTCGGCCTCGATCCATCGAGTCAAGTCCCCCTCGATGGCGTCTTGCAGATGGTGCGATAGGTCTTGCGAGTTGATGATCTCCTTTCTAGCATATCGCCGGGCAGCATTGTACAGTTGGATTGCTTCGGCGATGTTCCGAGGTTTCCCAAGATACGACAAGTATTCTCGTCGCAGCGCAGCCATATGGGCGGCAAGCCAGTTCCCTCCCTCTTGCTCCTTGATTGTTGCTATCTTCTGCTCAAGCATTTGAAGTGGACCATACGATCCAAATTCTTTGAGGTTATTGAAGTAAGCATACACGATGCCCCAAAGGTAGGTCGCGTATTGATAGAATTTCTCACCCTTCGTCCACAACGCCATTGCATGATCCAGTAGTTGGAGGTAGTCCTGCTCGTAGCCTCGTACGCGAAGTTCCATTAATGGCTTGGCATAGGTTTTGCTGAAGATAATCTCATCTTCCAATCGGCCCACGACGCCAGCACCTCGCGGCATCGTCAAGGGAGCTGCATGTTCGACCACATGACGTAATCGCTCCCTAATCGCTTCCGCGTCGGCATGGCCGGTTATGAGCAAGGCCATGGCAGTTTCAGCCACTTCCCTGTCCCCTGGACTTGCAGCCCCTCGGTATGTATTCGCGATGGTCCTTAGAAACTCCTTGTCGGCGACAAACGACTCAACCACACCGAGTGCTCGTTGTCGGACATAGGTGAGTAGGCCTGGTTCTGTTGCAAACGCTTTCAAAATCGGTGTGGCGTCAGTGATGTGATACAGCTCGGCCGCATCGATGAAGTTGCTCGGCATATGCCGCCACAGGTCTGACCGGCGGTCCCTGTACACGCCCATGACAGGCGCAAACTCTGCCAGCGTGACGCTCTTAACCATTTCGAAGATTGCCTGCAGATCTTCGCTGTATGCGAAGGGGATATAATTGATGATGCTCTGCCGGAAGGGGGTAGTGTCAATGCCCAAATGTTTTGCCACCAGGAGGGCATCGCGGAAAATCTGAATATGGGAGCTCACAGTATATGTGGTTGCGCCACCACCGCGATCATCCGTAATGGTCAGGTCATAATTTGCGGGATTGACAGTGTTGAAGACCGATCCCCTTATTAGCTCCACCAGCCGGTCTCTGTCCCCGGACGATAGCAGGGGTTCCAATTGGCTGATCTGGTTCAGGTAGGATGCAAAGATTCCAGTGCTGTATTGCCCAGGTGCCGGTTCCAACTGCATCCTGAAGTCGTCGATTAACCGTTGTTGCTTGGCGGATACTCTTGTTTCGTTGGCCTTAACTTGCTCGTCCCAAGCTTGGTATTCCCTCGGCAAAAGTGCCCTTCCCGCCTCGAAGAGCTCTTCGCCTCGCAGTTTGTTGGAGGATTTTATCTGAAGGAGAACACCGAAACCCGATCCCTCCAAACCGGCTGCTACCATTGCGGCGATGCACTGATGCAGATCCGCTGGTGTTTCGATAAGTGCGGATAATAGTGGTTGCACTTGGTAAAGCGCGATTCGCGATCGGGCAATCTCGACGAATCGGGTAAACCAATTGTTGCTTCGGACCTTTGCGAGTTTTCCGAGACCGAGAATGAAGATTGATTGGCGTGCATACAGGTCTGTCGTCCAATTAAATGAATTCAATAGAGCTTCTTCAGAGAGGCCCGTCAATTCATCGTCGAATACCGCATCGATATTGTCGATGAGCACTTGGTCATGGTCATTGAAAACTGAAACTTCTCCCAAAAACGCTTGGCGAAAGCGCTCATCCGAGTTGAATTCACTGAGAAATGCCTTAAGGGATTCTTTCGCTTTCAGTGCGTAAAGGCCATATCGCGCCTCGATTATTTGCCTGATTGTCCCAAGAACAAAGTATTTCAAGCTTAATGGGCTCTCGGGATTCACTGCAGTGCAGAGTCTGAGGAATGCGCGCGCGATCGACTCGTCTCCCTCCAGGAGTGTCGCCGGTAGCCTTTCGATAATGCCGGGGTCGGCGAGCTGCTCCAAGGCAAACAATGCATTTCTTTGAAGGACAGTATTCTCATTGCCATCATTCGCAAATGCGAGCAGATGTTCCCGCCAGTAATCCCGATCGAGAGCTGCTCCGGCATCGAAGAGGTAGCCGACGATTAATGCAATGTTCCCCAGAGGTATCAAACGCTTTGTGCCGGTCTCGTTGTTGGCTCTTGTGACTTCAGACTTCAGGAGAGCTTCGTGAGAGGCGTCGAAGAGCCATGGCAATGATGAGGCAAGGGTTCCTGGCATCCATTGGAGGAGCCGTTGGTGATATTCCAGCAAATCCTGAAATAGAGCCTTTCTGAGTTGTGGAGCCACCTTCGTTGGGTCCACCCTGGCGAGAAAATCCAGGAATCCTTCGCCAACGATCTTACGTCCGCGGATACCGGAGAATTCGGCGAACTGCTCAAGGAGCCCAGGCTGCATGTCAACCAGGAAGGTCAAAGTGTTGAACCATGATGGTTGAAACTCGTTGATCTGCGGGTCGACAGCAAAGGCAAAGGCCGCTCGCCGAGGGTCAGCGAACCGGGTTATTTCCTTTGCGGCAAGGTACTCTTGAAATTCGGTATTGTCGAATTCAATGGAGTCATGATTGTCTTTGAGCAGGGTCTTATCAAACAGCACTTGAAGGTCCAGTTGCGAGAGCGCCGCAACCTTAAGATCAGACTCGAGGTCGTCAAAGAACGTCATGAGTTCGTCTTTGCGAATCCTGTTGGCTTGATAAAGCTCCATCGTGAGCGCGAGCTTCTCGAGAAGTCGTTTTGTGATTGCGCGCTTATCAGCATTCAGTCGTTCGTCTTCTAATTTGAGTTTGGCGTAAATGAAGTACTCAAAGAGGTCGTTGCGGGACAGCCCCTCAACCGAGTCCAACTGATGTTCCTTCAAGTACTCGCTGAGCAGGCACAGGTACCGGGGCACTTGGATGACCAGCGTGTTATGCCGAAATGACATCAGTCGGCCAAGGAAATTACCGACCGCTGCCGCTGGGAGGCCGCTATTGATCAGGTATTCTCGCACCTGGTTCTGCGCGAATGGGGAGATCGTAATGAATCGATACCCCGAAAAGTCAACGGCGTGCCTGCTAATGAATACCCATCGCGAAGAAAGATATATTGGCAACGCCTGTTGTGGTCGAGAAATGTCCCGAATCTTTTCGAGGACCACGGGGAAAAGGCTTGCTTGAATTTCATCCAGGCCGTCGAGGAGCAACGCTCGGCTTTGGGAGGTGTTGTTGCCAAGGAATTCGTCAATCTGCGTGATGGCATTACTGTCTTTGAGATTGATAAGTTCTGTGATAGCGCCGTCTCTGGCGAGGCGCTCCTGAATCTTCTCCAGCAGTAGGGTCTTTCCGACGCCTGGTTCGCCGACGATAAGATTGCGGTCTCCCTGCATGACTTGGGCGATGCCCACAGCCTTCTTTGTGCTTAGTTGGAAGTACGGATCGTACGAGGCGTAGAAGTCCTTGGCCTCTGCAAATGTGGAATGGATGTGAAGTGTCGGATCTAGGTACATAGCAGCCTCAATGTGGACTGATTGTTCTCGTGACCCGAGCGACAAGTTTAGCATGCCGTTGCGGTCGACGAATGTATCGTTAACGAGGATATTGGGAACTGTCCAGGCTAGGAAGCCACAGAGTTTGGTTTCGCGCCGAGAGCCGGTAGCGCAGAGTCCCAGGTGTTGGGACTCTGCGGTTCTTCCGTTGGCCATGTTCAAGTGTGTTTGAGTGACAAGCAAATCCCTAACGTCAAAAGCCGCAGACTCGCAACAACAGCGAGTCTGCGCTACCCGCTACCCGCCCTTGAACGGGTAAACCGCTTCCATGGATGAAAGGGACTTTAAACCTCGGCGCATTTTTCTCTTGACAAACGAGACAGTATAGGCTAGAGTTCTTGCGTGGGGTTGGGCAGGGGGGTAGTCTCTGCCGGACAGGTCATGCCAGAAAGTCCACTTTTGTTTTCATCCGTAGTCCTTGCCTGTGGTTCCTGCTTACAAATGCAGTCAAGAAGTCGAGGAGTCAAAGAATCTAAGGAGTGGGAGACCCAGAGCCGACCGCGACCGTCGCGTGCGGGCCGCAGCCCGGAAGGTGGCGGAGGGCTCCCAACGTCTCGACTCCTCAACCGATCGACTGCAAAAGTGGGGGAACAAAGCGAGAATGTCTATGAAAACAAAGAATCGGCGTAGCGCTGACCTTCAGGTCAGCAAGGCGGGACAAAATGCCGACCTGAAGGTCGGCGCTACGAGAAACGTATGAACAAAGCAGGAATGTCTATGAAAACAAAGGAAGAGGTCAAGAAGTCGAGGAGTCAAGGAGTGGGGGAGTCTGGCGGCAGCAGGCAACCTCGGCGCGAAGCCCCAGCCGCAGTCTGGAACGCCTCGGCTGGCTTCTCGACTCCTCGACTTCTGGACCTTTGGAGTTCAGAATCAAGGGAACAAAGCGAGAATGTCTATGAAAACAAAGGACAAGTACAAAATGTCGCTGAGCAAGGTAGCGCGGACCTGTACTTGAGTGGGCATGCGAGGTGGGTAATATGCTACGATGAGCGAAACTCAAGCGTACCAGCAACTCGACATCGGAAGCGTGCCGCGAGTAGACGCTGAAATTCACGCCGGATCGAACAACCGCGGCGCCGAGAGGGGAGCTTCGACCCGTACCGGTGGGCCCCTGTGGAGTAGAGGAAACGCCTTTTGGGGTCACGCTCTGTTCGACGGCCGCGCCACCATGGCTCATCGCCTCCCCAATAACTCTTTCGCAGCCTCAACGACCCGATCCGGTTCAAACCCGAATTTCCGCTGAAGCTCTTTCAAAGGCGCCGAGGCTCCGAAGGTCTTCATCCCGATCACGACGCCGGAATCGCCCACGTATCGCTCCCATCCGAAAGTCGAAGCCTCCTCAACTGCGACGCGCGCCTTCACGGTTGGGGGCAGTACGCTGTCACGATATTCCTTGGTTTGGTGTTCGAAGATGTCCCAGGACGGCATGGAGACCACGCGCGAGCGAATGCCCTCGGCAAGCAGCGTCTCGTGGGCGTCCACAGCCAGAATGACTTCACTGCCGGAAGCGATCAGGATCAACTCGGGATTGCCGTTCGGAGCGTCTGCCAGTACATAGGCACCGCGCGCCACACCCGAAGCCGGTGCATATTTGATTCGGTCGAGGGTGGGCAAGGGCTGGCGCGACAACGCCAGCACAGCGGGTTCGTGGCGCAATTGCAGGATGTAACGATAGGCCTCAACCACTTCATTGGCGTCGGCAGGCCGCAGGGTCACCAAGCCGGGAATGGCGCGTAGTGAAGCCAGTTGTTCAACGGGCTGGTGGGTCGGGCCGTCCTCGCCGTCGCCCATGGCGTCGTGAGTGAAAACGAAAATCGTGGGCAGTTCCATTATCGCCGAGAGGCGGATGGAGGGGCGCGCGTAATCGCTGAAGATGAAGAAGGTGGCGCCGAAAGGCCGGAGCTTGGACAACGATAGCCCGTTCACAATCGCCGCCATGGAGTGCTCCCGGATGCCAAAGTGCAGAATCTTCCCACCCGGACTCTCGGCCTGCAAGTCTTCGGCGCCCTTGTAGGTCAACAGGGTCCTATTGGATGGCCCGAGGTCGGCTGACCCCCCAAGAAACCAGGGAATATTCTGTGCGAGCACGTTCAGGACTTTGCCCGAGGCGTCTCGCCCGGCAATGCCCTTCGCGTCCGCGGGAAAGACGGGAAGGTTGCGGTCCCAGCCGGCCGGGAGCTCCCGTCGTTCCATTTGATCGAGCTCAGCGGCGAGTGCGGGGTAGCTGGTTCTGTAAGCAGCGAAAAGGTTCGTCCAATCCCGCCGGGCCTTCGAGCCCGCTTGGCCTACCCCTTCCGCGAAGTGCTCGTAGACACCGTCCGGCACAAGAAACTTCGCGTCCTCAGGCCATCCGTAGAAGCGTTTCGTGAGTCGAACTTCCTCGTCGCCTAAGGGCTCGCCGTGCGCTTCCGCGGTGTCGTGTTTATGCGGTGAACCGTATCCGATGTGGCTGTCCAGAATGATGAAGGTCGGCCGCCCCTTCGTCTGGCGGAAGACTTCCAGGGCGTGTTGGATGCGGTCGGTATCGTTGGCATCGCCAACCCGCAGAACATTCCACCCGTAACCCAGAAAGCGCGTCGCCACGTCCTCCGTGAAGGTGATGCGTGTGTTCCCTTCGATCGTGATGTGATTGTTATCGTAGACCCAGCAGAGATTGTCCAGGTTGAGGTGGGCAGCCAGGGAGGCCGCTTCCGATCCAACACCTTCCATCAGGCAACCGTCTCCGCAAACGGTATAGATCTGGTAATCGAAAACTGCGAAGCCAGGCCGGTTATAACGCGCGGCGAGCCACTTTTGAGCAATGGCCATGCCTACGCTCGTCGCAATGCCTTGGCCGAGGGGACCCGTCGTGGCTTCGACACCCGAGGTCAAGTGGTACTCGGGGTGGCCGGGGGCTTTGCTGCCGAGTTGGCGGAAGTGGCGGATATCATCGAGGGTCACCGAGGGGTGTCCGAGCGTCTCGTATTCGGCATTCACCGCTTGTGTTTTGGTGAGGTGGAGTACCGACCACAGCAGCATGGAGGCGTGACCGTTCGAGAGCACGAACCGATCGCGGTTAGGCCAGATGGGGTCCTGCGGATCGAAGCGCATGACGCGATTCCAAATGGTGTAGACCAGAGGAGCAAGCGCCATTGGAGTGCCGGGGTGCCCGGAATTGGCCTGTTGCACCGCATCCATCGAAAGCGTGCGGATGGTGTTAATGCAGAGTTGATCGAGTTGCGTGCCTGTCATGGGTCGGGCAACTTGCGTGGTGCTCATAGGTTCCTCCCTGTACTACCTACTGAGGATTGCAGAACTAAGTGACATGACCCCCTCGCCCACCGGCGCGAGAATAGGCTCGATCGGGTTTCGGAGCCCGTCAGCCGACGGGCGCAAGAATGTGGCCCACGGTGACAGCCGTGGGGAAAAAGCAGGGCCGATGCGCCTGAGAAGCCCCAGAAGGGGCGAAAGAGCTGTCTTGATGACCGCAAACACTCTGTCGCCACTACGTGGCTCAGCGTGCTCTTTGTGTGCCCTGATCCCACGGCTTGGCGCCGCGGGCCACATTCTTGCGCCGCTGACGCGGCTTGGCTTGGGGTCACAGGGTTGTTCTAGCGCCTATGCCCCGAGCCATCTCTCCCGAGGGTGCAGCAGGGCTGAGCTTACCCGGCCGTCCGACGGCGCAAAGCCGCCTCTACATCGAACTCAGCTTCTCCCGCCGACGCACGATCGGCCAGAACCAGAGCTTGTTCGCGCTGCACGCGCCCGGCGGGAATCGACACATCACCATCCCACAGGCGATGCAGCGCTTCCTTCTTCTCACTCCCGGTCACGACCCAGAGTATGCGCCGGGCGCGATTGATCGCCGGGTAAGTCAGCGTCATCCGGCGCCTGCCCTGGTAGATTCCGGTCAGTGCCACGTCCGCGTCGGCAACACGGAGTGCCGCATCGCCCGGCACCAGCGACGCCGTGTGGCCGTCTGGGCCGAGTCCCAAATGCACGAGATCGAGCGCCGGCGGAGACCCCAAAACTCTCCGCAGAATATCGCCATACTGCAGGGCTGCGGCCTCAAGATCGTGGGAATCCACCGGCATGGCATGGATCTGCTCCGGGGGCAAAGGGGCATGCTCGAGCAAGCTCTCGCGCAAGTGGGTGAGGTTCCGGTCCGGGTCTCCATCAGGCGCCACGCGTTCGTCGACCTGAAACACCTGCACCCCTGCCCAGGGAATATCCTCGCTTGCCAGCTCCCGCAGCATGATCCACGGAGTGTGACCACCGCTGACCGCCATAGCAAAACGGCCACGCGCAGCGATCGCCGCATGAGCCTCACTGGCGATGTTCGCGGCGGCGGCTCGCGCGACGGAATCGGCGTCATCAAACACTTCAATCTTCATCGAAGGTTCTCCGTAGGGGTAGGGCTTGCCCTACCCGGCTTGAGTGCGCACGGGCCGACATCACTGACCCAGGCCGTTGGCCCATAAGCGTTAACCTAAGGGTGCGAGGCCTGTGAAAGCCGCGGAGCGGCGGCAGGAAGTAGCCCACGGCGTGAGCCGTGGGACATGCTTCGACGGCCATGATCACAGCCCCGGAAGGGGCGACAGAGGCGGTGCTGGAGTATCTGCCGCCCCTCCGGGGCTGAGACAACTCAGGGTTGCTCTTCCGTCCCACGCCTTACGCCGTGGGCTACTCTCTGCCGGCCCTCCGGGCCTCTGGAAGCGGTCATTCAGACCTATACTGCCGCCAGCGGAGCCATTAGGTTAACGCTAATGGGCCGTTGGCCTGGGCTTTGTTAGAGCGCCCCTGTGGTGCTCGTCAGCCGGCGTGGGCCGCAACGCTTCTGTCTTTCTGTTCCGCCGCCGGCACCATTAGCCACACTGCTCGGGGCTTCTCGAGCTTCGCGACGAGATCCTCAAGTGAGGTACTGCCTTCCGCCTTCTCCCGCACCAACTCCTCCACGGCTTTCGACGAGCTATCGAAGACGACCGAGCGGTGGCCTTGTTTGATAAGCCGCCGCACCATGTTCGCTCCCATCCTTCCCAGCCCAATCATTCCAAGTTGCATAAATGACTCCGTTGCCGATGTCATCGTCACTGGATTTCTTGACGTTCCTTCTCCCATCCCTTGATGCCGGCTCTCAGACGGTCCATCGCTGCAGTCACTCCTTCGCCCTCGCTTTGTCCATGTCCAGAGTTCCTCGCGGTTACGATCCTCTAACCGTTTGCGTGAACCGCGGCCGTCCAACCGATTTCTCCCCAGTACTCCGGTCATCGCCGGACTTATTGGTGGATGCTTCGTAGATACTCTGAATGGCTGCATCCAGCAAAGCGTTGAACTCGGCAGGGGATTGCTGGGCCGAGAGGCCCGCGAGCAGCGCCCGCGAAAAGCTCGCCACAACCCCGTGATTCCTGCGCAGACGCCTGTTGCCTTCTTCCCGTGTATATCCGCCCGACAGTGCAAGCACCCTCACGACCTTGGGGTGCCTGACACAGTCGGCGTAGAAATCGTCTTGCTCCGGCAGGGTGAGCTTGAGCATGACCATCTGACCCGCCGGCAGGACGTTAAGCTTCTCGAGCAGAGCCGCCTTCAGCAGAGCTTCGGCCTTGGCTTTTTCCGGGCAGTGAATATCCACTTCCGGTTCGAGGATCGGTATGAGGCCCGTGGCAATAATCTGCTCTGCCGCTTCGAACTGCTGGCTCACAATGTTCTTGACGCCCGCCGAATCGGCTTGGTTGATGACCGACCGCATTTTGGTTCCGAATATGCGCTTTGCTTTGGCCCTGGCCAGCAGCGCGGAAAGGTCGGGCATCGGCTTCATCAAGTGGACACCGTTCTCCTCCGCGGCCAGGCCTTTGTCCACTTTCAGAAAAGGCACAACCCGTTTCACATTCCACAGATAATCCGCGCTCGGCTGTCCCTCGATGTCCCTGTCCATGGTGTTCTCGAACAGGATGGCGCCAAGAATCCGCTCGCCGGTAAAGCTGGGGCTCGTAATGATGCGCGTGCGCATCTGGTGCACGATCGCAAACATCTCTTCGTCGTTCGACCATGCGCCTTCCTTGATTCCGTAAGCAGCAAGCGCCTTAGGGGTGCTGCCGCCGCTTTGATCCAGGGCTGCAATAAAACCGGGATGTGTCTTCATTTTCTCAAGTTGCTCGGTGAAGCTGCCCATCATGCCTCCTTGATTTTCCTGTAGCGGCGAATGAGGTTATTCGTGGAAGTATCGTGGCCAAGTGCGGGCTCTTGCGGGCCCTTGAGTTCCGGAACAATGCGCTGCGCCAGGACCTTTCCAAGTTCCACACCCCACTGGTCGAACGAGTTGATCTGCCAGATAATGCCCTGAGTGAAAACACTATGTTCGTAAAGGGCGACGAGTTTGCCGAGCACCTCCGGCGTGAGCCGCTCCGCGAGGATGGTGTTCGACGGGCGATTGCCTTCGAAGACGCGGTGAGGCACGAGCCAATCCGGCGTGCCCTCGGCCTTGACTTGTTCAGGTGTCTTGCCGAACGCCAACGCCTCGCTTTGCGCGAAAACATTCGCCAAAAGCAGATCGTGGTGGCGGCCCAGCGGGTTGAGCGCCTGTCCGAAGGCGATGAAGTCACAGGGAATGAGCCGCGTCCCCTGGTGAATCAACTGATAGAAGGAGTGTTGCCCATTGGTTCCCGGTTCGCCCCAATAAATCGGGCCGGTCGGGTAGGTGACCTCGGCGCCGTCGAGGGTGACGTGTTTACCGTTGCTCTCCATGGTCAACTGCTGGAGGTAGGCCGGGAATCGTTTCAGATACTGCTCGTAAGGCAACACGGCCACGGTCTGAGCGCCGAAGAAATCGTTGTACCAGATTGCCAGAAGGCCCAGGAGCACCGGCAGGTTGCGCTCAAACGGCGTGGTGCGAAAGTGTTCGTCCATCTCGTGGAAGCCATCGAGCATGGCTCGAAAATGCTCCGGCCCGACGGCCAGCATGGTCGATAGCCCAATCGCCGAATCCATGGAGTAGCGCCCGCCAACCCAATCCCAGAAGCCGAACATGTTGGCCGTGTCGATCCCGAATTTCGCCACCTCCGCCGCGTTCGTCGATACCGCAACAAAGTGCTTGGCCACCGACTTGACATCACCGCCGAATCCCTCCAGTGACCAGGCACGAGCGGTGTGGGCGTTCGTCATGGTCTCGAGCGTGGTAAAGGTTTTTGAAGAGACAATGAAAAGAGTCTCCGATGGGTCGAGATCGCGGACGGCTTCCGCGAAGTCAGTGCCATCCACATTGGAGACAAACCGGAATGTCCGCTCGCGCTCGCTGTAATGTTTGAGCGCCTCGTAGGCCATCACCGGGCCGAGGTCAGAGCCCCCAATGCCGATGTTGATCACATTGCGAACGGGCTTGCCGCTTTGCCCCTTCCACTCCCCGCTGCGCACACGCTGGGAGAAGTTCGTCATCTTATCCAGGACGGCGTGAACCTGGGGCACGACGTTCTCACCGTCAACTACGATGGAGGATCCTTGGGGGGCGCGCAAAGCAACGTGCAGCACGGCCCGCTTCTCTGTTACATTGATTTTTTCGCCGCGAAACATGGCGTCGATACGGGATTGCAATCCTGATTCCTCGGCCAGCCCGATGAGTCGCTTGAGGGTCTCGTCCGTGATGCGGTTCTTCGAGTAGTCCAGGAAGAGGCCCACGGCTTCGGCGGTCATCCGCTCACCGCGCCCGGGGTCATCTGCGAAGAGTTTTCGCAGATGCAATTCGCGAACCTTCTTGTAGTGAGATTGGAGGGCCTTCCACGCCTTCCGCTTCGTCGGTGGTTCGAGGTCTACCTTTGCGGTCAGTGTGGCTACCTGTGTCGCCATATTCGTACTCCTTATCTTCTCCCGACTTGTCTAGGAACGGTTTTTCCTGGCAGCGGGAGGATTCGGTCATCGCCACGCGTCCCGCCCCCATCGACAATCAGCGCGTTCAATCGACCCAGCCATTTTCTTTGGAGTGCGGCAGCTTGCTGCCGCTTTCGTCCAGCGAGCTTGGTCGCGGACTGACCGACCGAAGCACCGCGCACCGGCCAGCAAGCTGGCTGTGAAGAAAGCGGCAGCAAGCTGCCGCACTCCAAAGCCTTCATCCGGCTACGGCCGCCTTGAGTGCGGCGCTCTTAGAGACAATCACCGCCATTAGATCGTTCCACGACTTAACAAACGACGCCGCTCCTTCTTCCTGAAGCTGGGCAGCCAGGGCATCGACATCGATTCCAGCTTTGGCAAACTGCGCCAGCACCTCTTCGCAGTCACCCCCATCGACCGGCAGAATCCTGCCCAATTCGCCGTGATCGGCGAGCGCTTTCAATGTACCCTCCGGCATCGTGTTCACCGTGAAAGGCGCGGCGAGGGCCTTGATGTAAAGCACATCGGAAGCCTTGGGATCTTTAGTTCCCGTGCTGGCCCACAGGAGCCGTTGGGGGCGGGCGCCGGCGTTGACAACCCGCTGCCACTGGGGCGAATCAAGCAATCTGCGGTAAGCTTTGTACGTGCGCTTGGCGATGGCAACGCCAAGCTGATCACGCAGCGACTCGGGGACCTTGCCCATCACCGCCGCGTCCCAACGGCTGATGAATATCGAAGCGACGGAGCCGACATTGGGATTCAGGCCGGCCTCGATGCGCCTCTCGATGCCGCGCAGAAACGCCTCGGCAGCCGCCACGTATTGCTCGCGGGAGAACAGCAGCGTGACGTTGATCGGCACGCCGGCAAAGATCGCCTCTTCGATGGCCGGCAGGCCCTCCTTGGTGCCAGGGATCTTGATGAATAGGTTAGGCTGGCCCGCCCGCGTGTGCAGATCCTTGGCTGCCTCGAGAGTGCTGGCGGTGTCGTAGGCGAGCAAGGGCGAAACCTCCAGCGACACCCAACCGTCCACGCTATCTGTCTGGTCATGAATGGGTCGGAACAGAGCGGCAGCTCGGCTAAGGTCCTCCAGCGCCAACTCGAAGAAAAGCGCCTCGCCCGATTTGCCTTTGCGCAGCTTTTCGCGAATCGCGGCGTCGTAAGCCGTGCTGTTCTTAATGGCGTGATCGAAGATCGTAGGATTTGAGGTTAGTCCTGTTACCGACAGCTCATCGATGTAGCGTTTGAGCGTGCCGCTATCCAGCAGATCCCGCGTGATGTTGTCGAGCCAGATGCTCTGGCCCAGATTGTGGAGCAGTTCGGTCGCTTTCATCGAGTTACCTCCATAGCAAGTGGCGTCAATGGGATCACGGCACGGCCTCTACCAGCTTGTCGGTCGGCTCACCTCGAAGTGCCGCCAACCGGTTTGAGTTTTTCGTCAAATCATGCAGCCATTCGAACTTTCCATCGGATAGCATGTTTTCCGACATGCGCCACCGCCAATTGCCTTCGGCGCGGCCGGGGACGTTCATTCGCGCTTCTCTCCCCAGGTTCAACAAGTCCTGCAGCGGAGCCATCGCCAGCGCAGCCGGGGAGGACCATGCCAATTCCATCAGGGCCGGGGCAGCCTCGGCTGTTGCGCCCGGCGCCCGTTTCAAGTACCTCCAGAGGTTCTGTTGTTGGTCGTTGGGCAAATCCTCAGACCATTCTCGAGTCGTGGGATTGTCATGAGTGCCGGTGTACACCACGGTGTTGGCGACGTAGTTCTGAGGGAGATGCGGGTTATCCGCATGGCCATCGAAGGCAAACTGAAGCACCCGCATTCCCGGCAGGTGGAACTGGTCGCGCAGTGCATACACGTCTCGCGTGATCAATCCCAAATCCTCCGCAATGAACGGCAGGGCGCCCAACTCATTCTCGGCGGCACGGAAGAACTCGGCGCCAGGACCTTCGACCCACTTCCCAGTCTCAGCAGTCGGAGCGCCCGCGGGCACGTGCCAGGCCGCCACGAAACCCCGGAAATGATCCAAGCGAATCACGTCGACGTGGGCCAGCAGCGAGCGCAAGCGAGATATGCACCAGCGATAGCCGGACCCGCGTAGGGCATCCCAGTTGTACACGGGATTGCCCCAAAGTTGGCCCTGCGCGCTGAAATAGTCAGGAGGCACGCCGGCAACGAAGCGGGGACGGCGGTGCTCGTCCAGCAGGAAGATCTCCGGGTTGGCCCACACGTCGCTTGAGTCGGACGAGACGTAGAAGGGCACGTCGCCGACGAGACCCACTCCCTTGAGGTGGGCGTAGGCCTTCAACCGCTCGCCTTGGCGGAACACCAGGAACTGCCCAAAGCACACCTGGCCCGTCTCATCCGCCAATTCACGCCTGGCTTGCTCAAGCGCCACAGGCTTGCGCTCGGCCAACTCTACCGGCCATTCAAGATAGTAGGCGCCGCCAAACTTCACTTTCAAGGCTCGGAAAAGCGCGTAGTCCTCGAGCCAGTGCGCCTGCTCATTGCGAAATTGCTCATAGGCTGCCTGAAGATCAGGGCGTACTCCGGCCTTGAAGTTAGACCACGCTGTCTTAAGTAGCTGATGTTTGAAAGGGATAACGGCTTTGTAATCGATTTCACCTTCGGAGCGCAAATAGAGTTCGAAATCGCTCGCCCGCACCAGTCCATTTTCGATCAGCCAGTCCGGGCTGATGAGCAGTGAATTGCCGGCAAAAGACGACAACGGATCATACGGCGAGTTCCCGGCGCCCGTGGGACCGAGCGGCAGCGACTGCCACCAACTCTGGCCGGCTTCGGCAAGCCGGTCGATCCAGGCGAGCGCCGCCGGTCCCATATCGCCGATGCCGTAAGGCGAGGGCAGCGAGGTAACGTGCAACAACAAGCCCGAGGCACGGTATCCCGCAAGAAACGGCAGCACACTCGCACTCCGGCTGCTCATGCTTGTCCCTTTGAGGCATTCAGTGCGTTATTCACAATTCCCTCGGCTTCTGCGAGGATGGCGTTCAAATGCGACTCGTCTTGGAAACTTTCTGCGTAGATCTTGTAGATGTCCTCCGTGCCAGAAGGCCTCGCAGCAAACCAGCCGCTCTTGGCCACGACCTTCAATCCGTCTATCGGCGCGTTGTTGCCGGGGGCGCGGGTCAGCTTGGCGATGATTGGCTCGCCTGCCAGGCTCGACTCGCGGATTGCCTCAGGCGAAAGTTCCCGTAAACGCGCCTTCTGTTCGGGTGTCGCGGGGGCGTCGATGCGCGTGTAATAAGGGGTCCCGAACTCCGCGGTCAACTCCCCATAATGCTCCCCAGGATCCTTGCCTGTCTTAGCGGTGATTTCAGCCGCCAGAAGGCTCATAATTGGCCCGTCCTTATCGGTCGTCCACACTCTGCCGTCACACCGCAGGAAGCTCGCCCCGGCACTTTCTTCGCCGCCAAAGCAGCACGAGCCGTCGTATAATCCGGGAACGAACCACTTGAACCCGACGGGAACCTCCCAGAGCCGGCGACCCAACTTTTGCACCACTCGATCGATCATGCTGCTCGAGACCAGTGTCTTGCCAACCGCGATGTGCGCCGGCCACAGCGGGCGGTGCGCGAGCAGGTAGCTGATGGCCACTGCCAGGTAGTGATTGGGGTTCATCAACCCGCTCGAGGGCGTGACGATGCCATGGCGGTCCGCGTCCGGGTCCGTGGCGAATGCCAGGCGGTATTTGTCCTTGAGTCCGACCAGCCGCCCCATCGCATATGGACTGGAAGGATCCATGCGGATTACTCCGTCGTGATCGACGGTCATGAAGGAGAACGTGGGGTCTATCACCGGATTCACGACGGTGATGTCCAGATGATATATCGAGTTGATCGGCTCCCAGTAGGGCAGAGTCGCGCCTCCCAGCGGATCCACCCCCAGCTTAAGGCCGGCCGCCCGGATCGCATCCATGTCCACGACGTTCCGCAGGTCGCGGATGTAAGGCAGCGCAAAATCTTCCTGATGCGTGCTTGCCGCCTTGATGGCGGTCGAGAACGGCACGCGCTTCACTCCGGCGTTGCCTCCCCGCAGAAGCTCGTTGGCTCGATCCTCCACCCACTGCGTCACGTCCACATCAGCGGGGCCGCCGTGAGTCGGATCGTACTTGAACCCGCCGTACTCCGGCGGGTTGTGGGAGGGCGTGATCACGATGCCATCAGCAAGATGCTCCTTGCGGTCGCGGTTGTAAACGAGGATGGCATGTGAGATGACGGGTGTTGGCGTTATGCCGTTCTCTCGTTGAATCACGGTGTCCACGTTGTTGGCCGCCAGCACCTCGAGCGCCGTGCGCTCGGCCGGCTCCGAGATGGCGTGGGTATCCTTACCCATGAATAGCGGACCATCGGTGCGGGCATGGTAGCGGTAATCACAGATCGCCTGCGTGATTGCCAAAATGTGCGCTTCAGTAAACGTGCCGTGTAGCGGTGAACCGCGATGCCCGCTGGTCCCGAAAATGACCATCTGGTTGGGGTCGTTGATGTTCGGCTGGTGTTCAAAATATTTGCGTTGGAGCTCCGCCACATCGATCAGCAGCTCCTTTGGGGCGGGTAGACCCGCCAGCGGCGAGATGCTCGAGCTTCGCTGCGTCTCTACGGCACCGGACACGGCTTCACCTCCCAGATGTCGCTCGCGTATTCCTTGATCGTACGGTCACTGGAGAACTTGCCTGAGCCCGCCACATTCAAAATGGCCTTGCGCGCCCAAGCGTGCTGGTCGGCATACAGATCAACCAAGCGCTGATCAGCCTCGAGATAGGACCCCAGATCCGCAAGGTGCATGTAGTAATCGCCATGGGTCAAAAGGGTGTCGTACAGGGGGGCGAAGATGCCAGGTTCTTCACGACTGAAATGATTGGAGGAAATCAGGTCCAAAGCCGCCCGCGTCTCCGGCTCGTGGTCATAGTGCCAGTGCGGGTTATACCAGCTCCTGCTGCTGCTTACCTGCTGCGCCGTCAATCCAAACAGAAAGAAGTTTTCCTCGCCCGCCTCCTGTGCCATCTCAATGGTTGCGCCGTCGCGCGTGCCAATGGTCAAAGCGCCGTTCATCATGAACTTCATATTGCTGGTGCCGCTGGCTTCGTAACCCGCGGTCGAGATCTGGTTTGAGACGTCGCTGGCAGGAATCAGGCGCTCCGCCAACGACACGTCGTACTCGGGCAGGAATAGAACCTTGATTCGACCTTGCACTGCCGAATCACCATCGACAGTGTCGGCCAGGTTCTCAATGAACTTGATAATGAGTTTTGCCAGTTGGTATGCCGGGGCCGCCTTGCCGGCGAAAAGAAACGTCCGCGGCGCCATCTCCGTTTTGGGATTCTTCCGCAGCCGGTTATAGAGCACCACAATGCGCAGCGCGTTGAGAAGTTGCCGCTTGTATTCGTGTATGCGTTTGATGTGGCAATCGAAGATGGTGTCCGGGTCCACCACCTGGCCGGAGGATGACTTGAGCCAATTGGCAAACGATCCTTTGGCCTCGCGCGTGGCCTTTATTAACTCATCGCGAAAGCCCTGGTCGTCAGCCAATGGTTTCAGTTTGCTCAATTGACCGAGGTCGGTTATCCAGCCGTCGCCAATCGCCTTGGAGATCGTGCGGGCAAGCGCCGGATTAGCCAGCAACAACCAACGCCGGGGGGTCACTCCATTCGTCTTGTTGCTAAAACGATCGGGGAACATCTCAGCGAGGTCCTTCACCGTCGTCGTCCGCAATAACCTGGTGTGGATCTCCGCCACACCATTCGTACTGTGCGAGCCGACGATGGCCAAGTTAGCCATGCGCACGTGCTTGGTGGGACCCTCCGCAATCAGGCTCGCACGCGCCACACGTCCCTCGTCGCCCGGAAATCGTGTTCGAACCAAGTCCAGAAGCCGTTGGTTGACGTCGTAGATGATTTCGAGATGGCGCGGCAGCAGTGCCTCGAACCACGCAAGCGGCCATTTCTCCAGCGCTTCGGGCAACAGGGTATGGTTCGTGTAACCCAGGGTCCGCCGGGTGATGTCCCACGCTTGGCCCCACGGCAAGTGAGCTTCGTCGAGTAAAATCCGCATTAATTCCGGGACCGCCATCGCCGGGTGCGTATCATTGAGCTGAATGGCGGCTTTCTCCGGAAGTGAAGTCCAGTTGGCATTGCTGCGCCGGAAGCGCCGGATAATATCGGCCAGGGAGCACGCCACCAAAAAGTACTCCTGCACGAAGCGCAGGCCCTGCCCCATGCTCGTTGAATCATCCGGATAGAGCACTCGCGTGAGCGATTCAGCATCGAGAGTCTCGGCTACCGCAGCTACGAAGTCACCATGGCTGAAGGCCTGAAAGTCGAAGTAATCAGGTGCGCTTGCGGCCCACAGGCGAAGCGTGTTGATGGTTTTGCCACCGTAACCCACGACCGGGCGGTCGTAGGGGACGCCGATCAGGCTGCACGTCTTGCCAAGGACCGCACGCAGGCTCCCGTCGCGCTTCTCGAAGGAGCAGTTGAACTTGATCTCGACGGACTCGTCGTGGCGAGCGACCTCCCACGGGTCGGGGGGACGCAACCAATTATCCGGATGCTCCTCTTGCCAGCCATCGCGGATAGTCTGCTTAAACATGCCATATTCGTAACGCAGGCCGTATCCCATCGCTGGGAGTTGCATCGTCGCCATCGAGTCAAGAAAGCAGGCCGCCAAACGTCCGAGTCCACCATTGCCCAACCCTGCGTCGGGTTCCTGCTCCAGCAGGTTGGCCCAATCCAGATCCTTCACCTTGATGGCTCGCCCTATGACGGGATCCAGCAAGAGATTCCTCACATTGTTGGCAAGAGAACGGCCAATTAGAAACTCGATGGATAGATAGTAGACGCGTTTCGGATTCTCCTTGCCGTAGGTACTCTCAGTCTTGATCCAGCGCTGCGATAGCATATCCCGCACCGATCGAGCGAGAGCCTCAAATCGCTCTCGAGCGCCCGTCGCAGCTACGTCGACCACGTTGTCAAACGTGAGGTGGCGCTCATAGAGACCACTCGGCGTTCCTGCGAAATCAAGCTGACTGCATCCGTATTGACTGTGGAGCTTCGACACCACCTCGGTTTCGTGCGACTTCGAGGGCTCCATCGTGCTTCTCGTTGCCATTTTTCCTCTTTCTTGAAAATCAAGCCGGCTGACATTCAAATGGCATTGGGTCTTCGGCCTACGGGATATCGGGGGCCCAAATGCTCGTGGATGACCAGGGTTGTGATCCTTTCCGTCATCTGCACTCTCCACAATTTGATTCGGCTGCTCAAAGCTTACTTGCATTGGTGCTGAGGGAGCCCAACTGATCAGAGACGGTCATTTTCCATACCCTTGAAATCGCCATTGAGAAGCTCGCGAACGGGCGTACAGATTTTTTCGTTGGTAGGACAATTACAATGCGCATTCCCTCATCGGCGAGAATTGCTGCAGCACCGACCACAAACAAAATCGTCGCCACAAGTACAACCACACACACCGCTGTCAATAACACTAACAGAAAGTACATTTAACCTTCCTTTCATTTCCCTCATGCTGCTGGAGCGGCAACTTCTGCCATCGATCCGCTGGTGTGCCTTTATCTACCCGTCTCAAGCGCGCGCCGAGAAAATTGGAGAGTTCTGTGGTAAGGGCCGGCCATGCAGATCTTAATGCCCAGCCTCAGGCGCGCCCGGTGGAGCTGTGACTTTACCGTGCCAGTCTTGACTCCCAATATTTCGGCGGCTTCCTGCGTGCTGATCCCCTGGACATCCCGCAGCCTCAAGACTGAGCGGTGCGCTCGAGGCAAGCTCCGCAATATTCCTTCAACAATTTCAAGCCGTTCCTTCGACACGCATATTTCCTCCGGACTGGGTCCGGGATCGGGGATTCTGTCTGCCCACGCCACGTTGTCCTGCTCGAGTTTCTGGTCAATCGATGTTAGTACCTCGCGACGGCTCTTGCGCCGCCGCATCAGGGCGGCGTTGATCACAATACGTGATAGCCACGTTGAAAAGCGGGACCGACATTCGAAGTCTTTCAGATGGCGCAGGGCACTGAGAAATCCGTCCTGCAGCGCTTCTTCCGCGTCTTGGGGCTTGCCGAGGATCCGGAGGGCTACACGATAGAGTTGGGGCGTGTGCGACGCGAAGAGATGGCCAAGCGCCTCCCGGTCGCCGTTCAATGCCTGTTGAAGCCCCTGGTCTGGCTGGCGAACTTTCTCGCGATTTCCTTGTACCTTCACGGTGAGCTCCTTTGACGTCGGTTCCCGCAACATCCCATCTTCTGTTCGGGCAGGACTGCGGGAAGCTCTTCGTAGCCTCCTGCAGCGGCTTGGAGAGTCGGGATAAGAACATCTGACGTCAATTTGATTCTCATCGCTTCTTCGATCTCCACGACCTCCAAATAGGCAATCGTGCTTCCGTTCAGTACCTTCAAAATGATCCTCCTTGTTGGCCTTGTGCAATCGATTGAAGCCGCTGGGCCTTCGGGCTTCGTCGAGTAGGAGTCGAGAGTTTCATAGAATGTTTTGAGTCGCCAACTGGCGAAACCTCGCGTCTGAGAGCGGTCATTCGTCAGGGTGCACCGCTCACGCAGTTTTGAACCTTCCTCACGTTCGAAGACCTTTGGTCGAATTGGCCCCTCAGTAAATTCGCAGCCCATCCCGTCGTATTCTCCTGTGCGGCCCTTCGATTCAGGTCCCACACCAAAAGAAAATCTTCCTTGCGTTGCGGTGCGCTGGCCCCCCGAGGGCGCTCGCGGGTTACCATCTGCCAACATGCGCACCGCCGTCCACGTGCAATACCTCCCCGGTCACCTGACGGGCTTCCGTGAGATAAATTATTGCGTCCACGATGTCTTTCACCTCGGACAACTGCCCCATCGGCTGCAGCGTCTTGAGAAAGTCCTTTGGGTCATCCTTGTGCATCGGAGTATCCACAATGCCCGGCGCGACGGCGTTCACGCGTATGCCCTCTTTCGCGTATTCCATGGCCAGGCTGCGCGTGACGGCCTCTAGGCCGCCTTTGGTGATCATCGGAACCGCGGAGTTTATTCCGGCGATCGGGTGGCCCGCCATCGTCGTCGTGATATTGACAACGCTTCCTTCGGTCTTCTGCGCCAACATTCGCTTGACCGTGAGCTGGGTGATGAAGAGAAAGCCCTCGATGTTGACGGAAACAAGAGACCGCAGATCGTCGACTGTGTAATCCGTGAAGTGCTTGGAGAAATATATGCCGGCGTTGTTGATGAGCGCGTCAATGCGGCCAAATCGGGATACGGCAGTGTCCACGATCTTCGCGGCCGTGCTGGGGTCGCTGATGTCTCCATCTACCAATGCAAGATCGAGAGATGCCGGAAACGGATTTGCTTTGGAGATGTTTCGCGAGTTCGCAACCACGCAATTACCTCGCTGCAAAAACGCTTCCACCAGTCCTGCGCCAATACCCTGCGAGGCCCCGGTAATGATGGCTGTTTTCTTTGTATCCAGCATTCCTAACTTCTTTCCGAAGCAGGCGGTTTGTGCGGTCAACGCCGCTTCTTCATGAAGCCCCGGATGAGCTGCGCAATCTGATCCGCCGCGGTATCGAGCGCGAAATGACCGGCGTCCGGGATCGGGCGCCAGGGGAAGCACTAGTATGACGCATTGTTTGCCTCCGCAAAGCCATTTTGCCGAACTCGCTGTCATTCTGAGCGGAGCGAAGAATCTCGCTCTGAGTGTTTCAGCACAATGCGAGATCCTTTGTCGCCTGCGGTTCCTCAGGATGACCGCCCCAAGAGGGTTCTCCGCAGCCTACGAGCTACCTGGTCAGCGGACTAGGTTGTTGGTCAACTCACATCGTCAGCACGACGCGGAACTGTGCGTTGCCGCTCAGCATGCGCGCGTAAGCCTCAGCCGCTTTTTCGAGCGGATAGGTTTCAATCATGGGGCGCACGCCGGTGAGTTCGGCGAAGTGCAGCGTATCCTCCGCATCCGTCGGTATTCCCGTCACCCACCCCTGGATGCTTCGACTTCCAACAATGAGCTGTACTGGCGTGACCTCAATGGGATCAAATGCCACCCCCACCACCACCAGCTTGCCGTTCGGCCCCAGACCGTCGATCAGCTCAGACATGGCTTTCGAACTTGGGGCTGTCGCCAGAATGACCTTTGCGCCGCCCAGTTTTTGCAATTCGCCCGCAGCGTTGGTCGCTTTGCTATCGATGTACACGTTCGCTCCGAGTTTCTTTGCGAGTGCGGCATTTCCGGATCCGCGACCGATCGCCGCGACTTTATATCCAAACTTGTTGGCGAATTGAATTCCCAGGTGGCCCAGACCGCCAATACCCTGCACCGCCACCAAGTCGCCAGGCAGCGCCCCACTGTGCCGCAGCGCGTTGTAGGTGGTAATTCCGGCGCACAGCAGTGGTGCAGCTTCGACGTCGCTCAGACCGTCCGGTATCGCCGTCAGGGCCTCGACGGGAGCCACCATGAATTGCTGGTACCCACCGTCATAGCTGATGCCAGGGACTTTCACATTGCTGCAATTGCTGAAGTCTCCGCGCCGGCAGGAGTTGCACGTTCCGTCATGGCCGCCGTGCCAGCCCACGCCAACACGCTGGCCTTGCTTCCAGGTGGAAACACCCGCACCGAGTTCATCAATAATGCCCGCGACCTCGTGCCCGGGAATTCGGGGATACTGAATGCCTGGCCACAGGCCATCCTTGGTGAGCACGTCACTGTGGCAGACCCCACAGGCTTGCACCTTGATGCGTACGTGACCTGCGCCGGGCGTGGGAATTTCGCGCTCGACGATCTGAAAATCGGCTCCCCCCTTGGGAACTTGTGCCACCTTCATGGGTGCTGCTGCAAGTCTTGTCGTTGCCATAAATCCTCCTTTAAGCTTTAAGATGTGTTTCGAAAGTCCTCACTACTATTAACGAGGCGCGCGAATATGACTTGCTGCGCCTCTATCCCTCCACCTCGAAAATGACTTCCAGTTCGACCGGCGTGCCGAGCGGAAGGCTTGCCACGCCGTATACCAATCGGCAAGGATTCTTGTCCTTTCCGAATACGTCTTGCAGCAACTCCGAAGCGGCGTCAGCAACTTTGGGTTGATCGCGGACGTCTCCCGCAGTGGCCACGGACACTCCGAGCCGAACGACGCGCGTCACCTTATCGAGCGATCCCAAATGCTCCCTTGCAACCGCCAGCACATTGAGCGCCGCGAGGTGAGCCGCCTGGCGCCCAGCTTCCACATCGAGATCCGCTCCGACGCGCCCGATGAATTTGGCACTGCGGCCTTCCGTGGGGAGCATCCCGGTCAGAAAAAGCAGATTGCCCGTCTGTACTGCTTCCGCATAGGTGCCGAACGGTTCAGGCGGCGCCGGGAGCTTGATGCCAAGTTCTTTCAAACGTTGCTCCGCGCTGACCGGGCGAGAGCTTTGGGTGCCGTTGATCATAGTCTTCATCGGGATCCTCGATACAAAGGGACCAAGTCAGTCCCGAGCCCACGCTGTTAGCGCAGATCAATAACCGTCGACTTCGACGACATGGTCCCTCCAACGATTCTCGTTATTAAGGTGCGTAACGGGTGAACACAAGGTCGCGAGCTTTTTCCTGCGCGTGGCAGGGAAAGCAGGATTTCATCTTCGCCTCGTCGACAGGCTTGCCATCGATGAAGAAACCAAACCCCCAGCCGCCCGTCGCGGCGTACTTGGTTGAGTCCTTGGCCATAAACTGAATATTCGTGGGCGCCCCGGGCACGAAAGACTGGGCCTGGCCGAAGATTTTGTTGTTTTCCGCCGACGGGACGTGTTGATAGTGCAAAGCGGCAATGATGGTGCCGTCTGGATATGGAAGCGTCCCTCCCCGATAGGCCTTAATCGCTACATCGTTGCCCAAAACGGCGCCTATGCTGTGAAGGCTTCCCTCTTCGTGGGCCACGGAGATCAACCTCCAGTCGCGGTATCCCCGGGGGATTTGGGTTACGAAGACCGGAGTGGCCTGTTGAGCGGTGACTCGATATGTGGACAGCGTGACGGCAACAACTGCTGCGACCGCGGCAAGTGCAACCAGCAAGAAAATTTGTTTCATGATACCTCCTCCACTCTGGTATTTGGCTGTTTATGCAGAACCCCGCAACGCCCCATCAATAGCGCGACTCGGGAGCGCATGGCAGTAATCACAACCCTGCGCCCCTTTCACCTCTTCGCGTACGCCGTGAAAACGTAATCTCTTGTCTTCACGATCGTGTGGCACGCGAGCCCGCACTTGGCGTCGTTCCCCTGGGGCGGCTTGTCAGCCGAGGTGGCGGGCGTGAAGGTGTTGGATGCAGCGTTATACTCGAACGCGCCCCATCCCCACCCGCCGCTGTCCGCGAACCTCTTGCTGTCCTTCACCATGAAGTCGACGTCATGCTGGGTGCCGGGCACCGTCGCGGCGGTGAACGTCTCCATCTTTGTCGGGTTCCAATGGATCTTCGCCATCCTGGAGCCGTCGGGGAAAGGCTTGCCGTTGCCGGGAACGCCGGCCGAGTAGGCCTTGATCATCACAGGATTCGCGAGGGTCGCAGCAATATGGTTTCCGTTCTGACTGATGGAGACAAGCTGCCAGCTCTCGTATCCTCTGAACTCCGAGAAGGCGAGTCCATTGGGCACCCGCACACTGTACTTGTCCTGCGCGAAGAAGTCCCTACCGCCCAGAAGGGCGAGCCCCGCCACGACGATCATTGCCAGTCCGTAGGAAACTCTGCTCATGCTCATTTCTCCTTCGCGGTTTTGTTTTGTCGGATATTAGTTTGCCTACGATTTTGGCCAGCCGGCCACAAGCTGTTGCCCGCCGTCGACGTCGTAAGTCGCGCCCGTGAGGGCGGTGTTGGTCATGATGTGTACAGCGAGCGCGGCGACATCCTCCGGCCCGACGACGCGTCCACCTAACGGCCCTCCTTCACAGCATCTCGCCCGTGGCCTGCGCGTTGGAGGTGTAAACCACTTTTTCGATCTTGGTGATGGTATTTGTCACGCGGGGTTCTCCGTGATGAGAAAACTGTCGTTGTAGGTTTGCGATCAGCCCTGTTTGTACGACACAATTACACTGCGCTAAGCGCACGTGGCATACCAATGCCGGGCAAAGCTGAGTCGGGACGATCTCTCGTCTCCTCAGGCGTTTGACCTCTAGCGAAAGCGACGGACGAAGCCTTGCTAGTGACGAGGATCCAATCTCAGTGACCGCGGGCCGACATTGGTCGAGGATGCCCGACAGCTTCGACCGCCCCGGCCATCGTCAGGAGCTCAATTCTCGAAGAGATCTTTCAACTCGGATATGTCCCCGTTGCGATGCGCCCACTGAGGGCGAAAACGGTAAATCCTCGACGCACCCTGCGATCGATCCTTAACCTCATCGGTTATGTGCTTTCAATCCGATTCAACACTCCGCTCGAAAAGCGCCGGGTAGCCTCGTTGCTAATGCGGCTTGCGTTTTAAGCCGTCCCCATTTGTGATAGCGCCCTTTCGATTGTCGCTTCGGCCACGTCCAATGGTGATTCCTGCCGGTTACTGCTGAACTCGGCGAGCGATTCGGGCAGGATACTGGGACGGCCTCGGAAGGACTTGCGGCCTTGTTCGCGGACAATTCCGAGCTTGCGCATTCTGTAGACCAGCGTGGTCCGCGGCATTCCCAGCCGCGCGGCTGCGCCATTGCCTCCCCCCAGTACCAAGCGCGTGTCTCGCAGGACCTCTACGATGTGGTCTCTCTCGGCCTCCGCCAGGGTTCGCTTCGCCGCCGGCGAGGTTTGACCGGGCAGGCGTTTAAGTTCACCGAGCAACGGACGGAGGACCGGGCCGGAAGACATAATCACGGCGCGCTTGATGATGTTCTCCAGCTCGCGAATATTGCCGGGCCAGTCATACAGTTTCAAGATATGCATGACTTCGGGAGGGATTGTTTCGATTCTTCTTCCCATCTCGATTGAGAACCTTTGCACGAAGTACTCGACCAGCGCTGGGATGTCCTCCGCCCTGTCGCGGAGAGGGGGGAGAGTGATCGGGAACACGTTCAAGCGATAGTAAAGGTCGGGTCGAAACTTTCCCTCCTCCACCAGTCGAGCCAGGTTCTGGTTAGTGGCGGTGACAATTCGGACGTCGATTCGAATTGTGCGCGTGCTGCCAAGCCTTTCCACCATCTGGTCCTGGAGGACGCGCAACAACTTGGGTTGCAACTCCAGGGGCAACTCGCCGATTTCATCAAGAAACAGCGTGCCGCGATCGGCGAGCTGAAACCGCCCAAGGTGAGTGGAAACAGCCCCCGTGAAGGCGCCACGGTCATGGCCAAACAGCTCGCTTTCGAGCAATCCGGCGGGAATCGCCGTGCAGTTGAGGGGCACGAAGCGGTTCTGGCGGCGGGGGCTCGACTCATGAATCGCTCGTGCAATCACTTCCTTACCGGTGCCCGTTTCCCCCTGGATCAGGACGGCGGCATCCACGGGTGCAACCCTTTCTACGACTTCGAGCAAGGCCCGGAATTTCGGACTGGACCCGATCAAGTCTAAACTAGACATCGTTATACTCCTTCCCGGAATGCGAGAATTGTTGCGCACTCTTCCTTTCATCAAACCAGCCTGCGCTGCCGTCGGCTTCGTTGTCTCGTGATCCACTCGCGGACATACTGGTCGCAATTTACGAGAGCGATGTCAGCCGCTTCGCATCGAGCCAGAAAATTGATGCCGACTTCACCCGTCAGAGTCATGTCCTTGAGGTCGAGAATTATGCGGCGACCCTTCGCCTCCGCGCCAATTAGCGTTTCCAACTCGGGGATATCCTCTCCGTCGATCCGGCCACTGAGCTTAAACACCACTTCCCGGTTTGCTGACCTGCCAATTCTTAACATTCTGCCCTTCCCGGGAAGTCGATCCATAATCGTGCACGGCGCGTTTGAAAGGCGCGCCCTGGCATTGTCCACTTCCTTGGCATGCATAGGTGCAACTCCAGTTCCAACCGGAAATTGTTGAAATGAAAAACATTGCCTGACTGCTAAATTGACGAACATCGTCAATTGACGAATGCTGTACAAGGATCTTCTCGTAAGGTGGGTGCGAATAATCCGGGTGAGGCTAGTGTCCTGAGTCAGAAGATCGTTAACAAAATCTTTTTCAAGCTCGACCGATCTCGAGAGCCCCGCTAGGGGCGGGACAGAGTAGCCCAGGGCGTAAACCCTGGGTTAGACGACCCTCACCCCGCCTTCGGCACCCCTCTCCCGCGGGGCGGGAGAGGGGACGGGGGCATAGGCGTTAAACTAAGCGTGTCTGACGGGTCCCGAAGGGACCCAAGATCATTAGCCGTAGGTGAAACCTACGGAAAGTGCCGGCTACCAGATCCAGCCAACCCCGCAGGGGTTGAATTCGACCCCTCCAGGGTCGGGGCAAGCACAATGAAAAGGGTCATTCCTCCGTAGGTTTCACCTACGGCTAATGATGTTAATGCCCTTCGGGCATTCAAGCTGCAGAGCCTCCGCTTAGTTTAACGCCTATGGGGGACGGGGGTGAGGGTGGGGCTCTCGCGCCCCACGGCTTGCGCCGTGGGCTACTCGCTGCCGCCCGCTCCGCGGGCTGATCTGCTTTTCAAAGGATCTGTCCCTTGAAGCGATTCTTGTCGATCTTCAGTGACTTGATCTTCGATTCCAGAGTGGTCCGTGGCATGCCGAGTCTGGCCGCGGCGCCCGAGGGCCCGTACACACGTCCGCCGCATTCGCGCAAGGCAGCCTCAATGATGGCCTTCTCCTGAGCAGGAAGCCTGTTAAAGAGGTTCGGGCGGATCTCCAGGTCCGTTGGTGGAGGCTGCCGGGAAAGCCAACTTTCATCAACCGAAAATGTCTCTTTCTCACTTACAATGACGGATCGCTCGATCACATTCTGTAATTCACGAATATTACCCGGCCAAGCGTACGATTGGAGGAGGTCGAGGCTTTTCTTGTCTACCGCCGTAAAATGCCTTCCTGCTTTCCGTGCGTAACGATTCAGGAAATAGCCGACGAGCAAGGGGATGTCTTCTCTTCGTTTCCGCAGAGGCGGCATCTCAATGGGAAAGACGTTCAGCCGGTAAAACAGGTCGCTTCGGAAAGTACCGGAAGCGATGGCAGACTCCAAGTCGCGATTGCTGGCGGCAATCACCCGAACATCGGCGCGAAGGGTTTCTGTTCCTCCAATGCGGTCAAATTCGTGTTCCTGAAGAACACGCAGCAGAGCAATCTGGGTTTCGGCCGGAAGCTCTCCAATCTCGTCGAGGAAGAGCGTGCCTTTGTCGGCCAGTTCAAAGCGTCCTAAACGGCGCTGAATTGCTCCGGTGAAGGAGCCCTTCTCATGGCCAAATAATTCTGAGGCGATAAGGTCGCGGGGGATCACGGCACAATTTACACTCACAAATGCGTAAGAAGATCGCTGTGACCGCCGGTGAATCGCGCGCGCCACCAATTCTTTGCCGGTGCCGGTCTCCCCGGTGATCAAAACGCTGGAGTCGGTTGGAGCGACCTTGGAGATGCGGGAAACCACCTTTTTCAGGGGGGCCGAAATTCCGACGATCTCTTCGAACATGGAGGCTTTGTCAATTTCTTCGCGCAACGAAACATTCTCATCTTTGAGCCTTTGCTCAGCCGCCTTGCGGTCCTCGATATCGGTGGCGGCGACGTACCAACGCGTGAGGCGTCCGTGTTCATCCCGCAGCGGGTTCCGGCGGGAAAGAAACCAGCGATATTTCCCGTCCTTTCTCCGTAAACGTAATTCGACTTCGTGCGGGAGGCCGGCGGCGATTTTGCTTTGCCCCTCGCTCGTCGTCCGCTCCCAATCGTCCGGATGAAAAAGCTTACGGAGGTCGCAGGTCCGCCATTCCTGACTGGTGAGACCGAGATAATCGAGTGCGGCCTGATTCGCATAAAGCCGCATGGTGCTGGGATCAGGCCCTAAGACATAAACGTGCTGCGGAGCGATATCCAGGATCTGTCGAAGCTCGCTTTCGCTTTGGCGGATCTTCTCTTCCGCCTGCTTTGCCGCGGTGACGTCCGTCACGGCGCCCACAAAGTCGAGGTTGCCTGACGAAGTCTTCAACGCGCAGCCGATGATGTGGACGTGCTTGACTCTGCGATCCGGCATCACCAAACGATGTTCAATGTCGAAATCTGTCTTCTCGTTGGTCGCGCGGTCGATAGTCTGCTGCACGTAATTTCTGTCGTCGGGATGGATTCGCTGAAATACCGACTCCAGCGTTGGCTTGACCGCTCGATCGTGTTCCACGATGTTGTAGATTTCATCCGACCAGTAGATCTCTGCGCTCGAAACACTCCAGCCGAAACTACCGGTTTGGCTTAGGCTCTGACCCTGAGCGAGGAAAGCTTCGCTGCGCTGCAGATCGGAATAGAGGCCGGCATTTTCCAGAGAAATTGCGGCTTGTGAAGCCAGCAACTCCAGCACGGTAACCCGGTCCGGCGTGAAGGCGCACGGAGTCAGGTTGTTCTCCAAATAAAGTGCGCCGACGAGCTTCGCTTGCGTGAGAATGGGCAGGCAGAGGACGGACTTGGAGCGCTTCTGCCGCACATACTCGTCCTTTGAATGCACGTCATCGGCCGAGGCATCATCGAGGAGGACGCGCTCCTGCGTCCGGATCAAGTAATGCAGCGCGGATGGCGGGAGGTCTGTTGGCGTGACAGCGGCCTGCCTGACCGCAACCTCCACCCTGCCGTGGCCAGTGGTGGCCTCCGCTTCGATGCGCGGCTCGCCGCCCCGAAGGAGGATGAGCAGGCCCCGCTCGGCCCCTGCATGCTGCACCGCTATTCGCACGAGCTTCTCGATCAGCTTGGGGAGGACCATCTCACTCGAAAGTGCCTGCGAAGCTTTCACTACAGTCTCGATATCCAATTGCCCGACGGGCTGGCCAATCGTGGCCGCGGAAGCGGGAGTCCGTTCCTCACGCAGGTGAGGGTAGCGCTCGTCGAGTTGCTTTACCTTGCCGGGGGCCCCCCAACGGTCGTAGCAGTTCCGCGAGTTGCGGAGATAGGCGTAGCCGGCCGTTTCGAGACCACGCGCCAGGTAGTACTGCCCCGCCAACTCGTGGGCCAAGCCTTCGTATTGCACGAAGCCGTAGTCGCGGGCCGAGCGAATGGCCTGCTCGTAAAGGTGCATGGCATCGGCGTCTCGCCCCGCGAGGCGGGCGATCTCCGCAGACACCAGCGCATACTTGTCGGCGAAAGTCGGGGGGTAGTTCTCGGCCCACTCGCGGAGTTGTTTCCGGTGCGCTCTCAGGAGTTCGTCCCACGCTTGCTGCTCATCGGCCGACGCGGTCTCATAGAGCGCCGACACCGCGAGCGCCGTGTAACAAAAATAGTCGAGTAGCTGGATCTGAGCGGAGGAGGCCCCAAGCAACTGCTTCGCCTTGTCGGCTGCTGCCAGTGCCTCGGCGTAATCGCCTGACAGGAACCGCGCCTTCAGTTTGAGAATCCAATACCAGCAGATCATCAAGTGCGTCCGGTCCCGTGTGAGCTGAGCCTCGAACGTCGCCTCGTCGAACTGCGCATCGCTGAAGGTGGAGAAGTTGACCGTCCGGCCCTGCATCGTCGCGATGAAGCGTTGCTGGCTCACGATAATGTCCGCGGCGTCCCGGTACCTGGCTTTTCGGGCGAAGTCCAGTGCCATCTCTGACTCGCGCCACGCCAAGTCGAGTGGATCGTTCCGCAGAAGAAGGCATGTGATAGATGAGAACATACCGAAGCAAGCGAAGGTCGGATCACCCGTCTCAATCGCGGCGCGAAAGCTCGTCCGGTTGAAATCGATCGCGGTCCCGATGGGCTGCGTCCAGATGGCAACTAAACCCAATGAGGCGTAGACTTTTGCTTGACCGGCGATGAAGCCGTGCTTGCGGACAATGTCGCGCGCAAGCTTGGCGAAACGATAACCTTCACCGTAACGGTTAAAGACCGATCCAAGCACAACTCCCCAAAAGCCATAGGCGGACGCGGAATCTCCACTCGTACCGTGCTGCAGGCTGATCTTCACCATGCGGCACACCTGCAAGCACCAGAAACGGTGATCGGTAAAGTAGGCAGCGGGTAAAAGGACAGAGAACACCTGCATTGCAGCCAACAGTTCCGGATCGGTCATGAGCGGCAGATCGATCAGGCTCTCGATCGGGCGCCCATCGAGGGTTTGCCAGACCGTCTCGTATTCAGCCTGGACCTGCTCCTGGGTGGGATACGCGGGCATGTCGATACCCAACCGGCGCAGGCACGTGAGCCCGGTGTAGACAGCTTGCTGGTGTTCCGACTTCATGACATGGAGCTGAACCTTCAGATGATAGACGGCGGCTTCGTCGACTTTCGACGCTCCGCGCGGCAATAACTCCCCAAGCAGTCGCCCGGCTCTGTCGAAATGACCGGTCAGAAACTCGCATTCCGCGCGTTCGAGCCACAGGCTGAACGTCAACTGGTACTGGCGGCTCCAGTCACTTTCGTCCACGATCGCCATGCCGGCCGCAAAATACGCGCCTGCTGACGCATAGGCCGCGGAGGCTTTGGCCTTTCGACCCGCACTCAGGTCAATCGCGGCTACACGCACTTTCTCGTCGTGATCGATCAGCAGTGCGGCGCCCCGATTCAGTTGGTTTGCGACATCGAACAGGTGTTCGGCGAGTCTGTCCGCCGTCACGCTCTCGAGCAGCGCCCGGCCAATTCGCAGGTGTGCCCCCGCGCGCTCGCTTTCGGGGATCAGCGCATAGGCCGCCTCCTGAATACGATCGTGGAGGAAGGCATAGGAATTCTCGAGGCGGAGGATCAGCCCGGTGCGGGCGGCATCCAGCAGCGTAGAGTGGATCTCCTCTTCGGATTGTCCGAAAACCACTCTCAGCGTCGAAATCTCGACCACGTTCCCGAGACAGGCTAACTGCTGGAGTGCGGCCTGCGTCCTGCCGGACAATCGCTGCAGTTTCCCCACCATGAGATCCACTACGCTCGCGGAGTAGCCCTTGGCGCGAATCCGGCCCAAGTCCCAGTCCCAGCCCGCCGCATCCCGATCGAACCTGAGCAACCCTTCCTCGGCCAGCGCCTTGAGGAACTGGATTGCGAAGAACGGATTGCCGCCGGTTTTCTCGTGGATCAACTGCGCCAGGAGATCGGTAGCGTCCCGCCCGCAGCGCAGGGAATCGGAGACCAATCGGCCGACTTCGTCGAGACCGAGCGGCGCCAGCACGATTTCCTGCGTTCTCGCTCCGGCGTCGCGGATCGCGGCCAGCGTCCGCATGAGTGGATGAGACGAACTGACTTCGTTGTCGCGGTAGGCTCCGATCAGCAGCAGGTGCCGCACGTCCGGTCGGGTTAACAGGTTTTCGAGCAAATCGAGGGTTGCTTCGTCGAGCCATTGCAGATCGTCGAGGAACAACGCCAGCGGATGTTCCGGACTGGCGAAGGAGCCCAGGAACCGCCGAAACACCAACTGGAAACGATTTCGCGCCTCTTGGGGCGGCAAGTCTGCAACCGGCGGTTGCTTGCCGATGAGGAACTCGATTTCGGGAATGAGGTTAATGATCAGTTGGCCATTCGGTCCCACCGCCTCCTGAAGGGTGTGCCGCCACTTGTCCACTTCCGCTTCGCTGCTGACCAGGATCTGGCGGACCAGCATCTGGAAGGCCTGAGCGAGCGTGAAGTACGGCACGTCGCGCTTGTACTGGTCGAACTTGCCCGCGCCGAAAAGCCCGCGCGACGGCACAAGCACTTTATGCAGCTCGTTTACCACCGAAGATTTGCCGACGCCGGAATAACCGGAAACCAGCACCAGCTCGGCGGTTCCCTGCGCCACAACCCGATCGAACGCCGCCACCAGAGCATCGACCTCGCGCTCCCGTCCATACAGCTTCTCTGGGATCAGCAATCGGTCCGGCAGGTCGTCCGTGCCCAGGGGGAATGGATCGATGCGGCCATGCGACTGCCACTCCTCGAGGCACCGCCGAAGATCGGCTTCCAGGCCCGAGGCGGTCTGGTAACGCTCCTCCGCGTTCTTGGCGAGGAGCTTCATGATGATGGCAGACAGCGGCTCGGGGGCTTCGGCGCGATCGATAGGCGCGACAGGCTGACGTGCGATGTGGCAGTGGACCCACTCCAAAGGGTCGGCGGCAGCAAACGGGAGCACGCCCGTAAGCATCTGGTACAACGTGACACCCAGCGAGTAGAGATCGCTGCGGGGATCAATCGAGCGGTTCATGCGGCCGGTCTGTTCGGGAGACATGTACGCCAGGGTGCCGGCAACGATCTCCGGCGGCGCGGGCGCCTGGCGCTCGTGCAGCACGCGGGAAGCTATGCCAAAGCCGGTAAGCCATACGTTGCCGACGTCATCGGCGAGCACGTTTCCAGGCTTGATGTCTTTATGGATCAGGCCGCGCCGATGGACTTGACCAAGCGCCGTCGCCAGGCCAATCGCCAGGCGCAGAAAGCGGGCCAGATCGAGTGGCTGCCCACTGTCCCGCTCAAGGACGTGGTCCAGGGGCTCACCACCCGGGTCCTTAAGGATGAGAACCGTACGCCCTTCATGACGAGTTAACGCCAGAGGCATTGCTGCCCACGCAGGATCGAGTGCAGCCACGAGCGAATGTTCATGTTCAAGCCGGCGGAGAACCTGAGGCGACGGCTGTTCTGTGGCGGGGGCAATAACCAGGATCGGCGATCGGTTGTCGTGCTGCCGGCCGCGGTAAAGCGTGAACTCCGGGCCTTCCCGGAGGGGCTCCAGCACGTATTCGCCGGGTGCTGTCATCGAGGACATTCCCTCAGTTGGTGTTACCGTCATAATGGAGAATTGTATCGGTGGAGATGGCGGCGACCCTTGCCCCTGCATCGACTGCCTCGCTGGGGTCAATCACCCTGTGCGCCACCGAGGCGTGGGTGAATTGGGCGCGGAGAACGCCAGTAAGAGAAGCAATCGGCACAACGGCGAGTACGGCCGAGCGCAGGAAAGGAGTACCCAGCTTCCGGGCCCCGGGTCGCCTTGTCGTAAGGGTAGACACGGCTCGGACCACCTTTGGGCGGCATCAACTCACGCAATCCACGGCGAAATCCGGGATGCTCGGACATTCTGTCCCAATAGAGAGTATACCATTGATTTGCAAATTACGTGATAGACCAGTGGGACCAGACCGGATTAACTCGGTCGCATTTGTTCTTCTCCACCATCGTCGAAATGTTGACACCGACCCTCGGCGTTTGTCACTTGGCCCGGTTCGTCCGGTAAGCCAGGCATAGGCTCAAACCACTTATAAATAAGGGCATTTGTCTTAGTTGAGCACCGGGCTGCCGTGGTATCCCATTTGCACGTTTTGGAAGCCGTAACCAGTCACAGCAGTGGCGACGCTAAGCTTACTTCTTAGGGCCCGAGAGGCACGATGTGCTTTCGTTCGAGGCACATACTTGTTCTGCTTTGGCTCGTTGGCGTCATTGTTGCGTTGCCCGTGGAAAATGGCCTGGCGCAGTGTGCGGCGATTGCCTCCACTCCTGCCGCAGCGTCGGAATGTGCGGCCCACGAACTTCCGGACGAGAGAATTGCAACAATTGACCCGAAGCATCCCTATTCACTGGCCGAGCTAATCGATATTGCGGAACGCAATAACCCACGCACCCGCATCGTGTGGGAACAAGCCAAACAGAAGGCTAAGCAGCTCGGCATAGAGAGGAGCTCCTACTTTCCCGTTTTGGCAGCTGTGGCGACGTTCGGGGACCAACGATTTATAGCTCCGTTCCCGAAGCCGCTTGCCCCGCTCGGGTACACCGTGAACGAAGCTCGTCTGGTACAACCCGAGATCACCCTCGAATACGTTCTTTTCGACTTTGGAAAACGAGAGGCCCGCATCGACGCTGCGAAGGCCGGGGCCTTGGCGGCGGGAGCCATTTTCATCCAGGCAAATCAGGAAGTCGCATTTGCCGTGGCGAGCGACTACTACAAACTGGTCACGGCGCAGGAACGTCTGCAGGCCGCTCAGGAGACCCTGAAGACTGCGCAGACGACACAGGATGCTGCCGAAGATCGCCTGCAAAACGGACGGGCCACGTTGCCCGATGTTCTTAATGCCCGGGCGGAAACCGCTCAAGCTGTTTTCGATTTGGAGTCCGCAGACGGTGATGAAAAAATCGCGCGGGTCACCCTTGCAGAGGAACTTGGCGTAGAGCCTTCGCTGAACATCGTCATTGATGCTCAAAAGAATGCTCCACTACCCGAATCCCTCAGTCTCCCGATCGATGAGCTGATCGAGCGTGCAATGGCTGACCGTCCCGACCTGGCGGCGCAGATCGCCGAAATTCGCGCTGCCGATGCTGACGACGATCACATTCACAGGTTGCGAGGCCTTCTCGGCCACTGCCAGGACATCCGCCCACGTGCCATTGGGCAGTTGCGTGTCCGTGAAGACCAGTTGGGCGGGGTTCAGTCCAGTAAGCACTCGTCTGGCTTGCGCTTGCGATTCAGCATGGAGGACGTGCATACCCTGCCGCTCTAAAGCGCCTTTAAGAGTGGTGAGTGTTTCAGAATTCTCGTGGACGAGCAGGGCTGTGATTCCCTCGGTCATTAGGCTTCCCTCCGATCAAAGGCTTGCCCGGTCGATTCGATTCCCCTCCGCCTGCTCAACTGTTGCTGGGCCAGCACGGTGCACGCGGGATGCCAATGCGCAGCCAGAACCGAACTTAGCTAGCCACCCTTTCCGTCAGCGGTTTGAGCCGCTCCCATATTTTGAGTCCTGGAAGGGCGGGGCTTTAGCCCCGCCGGTACGCAGAGCACGGTGGAAGGGGCCTTTAGGCCCTGAAGCAACGCGGTTTCAGGGGCTAAAGCCCCGAGGAGTGGCGCGTCCTCTGCGGTGGGGCTGAAGCCCCGCCCTTCCGACGCCAAACGAATAAGAACGCTTCCTTCTGCAAGTAAGCACTAGGCTCTTGCCCCTAAGTTTCTCCTCCACTGCGCTACTCAACCGTGAAGAATGCCGACCAACGTCGAAACACGGTTACTGAGCCTCGACGTTCGTCACTCGGCCGGGTTCGGCCGGTAAGCTGGGCATCAACTCGGACCACTAACGCAGCGGGCTTCTAACTCAGTTGAGCAGTGGCTGCGCCGTGGCATTCCGCCTCAAAGCCCTAATTCTCGAGTCCGATGGCCAGAGCGAGTTTCTTGGTAGTCGGGCCGTAAGCACACTGTTCCCGGTTCTATCAACCGTGCCCGAAATTGAGCGATTAAGAGTGTCTGATGGAACTTCGCGTGCTTTCCATATGGGCGGGCTTTGACAAATCGAAAAGGAGCACGTCATGAAACCTACAGCCAACCGCGATGGCGTTCGCCGAACTGATGTCTTTCTGCCTCAACTGGTCAATGACAACCGCGAGGCACTTGAGGAACTTTTCTCGCGCTACCGCGGCCGACTATACAACACGGCATTTCGAGTTCTGCGAAATCCCGAGGACGCTGAAGATGCGCTGCAAGAAGGCTTACTCTCTGCTTTTCGCAAACTCGACACTTTCGAAGGCCGCTCCCAATTCTCCACCTGGCTCACACGCATCGTCTTCAACGCTGCTGCAATGCATATGCGGCGAAGACGGCCCGAGGTCGTGACCTCGATCGATGACCAACCCGGGTCGGGCCAGGAACCCTGGGCGCACAGGATTCCCGACGGAAGGACAAACCCAGAGGAGATTTACGCACAGCAAGAGCGCCGTCAAATCGTAAGGCAGTGTTTGCGGAGTCTACCTCCACCTTACAGACATGCGATGCGGCTTTGCATCGTTCAAGGGCTGAACAACCGAGAAGCGGCTGAGGCATTGGGAATACCGATCGGGACACTAAAAAACCATCTCCACCGCGCCAAGCTTAGGTTCAGAGAGAGAGCCGCAGTGGCCAGTCCGTGGCAGGGCCGTCTTCCACGCGGATGCAGTGCGAGGAATTGAGTGCCCGGTTGGACAACGAGAGGCGTTGCCGCAAAGCCGACTCACTATTGCGACGGTGCGGCGGTCAGGATTACTTGGGCGGGAGTTGGAGAATGGAGAATTCGGTTGACATGCCGTATCCAGAGTTCCGAGCGATGCTTCGCGCTTTGGCAGCGTGCCTCTGTCTTATCGTGTTGAGCGGTACTGTTGCCGCGCAGCAGGCGGACGATCCGCCGGATCCGCCGCCTCCGCCAGCGCCGATCGCCAGCCGTGCTGAGGCCATCGAGGTGCAGCGAGAACAGAAGGCGAGCAATCTCACGCCCGAAACCCAACTCAAGGGTGAACGCGTCGTAGACAGAATCCTCGAAAACCCAGTTGTTAAAGCCCTCTCTGCCGAGCAGCCGGGATTGGACGTCAAGATAGGCGGGCTGATCACTGGCTCCGGAGTCGCCGCCGGACCCGAGTATCTGCGGCGCGATCTCGACGACGATAGGATAATCTTTCGCGCTTGGGCCAGCGGCTCAATAAAAGAGTTCTGGCTGGCCAAAACCGATTTGGAAATACCCAACCTGGTGGGCAACTGGTTGTTTGCGGATTTTTCCGCCACCCATCGAGGCTACCCGGAGATCAATTACTTCGGGCCCGGGCCAAACTCGCTGGACCGCAGGACGTCCTGGGCGCTGAAGGATAACTGGCTCTCGGGGACGTTGGGGGTCCGGCCATTCCGGCACACCCAAGTCGGCGTCATCGGCCGCTACCTTACGGAGGTAGTCGGCCCGGGAAAGGATGCCAGGGGCCCCACGGATCAGGCGTTTACGCCCGAAACGACGCCGGGCCTGCTGGGGGGTTCGAACTTTGTCCAGGCCGGAAGTTTCGTTCAGTTCGATTATCGTGACAACCCGGGAGAGGCGCACAGCGGCGGGCTATATTGGATCGACTTTTCCGATTACTCGGACCTCAAGTTCGGGCGCTACTCATTTGGCCGCGTGGATGCCGAGGCACAACAGTACATTCCGCTGCCATACCTGAACGGCACGCACGTAATCGCGTTACGCGCCCGCACGAGTTTCAGCGATGCGCACTCCGGCGATGCCGTGCCCTTCTATCTCCAATCAACCCTCGGCGGCCCCGACACGCTGCGTGGCTTCGAGGCTTTCCGTTTCTACGACAACAATTCGGTCATCCTCAACGGCGAATACCGCTGGAAGCTCTACGACGGCCTGGATGGCGCGCTGTTCGCGGATGCCGGCAAAGTGTTTCCGAGATGGCAACAAATCAACCTCGACGACCTCCAGACATCGTATGGGTTCGGACTGCGATTCTTGAATGGCCGTGGTCGAGCGTCCATGACTATCAAGGCAGCCTGAATTCTGCACCCACGACACGAGCGGCCTTTCCGTCGACCGCGTTCTGCTGCCCGCCGATGCGCGCACCCGGATTTAGAAGAGCCGCAGAGGAAGCCAAACTACGGCTACCTCTGCGCTACCGGCTTATAGGAATCGGGGTGGACGTCAACGATGTCCGGCCACCCCTTTATTAATTCTGCGCTGTACGATCCTATGAATGGTAAGGATCATATCAGCCCCAGTTCGGCCAGCAATGGTACTGACCTACTATTACATAGAGAGGAAAGCTATAAAGCGAGTAACGCGGACCACCGGTTTTGTGGTCCGCGTACTTTCCGTCGAGTGACAGGGCGATCAAATTCGCGCGCGCGGGTCGGACGGTATCCTGACACGGTCCACGATCAAACCGCAACGTTTCTTTCGCTCCTCGGCGCTGATACCGGCGTACTCGCTGTAGCTCGACCATCGCCAATCTTCCGGGCGGCTGGCCAACCCGGCCCTGACCGGGTTAAGGTGGATGTACTCGACCTTCTCGTTGTATTCCTTGACGGTGCGCAGGGCGCGGTCGAAGAACCGGGGCTGCCACCGCGGGTAGCGCGGACCACCGCTTCTGTGGTCCGCGGATTTTTCAAACGAAGAACCGCGGACCGCAAAAACGGCGGTCCGCGCTACGGACTTCATGGCCAGCGAGATCGTGGTCGGATGCAACGGCGCGCAAATCGAGTGCCAGTGGTCAGGGAGGAAGACCCAAGCCGTCAGGTAGAAAGGATGTAGCGCCGGCGCCCGGTTGAAGGCGCGCGCCAGCAGGGCGAAGCCAGGCTCGGTGAGTCTCTCTCGCCGTTTGAGGAGGCACGCGGCGATGAAGAAATACCGATCGGAAAGGAAAGGACGCCGGAGTTTCGACACCGCGATAGAATACTCACGGTGGCGACGGTGGCCAGGGAAAAGACGCGGACCGCAAAAGCGGCGGTCCGCGCTACCCCGCTCCGCCGCGCTGCGCTACCCGCTCGCAAGTAAGGTGCATGGCGCCGCCGAGATAAAAGTCGCACGCCTCGCACTGTAGTACAATAACCCGTTGTCTCTAACTTGGCAGTAGTGGTAGGGCGTACTGTCGACGGGTCCTATGGATAGCAAGCAGCAAATCTGCGAATGCGACGTTTGCAAACATCACCATGAATTCTCTATGCCGGGTGATTTGCTCACCGATTTTCTACAGGGAAAGGTATCAATCATTGCGGGGGCAGGGATTAGTACCGAGTCGAAGGCCGTGTTGAAGGAAACATTCTATGAGGACGTGGCCGACGAGCTAAACCTGCGTGAATCATCCTTGGCGTTCCCGGAGCTAATGGAAAAGTATTGCGGTCAGCCAAACGGAAGATTCAAGCTGCTTAAGAAGATCAGGGAGCGCTTCGAGCACATTGACTCCTTCCCGGAACTTAACTGGTCTGCAACCAGCTTCCACCGCGAACTTGGAACATTCTTCCCCATCCGAAATATAGTCACCACAAACTGGGACAACTACTTCGAAGAGCACTGCAAAGCGACACCATTTATCACCGACCCTGATCTGGCGTTTTGGGACGCTGCCGATCGCAGAGTCTTGAAGCTACACGGCTCAATTACAAATCTCGGCTCAGTAGTAGCGACGACGCTTGACTACGAACAGTGCCAAAAGCGACTCGACACCGGCATCCTTGGCGCAGTCTTGAAAACGATTCTGGCTACACAGACCATTGTGTTTGTTGGCTACTGCTTTCTGATTTCGATTTTTCGGCCATCTATGAGTTTGTGAAGGCACAGATGGGATCTCTGCAACAACAGAGCTATGCGGTTACGCCGGATTCGGCAGAGGGTGAGACGTTTAAGAAGGGGGGGCTTATCCCAATAGTTACGGACGGTTCCTACTTCCTTACCCAAATAAAAAAGCACGCTGTTGTCAGTGGCCTCATGCTAAATGATGAAATATATGATGCGGCGTCAGCACTTCTCGAACGCGTGCGCGACGAGCATAGGGCACTGCATAGGGCCATCGGGTTGTCAGCCCACCCCGAACTGATCTACGCGGCCTCTTATCAAGACGGGATGATTCACGCATTGGAGCGAGCTGTTGAAATGCGGGGAAGTGGACGATACTCACAAAGGGGTCGAAACCTGGCTGCAATTAGGGGCTATTTGGATTGGAGAAAGGAAAAGCTCAAGAAAGGCGTATATGAAGACGTTGCCTATATTGATGGGTATGTGAATGCACTGACATACTTGTTAACGGACCTCAAAGAACGAAGAAAAATACCGATTCCACTTTACTACGCGTTTGGAGTCAATGCTGACCTCGTTACTCTTGATGACTTTAGAACTGCATTGAAACATCGGCCCGCTGCCCACAAGGCATCTCTCGCGAGAGCCCGCCGCTGGTCCCGGAAACTATCGCCCGGCAGCGCTGTTGAGTTCCACCATCCGCCGTGGCTCTGAGGGGGCAGCGGGACTCGGTTATGATCCCTCGCCGGCTGGCGCAGAGCGGAGTTCTGCGATCTTGATGCATCGCGACCATTGGAACGTGGCGCTTCGCCCTGCGTGGGCCTCGCACTTCGTCGTGTTTGGCTGTGACACTGCCGCACCGCGCTACGTGCGTGGCCCGCGACGTTGAAGAGGTTGTCGACAACCGTGGGAACCAGTTTGTTTGCTGCTCACGGGATGCAATGCCCGCTCGACGCCTCGGGGATCGCGCGCGATGACGGTGAGGTAGGCTTTGGCCGGCTGGTCGGGCTCCGATCGGCCCTGTTCCCAATCCCGCAGAGTTCCAAGAGGGATTCTGAATCGAGCGGCAAATTCCTCCTGGGTCAGCGCGAGGGCGCGGCGAAGCGTTTTGACACGCGGAATGCGGCGCAGTTTCCCGGCCGGCGCATCGGTAAGAGGCAGGTTGTCGCGGTCGCGAGCGGCGGACGCTTCGATTTCCGCAGCGCTCATGGGAGCCAAAGGCGGAACGTGCAGCGGTTCTTCGCCGCCGTCGGGTTTAACACCGACCAGCGTGCCGTTACGTCGCATTCTCGCGATAGTAGAGGTCTTGCTCATTTTTAGTTGCCCCACGGCCTCGGATGATTCTGATCTGCTCCGCCCGCTCCGTATAGACAGCCGTCAGCACCTGCGGGCCGCTCATGGCCGGGAGGATTATTCGCTCCTCGCCGTAAGCTTCACCGAGGTCGATCTACTCGACCGCGAACCGGTCGCAAAAGGCGAGCGCAGCCTGCGCAAAACTTACCCCGTGTTTGCGAACGTTCTCGGCAGCCTTGAGATCGTCCCATTCGAATTCCAAATTTCATGATACTACGGGAATCCAGTAGTTGTGTCAATGGTTTTTTTTGACCGGCTGGCCTGGAGGCGTCCCGGCTGAGACAAACCAGCGGGCGCTGGTGCCGTCGGGGTTATCGGCTACATTGATACTTGACAAATAGGATGAAATAGGCTACAGTGACTCCGTGGGGTTGGGCAGGCGATTAGTCCCTGCCGAATCGGGGTTATGCCAGAAAGTCTTCTTCTCTTTTCGTCCAGAGTTCCTTCCGGTGGTTCCTTCCTCCTGTGCGGTCAAGAAGTCGGGGAGTCTAAGAGTCCAGAAGTGGGAGACCAAACGCCGACCGCACGTCTCGGACCGCAGCCCAGAAGACGGCGCACGGCTCCTGGCCGTCTCGACTCTTCAATTTCTCGACTGCAAAATCGGCGGAACAAAGCGAGAATGTCTATGAAAACAAAGGGAGAGGTCAAAAAGTCGAGGAGTCAAGGCGTCAAGCAGTTGAGGAGTGGAAGAGCAGGACCCGATCGAGAGTCTCTCCCTTGGCGCCGCGCAGGCCAGAAGACGCGGACGGCCCCCTCGACTTTTGGACTCTTCTCCTTCTTCACCGCATAATCGAGGACACAAAGCGAGAATGTCTATGAAAACAAAGGACGAGTACAAAAAGTCGCTGAGGCATAGACTGCGAAACCAAACCGATTACACGGTGCGGGGCTTTACCGATCCTGAGGAGGCTGCCCGATTTCTGAAGGACTCGCCGGTCGATGTGGTGGTCTCGGATTACCGGATGCCGCGCATGAACGGCATCCAATTGCTGACGGGCGTCAAGCAAGCCCAACCCGAGGCCAGCCGGGTCTTGCTGGCCGGCCATGCCGACCACGAATGTGCCATTGCAGGGATCAATGAAGCAGGGCTGTTTCAGTACCTGGAAAAGCCCTGGGACAATGCCCAACTTCTGCTGGTCATCCGCGCCGGGGTGGAACGCGCCCAATTGCTGCGGGAATTGGGAGAGAAGATCTCGGCGCTCGATTCGGCGCACTCCACCTTGAAGGATGCGCAGCGGCGGCTGCTGCAGACGTTCTTGTAAGCATTTTCGCAGGCTGTTATACTTAAGTTCTGCATGATGCGGCATTATCTGCACATCTTCCTCCTGGTTGTGGCCCTCGTTTCGGTTCCGATACGCGCAAAAGGTGCGGCGGATCCGGCAGTAGTCGGAATCCCTAACTTCCATCAGGTAAACGGAACCATCTACCGCGGCGCCCAACCCACGGCTCAAGGCTGGGCCGGCCTGGAGCGATTGGGGGTGAAAACTGTTATTGACCTGCGCCGCCAGGGAGAGCATTCCATTAAGGACGAACAGCAGGCGGTGGAGGCGGTGGGCATGCACTATGTCAATGTGCCGATGAGTGGCATCGTGGCGCCTACAGACGATACAATTTTCAAGGTGCTGGCTCTGTTGCAATCGAGCCGCGCCGGGCCCGTGTTCGTACACTGCCGGCGTGGGGTAGACCGGACAGGCGCTGTGATCGCGTGCTACCGGATCGCGCACGACGGCTGGGGGAATCAGAAAGCGCTCGACGAGGCTAAGGCTTACGGCATGCACTGGTTTGAGCTTGGCCTGAAGAGCTACATTTTGAGATTCTCACCGCCACCCCGGCGCGCTTCGGCCGAAGCCGTTCGCACCTGGGCATCGGAATCTCACTAGAGGCGAGAGATCCCACCCTCACACACTCAACACAGGACAAGGAGCGTCACGCACGAGGGCGTAAGTTAAATCGCGAAAGCGTTCGCGCTCGCCAGGCTGAGCACTTCTCCCGACAACCAGGATGTCGGCCTGCAGCCTGCTCGCCGCCTCTGTCACCGCGTCCTTGATGGGGCCGGCGACGATGTGAACCCGCGCACGCGAGCCCAGCACTCTTTGCATCTCGGCGATGCGGTCCGGCGCCGCCTGAGATGCCATTGATCTGGCACTCTCTTCCAAGTCCAATTGAATGGGCAGCCCGCGGTCTATGGCGGGAATGGCGTGAATAATGGAAAGATTCGCATGAAGCTTCTCCGCAACCTCTGTAGCGCAGCGAAGCACTCGCTCTGAATCCGCGCCCAAGCCCACGGCACAGGCTATTTCCCGATGCTCGAGCGGCCTGGGCGCTTTGGTCTCTGCGTGCTGCGTGGTCAATACCAAACTGTCGGCATCGTTCAAGACCTTCGCGGCGGTGGATCCCAGCAGCATCCTCCGGAACACTCCGGCGTGGGTGGGCATGACAATCAGCTCAAAAGCCTCCTCCCTCGCGATTCTGGCGATTTCGGCGGCAGCCTCTCCCTTGGCCAGCAAGCGCAGAGTGTCGCGCCGTGGGAAGGCCGAAACAAGGTAAGATTCGAGTGTGGCACGGGCGGATTTGTTGCGGTCCTCTTCAGCATCGGGCGCCGGCCGCGCCAGAAGCTCGAACCCCGACATGGAGGGCGCGAGAACATACAGGAGGGTCACTTTAGCCGCGAACATTGCTGCTGCCCTCTTTACGAACGGCGCCATGGCGTCGCACGATGCCGAGAAATCCACTGGGAATAGAATCTTCTCTATCGGCGGCATAGTTTCATTCCCAAGTTGACATCGATTAAACCCGAATTCCGAAGTTGTGAGGCTGGGTATGAAGAAACCCCTCACCCGTCCCCGTCAGCTGACGGGCTGATGACTACGCCGGCTGCGGGACACCCTCTCCCCCAAGGGAGAGGGCGTCAACGATGATTGATTTCAGCCCTCTCCCACGGGGAGAGGGTGGCGAGAGTAGCGAGCCGGGTGAGGGGTTTCTTTTCACGGAGTTTCGCAACTTGCGCATTCGGGTTCAAGCAAGTGCAGATTCTTCGGCGCCTGCTGGCGCCTCAGAATGACATTATTCGCGGCGCAGCGGCTTAGGCAAGGCTCTTAACCGCGGCCGCGACCAGTTTCAAAATCGGCGCTGGGTACACTCCAACCAACAGCAGAGTCACCGTCACAGCCGCCAGAACATATCTTTCGCTCAAGGAAGGCCGTCGGAGCCGGCTGATTCCCGTCGCGACGGCGGCGGGAGCAAGATCATAGATGGCAACGATGACCCGAAGATAGTAGAAGAGGCCGAGCACGCTAGTCAGCACTAAGGCGATAATCAACCCCCAAGTGGCCGATGACGCTCCTGCCGCGATGATATAGAACTTGCCGACGAATCCCGCCGTTAATGGAATCCCCGCCAGCGACAGAAGCATGAGGGTAAAGATCACCCCGAGGCCCGGTTCCCGCCAGAAGAGGCCACGAAAATCGTCGAGCGTGCCGGCGTCCCGATCGCTCCCCGAGACCACAGACACAACGCCGAAAGCCCCCAGAATCGTAATGATGTAAGTGACAAGACAGAATGCGGCCGCTTGCCCACCCAGTTCGCCGGCAGCAAGGAAAGCCACCAGGAGGTATCCCATGTGCGCGATGGAGGAATACCCCAGGATGCGCTTGACGTTTTCTTGCAGCATGCCCAACACATTGCCTGCAATCATCGAAAACACCGCAATAATGCCCAGCGCAAGGAAGACCACAGGCGCTTGGATGGCTCCCGTGAGGTGGAAAAACCGCACGAGTAACGCAAACACGCTGCCCTTCGAGACCGTAGCAAGAGATGCGGTCACGGGGGCCGGAGCGCCCTCGTACACGTCGGCCGTCCAGAGGTGGAAGGGCACGAGCGCCAACTTGAAACCAATGCCGGTAATGATCAGGGCGAGTCCGGCCAGAACCAAGGCTTGATCGAGAGAGCCGCCGGAGGCCATCGCGAGTTGGAGGTGAGTGAACTCCATACTGCCGAGTTGTGAATAGATGAGCGCCATGCCGAAAATGAGGAAGGCCGCCGAAGATGCGCCGAGTATCAGGTACTTGATCCCTGCTTCGAGCGGGAGCTTTCCCTGCCGCGGGTAAGCGCTCAAGGCATAGAGTGCGGCGCTGAGGGTCTCGAGCCCCAGAAGGAAGGAAACGAAATGGTTGCTCACGACAAGGACTCCCGCCCCGAGCACCGCCAGCAGCAAGAGTAAATACATCTCGTCGGGATGGCCCTTCCGCTTCTCGAAGTAGCCGCAGGAGAGCAGGGCCACCACGAGGGTGGCCGAGATGATGAGCCCGAGATAGAAGAGCGCGTATTGATCAATGATCAGCAGCGTTGTGACTTGACGAGGTATCGCCGCCGCGGCAATCCACAGCGAGGCAAAGCTAAGAGTGAGGCCGGTAAGGGTAACGCTCAGCGTGAGCAGATGATTGCGACGGAAGGCAATCGTCAGCATCGTCAAGACGGCGGTTCCCGCGATAACAAACAGAGGGAGAAGGGCACGGAAATCGCTACCGCTCATGGTTCATCTCCTGAGAATCACTGGGAGCGGTCGGAGGCTCGTTCCGCGCGGAGTCGGAAGGCTGGGCACGCACCGCAGAACTCCTGCCGGCATATTCTTCCAGCCTCTGCATTGCCGGCTTGAAAGTATTGAGCACGGGTTGCGGATAAAGGCCCAACCACAGGAGGATGGCGGCCATGGGGATCACCACGCTCGCCTCCCGCGGATCGAGATCAGGCAGCTTCCATCGATGGCTGTTAGGCCCATGGAATGCGCCCTGGACGAACCTCAGCCCGTAGAACGTGGAGGTGAGAATCCCAACCGCGGCCAGTACGGCGAGCGCGATGTGCTGCTGGTAGGTTCCGACTAACACCAGGAATTCACCCACGAAATCGCCCAGGCCCGGCAGACCCATGGAAGCCGCAGCAAAGAACAGCCCCGCCCCGGAGAGCCTGGGAATGGTCGCCCAAAGCCCTCCCAAACGGTCGATCGCGCGCGTGTGGGTGCGTTCCTGAATCTGGCCAACGATAAGGAACATCGCCCCGGTGCTGATGCCGTGGCAGATCATTGCCATAAGCGCGCCCTCAAGCGCCCATTCGTTCCAGGCAAAGATCCCGAGCAGGACGAATCCAAGGTGACTCACACTGGTGTAGGCAACCAGGCGCTTGAGGTCCGTCTGGCCTAACGCCAGCACGGCACCGTAGAGAATTCCCACCACCCCCAGGATCATGGCAATCGGTGCAAATTGGTGTGCGGCTGCGGGGAACAAGGGCACGACGAAACGCAACATGCCGTATGCGCCGGTTTTTAACAACAGTCCTGCCAGAATAATGCTGCCCGCGGTGGGAGCCTGGGTGTGGGCATCAGGCAGCCAGGTATGCAAGGGCACCACGGGAAGCTTGACGGCGAAGGCCACAAAAAATGCAAGCATGATCGGGAGCCCGACCTTCGCGCTCAAAGGTGTGCCCAGCAAATCCGCGTATTCAAAGGAATAGACACCGGTCAGACGATGATGAATGAAATAGAGTGCCAGAATGCCGAGTAACATCAGGAGCCCACTCGCCTGCGTAAAAATGAAGAACTTCAGCGCGGCGTACACGCGACGTTCGTGACCCCAGACGGAGATCAGGAAGTACATTGGGATGAGCATCATTTCCCAGGAGAAATAGAAAAGGAAAAGATCCACGGAGAGAAATACGCCGAGGATGCCGGCCAGGATCCACATCAGATTGAAGTGGAAAAATCCAACGCCTTCATCTATTTCCTTCCATGACGCGAGCAAGGCGGCGATGCCGAGAATGATGCTCAGCACCACGAGGAGCAGGCTCAGCCCATCCAGCGCGAGGTGTAAGTGAATGCCCAACTGCGGGATCCAGGTCCAGTCGACTTCCTCGATCCAAGCCTTGGGGGCCTGCGCCGGCAGCAGCTTGACCTGGCTGGCATCCTGGATCCAAATGCTAAGGCTGAGGATGAGATCGACGCCCAGGAAGGCCAAAGAGATGTAGCGGGGCCACAGCTTACTCCGGCGGCCGGCGAACCAGGAAAGCAGTCCACCCACGATCAGGATTGCAATTAGATAGATGAGGATCATAGGAACAGCACCATTGAAACCAGGGCCACTGCGCCAAAGGCAATTCCGGCGGCGTACCAGCGCACCTTCCCGTTTTCAGTGGACCTGAGGGCGAAATAGGTCAACTCGCTGAGCCGCGCCACCCCCCCGTAAACAGAGTCGATAAAATCTGCCCTATCGAAGTGCGCAAACCAGAGAATCGGTCTAACGAAGATCCGGTCGTACAGCCAATCCATTCCCCAGTCGGCAAACCAGAATTGATGTAGTGCTTTGCTGATGGAAAACTCCGCGAGAGCATCGGCATAGCGGGGATTGCGGATATAGACAAGATAGGCAATACCGAGCCCTGTCAGGAACGCCAGTGTCACCAAGCCTTCGGACCCCATCTCGGTGATTGAGCCGGCGGGGCGTTCGATCCAGTTGGGAAGCGCCCGATTCAGGAAGTCCGTGAAGACGTGAATATCTCCAAGCGCCGCAGGTGTGTTCACAAATCCGCCCACAACCGAAAGCGCAGCAAGCACCACCAGCGGGATCGTCATTCGATAGCCCGGCCTTTTCCCAACCGGTATTTTGGCTCTTCCGAAGAACACCACGAATATCATCCGAAAGGTGTATAGGGCCGTCAGCAGAACACCCAGGATCGCCAGCAGCCATAAAGCCGGGCTGCCGTCCTGAGAAGCGCGCGCCGCCCGGATAATCAGCCCTTTGCTATAGAAGCCGGCTGTCACCAGCGGCAACCCCGCAAGAGAGCAGCCACCGATCAGGAAAGTCCAAAACGCAACGGGGAGCTCCTTGCGCAAACCACCCATCTTGAAGATGTTATGCTCATCGTCCATCGCATCGATTACGACTCCCGCCCCAAGAAACAGAAGAGCCTTGAAGAAGGCGTGAGTCATGAAATGGAAAATTGCGGCTGACCAGGCTCCCACGCCGAGTGCCACGAACATGTATCCGATCTGGCTGATCGTCGAGTAAGCTAGAACTTTCTTGAGATCCCACTGGGTTATAGCGCTGAACCCCGCCAGGATGAGAGTGGCGATTCCGACCGTCGCCACCGCGTGCCGGGCGAGCGGAGCGAGGGCAAAAAGCGCATGAGTGCGCGCGATGAGATAAACACCGGCAGTTACCATGGTGGCCGCGTGAAGCAAAGCACTGACTGGGGTGGGGCCGGCCATGGCGTCCGGAAGCCACGTTTGGAGCGACAACTGGGCTGACTTTCCCACCGCCCCGCCCAGCAGTAACAGGGCTGCGGCGAGCGCGTATGGCGACCCCACAGGCCACTGCGCGGAAGCCTTGAGCATGAGCTCCTGAATATTCAGGGTGCCCAACTGAGTCGCCAGAAGCGCCAGTCCCACTATCATGGCCGTGTCGCCGGTACGGGTGACGATGAACGCCTTGCGGCCCGCGGCTCCGTTGGCGGGAACGAGGTACCAGAAGCCAATCAGGAGATAACTGCAGAGCCCTACGCCCTCCCATCCGAGATAGAGCAGCACAAGGTTA
>Ga0209517_10000875_pt1 | contig 49005 bp, 42 predicted proteins | sample PeaSoiMetSII2010_FD_187695 | JGI IMG/M metagenome (GOLD analysis project Ga0209517, IMG submission 187695) | Peat soil microbial communities from Weissenstadt, Germany - SII-2010 (SPAdes) (version 2) | ecosystem: Environmental > Terrestrial > Soil > Wetlands > Peat | place: Germany...
TGCTATGTTCGACGAGGCGCAAAATGATTCCCCAGCCAAGCCATAATGATCCAGAGAGCCGCGAAGCAGACAAAGCCAAGCAGAATGCGGGCGGGCCAGTTGGGGACTTTGGTGTTCTCGGCCAACAAGGCGATGGTCATGGGCCGCCCGATCTCCGTCTGCAAAACCTGGCCGAAGCTATAATGGAGGCCGCGGGTGGGCAGGTTGACGCGTAAAGGCGCGAGCTTGGTCACGGTGACTTGCTGGGCCCTTTCAAGTTTGTCCCACTGCTGGGCCGCAACCTCGGTATCGTAATTGAACATAGGATTCATCCCTTCAGTGGTGGGTGACTGCGCGGGCCGGTTGGCGGCGAGGCTCTGCTCCTGGAGTTGGAGCAGGTGTTGGTCCCCGAGTCGGCCGGCGTTTTCAAAAAAGAACCCGTTCTGGGCGTTGACGAGATTACTGCTTTGGGCTTTGCGCAGATCCTCCTCAACCTGTTTGAGGCCGCGGTCGTCGCCGGGGCTCGGTTGGTATTGCTGCGCCTTGTACTTGAGCTGACCATAACGGCTCATGGCGCCGCGGAGGTTTGGGTTGGAGGCGTAGAGGTTCTTCTTGGTTTCGCCCAGGTCGTTCAACAGGTCGGCCTGTGCTTGCTCGCGCAGGGTCTTTTGCTGCACGGTGTATTCGGACAACGAATAAACCTGCGCGAGCGGGGCGGCACTATCGCTCGTGCGATTCATCGAGCCGGCGAAGCGGCTGTATTCGTAATCCGGAGGCAAGTACAGGTCCCAATGCCCATTCTTCAAGGGAATATCGAAGTGCGGCGAAGCCAGCGTCAGGGTGCCACGCCGGACGGGGAACTTGCCGCTTGAAATGAAGGTAAACTCCACTGGCACGGTGGCCTCGGAATCAGCCTCGCGCGCCAGCGGCAAAAGCAATTTGCCCTGGACGTTGCCGGGGCGAACGGGTTCGCCTCCGACAAAGGCGGACCAGACTTTGGCCCCGGGGGGCAGCTCGACTTCGAGGTGTTGCCGGCCATGGTTGCGCACGCCGAGGGAGACCTCCGTCATCATTTGGCCGTCATCGGCGACGACGGTGGTCAGCCGCGCGCTATCGATCAACGCCTGAAGCACAGCGGCTTCATCGAAGCGGTTGGCTTCGACGACCAACTGGTAGCCGGGCCGCAGGTAGCGGTAGGCCAGAACAGTGGCCGGGTCCGGGCGGCCAGCCCAGGGCGGCAGCTCTCGCGAGTCAATGACATTGAGCAACTCGCCGGATGACTTGTCGGTCACTTGCAGTGGGGGGCGAGCCAGCAGAGCGACGAAGCCGGTTTCGCGCTCGACGTCGAGCGCCTGGATGCCGGGGAGTTCGACGAGGTTCGTGCCCGGCGACCTCGGCATCTCCCAGGTCAGGCTCAACTCATAACTGCCTCGCACCTTGCTCTGCAACTCGACACGCCACTCATCGTTGGTTTGATCGCGTCGGCGGATTTGGTCGCCGGTGATTTCGACGTCTTTCAACACCGCCGGCACGCGCAGACGAAATTCTTTCACGGGCGCATTGGCGATTTCGTATTTGACGGTCGCGCGTCCGCTCACCAGCGTCTCTGTCAAGGTAATGGTGTTCGCAATCTCGGCCCGGACCCACGGTTCGACCGTCTCGGTGCTGATACTGAGCACCCAGGACGGCTGGAGCGAAGGCACCGCATCAATGAACTTGTAAGCCAGCGCGCTGCCCGGTGGAGCGGCAGGCACCTCACCGGCTATCGAAGGGGCGGCGTTGGCAGTGGGCGCAAGACCGGCGCTGTTAAAGGGGATTTCGGTCAAGCCCTCAAGAGCCTGTGTTTTGGCAGCCAAGCCCTGCTCGGTCGAAACCGTCACAAAGCCGCTGAGCTTCTGCGCTCCCGCGGGATGCACTCCGAAAATGGACAAGGTCTTGGGCGGTTCGGAGTAGTTCCGGGTCAACTCAAGTTCCAGGGTCCAGGCCCCGAGAGTGCGTTCTTTGAGAGAAACTTCCAAAATCCGCGCGCTCCCATCGAGCCGTTCGAGCCACTGCGCAACATTGGTGCCCTTTACTGACTCAAGGTGGTAATCCTGTGGCAGCACAAGCTGCACCATGAAAATGCCGGCGCGTTTGATCAGGTAGTCGATGCGCGCATCCAGTCGCACGGATTCCGAGCGGACCCGAATGCGGTTGTGAGCGAGGGCCTCGATTTGTGGTTGCACGATTTCAGCTCGTACCGTCAGCGAGAAGACGGGTTTAAGGAAGCGGAAGGCGCTCGCCAGCCCGTCCTTTTTCTCGGGCAGAACCTGATAGAACTCCTCGGCATCAACGCGTTGCAAGCCTGAAGCCCCCTGAACGGCTAGGGAAAGCTCTTCCGTAGCGCTCACGCCGAGCAGGCCCGTCTCGCGTTTGACATCCAGGGCGTGGGGGACCTCGATGGCGACTATCTGGGGTAGTTGGTCGAGGCTCCGCTCCGTCTCCAAGATGAGTTTGCGGGCGGGAGAACCGCCCTTGAGCAACTCAACGCTCAGCACGTCATCCTTAACTTCCCAGACGCGCAGCGATTCGCTCTCGACCCGCAGGAGACGCTGGCCGGCCGGAATTTGCACACGCAAATGATTTAACTCGCCCTGGCTGATTTGGTAATCGAGGATCGCCCGCGTATGGACCAGACCCGCGCCCAGGCTCACGAGCGCCGTGTTGTTTGCAAAAACCGTCGCCGCTATCTCCGCCGCGCGTTTAACCCGCGGCGTCCAATTCAACTCGAATCGCCCCACGGAGCCGGTAATCGCTTCGACGCGGGTTTGTTCGTTGGTGCCGGTGCGGCGCAAAGAGAGCGCAGTAGGGCACTCGACTTCCGCATCGGGCTCGTCGAGCAGCAAACTAACCCGGCTGGAAAGCGCTGGCGGGATGGCGAAGGCGAGCTGTCGGCGGGTCACGTCCCCGCCCACGCGAGCGAGGAGCCGAATATCAAGAGTCACTGGGCCGCGACCCGGCAAGAGCACACCTACCCCGGCGCCATCCCGTATCAACTGCACATCCCCGGAAGCATGGAAGGATTCGATGGCCACTTCCCCGCTAAACAACGGCAGGGTTTGATTAGTGGTGGAACTCGTGAGTGCCAAGCTGGCGTCCAGTTGCGCGACTTTGCCACTAATCGCTCCAGTATAAGTAGCCGAGACGATCGAAACAGGGCCTAAACCGGCGGCTGGCACCGGTTCCTCGCCGCGCGAGCCGACCGCGAAGGAGAAGAGAGCGAACAGCGCCATCAAGGGCACCGCTGCTGCGGGACTATCCTGAGGTCCGTGCAGGGGTTCGGCCGGCTGCCTTTCGTGCCGTGGCCAAAAGCGCCAGACGAGCCACCCCGCCGTCGCGAGCAGCAACATGGGCGCGGCAGTGATCAGGCCGACGTGGAGCAGTCGCCACATGGTGAGCAGGCTCGCGATGGACCAGAGAATCAGCACCACGGCGACGCTCATCCAAAAGCTGCTGCGTGGCGTCCGCGACAAAAGCCACCAAAGGAGGGCCAGACCAAAGAGGAAACCGGAGACCTGCACGAGCATTTGCAAGGTGCGATAAGCGCTCAGGCGCATCATCGAGACGCTGATAGTGAGGGGCTCCTGGCCGGCATTGAGAACCTTGGTGAAACTGAAAGCCTGTCCCATGCGCGGCACCTCGATGCGGATCGGTGAAACACCGGCGGCCAAGGCCGGAGCTGCGGCGCGAGCCCCGCCGCCAAAGCCCCCACCGGGGGGGCCTGCGCCGGGTGCGGGCGTGGGTGAGGGGACTGGGGGCGAGGCTGCCGTCGGAGCAGAGTTCAACGCCGAGAGCGCCGCCGCACCGGCTGGAGAAGCGGGTGCTGCCTGGGCCGCACCAAGCCGCGGCAGAGCCGCATCCCGTTGCCAGGCTTCTTGGAATTTTTCCTCCGACAACAATTGCACGCTGCCGTCCGCAAACAATACGGCTCGCCCGTTCGCATCGGAGGGGGAGTAGGCGAGGATGGCCTCGGGGAATTGCTCGCTTTTGCCCGCTCCCGAGTAGATGAATTGCCGCCCAGTGTTGGGGTCGATGAGAACTTTCTCCGAACCCAGCTCGTTGGACATCACTTCGAAGTTTGGGGGCATCTGGGCACCGTTATCCAGCGCCCAGGTCTTGGCGGCCAAGCCGATCTGTTTGAGGTTATTGACCGCCGAGATGCGTTGGGCGCGCGCCTTGGCACGGCTCAACGCGGGCAGCATCATGGCTGCGAGGATGGCCAGCACCGCGAAGAACAGAACCACGGTAAGAGCTCCCCGAGCGCCGCGTCGTTGTGCCGCCACGGCCAGGATTAAGACCACGCCCACCACAGAGCAAAACAGGAGCACGCCTGCGTGGTTCTCTATGAGATTACCGTAAAACTGGAGAAAGGCTTGCCAGGCGTCCCGCCAGTCGTAAGTAGTGCCTCGGGCGACGGTCATGCTGCCGCCGAAACGGCTCAAGCGTTGGGCGGCCGGCACGAACACCTGCCATTCGGCATAGGTATTGGGGATGTCGGTCAGGGGGGCGGCCAACTCGACCCGGCGAGGGAACAGTGAGCTTTTCAGGTTGAGATGTTGCGCAAAGACGATATCGACTGCGAAGGCCTGGTCCCGGTCGGCTTCGCGCGGCAAGGGAACCAGCAGCCACGGACCATCACGCTCGGGCTTGGCGGGCTGCCCGTTGACGTAGCTGGACCAGAATTCCGAGTCTTTGGGCAGCTTGAATTTCTGGAATTGCTTTTCGTTGTTCTTCACCATAAATGAGGATTGGGTGAGCAATTGGCCCTGCTCCGTCAGCACACTGGTCAACTCGATGCGATCGGCCACGGCTTCAAGAACGGCCAGTTCCTCGAACCGGGCAACCTGGACGGTCTGGCGGTAGGCGCCGCCCGTGTACTTGTAAGCCAGCAGCAGCGGGCGCGTGCAGAGCGCGCGGTCACTCTCGGACAATTCAGCCTCATCAACGCGGCGCAGCGGTTCGGTGGGCGCGGCTGGGGTCAGTTTGAGGTTGGCGGCCATCATGACCCCGAGAGAGCCGGTTTCACGTTCGACTCCGAGGGCGTGAGCGCCAGCGAGGTCGAGGGTGGTTCCCTTGGGATCGAAAGGGTAATCGTAGCTCAGCACCAGCGTGTAGCCGCCCCAGGCCTTGTCCTGGAGCGCGATCGTCCAGACGTTGGATTGCTGTTCCTTGCGGCGGATATTGGCGCCGGTGAACTCGACGTTCTTCCAATGTGCGGGAACAGCGACCTGGAACGACTGCACGCCCTGGTTGATAATGCCGTAGCGAATTGTCGCGCTTCCACCCACCAGTCCGTCTCCAATGGTAACCAGGTCGAAGACTTCCGCGACGATACGGGGCGAAAGCTTTTCGGCGGCGAGAGTAAGCTGCCAGTCCGGCTGTTCGCTTACGAAGGCGAGTGATTCGTCCGAATGCTCCGCCATGGTGCTGACCGGCACTTCGCGCAGGTCCACCAGTTCGGCGGTTTTGAGTCGAATGCCTGGGGCAGCGGCGGCGCCGAGTTGGAGAGCGGCATTGGTCGCCCCAATGACTTTAAGAGGCAGCACAGTGATTTGCCCCGGGAACTCCCGGAGGGCTTGCTCAAGTTGGACGTCGATCTTGCGCGCGCCTAGAACGCGGGCAGCAAAGGAAACCGCCAACTTTCCATCGGCTATTTTCCAATCATCGACGCCCTCCCCCTTAACTTCGCTGACGACGAAGCCAGGTTGAGGTTCAAGCGCCAGCGAATAGATGCCAGACTTTTCGACAGTCAGGCCGAGCGAGTGGCGGACCAGCAACCTGGTCTCTTCGAGCCGCACCGAGGCGCGGTCGGCCACTTTGAGGACGGGCTCGATACGCCGGAGTAGAGCGACCAGCGAGACCGGGCGGCTATTGAACCGGTAAGCGGCCAACGACCCGCCAGGCGCGTTGATCTGCCGCAGGCCGGGGGTGGATTGAATTTCGACCGTGGTATCGTCGGCAGTGAGGGTGAGGGAGCCCGACTCGCGTTCGACCCCGAGGGGTTGCGGCGGTTCGAGCGAAGCGGCCAAAGCGGTGCTCTCGACGGCTTGCTCGGAAAAGAGAGTGACTTCGTAGGACTTTTCGATGGGCTTAATGAACTCGATGGTCAGCACCTGGCGCGGGCCGTCAGGTTTGATCTGCCAATCGCGGATTTGGCTGCCTTGGATTTTCGTGAGCGACTGGGTGGATGGCAACCCGATGGTAAGGCGCGGCACCGCGGCTTGTAAGATTTCATAGCGCAAGGCGGTGGTGAATTTGATAACCGTTGGCGTGATTTGTGCATTGACGCCGCTTTCTACGCTTACCAGCGATTTGCGGGAGATCTCAGCCGCTTTGCTCTGCCAGCGAAGGGAGAGCGTGCGGTCCGCACCCAAGAACCCATGCACGGCAGAGCTCGAGCCTGCTGCCGGCGCTGAATTCAAATCCGTACCCATCTGCCCCGAGGTCGAACCTTGTTCATCGGAAATGCCGCTAAGCAATTGGATTTCGAGCCCCTCGCCGGTGCCGGTTGCGGCGACCGAAGCAATAGCGGCGACTGGGCCGACAACGCTGATGCGATTCCAGGGCTCCTCCTTCGTAATCTTGGCCAAGAGGCCAAGCTTCACGTTGAACTTCCCGGGACGCGAGCAGAAGAGCCGCGTTTGGCGGCCTTGTCCAACGATCCGGAGGCCGTCAGGCAGTAAGGGCGATTCGATCGCCACGTCACCCTCAAAGAGTGGCTCGGAGATCTCGTTGGTAGTCATCGACTCGACCTGGAAATTGACTGCGAAACGGGCTTCGGTATCGGACACATTGCCGTCGTAATGGATTTGATGGAACAACAGGTTGGTGCTGGCCGGCGCTGGTTTGGGGGCGGCGGCCGCGAACGGACGCGGCGGGCTGGTGCCGCGCGAGAGGATTTGCAAGCCGTTCAGCACGGCCACACCGTTGGGTCCCGGCGCGACGTCAACGGTGATCGGTTTTCCGTCCACTGCGACATCGCGGAAGACGACATATTGCGCCCTCTCGACCCAGGGAAGGCCGGCCTTCCAGGCACTGCCGCCCATCTGGGTCAACGGCCCGAAGGTGTTGGTGCCGATCTTGAGCGTGAAGACCGAGTTCTGCTCGCCGGTCACATCCGCATCCGCGTGGCCGTAAAGATAAAAGTGATATTGGCCGGGGGCCAGGTCAGTAATAGTGACGGTCAAATTGCTGTCGTTTTGAGCAAAAATGTAGCGGTCGTACATCGGGTCACCGCTCGAATTGCCCCAGACGCCGGGCGCGTTGCTCACCGCCACGGATACAGGCGATTCGGCACCGTCAGAGAACTTGAGCTTTGCGAGCTTGCCATCGGAAACCAAGGGCATGCCGGGCACAAACTTGGGGTCATAATGACGATAGAGGTTCCAAAAATCATTGGTACCCATGCCAGCGGCTGCCAAGCCGGTTTTAGAACTTGCCGTGCCGGCGCCAAAGTCAATGTTAATGAGAGTCTGGGCCGGAACCGCCGCGGCCATGGCCGTCAAAATAAATAATGGTAGAAACAAGGAGTTGCAGTTTGCCGTTTTCATAATGACTCACAGATTCCGGTGAGGCGCCGGGTGAAGCCCCAGTCCGCCCCGATTGGTTTGACACTCTGGGTAACAAAAGGTTCCGGTCCGTTGGAGCGTTAATTTGTAAAAAGTTTGTAAGCCATTCAGCGCAGAGTTGAATCAGCGGCTCGCCCGCGGCTGGCCGGCTTACCTAAGTTGTCGCTTGGCATAGAGTGTGCCAAATCGGTCGGCCGCTTGAAGCAAGGCCGATCGCGGCTCGTATTGCGTGAAACTCACGCAAATAGCGTGAAATTTTACGCGGCGGTAAAGAGGCGGACGCCCTGCAAACAGGCACCGGACGCGCTCTATTGCTCCTCTTTGATACTCGCGAGCTCGGCCGTGGCGGCTTGGGAATCAACGACGAGAGCTTTGAATTGCCACTGGCCCTGAGGTTCGATGAGCGGTTGGTAGTCGCGGGCCGCCCCGACCTTTTTCCCGGAAGCATCGAACAGATTCAACTCGATCTGGACGCCAAAACGCTGACGGGTAGCGGGATTGTTCAGCGTGCCTACAGCATAGACCAGCGAAGTGCCGGGCGCTTTTTCCAACTTGATGGCCGAGATCTGAAACCCGGCTTTCGCGGCAACCCCGCTCGGCTCAGGCACTTGGCTTGGGGAGGCAGAAGGGGGCGCTGGGTTTCGTCGCTGTGCGGCCGCTTGTTCTTTTCTGGCTTCGGCCATTCGTTGGACGCGCTTTAGAGCGAGGAGCGCCCCCGCCAGGCCTAAGCCGAGGATGAGCACAGCCACTAAAGTCCAGGCGATCGCGCGGCGCGGCAACGCAGCCTCCTGCGGCGGTGGCGCCAGGAGCAATTCCGTGGGCTTGCCGCAGTGCGGGCAGTCAATCATGGTACCCACCAAGTCGGCGGGGAATTCGATGTTCCCCCCGCAGGCGCGGCAAGGGCCTTTGAGGTATTTGGTCCTATTCATTCACCTGCATACTAAACATTTTTTGCCATCAAACTTGCAATTTATGCGAAACCTGTCGCTGGCCTTCAGCGTCACTTAATGGTATAGATAACACATGAACGCGGACAACAAGTACCTGCGGGGAGATACAGGGGTAAGTGCCTCGGGCGAGAATTAGGCTTCAGATTAAGAGCACGATTAGGAGGATAAAGCGTGAGCGTAGATAGTGAGTACCTGCAGGAGCATACGGTAAAATTGGAGGACCGCTTTTTGACGCGCCGGCAATTCTTGCAGCGAGCGGGGATGGGATTTGGGGCCCTGGGACTGGCGGCGATGCTGGGGCAGGACTTGCTGGCTCCGAGTGCGCGGGCGGAGACGATGGCCACACTCACACCGCGCGAGCCGCCACTGCCCGCCAAAGCCAAGCACGTAGTGCATATTTTCGCCCAGGGCGCCCCTTCGCATGTGGACACCTGGGACCCCAAACCCGCGCTGGTCCAATACGACGGGCAAAGCCTCCCCGGGATGGAAGGAGTTGCCATGGCTTCGCCGTTCAAGTTTACCCCACACGGCAAGTCCGGCATTGAAGTGAGCGAGGTCTTTCCCAGGCTGGGCGAGATGGTAGATGACCTGGCGATTATCCGGTCGATGCACACGGACATTCCGGCGCATGAGGTGGCGACGCTGTTCATGAACACGGGTTCGACACGGTTTGTGCGGCCGAGCGTGGGGTCGTGGGTGCTCTACGGTTTGGGGACAGAAAACCAGAACATGCCGGGCTACATTTCGCTGCGGCCAGGCGGCACACCCCCGGGGGGCAGCGGGAACTGGCAGTCTGCATTTCTGCCGGGGCTGTACCAAGGCATGAGTATCAACACCAAAATCGCGCAGGTCGATCAACTCATCCAGAATATTCGCAATCCTTACACGCCGCTGCCGGAGCAGCGCCGGCAATTGGACCTGGTGCATAAACTCAACGAATTGCACAGCCAGAACCTGCAAAAAGACGCGCAGTTGGAGGCGCGGCTGCAGGCCTTCGAAATGGCGTTCAAGATGCAAACCGAAGCCACCGATGCGTTTGATCTGCACAAAGAACCGCCCGAGGTGCGCGACCGCTACGGACGCGGGGCGCAGGGCAACCAGATGCTGATCGCGCGCCGGCTCATCGAACGCGGCGTCCGGTTCGTCCAGGTCTGGGCCGGCGGCTGGGACCACCATCAAGATCTCGAGGATAAGCTGCCCGAGCGCGCCAAGGAAATCGATCAACCCTTGGCGGCGTTCATTGCGGACCTTAAGGAGCGCGGCCTGTTTGAAAGCACGCTCGTCATCTGGGGCGGAGAATTTGGCCGCAAACCGGTGCGCGATCGCAACGGAAACGACAATCCCGGCCGCGACCACAACGCGAAGGCGTTTACCACCGTTCTCGCCGGCGGCGGTGTGCGGGGCGGAATGGTCTTTGGCGCGACAGATGAATTCGGCGCGGCAGCGGTCCAGGACAAAGTGCATATTCACGACCTGCACGCGACCATCCTCGCGTTATTGGGTTTTGATCACCAGAAACTGACGTATCGCTACAATGGTCGGGACTTTCGGCTGACAGATGTCTCGGGCGAGGTGGTTAAACCCGTGATTGCATGAACACGCCTTCTGGACCGGGGAGCAATCCTCCGGAGGCCTCGCCTGGGAGCCGCCTCCAAAGGGTGGGCGTATCTCGCACGTACCAAACTTTGTCGCACGTGCGACAAAGTTTGGTCGTGCTGGCCGCCGCAGTCGGCTGCTGGAGCCTGAACTTGAAGAACGCGCAGGGGGAGCCGAACCCTGCCCAGACCGAGTTTTTTGAGACCCACATCAGGCCGGTGCTGGTCAACAATTGCTACAAGTGCCATAGTCAGCAGGCAGAGAAGATTAAAGCCGGCCTTTTGTTGGACACGCGTGAGGGCCTCTTGCGCGGTGGGGAAAGCGGCACGGTGGTTGTGCCCGGAGATCCGGAAAAGAGCCTGTTGATTAAGGCCGTGCGCTACACGGATGCGGACTTGCAAATGCCGCCCAAGCGGCAACTGAGCGACGCAGAAATTGCCGATTTAGTGGCCTGGGTAAAAATGGGGGCACCCGATCCGCGCGCGGCCCCCGAAGCGCAGAAGGCCTGGGCCAATGCGAGCCAGAAGCATTGGGCTTGGCAGCCGGTCAGGAAACCAGCCGTGCCGGAAGTCAAAGACGCCGGCTGGGTCAAGACGCCAGTGGACAATTTCATCTTGGCGAAGCTCGAGGAAAAGGACCTAAAACCCAATCCGCCAGCGGACAAGCGGACACTGATCCGCCGCGCGAGCTTTGATTTGATCGGCCTGCCGCCGACGACTGAAGAGGTGGATAATTTCCTGAAGGACGATTCGCCGGACGCTTTCGCCAAGGTGGTGGACCGGCTATTAGCCTCGCCTCATTACGGGGAAAGATGGGGCCGCCACTGGCTGGATGTGGCGCGTTACAGCGATACCAAGGGACAAATTCGCCGTCAGCGGGAGGACGAACGTTATCCGTTTGCGTGGACATACCGGGATTATGTGATTCGCAGCTTCAATGACGACAAGCCCTACAACGTTTTTGTGATCGAGCAACTGGCCGCTGACAAACTGCCCGCCACGGTGCGCAATCCGACCAACTTGACGGCGCTGGGTTTCCTGACCGTGGGCGACAAATTCATGGGAATGCAAAACGACGTCGTCAACGATCGGATCGACGTGGTGACCAAAGGGTTTCTGGGGCTGACCGTGACTTGTGCGCGCTGCCACGACCATAAGTTCGATCCCATTCCCACGAAGGACTATTATTCGTTGTTCGGCATTTTTTCGAGTTGTGTCGAGCCGGAGGTCGAGCCCGTGATTTCGAAGATCCCGAGCAGCCCCGAGTATGGCGATTATTACAAGAAGCGGATGGATTTGGAGCACGAAAAGGAGAACATCCAGGCCACCTTGCGTGCCATGCGTGGCAAGCGCGAACCGGCCGTGGTGCGCAAACTTCAACAAGCCTTCCGGGAAAACGCTGTCGCCATTACGAAACTTGAATTGACCCATCCGGCCGCGCCGACGCGTGCCATGGCAGTGGAAGACCTGCGCAAGCCGCACGATTCGCCGGTCTTCATCCGAGGGGAAGCCGGCAACAAGGGACCGGTCGTGCCACGCCGGTTTCTCGAGGTGTTATCCGGCCCGCAGCGGCCTGCGTTCACCAACGGCAGCGGGCGGCTCGAACTGGCTCATGCGATTGTCAACAAGAACGATCCGATGGTCGCGCGGGTGATGATTAACCGGATTTGGCAACACCACTTTGGGCAGGGCTTCGTGCCGACTCCGGATGACTTGGGCACGCGCTCGGAGCCACCCAGCCATCCCGAGTTGCTCGATTACCTGGCTTCGCGGTTCGTCGAGGAGGGGTGGAGCATCAAAAAGATCCATCGCCTCCTTATGCTTTCGAGCGTGTACCAGCAAAGCAGCGCCAATAATCCACGTTTCGCGCAGATCGAGCCGAATAACCGTTTGCTGTGGCGGGCGGACATCCGGCGACTTGAGTTCGAGGCCCTGCGTGATTCCCTCCTGGCCATCGGCGGAGATTTGGATGAGACGATGTATGGGCGGCCGGTGGATTTGGAAAAAGAGCCGTTCTCGACGCGCCGCACGATTTACGGTTTCATTGACCGCTCGGATGTGGCGGACGTCCTGGTAAATTTTGACGTAGCCAATCCCGACCTCCCGACCGGGCAACGGCACGAGACGACGGTGCCGCAACAGGCGCTTTTCCTGATGAACAGTCCGCTGGTTGTGGAGCAAGCGAAGCGTCTGGTCGCTCTGCCACAATTCCAGGCTTGCTCCGATGATGCCGCGCGAATCGAGTTTCTTTACGAGCGCGTGTTCCAGCGCCCGCCGCAACCGGAGGAGACCAAACTGGGGATCGAGTTTATCTCCGAAACCCCGGAACATGAGTCAGTGGCGGCGCGGGAGGATGGCGTCCAGCTCGTGTTGAACGACGGCCACCGGCCAGGGCAACTCGCGCAGGGGCAGAGGCGGAAAGGCAATCCGGGGCGCAAACGCCAGCCACTCAGTGCCTGGCAGGAATACGCCCATGCACTTCTGCAAGCCAACGAGACATCATTTGTGAATTGAGGAAGTGCCACTCCTCACCCGCCTCCCGGCGCGGCACACAGTTTAGTCAATTCCTCCTCGTTAATGATCTTCACACCCAGCTTCTGAGCCTTGGCGAGTTTTGAGCCGGCGTCGTAACCCGCGACAACATAATCCGTCTTTTTGCTGACGCTACTAGTAACTTTGCCGCCGGCTGCCTCGATTTTGGCGGCGGCCTCTTCGCGCTTGAGCGTAGGCAACGTGCCGGTCAAAACGAACGTCTTGCCCGCCAATGCCCCGGCGGCGCGCGCTGGCTGGTAGAGCGCGGATTTGAAATTGAGCCCGGCTTTGCGGAGCCGTTCGAGCAACCCTCGGTTCCGCTGATCCCCATGCCACTGAACGATGCTCTGCGCGATAACCTCACCCACATCTTCGCATTCGGTCAGGTGATCGAGGCTGGCGGCGAACACGTCGTCCAAGGTGGCGAAACAACGGCCCAGAGCTTTGGCTACGCCGGCACCGACGTGCAGAATTCCCAACCCGTAAAGCAGCCGCCACAGATCTCGCTGCTTGCTCGCCTGCACGCCGTCGAGGAAATTTTGCGCGGACTTTTCGGCCATGCGTTCGAGGCCAGCCACCTCATTTAGCTTCAAGCTGTAGAGGTCGGCCACGTCCCGCACCAAGCCGCTTTGCACCAGTTGGCGAACGAGCACCTCGCCGCCGCCTTCGATGTCCATGGCGCCGCGCGCGCACCAATGCTCGATGCGCCCCCGGACCTGCGCCGGGCAATCCGGGTTGAGACAACGCCAGACAACGCCTTCGTCGCCTTCCACCAAGCCGGGCGCACGGGAGATCTTGGAGCCGCACTCGGGACAGGTTTGCGGAAAGCGAAACGGAACCTCCTGTCCCGTGCGGCGGGTCAACACCACATCCACTACCGCAGGGATGACTTCGCCGGCTTTCTCGATGGTAACGGTATCGCCGACACGGATGTCCTTTTGGCGGATGTAATCCTGGTTGTGCAAGGTGGCGCGGCTGATGGTGCTTCCGGCTAGAAACACAGGATCCAGCTCTGCGACTGGCGTCAGCGCGCCGGTGCGGCCCACCTGCACGGTGACGGCTCTAAGTTTTGTTTCGGCTTGTTCAGCCGCGTATTTGTAGGCAATGGCCCAGCGCGGCGCTTTGGCGGTGAACCCAGCCTTTTCCCGCTGGGCGAACGAGTTGAGCTTAATGACCGCGCCGTCCGTCTCGTAGGGGAACTTGCGCCGTACCTTGTCAAGTTCGTCAATCGCAGCCACCAACTCCTCGGCCGAGCTGCAGTGCCAGGTCTTTTCGGGAGTCTTGAAGCCCAGCGACTTGAGCCAGGCGAGCAGTTCGTCATGTTGTTGCGGCTGTTCCGCCGCTCCTTCTACCTGGCCGACGCCATAGAGAACGACATCTAGAGGGCGGCGGGCGACGATGCGCGGGTCCAACTGTTTCAACGAACCGGCGGCGGCGTTGCGAGGATTGGCGAAGGTTTCCTGCTCGGCGGCTTTGCGTTCGCGGTTGAGTTTTTCGAAGCCAGTTTTGGTCAGATAGACCTCCCCGCGCACTTCCAACAACGCCGGATACCCCCCTCGCTTGCCCGCCCTGAGCTTCATGGGGATGCTCCTGATGGTCGCCAAATTGGCGGTGATGTCGTCCCCGGTGGTGCCGTCGCCCCGCGTGGAGCCGCAGGCCAGGGCACCCTTTTCGTAACGCAAGTTGACGGCCACACCATCGATCTTCGGCTCGACCATCCAATCCAGGGTTTCATGTGGGAGCAGGCGCTGGACGCGGTTGGCGAATTCCCGCAACTCAGCTTGCGAGTAGGTATTGTCGAGACTGAGCATCGGCTGCAAGTGAGGGGCAGGTTTGAACGCTTTGAGCGGTTCGCCGCCAACCCGCTGGGTGGGCGAATCGGAAGTAACGAGCTCCGGAAACTCGCGCTCGAGATCGATTAGTTGGCGGTAGAGCCGGTCGTATTCCTGGTCGCTGATGGTCGGCTGGGCCAGCACGTAGTAGGCGTGGTCGTGGCCGCGAATTTCCTCGACAAGTTGGGCATGCCTGGTTTTTGCTTCGCTGACATTCATCCGCCGAATGTGTAAGCCGGCGGAGGAAAAATGCACGCCGAAAAGTGACTCAATTCAATTCACTGCGCTTTCAAGCGAACTTCGAAGAGTTTGGGCCAACATTTGCCAGTGACGAAGAGGCGGTCGCCGACGGCATCATAGGCAATGCCGTTTAAGACGTCAGTGGTTTGCGTGTAATCGGCAGGCGGCAGCAGTCCAGCGAAATTGACCAGGCCCAAAACGCTCCCGGTGACGGGATCGATGCGAACGACGTAATCGGTTCTCCAGACGTTGGCGAAGATTTCTCCTTTGATGTATTCGAGTTCATTCAAGTGGCCGATTAGCTGGCCATGATCGATGACGTTAATCACGCGCTTGAGCTCGAACGTTGCCGGATCCAAAAAGCGGATTTGCGGCGTGCCATCGCTGAGAATCAGCCATTGGCCGTCAGTGGCCAACCCCCAGCCTTCACCTTGGTAAGGGAAATCCCGTTCGAGCGCGAAGGTGTGAAGATCATAGACGAAGGCCTTCTGGTTCTGCCAAGTTAGTTGGAAAAGTTTGCCGTCCAGAGCGGCCAGGCCCTCCGCAAAATATTGCGCCGGCAGCGGGGTCTCCTTTAGCACACGGCCGGTCGCCAATTCCACTTTGCGCAAGCTCGAGCTGCCGTACAGCCCGGTGCTTTCGAACAAGCGACCATTCAGAAACACGAGTCCCTGAGTAAACGCCTTTCGGTCGTGTGGCCAGGTGTGGACGATTTCATACGTATAGACGGGGGTTTTGGCTGGGGCAACGGCGGTTGCGGGCGAAGCGCCCGGAGCCGCGGCTGGGCGGATGGCCGCATCGTTCGTCTGGACCGTTTCGAGTGTAGAGTCGGCCGGACCGCAGCCGGTTACCAAGCCACTGACCAGGAGGCCATAAATGGAAACACGTCCAAGCTCCTCGAGCCGTACGCTTCTTGGCTTTCTGAACCTTGAGAGCTTGGTGCCGCCGTACTGAGCCATCCTGAGTCCGTGACCTACTCCGCGCGAAATCTTAGCACCACAGAACGGATCGTGCCGAATAGTTTTAAGGCGACGCGCGAGGCTGACCAAGCCCGTTTGAGGAGTCGGAGAAATCCGCCTTTTTTGCGCACGACGAGAAAGCCCGCCGCAGCCGCCAGGAGAGGAGCGTAAGGTGCCAATGAGCGCACTGCTGAGCAGCCTTTCTCGACATAGCCGGCCGCCGCGCGCAGTGGAGCCAAGTCAGCATCCAGTTGCTCCCGGAGCCGTTGGCTCTCAGCCACTAGCTGGCGCCGGTGCTCTTCGATCGCTTTTAACTCCGGCTGAGCCACTCGCGGTCCTTTTTGAGTTCAGCAAGGGTGTCGTTGAGGGGTGGAGGTTCGGAGCGAAGCTGGTTGCGCATCATAAAAAAGACCGCCAGCGCCACCAGGAGATAGAGAGCGCTCAAAACCAGCAGAACGAGAACCCTGGCCCCAGGGGGAGCGATCATCACAATGGCTGCACTGGCCAGCACGACGGCCATGTTGCCAAGCACGACAACTAACGCGGCCTGGAGGAGAGTCTTTACCAGGCGCGCCTTGCCCTCCTGGACCTCGACGGCAAAAAGTTCCACCCGGTTTTGCAGCACGGCAAGACCGGTATCGCCGAGTCGGCGAAGCGGATCGAGAAGGCCCCGGCGAGGTGGTTCGGTGCCGGCCATCCTATTTGCCGCGCCGGCCCGCCAGAACGCCCAGGAGCACCCCCAACCCGAAGGCCACGCCGATGGTCTGATAGGGATGCTGGCGGACTAGCTGGTCCGCAGCTTTGGCCTGTTCCACCGCCTTTTGCTCAGCGCGTTGGATCATGGCCTTGAGGTCCTCGAGGATTTCACCCGCCCGCCGGCGGGTTTCATTAGTGGCGGTTTCAAGTCTGGATTCCATACGGTTCGCTCTTTCTCCTATGGGGTTGTGGTTTTTTCTCTGTGTGTCACTGCGTTACAATATGGCCCTCCGCTCACCAACGTCAAGTTCTGAAACCCGCTAACCTGTTGCGAATTCGTCGATCCACGCCCCTGCTCCGCGCGGGTCGCCCGTTCGCTCGCCGCTTGCCGACGGGCGTGATTCGTGATTGTATTTCGGCGTGGGAATTCCTAATTACACGGAAATCATGGAGCTGCTTAAGAACGGCCTGACCCTTGAAGCGAAAGAGAAGATCATGGAGCTGCGGGAGGCGGTGATGGAGCTGCAAGAGGAGAATTTGTGGCTCAAACAAAAGCTGCGGGAATTCGAGTTCGAGTCCGACCTGACGCGCAACATGTATTTTGACCGGGGGATCTACTGGCTGCGCAAGGTGACCGAGGACGGCACCAATCGCGAAGGGCCGTTTTGCCAAGTCTGTTTCGATCGCGACCGCAAGCCGGTGCGCTTGCAACGAGCGCACACGCCGCAAGGGGGTTGGTTTTGCGCCGCCTGCCGCAACCACTTCTGAACGCTTCTCCCTTCCCCCTCTCCTAGGGGGTCCTGGGGGAGAGGGCGAACGTGCCATCCATACCTCCCTCTCCCTGAGCGTCCTTCCTAACCACGTGCGTGTTGAAAGAGGCGGGCGCGGTTTTGGAAAAGGTACCAGAGAACCAGGACGTTAAAGGCCAGGATGACGGGCACCACGACTGAAGACCCATGGCGGTGGAGCAGTTCGAAAATCTCAATGGGGATGAAAAAAGCCGATTCGCCGATGGTCAGCCAACCTGCCCACGTCACACGAAACATCAAGCCAATAGCCTCGACCAGCGAGAACAGGCTATAGACCAGCGTACCCGCGGCCGCCCAGCGGACTTTAGCGCCAGTGAGGTTTCCCACCTGCGCGGCCAGCTCCGTCCAGAACCTTCGTTCCGGGTTGAGATGGAGAAAGGTGAGCAAATGGTGGTAATAACTGGGGAGGTCTTTGCCAGCCAGCCGGAACACCCCCACGGCCAAGCCGAGGAAGAGCAGCCCTTTGAGCAGTTTGGCGGCGATGATAGCATACAGGGTCGGTGCTCGCTGTTTCGATTTGGTGGCCTGGTTGCCCATTATTGAGTTTGTGCCATTAGTATCGCCAGCAAATCACCCATTTTTATTCGTTCCTGTTTCATGCTGTCGCGCTGGCGCAGAGTGACGGTGTCCGTTAAATCGGGGCCGGATTCGCCCAGGGTGTCGAAATCCACGGTCACGCCGAAGGGTGTGCCCGCTTCATCCTGGCGGCGGTAACGCCGGCCAATGGCGCCGGCTTCGTCGTAGAACACGGTGACATGCCCGCGCAGCAGGTCGCGCACTTCTTTGGCTTTCTTGACCAAGGCAGGCTTGTTCTTGAGCAGGGGAAAAACTGCCACGGTAATCGGCGCAATGCGCGGGTGGAACTTCATGAGGACGCGCGACTCGAGCTTGCCTTTTTCGTCCGGCGCCTGGTCTTCACAGTAAGCATTGCAAATCAGGGCCAGCGCCAAGCGGTCAACACCGGCGGAGGGTTCGATGACATGCGGGATATAGTAACCCTTGGTAAGGGCTTCAGCATCGGCCTCGGCCTGTGGGCTGGCTTTGTCGGTTGGCTCGCCCATTTTGAGCAAGTACTTAAGCCGGCCCTGGAGGAAGCTCTCGCGCAAAGCCGCCTTGCGCTCCGGCGCAAGCTTCGGCCAAGCCATTTTGAGTTCCTCATCGAACACGGTCATGGACTTGCCCGAAAAGCGCTGGTGCTGGCTAAGGTCGAAGTCACTGCGGGCGGCGATGCCTTCAAGTTCCTGCGCACCGAAGGGGAATTTGAAGAGCAGATCGACCGTAGCGCGGGCGTAATGGGCGAGTTCGTCGGGCTTTTGCCAGTATTGTTCGAGGGTGGTCCGCGGCAGGCCGATGCGCTCGTAGAAAGCGAGGCGTTCCTCGACCCAATACTGGTGCCAGATTTGCCAGCCCCAGTTCGGCTGCGGCTGGCCGGGATGGCCGGGGCCGGCGGGCTTGGTCACGCTGCCGCAAATCGCCTCGACCGCCTCGTCCGGCTTGATGAAGAACTCGAGCTCCATCTGCTCGAATTCGCGCGACCGGAAAGTAAAGTTGCGCGGATTGATTTCGTTGCGGAAGGCTTTGCCCATTTGGGCGATGCCAAAGGGCACACGCTGGCGGGAGGTTTCCAGAACGTTCTTGAACTGCGCAAAAATGGCCTGGGCGGTTTCCGGCCGCAAATAGGAGAGGTTGTCCGCGCTTTCGACCGGGCCGACGTAGGTTTTGAGCATGAGGTTGAAGGGACGCGGATCGGTTAACCAGCTACCATTTTCGGGATTGTAGCGGCTGGTCTTTTGGACCTCTTCGGTCCGTTCACCGGCCAGTTCCGGCTGGGGCAGGCCCCGGAGTTGATAAAATTGGCGGGCGACTTTGCGGGCGTAGTCGGCGTGTTTGCCAGTGGCGATCAAAACCGAGAAGGGATCTTTGGATTCCTTGTTGGCTTGGAGGTCGGTTGCGCCGGTATAAAAGTAGGCCGTGCCGCTCTGCGGCTCGATTTGGTCCGCCCGGAAGCGTTTCTTGGTCAACAGGCAATCGACCATGAGGTCGCTGAAGGTAGTGGTATGGCCGCTCGCTTCCCAGATGCGGGGGTGCATGATGATCGAGGCCTCCAAGCCGGCCACATCCTCCCGGAGTTGGGTCATGTCCCGCCACCAGCAATTCTTGATATTGCGCTTGAGTTCAGCGCCGAGCGGGCCGTAATCCCAAAAGCCATTGAGGCCGCCATAGATTTCTGAGGATTGGAAAATGAAGCCGCGGCGCTTGCAGAGCGCAACAATCTTCTCCATCAACTCGCCGGTGTTTGCATCAGCCATAGGGCGGGCAGTCTTCTCGAAGGGAACGGCGGTGTCAAGGCGCAGCACCGCCGGAGCGAAGGACTGGATAAAGGATGATGGATAATGGACGAGCGATGGGAGGAGGGTGTCCAGGCCCTCTGAACTTGTCAATCGACAAATGTGGAATGCGATTTTGGGCAGATAGGGCGAAGATTTGAAGCGGTGGCGGGCGCTGGGAAAGCGGCGTCCACAGGACCGCCCCCGAATTCCTTGTCGCCACGCATTAAGGCGAGGATTTGGGGATTTGGGTCTTCAGGTTGCCCGTACTCAGAAATTAGGTTATAACGCGGACATGTACCTGGCTGCCGATTGCCCGCCGGAGTTCGACTCGTTTAAGGAACGCCTCCTCGAGCTGGCCCAGATCCGCTCCATCGCTGAGCTCCTCCGGCGCGTCGTGACCAGTCTGGCCGAGCCGCCATATGTCGCGCTGGCGCGCATCTGGCTCGTGGACAAGGGCGACCTCTGTTCATCCTGCACCATGCGAGCGAAGTGTCCTGATCAAACTTCCTGCCTTCATTTGGTCGCCAGCGCAGGACGACCCCAAGCGGAGGTCAAGGCGGATTGGTCACGGCTGGACGACGAGTTCCAGCGCATTCCGCTCGGCGTAGGGAAGATCGGCCGGGTGGCAGCCACCGGCCGGGCCCTGGTGGTGAAAGACGTGACGCGAGACCCGGCGCTGTTGTCAAGGCGGGACTGGGCGACGGCGGAAGACATTCACGGCTTCGACGCGCAGCCCATCCGATACAAAGACGACGTGCTGGGCGTGCTTGCTTTGTTCGTGCGCATTCCCATCCCGGATCAGGGCCCCGCATGGCTGCGCATCTTTGCCGATCACATCGCCGTGGCCTTCGTGAACGCGCGCGCCTTCGAAGAGAACGATCGCCTGCGTGCCCGGCTGGAATTGGAAACGATTTACCTCCGTGAAGAGATCCGCGAAGCCAAGGCCCTGGGCGAGATCATCGGCGAAAGTGCAAGCCTCAAGCAGATGCAGCGGCAGATTGGCATGGTAGCGCCTACTGATGCCACCGTGCTGATCCTTGGCGAATCAGGCGTGGGGAAGGAACTGGTCGCCCGCGAAATCCACCAGCGCAGCCGCCGCAGTCAGCAGCCCCTCATCCGCGTGAATTGCGCGTCCGTCCCGCGCGAGCTTTACGAGAGCGAATTCTTTGGCCACGCCAAAGGCTCGTTCACCGGCGCGATCAAGGACCGCGCCGGCCGTTTTGAGGCGGCGGACGGTGGCACGCTCTTCCTCGACGAGGTGGGCGAGATCCCGGTCGAACTGCAGAGCAAACTCCTGCGCGTCCTGCAGGAAAGACAATACGAGCGCGTTGGTGAAGAAAGAACCCGCAGCATCAACGTCCGCATCCTCGCTGCGAGCAGTCGCGACCTAAGGGCCGAGGTGGAGGCGGGGCGGTTTCGGCGGGACCTCTATTACCGCCTCAACGTTTTCCCTATCGAGGTCGCCCCGTTGCGCGACCACAAGGAGGACATCCCGCTCTTGGCAGAGCATTTTCTGGGGCAAGCCGCCCAGCGGCTGAAGGTGCCACTGCCCAAACTCACCGACGCGCACCTTGTCCAATTGCGCAACTACGGGTGGCCCGGCAACGTGCGGGAGATGCAGAACCTCATTGAGCGCGCCCTGATCCTGGCGCAAAGAGGCCCGCTCCGGTTCGACCTGCCGCCGGCCCAGGGCGAGGCGCCGATGCCTGAACCCCGGCAAGGCGCGGGCGCAGCCGTTTCGGAAGTCCAGATTCTCACGGAGCCCGAGTTCCGCCTGCGCGAACGCGCCAACATTCTGGCCGCGCTGAGCAAATGCGGCTGGAGAATTCACGGCCCGGGCGGCGCCGCCGAGTTGCTCAGAATCAATCCCAGCACGCTGGTTTCTCGCATCAGGACGCTAGGGTTGAAAAAGCCCGGGTGAGAAGGCGTCGCGAGATCTTCGGTGCGGCTGGCAGCCCGCCACCTTGGAGGCGATCCCGGTAGTCAGGCGCAGTCCGCCAATCGATCCAGGTCTTCCGCTATCAGGCCAGGCTTTGCGTTTTCACGGTGAGAATTCACGATTTGTGAATTCTCACAACGGACCAGGTGAGCAAAGCAAACTCGTATCTGCTTGCCTATCAGGCACTTCAGGTCCACTGCCCGCTTGGCATGCTAAATGATACAGGTCTGGCAGACACGATCTGCTCAACAGCCGCAATGCAGACCAGCCGAAGTCAAAAACCGAGATCAGTATGTCACGAGCTCTAAAATCTTTCGCTGAAAAGTCCTTGAAAGTGGTCGCCGCCCCCACCGCCGTCGATAGTGATTCCGTGCTCGAGTTCCCCGCCTCGGGACCCCAATCAACACCCTCGCCCTTCACTCCTCCTCCTGCACAGCCCGCTGAGGGCCGCCGCGATCTGCTTGCGCAGGATGCTGGATGGTATCACGGAGGAATAAACGATTGACCCTCGGGCACGCCTGGTGGGCGCGCGGAAAAACAAACCCAAAACTGAAGTCATCATGTCACGCCTTACTCCCATCCAGACCAACGGGGCCAGTTCGGAACTCAAGCGGAGTCTCAAGAACAACCACCTGAAGCTCGATGAAGCGCCCAGGTTCCTCCAGGTCATGGCCAACTCGCCGGTTTCGTTGCGAGCCTACATTCGGGCTGATGCGGCGCTCGTGGGCGGTCAACTCACACCCCGCCAGCGCCAGCAGGTTGCCCTGGCGGTGGCGGAAATCAACGGCTCCAGCTACAGCCTCTCCGCCCACTACGAGGCGGGCAAGAGCCTCGGTCTGACCCATCAGGAGATGCAGTTGGCCCGCAACGCGACCGCCGCGGACCCGAAGTCGGAGGCGATGTTGCGCTTCACCCAGGCCGTCGTCCTGCAGCGCGGCGAGATCAGTGACGACGACTTCCAGGCGTTGGGCAAAACCGGCTTCACCGACGCGCAGATCGTCGAGATCGTCGCGAACATTGCCGTGAACATCTTCGCCAATTACTTCAACAGCGTGGCCAAAACCGAAGTGGACTTCCCACTGCTTGAGCCGGGCGCGGACGCGCCATGCGTTGGAATCGCCCAGTCGAAGACCCGGCCCGCCGCGCTGATGGCCAGGTCACCAAAACCGCACATCAATAGAAAGTAATACCATGGATGTTTTCGTGATCATCGCCTTGGCTGGCCTCGTCGCGCTGGCTTGGCTCTGGCAGAGAAAACCGGCCGTAAAGGGCGCGCCAGCTCGTGCCTGGCCGGCTCCTCGAGGCAAGACGGGCGCCAAGCCCAGGCTCGGCTAGCCTTTGGAAATGACCGTCGCCGCCGGAACAGTTGGCGGGCAGGCGCGACGGTTCCCAAACACACCCGTCAACAAGGAACGAAGTAAAATGCAAACAACCTCAACGCAAAGCAAAAAGTTCACCAGCAGTATTACGCGGTTCGCCTTCGCGGCGCCGACCACCCGGCAAGTGTCGCTGGCCGGCGACTTCAACAACTGGGACACCAAGGCCGCGCCCATGCATAAAGGTCCTGACGGTATCTGGAGGCTCAGTGTGCCTCTCGGACCGGGTCGTTACGAATACCGGTTCTATGCTGACGGAGTGTGGCAGGACGATCCCTCTGCCGAGCAACGAGCGGCTAATGGTCTAGGCACAGAGAATTGTGTGAGAACCGTCGCAGCGTGAGCGGCCCGCTTGCCCCGGAACGCGAGGTCACGCAACAATTACAGCCACAACTCCAAACATCAAAACGAAAGAAAACAAACATGAAGACAGAACATTCAGGAAGGATCGAGACGTTAAAAAACGCGATCGTTGCTGCGATCAACGCAACGGGGTTGAAAGGTGCTGGGGAAGCCAGTTCGACCGCTTTGAAAACGGTTCGCAAGGCGTTCACCAAGTCCATCCATGGCGTCATGGTCGTGGCCAAAGAACCAGAGCCGGCCTGGCTCAGCAACAACTGAACGGAAGGCTAGCTCCCGGTTGGCGCGCGGATGCGTCAGTCGACAGCGAATCTAGTGAAGGCTCGTTATGAATAACCTCGTCTCTCTTGACGTAGTCAAGGCCATCCAAAGCCTCAAGGTCACGCCGAAAGAACCAGCGGAGGTCCATGTCCAGCGGCAACTGAAACGCTGGCTCGACCCCGGCTGGTGCATGACTCCGCCAGCCGGCAGTGAATCTAAGGTAAATCGAAGGAGAAAAACTATGTTGTGGTGGATTGCTGGAGTGCTGATGCTTCTAGGGCTGGTGGGGCTGGTCACCAGCTACCCGATGGAAGGCTTGATCTCTATCGCGCTGGTGCTTGTCATTGCGATCGCGCTGGTCGGGCTAATTCGTGGCAAGATGCCTCCGTCCCGGAAGGAAAGAATTAATGAACCTATCCTGTGCGCGTAGCAAATGGCTCAAGAGCTATGACCCGTGCAGGGGTCCGGACAGTTGGTTCGCCGGATGGCAAGTTACATTAAGAGGTACGGTTGTTTCAGCAAGTTCGGCTATGCAAAATGCATGATGTTCTGCGCGGCGTCAGTGCAAGTTGCAATGGTACCGCCCTTTCTTCAGGACGTTTAAAGAGCCCACTTTGCCTGTAACCCACTGGCTATCAACGGATTGCGCTCAATGTCCGGCGCACGGCACCCTTTTTGCTTGAAGCTGGTTGGCTTGTTCTATTGGCGTGGACGATCACCTCCCACCGATCATGGCTTTCACCAGGAGGGCTGAGCCCAAGGGTGGCACGATTAAATCTCTCACAATCAACAAAAAAAGAAATGACAAACTATGACACTAAACGTTAAACCCATCGGCGATCGAATCTTCGTGGAAGCGGTCGAAGAGAAGGAACTCGAAAAAGGCGGAATCTTTATTCCCGATACCGCGAGGGAAAAACCCATGGAGAGCCGGATCGTGGCCCTCGGCACCGGTAAAACGGATGACAACGGGAAGAAGGTTCCCTTTGAAATGAAGAAAGGCGACCGCGTGCTCGTGGCCAAATACGGCGGCACGGAAATCAAGCTCGAGTGCAAGGAGTTCAAGATCCTCAATTCCGAGGATGTCCTGGCCGTGCTCGAGTAACGCTCAACCCCGAAACCCTTCGGGATCAACTATCAACAATTGACTATCGATTAATATGGCTGCAAAACAATTACTTTTCGACGAGAACGCTCGTCAAACTCTGCTCAAAGGCGTCTCCAAACTGGCCCGGGCCGTCGCGGCGACGCTCGGACCCAAAGGCCGTAACGTCGTGCTCGACAAGAAATATGGCTCGCCGACGGTGACCAAAGACGGTGTCACGGTCGCCAAGGAAATCGAATTGGAAGACGCGTGTGAAAACACGGGCGCCCAAATGGTTCGGGAAGTCGCCAGCAAGACCAGCGACGACGCGGGCGACGGCACGACCACCGCCACGATCCTGGCGGAGGCGATCTTCCGCGAGGGGCTCAAGTACGTCACCTCAGGCGCCAACCCCATCGGTATCCAACGTGGCATCAATAAGGCGGTCGCCGCCGCCGTCGAGCAACTCGACAAGATCGCTAAGAAGGTGAAGGACAAAGAGGAAATCAAACAGGTCGCCACCGTTTCCGCCAACTGGGACACCACCATCGGAGGGCTCATTGCCGACGCGATGGACAAGGTCGGCAAAGATGGGACGATTACCGTCGAACAAGCGCAATCGATTGAAACAACGCTCGAGGTGGTCGAAGGGATGCAGTTCGACAAAGGGTATCTTTCGCCGTACTTCGTCACTAATGCGGAAACGATGGAGGCGCGCCTGGAAGATTGCTATGTGCTCAATTGCGAGAAGAAGATCAGCAGCCTCAAAGACCTGCTGCCACTGCTCGAGAAGGTGGCCAAAGCCGCCAAACCGCTCCTGATCATCGCCGAAGATGTCGAAGGCGAAGCTCTCGCCACCCTGGTGGTGAACAAACTGCGTGGCACGATCAATGCGTGTGCCGTCAAAGCGCCTGGTTACGGTGATCGCCGCAAGGCCCTGTGCGAAGACATCGCGGTCCTCACCGGGGGCAAATTCATCAGCGAAGACCTCGGCCTGAAGTTGGAGAACCTGACTTTGGAAGACCTCGGCCGCGTTAAGAACGTCACGGTGGACAAGGACAACACTACCCTCGTCGAAGGTCATGGCAAGAGCTCCGAAATCCAAGGGCGGGTAAACCAGGTCCGCCGCCAGATCGAAGAGACGACTTCCGATTACGACAAAGAGAAGCTGCAGGAACGTCTGGCCAAACTTGCTGGAGGGGTCGCGATCATCAACGTTGGCGCCGCGACGGAGACCGAGATGAAGGAAAAGAAAGCCCGAGTGGAAGATGCCTTGCACGCTACCCGGGCGGCCGTTCAAGAAGGCATCGTGCCGGGCGGTGGCGTGGCGTTGCTGCGTTGCCTGGCCGCGATGGATACCGTCAAGCCCGAGAACGATGACGAGCGCATCGGTGTGGAGATCGTCAAGCGGGCCGTCGAGTATCCGACGCGCGTATTGGCCGATAATGCGGGCGAGGAAGGCTCGGTGGTGGTGCAAGAAGTCAAGAAGCGCAAAGGCAACGAGGGCTATAACGTCTCGACCGGCGTTTATGAAGACCTGGTCAAAGCGGGCGTTGTCGATCCGAAGAAGGTCACGCGTGCGGCGTTGCAAAACGCGGCCTCGATTGCCGGGTTGTTGCTGACGACCGAATGCCTGGTCGCCGAGGCGCCGGAAAAGAAAAAATCTGGATCAGTTCCAAGTGACCAGCACGGTATGGATTATTGAGCCCATTCGGCTTTCGGGAGGACCTACGAGTCGCGAGAGGGGTTGGCGGCGCCAACCTCTCTCCCTTAAGGGAGCCCCGTGGCCGCGTGGCTAAAGAATCAACTAGTTAATTCAAGCAAGAAGTTTCAAATAGTCTTATGAAAACGCACGCTATCCATTGGAAATCCAGCGTCACCGGCACGAGGGGAACCGGGACGAAACGCTTCGAGAAGGAAGAGGCCGAGCGCCTGGCGACCGAGCTGAACGAGAGTTACCCGGATATTGATCATGAAGCAGTGATCCCCGTTCCCCCTGCGGCTGAGCCTGCCGCCGTCGAACCTGCCGGGGCTTCCTGAAATGGCCTGAAGTTCGATGCAAGGCCATGCAAATCGCCCGGTGGCGCCTCCGGCCTGGCAGGCAAGATGCACGAATCTTTGGGAAACAGGCCCCGCGCGGGGAATGGCCAAATCCCTTAAACTGTTGCGTGGCAACGTGTTCGGAGGAAAAAGATGCCGCGGGCATGGTCCAAGCTAAGCAAAGGACAGATATGGCAATCGTGAATTTCGCTGACACGCAACTCCAAGCCTGCTTCGAGCATAACCTGGCGGAAGTGGATGCCGCGGATGAACTGCGCGAGGTGTGCGCGCTGATGGTGACCCACGATTGGTTTCGCATGCTGGAAGGGCCCCACTCTGAACGAGTGCACGATACGATTGATATCCTGTTATCCCGAGAGCTGCGTTCGGGCCTGCAGCGGTGGTATCGCCGTCCCGGCGCGAGCCTAAGTACCGAGGCCAAAAGAGTTAGAGACCATTTGAGCCAATTAGCCGGGGAGGATTTCGCGGCCTAGCAGATTCGCCACCACGATTCAGCCACTAGCCCAATTGGAAGCGGTTGAGGGTTGATGCTTAAAACCAGAAACTTTGGACAGCAGTCAAATCATGACAAAAACTTTAATGTCCTCTGCGCGGCAGCAGAGCAAAGTGCGCGTCGGCGATCCGAGTACTTCTCCGTTCCCGGTGAGGAGCAAACGGAGCTCCATTCAATGGCCCGCCCGGCAGGAGATCCAGGAAGTTTCCGAGCAATTGGCTCGAATCCAGCGAATGGGGATCTGCTCCGAAGCCAAGGGCGATTATTTCAAGAGCGGGGACGTGGCTTATCAAATTCAGGAAATCATCCGGGCAACGGCGGAACTGTTGAAGAAGAGCCAGCGCGCCAGACAGTAGCCGGCGTGGCTGTGTCCCGGGAAAGTAAGGGGCGGTGCTACTTCTTTCTGGCCGGCCACTCGCTTTGCGGCGCTGGCCTGCTGCTTCCTTTGCAGGTCACTATTGGCCTTGGTCTGTTTCTGCGTTGCGTGCTTGTTTACTGGCTTCCAGGTGACCGGTCTTTCACGGCGGCGCGGAATCCCACCAATTTGCGATGCTGCTCATCCCATAGACGAAACGTCAACGATTTGAAGCTGGCAAACAGCGTCACGGGTTTAACGGTCTGAAACAACGGCTCCGCGCGGTGGCATTTTTCCAGGTTGTAATTCGGGATGCGCGGACTCAAATGATGGATGTGGTGGAACCCAATGTTGCCCGAAAACCACTGCAGCACTTTGGGCAGTTTGTAGAACGAACTGCCTTGCATCGCCGCGGTACAGTAATCCCAATCCGGGCGGCGTTCCCAATAGACGCCCTCGAACTGATGCTGCACGTAAAACAACCATACCCCAGCGGAGCCAGCCACGCTAAAAACTCCTACCTGGAGTAGAAGGTAGGTTTTGAGGCCGAGCAGGCAACTCAGCCCCGTCACCATGGCCAGGACGGCCAGATTCGTCCAATAGACCGAGTGCCTTTCTCTCCGGGGGGCCTTGGACGAGGGGAACCGTTGCTTGACCGCAAACAGGAACACCGGCGCCAGCACGAACAGGATGAGCGGATTGCGCGCCATCCGATAGGCGAAGCGCTTCCAGCGGGAGGCCTCGAGGTATTCCTGCACCGTCAAGGTCCACATATCCCCGGCGCCGCGCCGGTCCAGGTCGCCCGCACTGGCGTGGTGCAAGGCGTGCTCCCAGCGCCAATGGTAGTAGGGCGTGAAATTCAGCACCCCGGTGATAAAGCCGAGGATGTCGTTTGCTTTCCTCGACTTGAAAAACGAGCCATGCCCGCAGTCGTGGAAAATGATAAAGACCCGCACCTGGAAGCCAGCCGCCAGCAGCGCCAGCGCCCCGGTGAGCCAATAAGACACGTCGAGGCTCAGGTACATTAAATACCAGAGCGCCCCGTAAGGAACCAGGGTGTTAATCATCTGCCAGAGACTGCGCTGGAGCGCGGGCTGTTCGTAGCGGGTCACGATCCGCTTCCATGTAGAAGCTGCCGGTTTCGGTTTTTCTTTGGTCGATATCGAATTAGTAGTCATCTCGAGATGCATGAGTCGATTTGGTCAGGTGGATTTTCTGGCTGTTCTCTTGTTCACCGCTTCCTCCTTCCGCCGGGGGACACGGTTAAGCCCGGCGCACTTTTTGGGAAATTTGGCGCTCCGTCATCTTGTCGCTTGTTTCGAAGCAGGTGATGCGCAGATCGAGTTTGTCCCGCTCGATGCGCTTCCTCAGCTCACCCTTGGCCTCGCCGGGGCCAAATATCAGGATGGCTTGCGCCGCGCGAAGGCAGGAAACGACCTCGTCGTAGTAATTCGCCAGATGTCCCGCGTAATCTCGTTCCCGGGAATCATCTGCCGGAACCATCTGGGACTCGAAAGGAGCCCGAGTTGGGGAGCGGCCGGAGCGCCGGAGTTGCTTTTCCACATGGGATGTTATCCGCTTCGTCTCCTGCCCTTTCTCTGACACGAGCACGATGACGGCTTCCCGGTGGTCAATCCACAAACCGGCTGATGGTTTCATCATCTTTTCCTTCGTGGTTGAGGTTGATGGATGTCTCACGGTTCGCTCCACACTTCTCGATAAGCCTGGCGATTACCATGAGCCCGGCGTATATGAGCAGGATATGGATTAAGCCGCCGCAGGAGTAACCGTTGACTAAACCCAACACCCAGAACCCGACCAGGAGGAATACAACCGTCCATGACATCGCAATGCCTTTCTCCGATTCGTGTCAACTCTCCACAAAATGCTGGATGCTGAGGAAAGCGCGGACCGGCCAGGATTTCGCCGTTGCGACCTTGAGATGGACCGAGTTGAGCAGCGGGAGGTTGTGCTTCAGCACCTCATGGCAATGCGGACAGACGTCAGCGTAGAGAAAAGCGCCAAGTTTAACGCCACAGTGAGGACATTTTTTTGCGAACATGATATATGAAAGAGCATGTGAAGTGCCGCCCTCAGAGCCTAAGGTGCAACTCACTGTGGTACAACTAGTTACAAATATATGCGCCTCGCGTGTGCTGCCAATGGCCAGGAGAAATCGTGCAATTTGCCCGGCGTTGATCCCCAGGCCTAATGCAAATTGCACGGCGGTCAGGACTCCTGCGCGACCAAACCGGTCCGCAAGGCGAAGCGCACGAGTCCCGGGATGTCGAAAATACGCAAGCGCCCCATCAACTTTACGCGATGGTATTCGACGGTTTTGTCGCTGATTTTCAAGATCAAGGCGATCGCCTTGGTGGTTTGGCCTTCGGCCAGGAGTTGGAGGATTTCGCGCTGGCGCGGTGTCAACTGGTCAAGCGGGCTGCGGGAGTGAGCGATTTGTTGCAGGGGGAACTTTTTGAGAAACCTGCTGCCGATTTCCCGGCTAAGGTAAATTTCGCCGCCAACCACCCTCTTGAGTGCCTCTGCCAATTCGGCGGTCGCGGCGCGTTTGAGCAGGTAGCCGGACGCGCCGGATTTCAACGCTTGCCAAACGTACTCATCGTTGGGGTGCATTGAGAGGATGATCACCCGAACGCGTGGGAAGTCCCTGGTGATGCGCGCCAAAGCCTGGAGGCCATTGAGGCCGGGCATCGAAACATCCATCAGCACCACATCCGGCTGCTGGGCTTTGATCAGGTCAAGGACCTCGCGGCCATCACTGGCCTCACCCACGACTTCCACTCCCGGAAGCTTTTCCAGCAGCGCCCGGATGCCGGCGCGCACGAGCGTGTGGTCATCGGCCAGCAGGACACGGATGGAGTTGGTAGTGGGGTTCAAATTACTAGAAGGGTTCATATAGCTCCGATCAAGACTGAGGGGTGTGCCCACTTTAACGGAAACCAGGCGTGGACTTCGCTGCCTTGGCCAGGAGTGGCAAGGTACTGGAGGCCCCCGCCGGCCAGGGTCGCGCGCTCCTCCATACTCAACACGCCCAGACTGGCGCCACGCACGGCTTGTTCCCGAACACTGGCCACATCAAACCCGACACCATCATCGCGCACCCATAAGTGGAGTTGCCCGCCGCTTGGGGACAGTTCCACGGCCACGGTCCGCGCTTTGGCGTGTTTGACCACGTTGGTGAGGGCTTCCTGGGCCACGCGAAAACACTCGGTTTCGATCATGGGATCCAGCCGCTGCTCCAACGGGTCCGCCCGGACTTCGGCCTTCAGCCCGGCGAGTGCCGCCTGCCGGCCGGTGTACCAGCGCAAGGCCGACTCCAACCCTAAATCGTCAAGCATGGACGGGCGCAAGTTCAGCGAGATGTCATGCACTTGCTCCAGCACGCGGTCCACCACTTCAAGGCTCTGTTTCAAGCGTGGGCCCAAGCCGTCGATGTCGGGTGATTGGAGCATCGCTTGCAGGTTCAGTTCGGCGACCGTGAGTGCCTGGCCGATTTCGTCGTGGAGCTCGCGCGCGAGGTGTCGGCGTTCGGTTTCCTGCACTTCCACCAGGCGGCGGGAGAGCACCTGGAGTCTTTGGCGGGATTCGGTGAGTTTTCCCTCGGATTGCTTGCGTTTGGTAATGTCGCGGTAGTTAAAGACAATCCCGCCAATGGCCGGGTCCTCCAGATGATTGGAGCTGATGGATTCGATAAACCGGCACGACCCGTCTTGATGACGAAGCCGATATTCGTCTCTTTGGGTACTGCCAGAGGCTTTAACCAATTGCGCAAGTCGGCGGTGCGCGCGGGGCAGGTCCTCAGGCCAAAAATAGTCGAAGATACTTTTGCCCAGGGCGTCTGCCACCTGGTAGCCCAAAGTGGTGAGAAGATTCGGGCTGCGATAGAGGATGAGGCCATTTTTGTCCGTTATGCCGGTCACGTCGGTTGAGTTCTGCACTAGAGCGCGGAATCGTTCCTCGCTCTGCCGAAGTTCTTGCACGGCCTGCTGGCGTTCCGATTCCCGCTGCTGCAGGCCTTCGGCCATCTGGTCAAAGGCCTGGGTTAGCTGTCGCAGTTCATCCCGCGCGTGAGGCAAACCGGTACGAGCGCTGTGATCGCCCGCGGCCAGCCGCGCAGTGAAATTCACTAGCGCCTGGATTGGGCGCAAGATCAGGTAACGGCTGCCGACCCACCCGAGCACCAGGACCAGGCCGGCCACTATACCCACCGACGTCAGATTGCGGATCATCACACGGTCCGGCTCGGCGAAGAGGACCTTTCTGGGGACGCTCAGGATGCTGATCACGTCCCCCGCCACGAGTGCGCTGCGGGTGGAGGTGAAGTCATAGAAGACGGAAATTCCTTTCGGGTCCACCGCCTCCAGGAAACCGTTTTTTCGAGCCAGGAAGGTGTTCAAAAGGGACATTTCCGGCAGCGGTTCGCCAACCAGCCGCTTTTCCGGCGCGGGATAACGCGCGAGGATCGTGCCCTTGCTGTCGATTGTGGTCCAGGTAGCGCCTTCGGGCAACTGCATCTGGACCGCATAATCGGACCGGTTGAGCCAGTCCAAATCCAGCGCGGCGAAGACCACGGCCTGGATTTTTCCAGAGGGTTCGAAAACCGGATAGCCGAGATCGAAACTGCGCTTACCGCTAACGCGACCGACTTCGTAGTCGCCGATGGACAAGTCGCGAGTAGCGAGCGCACGTTGGAAGAACGAACGGTCGGCCAGGTTGACGGTGTTGGTCAGCGGGAGGGCGCTGGCCGAGACATCTCCATTGGTCTTAATCACTCCCAGGTTGGCATAGCGTGGGTAGTCGGCGAACAGCGTTCGGAGCAACTTGCCGCAATTGCCCCAGCGGGCAGTTTGCACCTGGAACGAGTCGGCCACCGCGTGCAACAGTTGTCGAGTCCCGGCGATCATCTCGTCCTCCTTCCGGGCGGCCAGCTTGACCATATCTTGCGAACGTTGCCGCAAAGCCGCGGTCTGGCGCTGGCGATCTTGGCGAGCAATTTGCAGGGTCAGCACCACCGGCGGGAGCGAAGCCAGCACCACCAGCAGCACCAGCCGGAACCGCAAGCCGGAAAAGAGCTGACTCATAGTGCGCACGATGTTTCCGGCCTTGAATCTCCTAGTCTTTGACGATGAGGTTGTTATCGACACTTTTCACGCCCACGACTTTGCTGGCGACCTTTCCAGCTCCGTTCCTCTGCGCGCTCGTGTTGACAAACCCTCGCAACTGAACGATGCCCTCGGCGGCGATGACCTTTACCTCGTCGTATCGGTAATCAGCGCTTGCCGCCAGGGCTTCCCGTACCCGCGCCGCCGTGCGGCTGTCTTCCATACGCTGGTCAGTTCTTGCGCGGTGGCCGGCACAACCCGTCAGGCCGACCATCAAGGGTAACTCGCTAAGGCAGATGATTAGAGCCCACACCATTGCAGATGTTTTCGTCATAGCCTCTTGGAGATTTAGCAGGCGGCGGGCCGCTTTTCTGGATGCGGCCCCAAGCTGTTGCCGTTTGGTCACTTGCACGTTTGCGGGGCTGCGCATCTGCTGCGCCAGGGCCGACGGTATCGTGCAAATTGCTCGGCTTTAGTTCCTCGCATCATGCAATTTGCGCAGAATGCATCGGCAAGAAAACGCACGCGCGAAGCTTTTACCTGCGTAAGGCGTCGAAGGGCAACGTACCGAAGAGGAAAACCCGGCGGCACAGTTCAAGCTGAAGCAAAGGACATGGACTGTGTCAATCCGCCAAGCGAGTTGGCAAAATCCTCGTTCCATGTATATACTTAAGCTCATTGGCCTGACGATCCTCAACCTCTTTCGAGGGACACAAGCGGTGGCGAGCGCCGCCAAGGAAAAACGACGACAAGCCGGCGGCGACGTGTCCGAAGTCGAACGACTCGATCGCATACGGCAGCCATGGAAGTACCGAGGAAGATGAGCGAAGGCCAGCGTTTTATTGCAGCCACAGATAGACACGGCTGCCTTTGGAGCTAGCGCCCCGGGCCGAGTCCGTGATTCTCTCCGGCCCGACCTTCCCGGTTTGGAGAAGGTATGCTCTCACATTTCGGGCGCGTTCAACCGCCAGGTTTCGCAGTGCATCGGGCGCGAGTTCCACCGCTTCCAGGAGCTGACTCTGCCAGTCCGCATCTGCTGCGGCCCCCGCCGGCGCCGAGATCAACATCAGAGCGGATGCGCCTTTGTCGCCGGCAAAAGCTTTTGGGAAATACTGGGCGGGATAGTCTTCGGTGACCGTGGATTCGATGGGAATAGGGGACGAGTAAGCCAATGGGCTACTGAGGGCAAAGGCGCCTTTTTCAAAAGAGAAAGCCCCGAGGTAACTTCGCACGTGCGGACCTTCTATGGCGGCGCCGTTGGTTGCAGCAGGGAACAGGTTCGCGCTTGCATTCCATTTTTGCACCAGCAATTCCTTGTGCAACTCCGCGCGGCGCAGGGCCTCGAGGTCGGTCAGAGGATCGGCGCTGCCCTCGATCTCCAACTCCAATTCCGGACGCACGTAGAGAGCGTTGGCCAACACATCCAGCTTCGCGAGGGCGGCGGGCAGGAGATTGGTGGAGCCAGGCTCGAATTCCTGGAAGCTCAGCTCCTCGCCGTTGCCTCCGAAGAGCCCACCGAGGACTGAGAAAGGTGAGGAGACGATTCTGGTCAGCACCGTTTCGATGGCGCGATAAGCCACTTGGCCCACGTTGAATTGTGGATCATCCAGGCTGCCACTGACCGGAACCTCCAAGGCAATCCTGCCGTCGCGGTCTTTCAGGAGCGCGATGGCCAGACGCACCGGCAGCCGGGTGGCATCGGTGCTCTCCACTTTCTGACCGAGAGTGAGTTGGTCGATGGTCAGGCGGTTCTCGGATTGGAGTTTTCGTTCGGTTACCTGGTAGGTGAGCTGCGCGCTCAATTTGCCTTGCTTCAACCGATAGCCGAGATATTTGGCCGAATAAGGATCCTCCGGTAGCAAGTCCATGCCTTGAAGAGCAATCTTCAAATTGAGCGGCTGCTTTGAATTCCACGGGTTGATTTGTCCGGTAATGTCCGCCTGCGCCGTTTTATCGACGGTGCCGTGCAGATGGAGGTCTGCCCGCTGGGGGTCGTCGGAGGAAAGGCCGGAAAGGGTGCCGCTGAGTTGCTCGAGGGTGATGTTCACGTTGGGCCGAAGTGAACGGTCGATGAAATGCACGTTAGCATTGGAGACGATCACCGAAGCCACGGAGATCCTCGGCTGCACCGCCGTGGCCAGCAGATTCGTCAATGGCGGCGCGGGTGCTGCGTTGGTACCGCCCCGGCGCAAGGCGCTCATCAGGTTGACTGTCCGGTTGGTCTCGATGATCAACCGCGCGAACACATCCTCCAATCTGGCTTCCTTCACCGAAACCACCGGCGGATTGAGGTTGGCGTCAACATCCGAGAGCCGCAATGAACTCCAGCGGAGCAAGCCTTCGGTAGCGCTGCCCTCGGCGAGCGAGAACCCGTCCAGCCACGCGTCTCCGTGGAAGCTCACTTCGGGCAGCTCGTCCTTGGTGCTGCGCAAACGGACCATGCCAACCAGGCCCAACTTGCTGCCCAACACGAAAATATCCAGGTTCGGTTCCAGGTATGGCGCCAGTGGGCGCAGGTTCAATTTATCGAACGCCAGCGTTACCTCCGCGCTGGCGGGTGAAAGCGCGGCTTTAACGCTGGCCCGGACGGTGCCATTGGTGTCCCAGCGCAGCGAGACCCCGGCGGTCATGTTGGTCCCGGCCCGGTTGGAGATATTTTTCCCCCACACCGCGATGTCCTCGAGGTCGAGCCGAACCGGTCGTGAGTTCGCCAGGTCTTCCAGGTGCAACGTACAGTTGGTGAGGCTGAGGTCGCGGATGGCGCCGTTTGAGAGATTGGTAGTATTTAGCAGCATCGCGACCAGGTTGGTCATCGCGCGTAGCAGCAGGAGTATCCCCCCGGGTGGGGTCGGCGCCGCGTCGGCAGGTTTCAATAATTCAAGGGCATTGACCGAGGTGTCCTTATTACGGCGCAGGACGAACCTGCCGCCGGTCACGGTCAGGGTGTCCGCCTCGGCCCGGCGCGCCAGCGCGTCCATACTGGCGCCGGTAACCATGAAATTGGAAATCTCGACTGCAGCCCGACCTGTGTCCTTTTCCACCATCTGCAGAGACTTGAGCTCAAAGGTGGCATTCGTCACCGCCAGAAGATTGGTTACCGGGCTGCTTTCATAGCGATAGGTCGAACGAAGACGGATCACGCCGTCCTTTATCTCGAAGCGAAACAGATCCTGGTAGAGCGGCGCGTAGGTGGTCAGGGCAAACCCATCGAGTGAGAACTCCCCTTCGGACCGGAGCGGAGCGAGGCGAAACGAACCCGTCCATGAGAACTGCTCTCCGCCCTCGGAGCCGCCTGAAAGCGCGAACGCATTCTTGTGACCGGAGACCGTCTGGAAATTGGTGACCGCGATCTCGAGCGGGCCAACGGTCCTTCGGAAAGGCGTCCGGGGCGTCAGATCGGCGAACGACACCTTCCCGCCGGTGAGGCGCAGCCGGCGGATTCTCCACGAACGAGATGGGCCGGTTTCGCCGGGTTTCGAGCTAACGGCCTGGGAAAACTTGTCGAAGATATCCGCGAAGTTCAGGGTGTAATCTTTGTTCACTTGCACACGCAGGAACGGCTGAGCGACGCTGATCTCTTTGAAAATCCAGGCGTGGGTGAAGAGCGATACGACCTGAAAATTCACATGCGCTGACTCCCACGAGACCAGCGGCGCGCCGTCCTTGTCCTGAATCAACAAACCCCCGATAGTGGCCGAGAAGGTATAGGGATTGAACCGGACCTTCTGAATCGTGACCGGCCGGTCGAGGCGCGCTGATAACTGCTTCGCCGCGATCACCCGCACGAGGGGCGGTAAAAGGAAGAACCCCAAAACCGTGTAAAATAAAAACGCGTTTGCCATCCACACCGCGAGCCTCTTGCGGCGAGGCGAGATCGAATTTAGAAAGGCCAATTTCAATTCAACCGCGCTTTCCGGTTGCGTGGTTTAGGCACGTTTGGGGTTGCGCCACAGCATCGCCAGTCCAACCAGGGCGGCGAGGGTGCCGCCGATAAGCATCCACACGGCCTTATCGGTCGGCGATCCCGTGAAGAACCTCGAGACGTCCGAAGTGAATGAGTGCGTGCGGTTAAAGCCGGTGATAATGAGCACAATGCCGCCCACGAGCAGAGCCAGAGACACGAGTTTCTTCATAATGCCCTTCCGACAACTTGATTGGCTTCGCTCACGAGGCCCGCTGAGGCTTCACCAGCAGCAACACGATCCCGCCGACCAGCGCGAGAGCGCCGACGACCGGCGGGATAAAGTGGCTGTGAGTAGTCTGAATGTCAATTCCGAGGAATTCGACCGGCTTTCCCGGAGTCTTGAAGGTGATGCCCGAGTAGGCAAGCACCACGATGCCTAGAGCGACCAGAACGACGGCGAATATGGTTTTTGTATTCATGTTTATTGTCCTTTCGTCGGCTGAATGCCGGTTTAGTTATTGGATGCAGCCGTAATCTCGATGGTCATGTTGTTGATCACACTGGAGACACCGTTGATGTCGGTGACGAGCTTCGTGACCAGGGCCTTTTCCGCCGCGTTTCTGGCGACGCCACTCAAGGTGACTACACCGTCGGTCGTTCCGACCTTGGTCTTCAAGGCGCTAGTCGAGTGGTGCGACAAGAGGGAGGCCTTGACTTGCGCCGTGATGGAGGCATCGTCAATTTTCTCGCCCATCGTCTCGCCCGGCTTGGCGGGGGTCCGAACAATCGTCATGTCGTTCCGAACCGCTTTGACGTTATCGACGTCTTTGGCGTATTCGGTGGTCAATTCCTTTTGCGCCGAGCTGGAGGCTTCGCCACTTAAGGTGACAATCCCTTCATTCACGTTCACGTCCGTCTTGGTGGCACTGACATCGCGATGGAACAGGAGCGCGGATTTCACTTTCATGCCGATCCACGTGTCCGAGTGTTCAGCGGGGCTTTTCCCTTTGACGGTGAGTTGATTATCCACGCTTTTGACGCCGGGCAGACCCTCGACGGTGTCACGGGCCAGGCCGATATGGGACTGTTCGGCGACCGTCCCGGTTAGCGTGACGGCGCCGTCCTTGGACTCAGTTTTAATCGCATCGTCCGTGAGGTAATGTTTGAACACATAGGACTTCTTGGCCGAGGACTCGATGCGGTCGTCCGTCTCGGAAGCGCGCAGAGCCGAGCCGGCGAGCAAGATGGCGCTGGCCGCTACGAGGATTAAGGTTTCGCGTGTGTTTACAGATGTTTTTATCATGATCTTTCTTTCGTTTGTTAATTTGCTTTGTTTGGCTGTTTCGTGGCGCAGAATGCTGATTTAGCATTACGCTGGTTTGCGACCCGAAAAGAAGTTGAACAGCACCATGACGAGTGCGATCACCAAGAGGACATGGATTACGCCGCCCATCGTGTAACTGGTCAGCATACCGAGCAACCACAGGAGGATGAGTACTACCGCAAGTGTGTATAACATATAATTTTTTCTTTCAGTTTGTTTTTTCACTGCAGGCTGGCGCGCTTTTGCACCAGCCCGCAGGAAATCGCTAGTTTTTGATTGTGCGAAGGCCGAGACTACGCTGGGACGAGGCTCTCCGCCGGAGTGGCGCGTGAAGGCTGATGTTGTTCCAACGCCTCCGGGTTGGTGCCATTGATGATCTTTTGAGCTTGGGCGGTTTCGTCCGCGGACCCGTGGGCAATCACAACGAACTTGCCGGTCTTAAGCGCCGTCTCGTAGCGCAAGATACTGTTCTTGGGGATGCCCAGGCTGTACAACCCGGCCCCAACCGCGCTCAGACCGCCCACCACCACGGCGCCTTCCAGTGCCCCGACGATCCAGGCGACCAGCGGCCCCGCCACGAGCAGCGGCCCGACCCCCGGAATCAGAAAGAACGCCGAACCGAACAACAATCCCCAAATCCCGCCCCAGAAAGCCCCCAGTTTTCCCCAGTGTTTCATACGGTCTCCGGCATTATAGTAGCCGACCACATCCTCGTCGGTGTGGAAATCCCGGCCGACGATCGAGAGTTTCTTCATGTCAAAACCGGAGCGCTGCAGTTCCTTAACGGCAGCTTCGGCTTCGGTGTGCGATTTGTAGATTGCCACGACGGCATTGCTTTTATTGATCATATTTGTTCTTTCTTTTCTGTGTTGTTTTACTGTTTGCCCCGGTTGGATAGCGCCACGGACCTTTTCCCTCGCGCGCTCGTTACCGTTCCAAAGGGTGCGCACAAATTCTCTTAAATGTGCTCTGCACTTTTAATTCTCCGACACGGCCATCGCCGGTTCTTTTAGCACGACTTTGGCGCCGCTGGCAGGTTTGGTCACCGCCTTGCGGACAGTGTCAACCGCCGTTGAGCCGACCTCGCCGGCCGCTTTCAGAGCCCCGTCGGCAGCCGCCGCGGCGGCGTGCTCGGCACTGACTCCCAATTCTTTGGCGCCTTCGATCGCTCCTGCGACCAGTCCAGTGGCAGTGGCTCCGACGTCGCCGCCGATGGCGGCCGTTTCACGCACGGCAACGTGGGCGGTGTGGCCAATCGTATCCAAAACGGCCGTGCCGGCATCTTTGGAACCGCGGAGCACGCCGAGCATGATGCCTTTGGCGGCTTGCCCGAAGTCAGCTCCGACCTGTGACGCGCCGCGGATGGCGCCGCTGGCGACGTTGGCAATGACATCGGTCACTGACGTGCCCACCTTGCCCGCATCTTTGATCGTGGTGGCAAGGACTTTGGTAACGGTTTCCACCGTCGCCTGGGCGATGTTGCCCGTGCCTTTGATTGCGGCAACGATCTTGGCCTTTACGGTTTCAATCATGTCCGAGTGTGTTCCATTCATTTTGGTCTTCTTTCGTTTTAATGTTTATTTGTTCACTGCTACCGACCGATGGCCGGCTTCCCTACAAATAGTCTTTGCCTTTGATTTTCCTCCTCGCTTCAGGGCGCGATTTTGTCGCTGACCCACTGGCGTGCCTGGTTGAACCCGTCCTTCGACGATTCATAGGCTTTACTGAACCCGTTCTTGACACTGTCCCAGGAGGACTCGGTGGCGTTCTTGACTTCGTCAAGCTGTTTGTTCAATTGAACCGTTTGGTCGCGCAACGCCTGGAGCTTGGGCTTGGCTTCGGCCTTGACCGTGTCGCTAGAGCTTTCGACTTTGGCGGCGAGTTGATCCAGGTCCCCGTTGAGTGCGGCCAACTGGGCTTGCATGGTCTGGACGAAGGCAGATTTTTGAGCGTAGGTGTAATCCTTCATATCCCGCGTGGCTTGCTTGGTTTCCGCCTGGACCTTGTCAAGCTGGTCCGAGGTGGTTTGTTCTTGATTGCAGCCGACTGCAAAAGCGGCGGCGGAAAGGAGTGTGAGAAGGACTGCTTTATTTTTCATAATCATGATTCGTGACGGCGATCCGAGCCCCTTTCGGTTGGAACCCAATCCTGTCGGTGTAGTAACTTTAGCTTGTGGTATGCCAAGGGCGCCCTAATGGGGCCGGCCTGGAAATTCAAGTCCTGGTCGTGACCCTGAAGAGCCCGCAACTGCCCTGCCAGCAACGAATATGCCCGCAATTCGCTTGGCCGGGGTTGGAAAATGGTCCGCCAAAATACCTTAGAGGAAACGAGCCAGGCCTCTGGCCCACGTTGCGAAATGCACGGTGCAACGGTGGCGCGAATGCAAGTTGCAACGTCGGTTCAGAACGCGGCGCGCAGCAGCGCTGCTTGCCTCTTTGCTTCACGCCGTTGATCGGTCAGTCCGATCGCGAGGGCCAGTTCACCCGAAAACCGCGGCGCGCGATTGAACCCCACTCGTTGGACTGGAGATCCCAGGCGGTGGCGTATTATGCGTCAGCCAGAAGTCCTTGATGGCTCTGACCATGTCCACGAGTCTGTGGAACTCGGAGGGCTTGACCAGGAACCCGTTGGCTCCCAAGAGATAGGCGCCTGCAACATCTTTTTGCTCCGCCGAAGAGCTGAGCACGAGCACAATCATGCCCACTTCAGGGTGCTGGCGAATCCACTTGAGGACGTCGAGACCCCTCACGTAGGGCAACTTCAGATCCAACAGCATCAGGCACGGAAGTGGAAATTCCTCGCGATTGGCAAATCTGCCGGCACCTTCAAAGTAATCGATGGCTTCGCGTCCGTCCTTCAGAACATGAACGGGATTCACCACGCCAGCCTTCTGGAAAGCACGTTGCATGAGGACCGTGTCACTCGGTTCATCTTCCACAACTAGGATGGCCCCGGTCATAGGTTCAAGCCTTTTGCAGTTGAATCCAGAACCGGCTGCCTTTGCCCAATTCCGACTCGAATCCGAGCTGGGCGCGCATGCGTTCGGCCGCTTTGCGCACAATGGCCAAGCCGATGCCGGTTCCTTCGTACTCCGTTGCAGGATGAAGCCGCTCGAACATTCCGAAAATCCGTTCTCGGTCTTCGGAGGCAATGCCTATGCCATTGTCTTCGATCCAAATTCGGACATGTGTTTCGCGATTGACGTTGATCCGATCTTCCGCCCGGATTTCGATGTGCGGGGTCGTTCCCGGCGAGACAAACTTTGCCGCGTTGCTCAACAGATTCGAGAAGCATTGGGTGAGAAAGGCTTCGTTTCCCATGACCTTCGGCAACGTGCCTTCAATACTAAACTCCGCTTTATGTCCATTCGGATAAGTCTGAATGAGGTCGCGCATCAGCCTGTCCGAATCTACCGGCGCCATCACGATGGGCGCATGGAGGACGCTGCGGTAGCTCAAAACATCCTGTATGAGCCGGTCCAGGCGAGTGGCGGAGCGCATGATCTGCTGAAGATAATTGATTGCCTGCTCATCGAGTTTGGCGCTGTAATCATCCAGGAGCGACTGGGCGAAACCTTGCATGCTGCGGAGCGGGGACCGCATGTCGTGTGATACGCAATAGGAAAAGGCTTCGAGCTCGCCGACCATCTCCCGGAGCCTGGCGGTGCGCTCGGCAAGCAGCCGTTCCTGTTCCGCGGCCTGATGGGCGAGCGTCTCTTTGGTGCGACGCAAGACGTCTTCCGTCCGCTTGCGCTCAGTGATGTCGCGGATGTTGCACTGGATGACATTTCGGCCCTCCTCGTCGTAGAGATTGCTGACGAACTCCACTTCGTGGCGCTTGCCCGCTTTGGTCTGAAGCGGCAAGTCTTCGTAGCGAATAAAGCAATTCCTTTGCAGCTCGCGAAAAGCTGCCCGACTGGCTGCCTCATCCTTGAGCAGGCCGATTTCCCAGAGTTCCTTTCCCACCAACTCCTCGCGCTGGTAACCCAATAATTCCGACATGAACGGATTGGCGTCGGAGATTTTTCGTGTGCCGGGGTCGAGAATAAGTATTCCGTCCCTGGCCGCCTCAAAAAGGCGGCGGTATCGAGTTTCCGAATCTCGCAGGGCGGAACGAGACTCCAGCCCATCGGTGTGCGCCGGCGGTGACGACGCAGGCTCGACAACCGGCTGGGCGCAAGCGCCCGCTTGAGGGATTTCGGCTCCGGTGCTCAATTCAGGGCCACTGTGCTTCATGGCCGGGGAGGCTACACCAGAGGGGCGCGCAGGGTAATCCGGGGTTGACCGTAGGGTGTTTCCCCTATACGAGGGGTAGCTCCAGGCAGGCGGCGAGAACTGCGAACACCTCGACAGACTTACAGTTTTGAGCGGTCCGCAGGTTGGGCCAGTGATTCTTGCGTTCTGCATGGCTGCGGTCAATGCCCTTGCATTTTGCAATTCTGGCGAGAGGCCGGATCGGATGACAGGACGCTTGCACTGGATGGGCACGACCTCTGCACGATCTGCTCCGCATCGCCTCCGTTGTTGATGCTAGCCGGGCTTAGCGAGGTTTTCGGCGTGACCATTTCGTGCTGACGTTGCGATGCCGACCACCGTGAAGGGCTCACGGCACGCTCCAAGCTGAAAGGAGGAACGTCGCGTGGCAGGAACACGCCCAAATCTGGAGAAACAATCGTGAACGGAGCATTGCAACTTATGATTTCTAATACGGAACTGGAGCGGGTGGTTGAACAGGAAGCTGCGGGGAAACGCGGGGTCTATGCCGGGCACGAGCCCGGGCAGGCACCCAACAACTTGTTGAACCACTCCTGGAGATTGTTGAAAATCCATAAAAGGATACGGGCTGGCTGGCTTCCACTTCTCCTGTGGCCCTTGGCCGCAGGCGCCCTCGCTCAAGGTCAATCCCTCACCATCGGTTACACTAATTGTTTGGCCGTGGCGAATTACTCGCAGTCGTTGATGAACGAAGTTGGCCAGGCGAAATGGTATTTTGCCCATGCCTCGGTCGGCGAATGCATCATGGAGGGCCTTACCAATCTCAATCGGGCTAATCCGGGCTTCTACCAGTGGCTCGGCGCCAACGCCAGCAGTGTCCCGCCAGGCTCGACTGCGCCGGGGGTCATTTATCAGGATGATCGCGGCAATCTGGCTGGGAATGGCAACTATAGCGGCGATTGGCAATGGAAAGTCGCCTACTACCAGACGGCCGTCAGCAATGGTTGGCACTACCCTGCCGTCAATTTGGCCCTGAGCAAGTTCTGCTTCCTCGACATCTGGTATGCCACCAGTTCGAGCGCCGTGACCACGCTCCTCGACAGCTATCTGAGCTCGATGGTTGGCCTCGAGGCGGCTTATCCCCAAACCGTGTTCGTCTATTCCACCATGCCGGTGACAGATCTCAACTATTCGTACGAGAATATTGATACCGAACCCACTTGTGACTATTGGCGCAACGTCTATAACAACAGCCTGCGGGCCTGGTGTGTTGCCAACGACCGTGTGCTGTTTGACATCGCCGACATCGAGGCGCACGACAACAGTGGCAATCTCGTCACCTTCACCTACGACGGCCTGCTATGTGAAGAACTCTTTTCCGGCGACAATCAGGGAGGCGACCAGTGTTGCGGCGAAGTGGGCGACGGGGCGCACCCGACCAATTTCGGAGCCGAAGAACTGCTCGCGCAGGGCCTTTACGCGGTGGCCGCCGCGACGACCAACCGGTGGAGCACTGGTTCAACCAACCCGGCCGCCGGCCCCTCGCCCGTGGCCAACAACGACAGCTATAGGTTTAATGAGAACACCACACTGACGGTCGGGGCGCCAGGCGTTTTAGCCAATGACACGGACACCGCCGGCTTTACGCTCACCGCGGTGCTGGTGAGCGGCCCGGCCAACGGGACGTTGACGTTGAACACCAATGGCGCTTTTACTTACGCGCCGGCCACTAATTTCAGCGGCGCCGACAGCTTCACTTACGTGGACAGCGACGGCGTCAGCAACTCCACCGTGGCCACAGTAGCGCTCACCGGCCTCCCCACGGGAGTGTTGTTTTCCGACACCTTCACCCGCGCGAGCAATCCGGGACCGCTGACGCCCTGGGTGGCCGAGACGGGGGCTTGGACGGTAGCCGGCGGTATGCTGGAAGGGCTTGGAGGGACGCGGCAGGGTTACGGACAAGTGTACGTGACCAATAGTTGGAGCAACTACACCGTACAGGCGAGCATCCGGTTCTCGACGACAAGCGCCTACGGAGGCGGGATTTGTGCGCGGTTGAATCCGGCGACCGGCGCTCGTTATGCCGTCTGGGTTTACCCGGAAGACTCGGCCGCCAACGGTCCGTTGTTGAACCTGGTCAAGTTCCAGAGTTGGACGGCCTGGAGCTACCTGGGCTCGAGTTACGTGCCGATACAAAAAGAAACCCTGGCCGGGGTCGGCACCAATTGGCATACCTTGCAACTGAACTGCCAAAGCAATCGGATTGCGGTGTATTACGATGGGAACGAGGTTCTGAATGCGGTGGATGCCGAAGCCAGCCCGTATTTGGCCGGCGGGATCGGCTTCGACATGTATGCCGACTCCACTCCCTATACGTTCTCGGTCGAGAACATGACGGTAACCGGTGCAACCAACCCAGCCGCCAACCCTTCGCCCGTGGCGAACAACGACAGCTATAGCTTTACGGAGAACACGACACTGACGGTCCACGCGCCGGGCGTTTTGGGCAATGACACGGATGGGGCCGGGAATGCGCTGAACGCCGTGTTGGCAAGCGGGCCCACCCACGGGACATTGACTTTGAACGCCAACGGCGGCTTCAGCTACACGCCGACGACCAACTTCAGCGGCGCCGACAGCTTCACCTACCAGGCCAACGACGGAGTCACCAACTCCGTCGTCGCCACGGTGGCGCTGACGGGCATTGCTACGGGGGTGTTGTTTTCAGACAACTTCGCCCGCGCGACCAATTCGGGAGCCTTGACGCCATGGGTGGCCAAGACGGGCGGCTGGAGGGTGGCCGGAGGCATGATGGCAGGGCTGGGAGTGGCGCAGAGCTACTCGGCGGTGTATGTGACCAACGGTTGGAGCAACTACACCGTGCAGGGGAGCGTTCGGTTCTCGTCAGCCAATGCCTACGGAGCCGGGCTGACCGCTCGGCTGAATCCGGCGACGGGCGCGCGTTATGCCGCGTGGATTTACCCGGAGGGTTCGCCCGCCAATGGCCCGATAGTGAAACTGATCAAGTTCCAAAGCTGGACGGCTTGGAGCTACCAAGGCGCGGCGTACACGCCGATCCAACAAGCAATTCTGTCCGGCGTGAGCACCAATTGGCACACGTTGCAACTGAACTGCCATGGGAATCAGATTACCGTGTCGTACGACGGGAACCAAGTGTTGAGTGCGGCCGATGCCGAGGCCAGTCCGTATTCGAACGGCGCGATCGGGTTTGACACGTACACCGGCTCGACTACCTATACGTTCTCGGTGGAGAACGTGACGGTCACTCCATGATTCCTGATCCTCTTCCAGCCCGCCGTGGCCGGTCGGCTTGATATCTGCGACGACTTTACGCCCTGGCTCTCCGGCTCCCATCGGGTGCGCAGTTCGATTCCACGAGGCCGCTGGAAACCGCGTAGCGGGTCAAATTTGCGGTTTGATGAATGTCCAGTCTATCCATGACGGCCTGCCGATGTTTCTCCACCGTCTTAACGCTCAAGGAGAGCAGGCTAGCCATCCGTCTGTTGGAATATCCTTCGGCGACCAATTGCAGGACTTCCGTTTGGCGGCGAGTTAATGTCGGGGCAGCCGGTGACTTCGATTGAAGATCGCGATTCTGCGACTGTTCCAATAAGCGCTTCGTAATCGGCGGACTGAAAAAGGTGTTTCCCTTGCAGACGTCGCGGATCGCCTGCAATAACTCCCCCGAAGCCGTTTCTTTCGCTAAATAACCTGAAACGCCGGCTTCAACGGCTTGCTGTACGTGCTGGTTGTCACTGTACGTAGAAAGGATCAGCACTCGGGTAGCGGCAACTTCTCTGGCAATGCACCGGGCGGCTTCCAGGCCGTTTAACACCGGCATGGCGATGTCCATGACCACCACATCAGGCCGAAGCCTTCTGGTTTCGTCCACTGCCGTCTGGCCGTTATCTGCTTCACCGATAACTTCGATGTCGTCGAATGACTCCAGCAAAAACCGCAGGGCTTCGCGGAAGACGGTGTGATCGTCGGAAAGGAACACGGTGATTTTTTTCATAATGATCGCTTTGCTTGCCTCGACATCCTTGGGCCACTTGTCCGGCGCCCGCCATTTGTGGCAGGCGAACCCTCCACGCCCGGATCGATCCTGCACCAGTGCGCCGGAGCGCCCGCTCCCTCCGGGTAAGGCTCCTGCGGCAGCGTGTTGAATGTCAGCCAGAAATCCCTGATGGCCTTGACCATCTCCACGAGTTGGTTCGCTTGGGAGGGCTTGACCAAAAAACCGTTAGCGCCCAAACGGTAGGCGGCGGCGATATCCCTGCTTTCGGCGGAGGCGGTCAAGAGCACCACGACCAACACCCTGCCGGACTCCTGGCGGACCCATTTGAGGACGTCCAGCCCCATCACGTGCGGCAATTTTAAATCCGTCAACATCAGGCACGGAAACGGAAATTTCTCGCGGTCGGCGAATTTGCCGGCGCCTTGCAAATAGTCAATCGCCTGCTGTCCATCAGTGGCAACCTGAAGGGGGTTCGGCACCCCCGCTTTCTTCATGGCGTGTCGCAGCAAGAACACATCGTTAGGATCGTCATCGACCAGAAGAACTGTTTTCATGCTCTTATCCCTTCTTGAGTTGGATCCAGAAATTGCTGCCTTTGCCCAGTTCCGAGTCGAAGCCGACCTGTGCGCCCATGCGTTGAATCGCCTTGCGCACGATCGTTAGGCCAATGCCGGTCCCCTCGAATTCCGTACTGGGATGAATCCGCTCGAACAAGCGGAAGATGCGCTCGTGATTTTCGGGGGCGATACCGATGCCGTTGTCCTTGAACCATATTCGAAACGAAGCGTCCTCGACCGCTTCCGCCGAAACCTCCATGCGGGGCGTGGTTCCGGGCGGAACAAATTTTGTGCCGTTGGTCAGCAGGTTGGAGATACATTGTGCTAAAAGGGCGGCGTTGCCGGAGACTTCCGGCAACGTGCCTTTGATTTGAATCTCCGGTTTGATGGGCTGCCCGTTCGGGAAGGTCTCAATAATGTCGCGCACCAGGCGGTCCAGATCCACGCGCTCCGTTGGCAATTGCGCATGAATAACTCTGGTGTAGCTCAAGACATCCTGGATCAGCCGATCGAGCCGAAGGGCGGAGCGCATAATCTGGAGAAGATAATTGACTCCTTGTTCATCGAGCTTGCTGCCGTATTCATCCACCAGAAATTGGGCGAAGCTTTGCATGGCCCGCAGCGGCGCGCGCATGTCATGCGATACGCTATAAGAGAATCCTTCCAGTTCACCGATCGTTTCGCGAAGTGCGCTGGTCCGTTCCTCGACCACTTTCTCCAGTTCCAGAGCATGCTGGCCGAGTTTATTCTTGGCGGCCAGCAATGCCTCCTCGGCCCGCTTGCGCTCGGTAATGTCGCGGATGTTGCACTGGATGACTTTTCGTCCGTCTTCGTCGTAAAGATTGCTGACGAACTCGACCTCGTGGTGCTGGCCCATTTTGTTTTGCAGAGGCAGGTTCTCGTAGCGGATGAAATGTTTTTTTTGCAACTGCCGAAACGCCGACTGGTTGGCTTTTTCGTCCTTGAGCAGTCCGATTTCCCAAAGTTCCTTGCCCAGCAATTCCTCATGCCGGTAACCCAATAGTTCCGACATGAACGGATTGGCCTCCGTGATTTTTCGCGTGCTGGGATCGAGAATCAAAATGCCGTCCCGGGCCGCTTCAAAGAGGCGGCGGTAACGAATCTCCGAAGTCCGCATGGCAGCCTGTGATTTCCGTTGTTCAGTAACGTCTTCAATGACCAGGAGGATCCTCTGAAGGTGATCCACCTGCCGGCCGCTCAAGAGCATCGTGCGCCGGCCAATGCCTTCAAACTCGTGCGTCACTTCGAAGTCTTTGAAATAACTTTTCCGAGGCAGCACCTTCTCCAGCAAGGTGCGTAACTTGGGGATGTTCCACTGGCCGTTGCCCAATTCATACACCCGCCGTTTGAGCGTCTGGCGGGAGGAAATTTTGAATGCTTTGCAAAAGGAGGCATTGGCCGTCTGCACGCGCAACCTTTCGTCAAGAACCAACAGTGGTGGGACGGCTTCGATCACAGCCTCGGCATAGTCCCGCGTGGCGAGCAATTGACCCTGGAGCTGGGACGCTTCATCGAGTTTCACCCGTCCGTTTCGACGCGCGCTCTTCAAATTGGGCCTCAAAAGTGCCTTTTTCATCTCGGTGTTCTTCTCTCGACAAGAATAACACCGAATGCGTGCGCTGGTATTATGGGGGTGACCCTGGGGGATTTCCCCCTCCGAGTCGCTTCCCGCGCTCCACCGCTCAACGTGATTTCGTCACCGTGTTGCATTCGGTTCTCATGATTATTTGCTTGGTAAAGGAGACCGCTGGCCCTGCCCATGAAACGAAAACTGCCTCTCGTACCTTGCCCCTGGTCAATCGGTCAGCCTTCCTGGCGCCGGCTCCGCGGCTGTCTTCTGCTCTTCGTCTCCTCAACGCTTCCCGGCAAACCAATAGAAGCTTTTCGGCCATGGAATTCCCTGGGGTCGTGAAACCGCTGGGTCTTCGGGCCTCTTCAAATTTTTTCGCCACGCCGTTTGGTTCTTTCTGACGAGGGTTGATTTTCGATCACATCACTCAGGCGTGTTTTTACTTACCGGCTGGTCCGCCAGCACTGGCGTCGCCGGCGGATGGAGTCCGTGCCTCGATTCAATGACTCCGGTAGAAACGGCGTAGCGGGTCAACTTTGCGATGTTATGAAGGTTCAACCTATCCATGAGCGCTTGCCGATGCTTCTCCACCGTTTTTAGGGTCACGGATAGCAGCTCGGCTATTTGTTTGGAGCAATATCCCTCCGCGATCAATTGAAGGTGGTCCGACTGCCGCCTGGAAAGGGTGGCAGGCTTGGTTGTAGCGCTGGGACCATCCGGCGGCGCTCCCCACGAGTCCTTAACCAGGCGGTTGAACAGGGGTGGGCTAAAGCAGGCCCCTCCGGCGCACGTCTC
>Ga0209517_10000876_pt1 | contig 49000 bp, 39 predicted proteins | sample PeaSoiMetSII2010_FD_187695 | JGI IMG/M metagenome (GOLD analysis project Ga0209517, IMG submission 187695) | Peat soil microbial communities from Weissenstadt, Germany - SII-2010 (SPAdes) (version 2) | ecosystem: Environmental > Terrestrial > Soil > Wetlands > Peat | place: Germany...
CCAACCCCAAGCTGCTTCGGAACCGGGTAGCCAAGTTCGTGCGGGAACTTCGATCCCTGGGCTATCAGGTCATTCCACCCGTCCCTACTGCGGGTGCATCGGTATAGGTTTTCGACCGTGCCCCACATTAGCGCTTCAACTGGGCGGTCCAACCCGTGACCAACGTTAGGGGGGAGGAGTAGTTCGCGGGCACGGAGTTGATGAGGAAACGGCCATCGGCGGAGACGTCGTACTGAGTGGCGAAGAAATTCGGAGCGATAATGCGCGTTTGGAAGAGCACGCGCGGCGCGCCGGCTACTTTATTGCGCGGGTCAAAGCTCACCGCCATCAGTTTCCGGTCCGGCGTTATGTAGAAGATCTGCTTGCCGTCCCGGGCCCACGTGGGTTGCGCCGCTCCACTCCCTCCGGAGATTTCGATTCGTCCACCGGGCCCCGGAAAGGGCTGGACGATGACACTTGCTTCCGTACTCGCCGAGTAGGCGATCCACCTGCCATCGGGGGAGAATCGGGCTTCCGCGCCTTTGGCGAAGGGCACCACTTTGTTATCAGCCGCGGAGTAGACCTCGAGGAAAGGGAACCCGCTCGAAAAATCCGAGAATACCAGGTGCCCATCCGCCGACCAGTCCAGGTGACGCATGATGGCGTCGGCCTTCAGCAGGATTTGCGGAGGGCCGGATCTGTCGGCTGGAACAGATTCCAGATAGTGCGATTTGCGGTCGAAGGCGCCGAATGCGATGGTTTTTCCATCGTGGGACCAGACAGGAGATTCCTCGGCTCCACTCTCGGAGATGCGCGTGGCGACACCGCGCGCGAGGTCGTACACGCGGACCAGAAACTTTCCGTTCCTGGCATCGTCAGAGCGAATCGCCAGAAACCGTCCGTCTGGAGAAAGGCGCGGATCCCGGTAACCGGTTTCCGGGATCTGACCGAGTTCGTTGCCACTCGGATCGAACCACATCAACCTCGACACCGAGTCGGCCAGAGACTGAAAAGCAAGCACGCCATTGTCGGAGACGGAGAATTCCGAATGGGAAAAGGCGGGATCCCCGTCTAACTCATGCTCGGCAATCGAAACAGCGTTTCCGACCGGCGAGAGGCGGTCCGGGTCGAAGGCTTGCGCCCACAGGCTGCGGTCCCGCGCGTACAGCAGATGGCCGGCGGCAAAGGCCACGTTTCCAGTAAACTCCGAAGAAACCAGCTTGGGCGGACTGGAGTCGAGCGAGCCCACGTACACGCCGTCGCCCTGCGGATCCTCGGGAGTGCTCCAGTCCACGCAGTAAAAAAAGTGCTTCCCGTCCGGTAGGAAGAAGGGCCAGGCATGCCTCTGCCCACTGCCTTGGCGCGTGATCCTGGTGACGGGCACCGGCACACCACCGGATTCGGGAATGCGGTAAAGCGGTCCGGTGATGGAGGGTGAGAATACGATGACGCCGTCGCGGCCCCATGCGCCGCCACAACGGCCGAGGGGAGCTTCGCACAGAATCCGCACGGCCCCATTCGACAGATCGACCGTATTGAGCTTTCGGTCGGCGAAGAAGCCGATGCGGCGGCTGTCGGGGGCCCAGAAGGGCAGCATGGCGCCATCGGTTCCGTTGACCTGCTGCGCGGTGGCGGACGAGAAGGTGCGGACCCACAAGCTGTATTTGCCGTCGGTACCGACGGCGACGAAGGCCAGGCGCGTGCCGTCGGGAGAGACCGAGAAATTGCCTCGCTGGAAAAAGTGATCGGACGGCGGCAGGAGCGAGGAGCGGACGGCCTGCACCGGTTGCGGTTCCCGACGGAAACGGTCGAGCGAAAGGAGAACGGCGGCAATCAGGAACACCAGGGCAATCCCCATGATGAGCCTTTCCCGGTTGCGCGACCTCGATGGCGCCGGCGGTTGCGCGACGCCCTGTTCCAGCCATGTCAATTCGAGAACGAGGTCGTGTGCGGACTGCCAGCGGGCATCGGGGTCCTTGGCCAGGCAGGTTTTCACGACGCGCTCGAGAGCGGGAGGGGCCAGCGGCTGGAGCGTCGCGATGGCCGGCGGGTCCGCGGACATGATGGCCGAAATCAGGCTGGCCTGGCTCTGGCCCTCGAACGCCTTGCGCCCGGTGAGCATTTCATACAGCACCGCGCCGAAAGCGAAGAGATCGGTGCGGGCGTCGGCGGTCTTTCCTTCCAACTGTTCCGGCGCCATGTATCGGAAGGTGCCCAGAATGGCGCCGGGACTGGTGAGGCCGGCGGTTAGGGTTTGGCCGTCGGCCGGAATGCCCTGGTCGATCCGCGCCAGACCGAAATCCAGGAGCTTGGGGCCGGATTTCGTCAGCATGATATTGGCGGGCTTCAAATCCCGATGGACCACGGATTTGCGATGCGCCGCTTGGAGAGCATCCGCAATCTGAATCGCGAGCGGAAGCGCCTGCTCTACGGGAAGCGGTCCCTTGGCCAGGCGCGCCGCCAGCGTTTCGCCTTCGAGATACTCCATCACCAGGTAGTCGATGCCATCCTGGTGGCCGATGTCGTGGAGGATGCAGATATTGGGATGGTTCAGGCTGGAGACGGTTTTCGCTTCGCGCTCGAGCCGCTGCCGCAGTTCGGGGTTCGCGGCAAGGTGCGCGGGGAGGACCTTGATGGCCACGGCTCGATCCAGCCGCGTATCGTTCGCGCGATACACTTCGCCCATGCCCCCCGCGCCGGCGGCGGCGAGGATCTGGTAGGGTCCGAGGCGTGTTCCGCTGGAGAGATGCATGGCCAGGTCCGCCGGGCTATGGCGCTTCGGCCTCGAGCAGGGCGAGTGAGGCGAAGGCCGTGGCGGCATCGCGCATGAATCGCACCTGCATGGATTCGGGTTCGTAGCGCTTGTTCATGGAGACGGCGGTCCAGGATCCCGACTCGCGGTCCTGATGGGACCGGAGCCAGGAGAGCGCGCGCCCGAGTTCGGGATCGGAACGGGGGACGCCGGCCTTCAGCAACACGAATGCAACCAGGCCGGTGGCGTAGCCGTTGCTTCCGGCGGAAGAGGGCGGCGCAGCCGGGTGCTCTTTCCATGGCCCGAGAGATTCCAGGGTCCAGCCTCCATCGGGCTGCTGCCTGCGCCAGGCTTCGTCGGCGATCGGCTTCCTGGCGGCTTGGGGCAGGGCATCGGGCAAACGGGTCGAGGCCCAGAGCAGGACCAGGCGATTGTGCAGCGGCTGCGACGGCTGCTCGCGATGCAGGTATTCGGCCAGCGCCCGGATGCGCTCGCGGACCTCCGGCAGCTTCCGATAATCCGCGGGCGCGGAGCCGGCCGCCAGAGCCGCGAGGGCCGCGCCGTAGAACCGGGACTCGGGCATTTCCCAGGGGTCGAGATCGAGCGAGAACCATTGCCAGGCGCCTGCCGCGGGGCCGTCGCGGAGCTGCAACGACCACATGCGGTCGAAGGCCTGGCGGGTTCCACCGCTCCATCCATCCGCGGCCAGGAGCAGGGCGGAGTGGACTGCCTCGACACCGATGGCCTGGGAGGCGAGCGGCTCCCTGGTGAATGCCGGAAGGACTGCCTTCGGATCGCGGATTGCGGAACGGGAGCGGAGGGCGTCGAGCAGGCCGGTTTCGTATGGCGTCGGCCGGGTCTCTCCGAGCGCGCGGCGCAACGCGGGCCGGGCCAGGAGGTAAGTGACTCCGGTATGGCACGACACGCACGGACCGCCCGGCGCCTGCGCCGGCGCCCAGGCGAACCACTCCTTCTGCCGGGCATCGAGATACCCGGCGGCGAGCCGCGGGCTCCAATCGGCACAGACAGCCGGCACGATGGCCGACACGAGCAGGACGGCGAAACGCGAAAGCATCGGACAGCCCCTCCACCTACAGAACATCTTGACACGGAACCCGAGAACGCGTGTCTGGCAGTTGCGGCGCCTGGTCAATGTGCGGTATAGCCCATATCGGCTTTCGACTAAGCGGCGGGTTTGTCGCCAAGTGGGTGTACACTCATCGAAACGAGCTTAAGGCTATGCCTCTGACAACCGGGACCTGGTCCATAAATATTAACGGAACATTGGCTCAGATCAACATCGAGTCCGTGGATTCAGCGGGAAATCTTACCGGTACTTTGAAGTTCTCAACTGAGACCACGGGGGTCTCCGGCTTCTGGGATGAACTTTCGCAGAAGGTGACCTTTTTCCTGGCCGATCAGTCTCAGGCTTACACCGGATTCCTGTTTCAGGACCGATTCAGGATGCCCGGCCTAACCGGCAGCGTAGTTTTCACACTCGCGGGGACCTATCAGGATTTCGCCAACGGCTCCACTGACCGGTTGGCTTTCGGCTGGTATGCCCAAATTGGCGCCGCCTGAGAATAGACAGAATTATGCCTTTAACGAGCGGGAAGTGGACCGTCAACATCAATGGAAACGTGACAACACTTCAAATTAATCCGGTTGACTCTTCAGGAGCCGTAACCGCGGCTCTTCAGGGCGCCCTCATTTCGGACGTGAGTCCCTTCAGCGGTTTCTGGGATGAAGACGCGCAGAAGCTTACGCTCTTCCCGCCTCTTTCTTTGCCACTCTTCGAGGTCTACACCGGCTACCTTTTCACGGACCCAATCAACCTCGCCGGGGTCACCGGGAGCGTCATCTTCACACTGGTGGGGTTCGTCGAGTGTTTTCAGCCGATCACTGCTTTCCTAACAGCCAACACAGCCAAGCGGTCCGTTTTCGGTTGGTACGCTCAGATCGGCGTGGATTGAACCAGACAGCGCTCCCGCTTCGGCCAATTCGAAAGGACACACATGACCCCGATTATCGATAGAGTCACGGTGAATTACACCACCAACGTTCTGACGATCTCCGGCTCCAGCCTGTCAGGCGAGGGAAATACGGGCGTCTCTGGAGTGACGCTGGGCACGCTGGCGCTCACAGTAAGCAGTTCTTCGGCGACGTCGATCACGGCAGCCGTTCCTGTGGGGAACATCTTGCTGCCAGGCGATTACCGGCTCGAAGTCACTTTTAAACCGAATGGGACCAACCCGAATCCATCGGCAATATTCGACGTTGCGTTCGGCGCGACGGGACCAGCAGGACCGGCGGGAGCGCGAGGTCCGGCTGGAGCGCAAGGCCCGGCGGGGGCGCAAGGGCCGGCGGGAGCGCGAGGTCCGGCTGGTCCCTCCGGACCGGTGGGGGCCCAAGGACCAGCGGGACCGGCTGGAGCGCAAGGGCCGACGGGAGCACAAGGACCACAGGGTCCGGCCGGGGCGCAGGGCCCGACGGGCCCGGCCGGGGCGGTGGGTGCGACCGGTCCGCAAGGACCTCCAGGCATCGCGTTGCCGTTCCAAGGCAGCGTTGCCACGGATTCATCCGCGCCTGCGTTCAGCGTCACCAACACCGGCAACGATGGCGGCGGAATCCTTGGGATCGGCGGAACAGGCATTGACTATTCTCCCGGAGGCGGCTTCGGTGTGTACGGGCAAGGCGGATCCTCTACCGCCGTAGACGCCAATCCGGTGGGGAGCGGTTGCGGTGTGTTCGGGCAAGGCGGAGCCTCTACTTCCGCAATCTCCGATCCCGGGGTGGGCGGTCACTTCTTTGGGGGATCGGGCAGCGGCTTCTTCTCCGACGCCGCCGGCGTATATGCTCTCGGAGGTGTGGGAATCGTTGCCCAAACGACCCTGGGTATCAAGGACGGCTTCGGCGGAGTCTTTGAGGGAAACGTTCAGGTCGACGGCGTTGTCAGCCAGACTGGCGCCTTTGTCAAGATCGATCATCCGCTCGACCCGGCCAACCAGTATCTGCACCACTCCTTCGTCCAATCGTCCGACATGTTGAGCATCTACAACGGCAACGTCACCACCGACCAGAGCGGCTCGGCCGTCGTCACGCTGCCGGAGTGGTTCGAGTCCTTGAACCGGGACTTCTGCTACCAACTTACAGTCATTGGTCAGTTCGCTCAGGCCATGGTGGCCTCCAAGATTCTCAACCACGTCTTTGTGATTAAGACCGACAAACCCCTGGTCGAGGTTTCCTGGCAGGTAACCGGAATCCGCCAGGACGCCTGGGCCAACGCGCGCCGCATCCTGACGGAGGTAACTAAGGACCCGTCTGACCAAGGCCACTATCTGTATCCGGAACTCTTCGGCCATGAAGGCGAACCGAGCATTCCGGAACTCCACTACCCGCGTCCGCCGGTTCCGAAAACGTGAGCCTGGGTTTCTGTAATTTCGCAAGAGGCAGGAAGGGCTGCGCCGGGAGCAGGCGCGGATTGAGAAGAACGGCGGCCGGCTGGTCACGGCTTATGGCGGAACCCGCCCGCCGATTGCAGCAGGCGCGAGGCCCCTGTATAATCATGCCCAAGGACTGCTGTGGACACTCGGAGATTCATGGGACGCCGCGCTCTAGCCATCACCCTGCGTTTGGCTCCCGGAATGATCGCGATTTTGGCGATGCCGGCAGCGGAGGGCGCCAATTCCGCGCTGGATCAGCAGTTTGAGCAGACGGTGCGCCCCTTTGTGACGCGGTATTGCGCCGGATGCCACAGCGGCAATACGCCGGCCGCGCAGTTCGATCTCAAGGCGTATTCCACCATGGACACGGTGGTCCGGGACTATCCTCGCTGGGCGCTCGTGCTCGAAAAACTGACGGCCAAGGAGATGCCGCCGGCGCCGATGCCCCAACCGCCCGCGGAAGGCCGCCAGCAGGTGATCGACTGGATCAAGGCCTTGCGGCTGAACGTGGCGCGAACGAACGCAGGCGACCCGGGGCTGGTGATGGCGCGGCGGCTGAGCAGCGCCGAATACAACTACACGATTCGCGACCTCACGGGCGTGGATATCCGCCCGGCACGGGAGTTTCCCGTCGATCCCGCCAACACGGCCGGTTTCGACAACTCCGGCGAGTCGCTATCCATGTCGCCCGCCCTGCTCAACAAGTACCTGCAGGCCGCTCGCGAAGTGGGCGACGACATAGTGCTCACGCCCGGGGGGTTCGACTTCGCGCCGCATCCGATGCTGGTCGAGACGGACCGCGATAAGTACGCGATCAAACGGATCCTGGACTTCTATCAACGCCAGCCTACCGACTATGCGGATTACTTTGAGGCCGCCTGGCGCTATAAGAACCGGCGCGCACTCGGAAAGCCCGGCGCGACGCTGGCCGGCGTGGCGGCGGAGGCGAAGGTGAGCCCGAAGTATCTGCCGATGATCTGGCAGATCCTGGAGGAACCGCAGGAGAAGGCGAAACAGGAGGCCGGTCCGATCGCCAAACTTCAGGCCATGTGGCGCGGCTTGCCGGCGCCGGGCGCAAACAGGGCCGACCTTGTGCGCGCGAAGTGTGTCGAGATGCGCGATTTTGTGGTGAGGATCCGGAACCACACGGCGATGCAATTCGCCGCGCCGGTGGTGAGGGGGTTGCCCGCCGGATCGCAGCCCCTGATGAACTGGAAGTATCGGCAGTTCAACTCGCACCGGAGAGATTTCGACCCCGCCGCCCTACGCAACGATACGGATGCGGCGCCGGTCGTGCCCCCAATCCCGCGATATCCCGGGCTTCACCAGGAGGCGGCGCCACGCTGGGCCGCGCTCACCGCGAAAGCCCGCGCCGGCGATCCCGACCTGGTGGTTCCAGCCGCCGAGCGCAGCCGCTACGAAGCCGCGTTCGCACGCTTCACTTCGGTTTTCCCGGACACTTTCTACGTCACGGAGCGCGGCCGCTACTTCCCCGACGACTCTGACGACAAGGGACGCCTTCTGAGCGCCGGTTACCACAATGTGATGGGGTATTGGCGCGACGACACGCCACTGATGGAGCTGATCCTGGACGAGAGGGGACAGAAGGAGCTGAACAGGCTGTGGGATGAGTTCGACTTCATTGGCGATCACACGGCCCGCACGTGGGATCAGTACTACTTCAATCAGAGCGGCGAGGTCGACGGCAGGGGCGCGGAGTCCGGCAGGGCGCGCCCGCCAGACAAAGCGGTGAACGACCCATCGGTCATTTTCGGACTGCGGGACGCCTATCTTGCCAAGGCCCAGGCGAGTAACAATCCCGTTGCCATGGAGGCGATCCGCGTTCACTTCCAGTGGGAGAACGACACCATGCGGGCGGTGGAGCGCATGCGGGTGGAAGCCGAGCCCCGCCACCTGGACGCGCTTCTCAAATTCGCCGAGCGCGCGTACCGCAGGCCGCTCACGCAGGCGGAGCGCGAGGACACTCTGGCGTATTACCGGACGCTTCGGGAGAAGGGCGGGTTGACGCACGAAGAGGCCATCCGCGATTCGGTGGTGAGCGTGCTGATGTCGCCCGACTTCTGCTACCGCATCGATCTGCTGGACGCCCGCGCGGACCAGGGCGCTGTTTCCGCGGCTGCCGCGCGTCCGCTCTCGGGGTACGCACTGGCCAGCAGGCTGAGTTATTTCCTGTGGTCCAGCATGCCCGACCAGGAGTTGCTGGCCCACGCGGCGGCGGGCGATTTGCAGAAGACCGACGTGCTGATCGCGCAGGCCCGCCGGATGTTGAAAGACGAGAAGGCGCGCGGCCTGGTGACCGAATTCGCCGGCAACTGGCTCGACTTCCGCCGTTTCGAACAACACAACGCGGTGGATCGCGAGCGCTTCCCCAGCTTCAACAACGACCTGCGCGAGGCCATGTTCGAGGAGCCGATCCGGTTTATCGAGGACGTCATCCACAACGGCCGCCCGGTCCTCGACATGCTTTACGGCAACTACACGTTTGTGAATGCGGTGCTGGCACAGCATTACGGAATGCCGGAAATAGCCGGCGACGAGGACCACTGGGTCCGCATCGACGACGCGCGCCAATTCGGGCGCGGGGGCCTGCTGCCGATGGCCGTTTTCCTGACGCAGAACGCGCCGGGCTTGAGGACCAGCCCGGTGAAACGCGGATACTGGGTGGTGCGCCGGGTGCTGGGCGAGACGATCCCGCCGCCGCCCCCCGTCGTGCCGGAATTGCCGCAGGACGAAGCCAAGTCGGATCTGCCGGTGCGCGACATGCTGGCGAAGCATCGCGAGAACCCGGCGTGCGCGTCGTGCCACGCGCGCTTCGATACGGTCGGCATGGCGTTTGAAGGGTACGGGCCGGTGGGTGAGGCGCGGACCAAGGACCTCGCGGGACGGCCGGTGGATACCAAGGCGGTCTTTCCCGGCGGCAGCCAGGGCGCCGGATTCGAGGGAGTGCAGACTTACATCCGCGAGCATCGGCAGGCCGACTTCCTGGACAATCTCAGCCGGAAACTGCTGGCTTACGCGCTGAGCCGGTCTCTCCAGCTCTCCGATGAACTCACAGTCGAGCGGATGGAAACCAGGCTGGCCGCGAATGGCTATCAGTTCAGCTCGCTGGTGGAGACCATTGTCACAAGCCCGCAGTTCCTGAACAAACGAAATCCGGATTTGCCCGAAAAGCCCGAGTCGCTAGCAAGGAAAGGTGAATAAGATGCAGCAACCGACCGATAACTCCGCCCGCCGCATAACCCGCCGCACGGTACTTCGCGGCGCCGGAGTCACCATGGCCCTGCCGTGGCTTCAATCCCTTCCCGCATTCGCCGACGCCGGAGCCACGGCCACCTTCCCGAAGCGGTTCACCGTTCTCTTCATGGGAAACGGCATCAACGAAGATCACTGGAGCGCCGAGGGCTCGGGCGCCGAGATGAAGCTCAACGGGACCCTGTCGGTGCTGGAGCCGTTGAAGCCCAAGATCAACGTGATCGACGGCCTGTTCAATAAGGCGGCCACCGGCCAGGGCATTCATCCCGCGCAGACGGGAAGCCTTCTGTCCGGCGCGCACATACAGAAAGGGGCCATCATCCGGGCGGGAGTCACAGTGGACCAGACGATCGCGAACAGCGTGGGTCAGGACACTCCGCAGTCGAGCATCGTTCTGGCTTGCGAGCAGCCGATGACGGGTTACCACGAGACTAACTTCTCGATGGCGTACAGCTCGCACATCTCGTGGCAGACTCCGGACTCGCCTATCCCGGTGGAAGTCTACCCATCGCTGGCTTTCGACAACCTGTTCGAGAATCGCGGCAGTCTTCGAAACATGAGCATTCTGGACCGGGTGAAGGATCGCGCCGAGTCACTCAGCATGAAGATCAGCTCGAGTGACAAGGCCAAGCTGGACGAATATCTGACCAGCGTGCGGGAAGTGGAGAAGCGCGTGGCCGGCATGCGCAAGACGAAAGACCAGGCGGACGATTTAGCGAAGCGGCGGAACCGTCCCGCCTTTACCATGCAGCGCCCGGCGGATGGATTGCCGGAAGACCTGCGGGAACACACGCGCCTGATGTGCGACATCATTGCGCTGGCGTTCCAGACGGACCGGACTCGCGTGGCTACGCTGCTTCTGGCTCGCGACCTATCGGCGCTCTATTACCCGTTCCTGGAGGTCCGCGAAGGACACCACTCGGCGTCTCACAATAACCTGTCGGACGGTTACGAGCGCATCTCCCGCTTCCACCTGAGCCAGTTACTCTACCTAGCCACAAAACTGGACAGCATGCCGGAGGGCAACGGCACGGTGCTGGACAACTCGTGCCTGATGTTTCTCTCCAACATGTGGGCCGGCCGCAAGCACGACAACACCAGATTGCCGCTGGTGCTGGCGGGAGGCCTGGGCGGCACGCTCGAGACCGGACGTTCGCTGAATTATCTGGACGCCGGCGAGGACCACCGGAAGATGTGCAGCCTGTACCTGTCGATCATGGACCGCATGGGGATCCGGCTGGAGAGCTTCGGCGACGCGGACACGCGGCTGGAACGGCTGTAGAGGACGTTGAAGAACCGGACGGTTTTGCGGTATGCAAGGGAGCGAGGGTTGCGCCCCAGTCTGCCCAGTTTCCCAGTGCTGCCGGAACTGACGAATCCTGTGTTACACTGAATCCCGCTCTTATGACCAGGCTCACCGCATCCGTCGGTCACGGTGGTTCCAACAAGCGTGACGATGTAAAAACAGTTCAGGCGCTGATCAATTCTCATTTGGCAAAACTGGTGCCGCTCCAGGCGCTCAAAGTGGATGGAGTCTGCGGCCCCAAGACCATCAAAGCCATACGCGAATTCCAAACGAGGATCGTGCATCCGAAGCACGCGGACGGCCGGGTCGATCCCAATGGACCGACGCTCGTGAAGTTATCGGAGGCGGTCAATCCGCAGACCGCATTGCAGCAAGGCCGGCGGTACCGAATCCGCACCATAGCAGGTGGAGGCATCTCCGCGGGCGTGGGCGGGAGCGTCACGACTTTCGAGGTGCAGGATATCGACGCCAAGCAGAGCGTTTACTATACCCTCGTGGGCGCCGATTTCGGATTCGGCTTCAAGGGCGCGGGATCGGGACCGTCGTCGTGGACGGAGTTCTCTTCCCCTCGGGGCCTCAAGGATTTTCACGGCTACGTGACGGTGATCTCCGTGTCGGCAGCCGCAGGGGTCGGCGGCGGAGCGTCTCAAATCAACTACGTGACCGGACCCGCCGCGGGCCTGACGATCAACGGCGCCGGGTGGGGTACGGGCTTGAACGCCTCGTTTGGCGCGACGCACGGCTGGATGAAGTTGCGGGACTAAAGACGTAACCGAAGCCTGCAGTGTGTCTCCGAAGGCTTCACCGCAGCCAGCACAGTCCCCTACCGCAGGATCTGCCGCCAAAACCCAGCTTTGGGGCGTAGTTGACGGATTATGCTACAAGATATTAAGATATGATTGTAGATTATTAACACATGAGACGGTGGTCCAGAGCGCTCTTATGGTTGGCAGCAGGTGTGCTGGCGACCACTCCCCTGGCACAGGAGGCCAAACAAGAGGCGAAACCGCTGCCGGGCTCGAAGGCGTGCCTGGACTGTCACGACACCGGGAAACGGACGGGGAAGCGCGAGGCGGGCGTGCCGCCACCGTTCGATGCGGCCTCCTTGCGGGCTTCGCCCCACGCGGATCAGGAGTGCAGCTCCTGCCACGCCGATCTGGGAAAGGAACTGCCGCATCCGGAAAAGATGAAACCGGTGGATTGCGGCTCGTGCCATCCCGACGAGCAGGAGAAGTATACGGCCAGCCTGCACGGGCAGGCGGTGGCGCGGGGGGACAAGCTGGCGCCATCGTGCAAGGACTGCCACGGCACGCACACGGTGAAGCGGCCGTCGATCATGGGCTCGCCCACGTCGACGATCGAAGTTCCCAAGCTGTGCGGACGGTGCCACAGCGAGGGCACACCGGTGTCCCAGATGCGGAACATTCCGCAGACCAACATCGAAGGCAACTACATGGACAGCGTCCACGGGCAGGGGCTGTTCCAGAAGGGGCTGACGGTGACGGCGGTGTGCACCAGTTGCCACACCGCGCACCTGGTACTGCCGCACACGGACCCGCGCTCGTCGATCGCCAAGGACAACATCGCCAAGACCTGCATGAAATGCCACGGGAAAATCGAGGAGGTGCACCGCAAGGTGATCCGGGGCGAGCTGTGGGAAAAGCAGCCGCACCTGATTCCGGCGTGCGTGGACTGCCACGAACCGCACAAGATCCGGAAGGTTTTCTACTCACAGGGCATGTCGGATCAGGATTGCCAGAGGTGCCATGCGAATCCGGAACTGAAGACGGTGCGCGGCGGCAAGACGGTCTCGCTGTACGTGAACCAGGACGAGCTGGCGCACTCGCGCCACGTCAAAGCGGCCTGCGTGCAGTGCCACACGGGAGGGACGCCTTCCGAGGAGCGGGCGTGCAAGACCATGCCAGCCAAGGTGGATTGCTCGAACTGCCACGTGGACCAGGCGGCGGCCTACCGGCAGAGCGCGCACGGGCAACTGGCAGCGAAGGGCAGCCCCGATGCGCCGGATTGCACGGAATGTCACGGCACCCACGGAGTGCTGGGCAGGACGGAATCGAATTCGCCCACGTTCTCGCGCAACGTGCCGTCCTTGTGCGCCAAGTGCCACCGCTCGGGGCAGAAGGCCGCGCTGCGGTATACCGGCACGCAGGAACACATCGTAGAGCACTACGCGGAGAGCATTCACGGGAAGGGACTGCTGGAGGCGGGGTTGACCGTGACGGCGAACTGCGCCGACTGCCACACGGCGCACCTGGAGCTACCGGCCAGCGATCCGCGGTCGAGCGTGTACCGGGCGACGATCGCCCAGACCTGCGCGAAGTGCCATCGCGGGATCTACGAGAGGTTCGTGAACAGCGTACACTCTCCGGTATCGCATCCGACCACGAAGAAGCTGCCGGTGTGCAGCGATTGCCACTCGGCGCACAGCATCGAGCGGACGGACCTTTCGGACTTCCGGCTGCACATCATGGATCAGTGCGGGAAGTGCCACGAGGCCATCACCGAAAGCTATTTCGAGACTTATCACGGCAAGGTATCGAAGCTGGGATATCTGAAGACGGCGAAATGCTACGACTGCCACGGGTCGCACGATGTCCTGCCGGTGACGGATCCGCGGTCGCGGCTGAGCCGGGCCAACATCGTGAAGACGTGCGCGCAGTGCCACACGGGAGCGCACCGGCAGTTCGCGGGGTACCTGACGCACGCCACGCACCACGATCCGATTCGATATCCGCTATTGTTTTACACGTTTTGGGGGATGACTACGCTGTTGGTGGGGACGCTCGTGGTTTCGGGGGCGCACACGGCGCTGTGGCTGCCGCGGTCGCTGCAATACCGGAATGCATTGCAGCAGGAGCACGCGCTGGAAGGCCAGGTGTACGTGCGGCGCTTCCGGACCTTCGAGCGAAACCTGCATCTGACGGTGATCACCAGCTTCCTGGGTCTGGCTACCACGGGAATGATCCTGAAGTTTTCGTACGCGGGGTGGGCCAGGGTGATGGCGCGCGTGCTGGGCGGGTTTGAAGTCGCGGGCTGGATTCACCGGGTGTGCGCGATGATGACGTTCGCGTATTTCGGCATGCACGTGTACGACCTGGCGCGCAAACGCCGGCAGAGCGGACTCTCGTGGTGGGGGTTCCTGACGGGGCCCGACAGCATGCTGATGAACGGGAGCGACTGGCGGGAGTTCAAGCAGTCGCTGAAGTGGTTCGTGGGCAAGGGGCCGCGGCCGGAGTACGGGCGCTGGACGTACTGGGAGAAGTTCGACTACTTCGCGGTGTTCTGGGGGGTGGCGGTGATCGGCGGGACCGGAATGCTGTTGTGGTGGCCGGCCTTCTTCACGCACTTCATGCCGGGCTGGATGGTGAACGTGGCGACCACGATCCACAGCGACGAAGCGCTGCTGGCGGTGGCTTTCATCTTCAGCATTCACTTCTTCAACACGCACTTCCGGCCGGAGAAGTTTCCGATCGACACGGTGATCTTCACCGGCGGGGTGCCGCTCGAGGAGTTCAAGAAGGACCGGCCGAGGGAGTACCAGGAGATGGTGGAGCGCGGGGAGCTGGAGCAGAACCTGATGCCGGCGCCGGTTCCGCTGGCAGCCAAGATCTGGCGGCGGCTGGGGTTCACGGCATTGGGCATCGGGCTGACGATCATCGGGCTGATCATCTACGCGGCGGTGTTCGCGTACCGGTAGGCGGTGGGCGAGGGCATCCTATAATAAGAAGACATCATGTCTTCTTCCGCGATCGATGTCGCGACGGGCGAAATGATCGCGCGCTATGAGCCGGTGATCGGGCTCGAAGTGCACGTGCAGCTCGCTACCGCTACCAAGATTTTCTGCGGGTGCCCGACCAGCTTCGGCGCGCCGCCGAACACCAATGTCTGCCCGGTCTGCCTGGGAATGCCGGGGGCGCTTCCGGTGCTCAGCCGGGAGGCCGTGGACCTGGCTATCCGCGGGGCGCTGGCGCTGAACTGCGGCGTCCGGGCGCGGTCGCGGTTCGCGCGCAAGAACTACTTCTATCCCGATTTGCCGAAGGGCTACCAGATCTCGCAGTACGACGAGCCGCTGGGCGAGCACGGATGGGTCGATATCGTGGTGGACGGGGCCCAAAAGCGCATCGGCGTGACGCGCGTTCACATGGAGGACGACGCGGGCAAGAGCATTCACGACGGGTTCCGCGATTCGGACCGCTATTCGTACGTCGACCTGAACCGCTCGGGGACGCCGCTGATCGAAATCGTGAGCGAGCCCGACATGCACAGCTCGGACGAGGCCTACGCTTATTTGACCGAAGTGAAACAGACGCTGCAGTTCGTCGAGGTCTCCAGTTGCGATATGGAGAAAGGACACCTGCGCTGCGACGCCAACGTGTCGGTGCGGCTGAAAGGCGCGGAGAAGCTGGGGACCAAGGCGGAGGTCAAGAATTTGAATTCGTTCCGGTTTCTGAAACAGGCGCTGGATTACGAGATCGCGCGGCAGGTGGCGCTGATCGAGAGCGGCGGGCGCGTGGTGCAGGAGACGCGGCTGTACAACCCGGACCGCGGCGAAACATTCGGCATGCGGAGCAAGGAGAGCGCGCACGATTACCGCTACTTCCCGGAGCCGGACCTGGAGCCCCTGCGCATCAGCGAGGTGTGGCTGAACGAGGTGAAGGCGCAAATGCCGGAACTGCCGGCGCGCAAGCGGGCGCGGTTCATCGAGGAGTACGGCCTCGGCGAATACGACGCGGGCGTGCTGACGGCGGCGCGGGCGGCGAGCGAGTATTTCGAGACGGCGGCGCGGGTGTCGGGCGATGCGAAGATGGCGGCGAACTGGGTGATGGGCGACCTGATGGGACTGCTCAAGGCCGAGGGCAAGGACATCGCGGAATCGCCCGTGACGGCGGAGAACCTGGGCGACCTGGTGAAGCGCATCGCGGGCGGAGAGCTTTCGGGAAAACTGGCGAAGGAGATTTTTCCGAAGATGTTTACCACGGGCGAGACTGCTGGGGTGATCCTGGAGCGCGAGGGGCTGAAGCAGATCAGCGATACGGACGCGCTGGATAAGATCATCAACGAAGTGCTGGCGAACAATCCGAAGCAGGTGGAGCAGTACCGCGGCGGCAAGACGACTGTGATGAATTTTCTGGTGGGCCAGGCGATGCGGGCCACGCGCGGTCAGGCCAACGTGGCGGTGGTGACGGAGTTGCTCAAACGGAAATTGAGTCCGGGGGAAATATGCTGAAAGAAGGCGACCAGGCTCCCGAGATCCGCGTGCGCACGGATGCGGGCGAGGAGTTCCGGCTATCGGACTTGAAGGGGAAGCGTGTGGTTTTGTACTTCTATCCGAAGGCCGATACGCCGGGCTGCACGACGGAGGCCTGCGAGTTCCGCGACGGGGCCGCGGCGTTCCAGAAGAAGGGCGCGGCGGTAGTGGGGATCTCGCCGGACAAGCCAGCGGCGCAGGCGAAGTTCAAGAGCAAATACGGGCTGCCCTTCACGCTTCTGGCCGACGAAGAGAAGGCCGCGGCCCAGGCCTACTGCGTGTGGAAAGAGAAGAACATGTACGGCAAGAAGGTGATGGGGATCGAGCGCACCACCTTCGTGATCGGGCCGGACGGGAAGATCGAGAAGATCTACTCGAAGGTCAAGGCCCAAGGCCACGCGGCGGACGTGCTGGCGCACCTGTAAGCACCGAACGTAAATTTGGAACCATCGGGGGGCTTCGACGGAATTCCTGACAGGGGAGTTAGCCGGGTCTCCATGGGCGCCTGTCTCTCAACGGATCGTGCCGCGGATTACATGCTGGCCTTTCAGGCCGGCGACGTCGCCAGCTTCAACCGGATAGTGGAAGAGTACCACCACATGGTGGTTGGGTACCTGTACCGGTTTGTACGGAACCACGCAGTGGCGGAGGAATTGACGCAGGAAGTTTTTCTGCGAGTGTACCGGGTCCGCAATTACGAGCCGACGGCGAAGTTCCAGACGTGGCTGTTCCGCATCGTGACGCACCTGGCGCTGAACTGGGTCCGCGATCAGCGCGCCGAGCGCGCGTGGTTGCGGCTGGACGAGCGCCCTCTTGACGTGAGGCCTTACGAACTGCGGTCCGGCGCGCTTTCGATGGAGGATTGGCTGGTTCACCAGTGCACGCTGGACGAGGTGCGGTCGGCTATCGAACAGCTACCGGAACGGCATCGGACGGCGGTGTGGATGCACAAATACCGCGAGATGGAATACCGGGAGATCGCGGAAGAATTGGGCTGCTCGGTGCCCGCCCTGAAGTCACTCCTGTTCCGCGCTTATGAGACCTTGCGCGAGCGGCTGGCGCATTTGAGCTGAGGTTGCGGCGGAGGGGGCGGCGCATTATTCTGGTGTCCGAGCATGACGGACAAACCAGAGGCTCCCCCGGGGCAACCAGAGGAAGGTTGGCAGGAGGCACTTCGCAGGATTGAGGAGGCCAGACGCACCGGGGCGACCTCTCTGAACCTCCGCGGCTTGAATCTCGCTGGCGTTCCAGACTCCCTTGCCCAACTATCTAATTTGCAGATCCTCGACCTTGCGAACACCCAGATCACCGGCATTCCGGACTATCTCGGCCAACTCTCGAATCTGTGGTTGCTCGACCTCTCGTTCAACCACATCACCGCCATTCCGGACTCCGTCGCCCGACTCTCAAGATTGCGGTTTCTCCACCTCTGGCGCGACCAGATCACCGCCATTCCGGACTCCCTCGGCCAACTCTCGAATCTGGAGGGCCTCTACCTCTCGGGCAACCGTATCACCACCATCCCGGACTCCCTCGCCCAACTCTCGAATTTGCAGCGCCTCGACCTGTCGAACAACCAGATCACCGCTATTCCAGACTCCCTCGCCCGACTCTCGAATTTGCTGAGCCTCATCCTCTCGGGCAACCAGATCACTGCCATTCCAGACTCCGTCGCACAGCTCTCGAGTTTGCAGAACCTCAACCTTGGGAATAACCAGATCACCGCCGTTCCGGACTCCTTCGCTAAGCTCGAACAGCTTACCGAACTGTTCCTACACGGAAACCCGGGGCTGGGGATTCCCGATGAGATCCTCGGACCTACGTACCGTGAGGTGCATGGTAGCCCGCCAGTATCACCGAAGCCGCCCAAAGAAATCCTTAGTTACTACTTCAGCCAGCACGCTGGTTCCAGGCCTCTCAATGAGGCTAAGTTGATCCTGGTAGGCCAGGGCGGGGCGGGCAAAACGTCGCTGGTCAACGCTCTCACGACCGGGAAATTCGACAGCACCGAAAAGACTACGGAAGGCATCAAAATCTCCGACTGGCCCTGCACGCTTTCCGGAGATGACAAGGTGACACTCCACATCTGGGACTTCGGCGGGCAGGAGATGATGCACGCGACGCATCTGTTTTTCCTTACGGCCCGCAGCCTGTACCTGCTGGTTCTGAACCGGCGCCACGGCGGGTCCGACCGGGAGGCGGATTACTGGTTCCGGCTGATCCGCGCTTTCGGCGGCAAGAACGCGCCGGTCATCGTGGTCCTGAACAAACAGAAGTCGGAACCGTTCGACGTGAACCGCGGCGGCTGGCTGGAAAAATACGCTGAGAACATCCGCGGCTTTGTCGGAACCGACTGTATGGACGCGAAGACAATCGACCGGTTGAAGGAAAGGATACAGGAGCACCTCAGGGATCTGAAGGATCTCAAGGCAGGCTTCCCCGCGCGCTGGTTTGCCATCAAGAAAGAACTGACGGGGATGGGGGCGCAGTACGTGACCTTCGAGGATTACCGCGCCATCTGCCGAAAGCACGGCGAAGGCGACGTGGAAAAGCAAACCTCGCTGGCGGGCTTTCTGCACGATTTGGGGATCGCCCTGAATTACAGGAACGACCCGCGGCTGCGGTTCGCCTACGTATTGAAGCCCGAATGGGTCACGGAAGGGATCTACGGCCTGTTGCACGCGTTCGTGACGACGAAAGGGCTGTTCACGAGCGCGGAGGCCGAGCGGGCGCTGGCAGGAAAGGGATACACGACCGAGGCGGCGGACTTCATCATGGGGCTGATGGAGCAGTTCGAACTGAGTTTCCCGCTGGGCGACTACCAAAAGCGCACCTTGATCCCGCAACTACTGGACGACCAGCAACCGGAAATGGCGCGCGATTTCAAGCCGGCGGAGTGCCTCAACTTCGGTTACCAATACCCCATCGTCACCGAGGGATTGCTGCCACGGTTCATTGTTCGCACACACCATCTGAGCGAGGCTGCCACGCGCTGGAAGAGCGGGGTGATCCTGCGAGACCCCAACGGTTGCCGCGGACTGGTGCGAACCGATTCGGGAGAGGGGCAGGTGCGCATCCATATCGACGGGCCGGAAGGATCGCGGCGGGAGTTGCTGGCCATCATCCGCCACAACTTCAACGCGATTCACGCCGATTACCAGTTCCAGCCACGGGAACTGGTGTACCCGAAAGGCGCTCCCGACAAGTTTGTCTTTCTCGACGAGGTGGAGGCGTTTCAAAGCAGCGGCATGCCGGCCATGCCGATCGCGCTTCCCAACGGGACCGTGGTCATGCATCCCTTTGCCAGCCTGGTGGAGCCGGCGCCTCCGAATCCTCTGAGGGTCTTCCTGAGCTATGCGCACGAGGACGAGGAACACGTCAAACAACTGCTCAAAGACTTGAAGCTGATGGAGCGGAATGGCCTCATCCGGGTGTGGCACGACCGGGCGCTCACCGCGGGGGAGAAATGGGAAGAGCGCATTTTGCAGGAACTCAATCTCGCTGACGTTATCGTGTGCCAGCTCAGCCGCGATTTTCTGGCGTCGGACTTCTGCGTTCTCAGGGAACTGGAGCGGGCCATCGAGCGCAAGACGGCGGGAGAGGCGGAACTGATCGCCTACGTCCTGAAGGAGTGCGGCTGGAAAGAAGTGGAGAAGCTCGAGCAGTTTCAGATCTTGCCCAAAGGCGCCAAGCCGCTCGCCAAGTGGGGAGACACGGATGCGTACTGGCGGGCCGTGGCGGAGGGAATCCAGGCGGCGGTGAAGAAGTTGCAGGAGACGCGGCCGTTGCGGGATTTGCGCGCGCGGGCGGGTGGGGTGTAGTTACCCCGCAGTCAGCTCGAACCCGTGATCCGCGATGTGGGCGAGCAGCGTCTCCGATTCGTGCCCGTTGAGCCGGAAGATCTGCCGCACCAGGTCGCAAACGCTGTCGTATCCCTGCTCGTAGAACACCAGGATCGACGGTCCCGCGCCGCTCAAAACGCAGCCCAGCAGGCCGGGCGCGCGCAGCTTCAGGATCTCCTCCAGCCCCGGCACCAGCGGCGCGCGGTACGGCTGGTGGAAGCGATCCTCCAAGGCCGCCGGAAAGGCCCAGGTCGAACCCGTCGCCAGCGCTGCTATCAGCAGCGAGGCGCGCTGCACGTTGAACACGGCGTCCTGCCGGCTGTAGCAATCCGGAAGCACGGCCCGCGCCCGCACTGTCGGCAGATCGAAATCCGGAACCACGACGCCGATGCCGAAGCGCCGCGGCAAATCCAGCCGCACCGCTCGCGTCACCCCGCCCGAATCGATGGCGCTGGCCACGATCGAGCCGAGCGTGCACGGCGCCACGTTATCCGGATGGCCTTCCAGCCGCGCGGCTTCATCCAGGATGCGCAGGGGCTTCCACCGCAGGTCCAGCAGATGATCGGCAATCACCACCCCGGCCGTCAGCGCCGCGGCGCTGGAGCCCATCCCCTTGCCGATGGGGATCTCGTTGCGCAGGTGCAGCTCGATGGGCGGCATCCGCATCCCGAGGCTCTCCGCCACGGCCAGCGCCGTCTGCCAGATGAGGTTGTCGGGTCCCGTGGGGATCTGATCCGCATCGCGCCCCTCGGCGTGGATGGACAACTGTTCGCTCTGGCGAAAACGGCACGTCAGGTACACTCCCAACGCCAGTCCGAGGGCGTCGAATCCCGGTCCGAGATTCGCGCTCGAAGCCGGCACCCGGATCGTGAACCATCCGGCGGTTTCGGGCTCACTCAATCCAACCTCCCCCTAATACCAAATCGCCATCGTAGAAGACCGCGCCCTGCCCGGGAGTGACCGCGCGCTGCGGTTCGTCGAAAATCACTTCCACGCGCGCGGGTGTCTGGGTGGGCCGCAGCGTGGCGCCGGCCGCCTCGTGCTTGTTGCGGATCTTGACCTGCGCGCGAGCGGGCGCGGCCGGCGGCCCGATGGAAATCCAGTTGACCTCGCGGGCGAAGAAGCGCGCCCGCAGCAGGTCGTCGCTCGAGCCCACGATCACGCGTTGCGTATCGGGCTCGGTCGAGATGACGTAGAGCGGTTCGCCGGTGGCCACTCCCAACCCGCGCCGCTGCCCCACCGTGAAATGGTGCACGCCCTCGTGCTCGCCGAGCCTGCGTCCGTCCGCCGTGACGATGGCGCCTCGCGTCCGCGCCGGTTCCACGCCCGTCTCCTTCAGATAAGCGCTGAGGAACGCCGCGTAATCGCCGTTGGGCACGAAGCAGATTTCCTGGCTGTCGCCCTTGGCCGCCACGGCCAGGTTCATCCCGCTCGCCAGGCCGCGCACCTCGGGCTTGGTCATCTCTCCCAGCGGGAACAGGGTGCGCGCGAGCTGCTCCTGCTTCAGGCCAAAAAGAAAATACGTCTGGTCCTTGGACCGGTCCACCGCACGCAGCAACTGGTAGCGCTCCGTCCCGGCGTCGTACCGGACGCGCGCGTAGTGCCCCGTGGCAATTTGGCGCGCGCCCACGGCATCGGCCATTTCCAGGAACCGCTCGAACTTGATGTAGTTGTTGCACAGCGTGCAGGGCACCGGCGTCCGCCCCGCCAGATACTCTTCCACGAAGGGCTTCACCACCTGTTCCTCGAACTGCCGCTCGAAGTTCACGACGTAGTAGGGAATGCCGATCTGCTCGGCCACGCGCCGGGCGTCGTACACGTCGTCCAGCGAGCAGCAGCGTCCGGCCGCGCCCTCGGTGGAGAGCTCGGGCAGACGCCGCTGGTTCCAGAGCTGCATGGTCAGCCCGACAACGGCATGGCCCTGGCGCACCAGCAGAGCGGCCACGGTCGAGCTGTCCACTCCGCCGCTCATAGCGACGGCGATGGGCGCGTCAGGCATTCACCGAGATCCGGCGCAGGTGCGCCACCGAGGCTTCCAGGGCCTCCACCAACGCGTCCACCTGCGCGGCGGTGTTGGAGCGGCCGAGGGAAAAGCGCATGCTCGCCCGGGCGCGCTCCGCAGTCAGTCCCAACGCGGTCAGGACGTGTGACGGCGTCAGCGCGCCGCTGGAGCAGGCCGCGCCGGTGGAGACCGCGAACCCGCGGAGATCCAGCGCGATGACCAGCGCTTCCCCATCGATGCCGTCGAAATACAGGTTGCTGGTATTGGGTGTGCGGTTCCACCGCGCGCCGTTGATCCCGGCGCCCGGGATGCGGTCGAGCACGGTTTTTTCCAGCCGGTCGCGCAGCGCGCCCAGCCGCTCGCCCTCATCGGCCAGCCCGCGCGAAGCCATCTCCGCCGCCGCTCCGAACGCGGCCGCGCCCGGCACATTCTCGGTGCCCGGCCGCCGGTCCCGTTCGTGATGCCCGCCGAACGCGATGGGCGCCAGCTTCGTTCCCTTGCGCACGAAAAGCGCCCCCACTCCCTTGGGCGCATACAGCTTGTGGCCGCTCATGCTGTAGAGATCCACCCCCAGCGATTCCACATCCACCGGGATCTTGCCCAGCGCCTGCACGCCGTCGACGTGCAGCGGCACGCCCGCCTCGCGGGTGATCCTGGCGATCTCGGGGATCGGCTGGATGGTCCCCAGCTCGTTGTTGGCGTGCATCACCGATACCAGCACGGTGGTAGGCCGCAGCGCCCGCCGCACGTCGTCGGGGCTCACGATGCCGTTGGAGCCTGGGCGCAGCCGCGTCACCGCCACGCCCTCGCGCTCCAGTTCCTGGCAGCTCGAAATTACCGCCGGATGTTCGATGGCGGTGGTGATTACGTGGCGGCCATTCGCGTGCGCCGCGGCGCGTGCCACTCCCAGCACCGCCATGTTGTCGGATTCCGTGCCGCCGCTGGTGAAGACCAACTCCGCCGGGCTCGAATGGATCAGCGATGCGATCTGCCGCCGCGCCGCTTCCAGCCGCTGCTTGGCTCCCTGCCCGAAATAGTGGATGCTCGACGCGTTACCATAAACTTGACCGAGGCACGCCACCGCGACCTCGAGCACTTCGGGGTCGACGGGAGTGGTGGCGTTGTGGTCGAAATAGAAACGCTGCACGTACAGTTATTTTACCAATGCTCAAACCAATCCTGACCCTCACTACCGATTTCGGCCTTTCCGACCACTACGTCGGAGCCATGAAGGGCGTGATCCTGAGCATCTGCCCGCAGGTCCAGATCGTGGACATCACCCACGAAGTCGCGCCTTTCGAGATCACCGAAGGCGCCTACCTGATCGCACAGGCCTGGCGTTGTTTCCCTCGCAAGACCGTCCATGTGGTGGTGGTCGACCCGGGTGTCGGGACCGCGCGCCGCCCCATCCTCATGGAGACCGAAGGACATTACTTCGTGGCTCCGGACAACGGCGTGCTCTCCATGATCTACTCGCGGGAGAAGCACAAAATCCGGTTGATCGAGCAGACCCGCTATTTCCGCATGCCGGTGAGCCACACGTTTCACGGCCGCGACATCTTCGCTCCCGTGGCCGCCCACATCTGCGCCGGCGTCACCCCGGCGCGCATCGGCAAGCCGATCCAGGACTACCTGCGGCCGGCCTTCGAGCGCCCCCTGCGCAGCGGCAAGCACACGTGGAACGGCCGCATTTTGAAGATCGACCGCTTCGGCAACATCGTCACCAACTTCCACGTGATCGATTTCCCCGACCTGGAGCGCCAGGATTTCACGATGACCATCGGCCTGCAGGAGATTTCGGTGCTCGCGCGCAACTACGCCGAATGCGCCCCCGGCGAGCTGTTCGTGGTCTCGGGCAGCTCCGGCTACCTGGAAGTCTCGATGAACCAGGGCTCCGCCGCCCGGCAGATCGCCTGCGAAACCGGCGCCGCCGCCGAGCTGAAAATCTATTGAGCCGCGACAACCTGGACGGTGTGGCGGCCGCGCGGGAGAAAGATGGTGGTGGAGGTCTGCGGGTCGGAGGCGTCATCGATGCGGAGCTCGCGCGGGGGGCGGTCGAGGATGGCAATCGCGCGGGAGGCCGACTGGTAGGTGAACTCGATGGCCGATGGGCCGACTACACGGGCGGATTTCAGATCGGCGTTCAGACGGACCAGGTGCAGGCCCGCCGGCTTGTCGCGGGCGGGCTCGAGGCTGTGAGCCCCGGCGGGGAGCCAGACGGTTTCGTCATCGGCTACCGGCCACGGTAAGCCGTCCACCAGAGCGGGGCCGTTCCAGGGGATTCCTACACCGGAGACGGAATCCACCACCGTTTTCCGCCCGGGCTTCTCGATGCGGGTGGCGGCGGCTGCGGCAGAGGGGAGCAGCGCCCAATCGGGGGCGAGCAGCGAGTTCTCGAAATAGAGCGCCACGCGCTGGAAATTCGAGGCGGCGTTGTGGACCAACTGGAACAGCTCGGTTCCGGTCTGCTGCTTGGTGGGGTAGACATTCTGGTAGCGATCGACGATGTTGAGGTCGATGGCCATCTCTTCGCGGTGGGGAGTGAGGGCGCGGTAGCGCTCGGCGATACTGTGGTAGCGCTGCGCGCCGAGGTGCCAGACGGTGGCGGGGTCCTCGATCAGGAGCGTCATGCTGTGCTGATCGAGGAGGGGGAGGACGCGGGCGGCGTCGGCGCCGATGGCGTCGCGCATGCCGGTGTCGAAACGGTCGTCGACGTGGGTGAGGACCAGGTCGAGGTAGGGCTTGGCGCGGTGGAGGGATTCGAGTTGCGCGATCCACTCCTCCTGCATGCGGCGGGCGAGATCGGCGCGGAAGTCGAGGAACGTCCTGCGCGAGGCGTCGTCGCGGCGGGAGCCGAAGATTTCGATGGGATCGAAACCGTGCTGTTTTTGGAAGGCTGCGCGGACGTCGGCGTTCATGGGGGTGAAGCGCGAGGGGTTGTCGACGCCCTGCAGGGATTCGAAATACAGCTCGGCGAGGTTGATGCCATCCCAATCGAACCGCGCGGCCAACTGGGCGACGCCATCGGCGACGGCGCGGAAGCAGTCACGGTTGGTGAGGTTCATGAGCATGCGCCAGTCGAGCTGGGCGTCCTGGAGCAGGGCGGTTTTCTCGCGCCACTCCGGGTGGCCGTTCCAGAATTTCTCGCTGACGTGGGGCAGGTCGAGCCACGCATATATAAGGATGCCCTCGCGGTGGCAGGCTTCGATGAGGCGGACGAGGTAGCGGTCGCGCTCGGGATCGGGCTCGTAGAAATGCCAGGCGGCGACGTGGAGGGCGGCGATGCCGCCTTTGCGCCAGCGGGCGGCGAAGTAGTCGATATCGACGCGGGAGCGGTAGGCGGAGTCGAAGAAGGCCCACAGGCGGGACGAACGGAAGGGGGGAGTGAGGCCGAGGTCGCAGAGGGCGGCGAGGAGGTAGGGGAAGCGTTCGTAGCCCCGCTGGCCGGGCGAGGCGGCGACCCACAGGACGGCGCCGGAGCCGCGGCGGAGGCCGGCAGTCATGGGCGCGCCGGTCCAACGCTCGCGGGCGAAGATGCGGGCGGCGGGCGGGAGTTCGAAGACGGGCAGCTCCAGGGGCTTCTCCCAGATGATGGGGAGCGCGGGGCGGTGGGCGTCGATCAGGGCGGCCACCTGCACGGCGGTTTTGGTGGGGCGGAAGCCGTAGGAATCGGCGAGCGGGGATTCGCCTTCGAGGACGAGGATGGCGCCCTGTTCGACTCGGGCGATCCAATCGGCGGATGCGGCGGCGCCGGCGCGGGCGATGAACACGCGGGATTGATCGGTGGGCTGAGACGGGAGTCCGATGGAGGAGAGGATGTCGGGCCAGGAGCCCTGATCGAGGGCCGGGGCGGGGGCGGCGGGCTGAGCGGCCAGGCGCGACGCGAGGAGCAGGAGAAAGCTAGCGAGTGAACGCATACCAGAAGCCGGCGCGGAGGTCGTTGAAGTAGCTGGTGCGGAGCAGGTAGCGGCCGCGCAAGGCGTCCACGGTGAAGTACATCGACTGGGGCAAGAAGGCGCCGGAGAAGCGGAATCCGGGGCCTGTTTCAGCGAAATTGGCCCAGTCCTGGCGTTGGACATCGAGCACGGCGATGCCGTTCCAGTAGAACTGGGTGCGGAATGCCTTGGGGCCGGCGGTGTAGCCGAGGCGGAGGTTGTTATAGTCGAGGACTTCGTCAGAGAAGCGGCTCATGAAGACGCCGTCGATGGCGGCGTCGGCGAAGAGGCCTGGGGATTCGCCGCGCAGGGTGTGGCCTATGCCGCGGGCGAAGGAGAGGCCGCCACGATAGTCGGGGAGCATGTGGTGGGTGAGGTAATTGAAGGCCGAGCCGGCTTCGCCCCAGAGGTTGAACCCGTGCCATGGGCCGGCGGAGAGGCCGAGCCCTAGAATGATGGAATCTTCGGAGAGGTACTCGGTGCCGATGGTCTGGCGGGTATCGCCCACGAAGCGGGTGCTGGCGTAGATGCGGAAGCCGAGGCCGGTGCGCATCTCGGTCTTGATCTGCGCGTAGGAGAAGGCATCGTGCCAGCGGGTGGAGAAGATGGGGAACAGCCAGGCGGTGGTGCGGAAGAGCTCGCGGGCGGGGCGGAGGTTGCGCCAGGCTTTGTCGGCTTCGGCGGCAACGGCGGGGTCGGAACTCTTGCGGGCGATGTCGAACCAGTGGTAGGCGGGGCCGTCGCGGTGGAGGAGGTTGTTGGTCCAGCCGAGCTTGAGGTGGACCTGGGGATCGGAGGGATCGGTTTCGTAGGCGGCTTCGAGATAGCGCAGGGCGTCCTTGAGGTAGCCGGCTTTGAAGCTGCGCTCGGCCATCTCCTTGGCGCTGGTGTTCCGGGGGACCTGCTGGATGTGGAGCACGGCGCGGACGCGGTTGGCGAGATCGGGGTCGTCGCCGTTGAGGACGCGATCGAAGAGGGGCTTGGCGGCGGCATCGTCGCCGCGGGCGTGGAGAAGGAAGGCGAGCTGGGTGGCGGAGAGGAGGTCGTCGGGGGCGAGGATCTGGAACTCGCCTTCGGCTTCGGGCTGGCGGTTCATGCGGAGGAGGAGGTAGGCGAGCTCGCGGCGGAGCTCGATGTTGGAGGGGTCGAGGGCGAGGGCGCGGCGGAATTCCTCGACGTAGGGGTAGCGGCCGGGGAGGAGAGCGCGGGCCATTTCGGCGGCGCGGGGCTCACCGCCGCGGGAGGCGGCGAGGAGGGCGGCGGTGGCGTCGCCGGAGCGGCCGAGAGCCAGCCAGAGGCGGCCGAGGTCGACGAGGACGTAGCGGCGGTCGGGGAGGGCGCGCCAGGCGGCCTCGTAGTGCGCGGCGGCGAGCGGGAGGTCGTCGCGCTGCTCGGCGAGGGAGGCGAGCTCGAAGTGGGCGCTGAAATCGTTGGCGCCCATCTCGATGGCCTTCTGCCAGCGGGCGATGCCGGCGGCGAGGGAGGCGTCGATGTTCTGAAAGGCCTGCTCGGCGGTGGCGGCGAAGGGGGCTGCGCCGGTCTTGCGGACGCGGTCGAAGATGCGGCGGGCCTCGGCCTGGCGCTTGGATTCGTAGCAGAGGAAGGCGTAGTCGAGGGCGATCTGGGTGTCGGCGGGGTCGAGGCGAATGATCTCGCCAAATCCCTCGAGTGCGAGGTCGTTTTCACCGATCTTCAGGTAGGTATAGGCGAGATCCTTGCGGATATCGGTGCGGGCGGGGGCGGCTTCGATGGCTTTGCGGAAGGAGGCGATGGCGAGGTCGTAATCCTTGACGCGGAGAGCTTCGTAAGCACGGGCCAGGGGTTCGTAGGCGGGATCGTTGGGCGGCTGGGCGAAGACGAGAGCGCAGGCGGCGAAGAGGACGGCGAGGCGCATAAGGGTACCGCGGCACGCACGAGTGTGTACTTAAGGAGATAGTGCGGGCCGGGTGGAGAAATTCTCGGGGAAAAGTGGGCCACGCGACCTCAGCTCCCTCACGGTCGCGGCTCGGTAAGCGCGGCGGAACGAGGCGTTCCCATCCTCTGTGTCAGGAAGCCGATGATGGCGCCGACGACGAAGCCGGGAAACATGATTTCCAGATAGTGCTGCTGGCCCTTGGTGGCGTCCATCGCGGCGACGATGAAGGCAAACAGAAGGCCGAGCGCCGCGCCGACCACGATCCCCCACTTCGTCGAGTTTACTTTGCGCGCGAACCAGCCACTGAGCAGGCCCACGAGCATGCCTTTGAACGACGAGCCCACCAGGATGCCGCCGATGACGGGGCGCGTTTCCGGATAGAACCACGCGGTTGCGCCGTCGAGGAAGCCGAGGGCCAGTCCAAACAACAATCCCACCAGAATCTTGTTCATCGATAACTCCTCTCACCACAGAATTCCGCATCGGCGGGAATTCCTTTAAAAGCTCCGCAGAAAAAACAACAGAAATTTTACGCCGGCATAGGCGGCGAGCAGCCAGAGCAGGACGGCATTGCGCGACCCGAAGCGGCGCAATCGATGCCACAGGGGCTCGGACCAGGCCTCCACGGCGAGCCCTTCCTGGAAGCGCTCGATATCGTCCAGAAAGGCCTGGGCACTGGAGTAGCGGGCCGCGGGATCGAGGTTCATGGCCTTAGCGGCGATGGCGAGGAGGGCGGGCGGCGAGGACGCGGGGAGCGCGAATCGCAGCAAGGCGCCCAGCGCGTAGATGTCGGAACGCCGATCGAGCGAGGCCTCGGGGGCGCGGAACGCCGGGGTGCCGGCCACGGCTTCCACGCCCCAATCCATCACGTAGACCTCGCCGAATTCGCCGACCATGACGTTCTGGGGCTTGAGGTCGCGATGCACGGCGCCGCGGGAATGGGCGAAAGCGAGCGCTTCGGCGACGCGCCGGACGACGCGGAGGCGTTCGGCAAGCGAGGGAGACCGGGCGACGTAGTGGTCGAGTCGCGCGCCGGCGATCAGCTTCATGGCGTAGAACAGACGCCCGTCGGGCAGCGTGCCGGTCTCGTAGACTGGCACGATGCCGGGATGCTCGAGGCGGGCGATGAGCCGCGGCTCGCCGGCGAGGGCGGAATCGACGACCTTGAGGGCGACGCGCCGATCGAGTTGGCGGTCGAGCGCCCGGTAGACGACGCCCATGCCGCCGCGGCCGATTTCGGACTCCAGCTCGTAGCGCGTGCCGGAGAGGTCTGGAAGCGCGGCCACGTGGCGGAGATGGTCGAGGACGGAGTCGCTCAGGTCCATACGCGCCTCATCTCCTCGCGGAGTTCCCGATCGCCGGAGGTCACGCCGCGCAGGCGTTCGGCGACCAGGCCGCGCAGCATGCGGCGGGCCCAGGCGAGGTGATTGGTGACGGAGGTTTCGGCGATGCCGTGGCGCGCGGCGAGATCGGCGTAGGTGGGCCGATCGCCCGCGGCGAGATCGTATGCCTCGAAGATGCCGAACCAGAGTTGCTTGCCGGATGCCTCGCAGTGGGCGCGGAGGTCATCGAGGGCGAGGGCGAACAACTGGCGCTGCCACTCGCGTTCGAAGACCTGCTCGGGCGATTCGGTGGCGACCGCCTGGTCGCCGATGGGCTCAAACTCGACGTCTCCGCCGCGTTTTTGGCGGTTGGCGGCGGCATGCTGGCCGGCGGCGAAGCGTTCGACGGCCATGCGGAGATAGGTGCGGAAGGAGGCCTTGAGCGGGTCGAAGCGGGCGAAGAAATCGCGCTGGAGCGCGGTGGCGAAGAAGCCCTGAGTCAGGTCCTTTGCGTCCTCGTTGTTCTTGCGGAATTTGAGCCGGATGAATCGATAGACCGGTTTCCAATAGAGCGCGGCGACGCGATCCAGCGCCTCGTTGGGGAGGCCGGCGGTGGCGGCCTCGAGGAGGGAAAGCTGAGTGGAAGGGAACTGGCCGTGAGGGCCGCCGATGGCAGTATCGGAATCCAACCCGGAATCTCCTGTCCAGAGATCGATGATAACCGACGGAGGGCAAAGCGGGGGCTGAACCGTGTGGAGCGGGCGGGCCAGTCAGGAAAACTACGCTAACCTTAGCATGGATGATTCCAGACGATTTCACTCGAGCGGAACGGGCGGTATTTCGCCGGCTCCGCACGGCCGACCGGATCCAGCGGTTCCTCGACGAGGAGCTTGCCTATAACAAGGAGGCGGGCGGGCCTACATGCCGGTCGCCGCGGCGGGTGCTGCGGGATCGCACGGCGCATTGCATGGAAGGCGCGTTGTTCGGGGCGGCGGCGCTGCGCATGCTGGGGCATCCACCGCTGCTGCTCGATCTGGAGGCGGTTCGCGACGACGACCACGTGCTGGCAATCTTCCGGCTGCGCGGCTATTGGGGCGCAGTCGCCAAATCCAATTACTCCGGACTTCGCTACCGGGAGCCGGTCTACAGGACGCTGCGCGAACTGGTGATGTCGTACTTCGAGCACTATTACAATTTGCGGAAGGAAAGAACCTTGCGCCGGTATTCGCGGCCGGTAAACCTGACACGGTTCGACCGCCTGGAGTGGATGACTTCGGAGAAAGACCCGTGGGCGGTGCCGGAATACCTGTGCACGATTGCGCACCGCCCGCTCATTCCGCCGCGAATCGCGCCGCGGCTCAGCCGAGTCGACGATCGTTTGTTCGCGGCGGGGCTATTGGGAAGGGTGAGATAACGCGCGATCAGAAACCGAGCTTGGTGTGGCTGCCGCCCAGATCGATTTCCTGGATTTGGTCTTCGCTGCCAGTCTTGGTGGTCTCCACCCTGGTCGTATCGAACTTTTCTGTGGAGTTTTCGACCTTGACCACCGTGGTGACCGATTTCTCGGAATCGACGTTGGTGAAGGTGGCGTTGGTGCCCTCGACCTTCAGCTTGTACTGGCCCGCCTTGAGCTCGACACTGCCGGCCTTCGTGGGGTTGGACAATATGATGTCATACGTCTTGGCGTTGACAATGGTCAGGCTGGACACAGCCAGAGCGGCGACTAAAAACATCTTCTTCATGATTTGTATTCTCCTTAAAATTGGTTACTTGAAAAAAAGCTGCCCACTGGACGGTGCCGCGGGAGCGATTATCCGGTAACAGCGAACCTGAAGTGCTGCCTTACATCTACTCAGGCGCAGCAGGTGCGCGCGAGGTTACATCCGGCGGGTGGTCAGCGTATGAAATCGCGCGCCGGAGGAACGGCGACGGGGGCTGCATTAATAGGATATTCTGTTCGAATGAGAAGACTGCTGGTTGCCCTGATCCTTTCCTCGATGGCCTTCGCGCAAAGCGGAGACGATGTCAATGCGAGAATCCGCAAAGAAGAAGCCGAGCATTCGCAGTTGATGCACACGCTGCACATCCTTACAGACCGGTACGGGCCGAGGCTGGCCGGGTCTCCGAATCACGAGGCCGCCGCCAAGTGGGCGGTTTCGCAGATGACCGAGTGGGGATTCAAGAACGCGCACCTGGAGCCGTGGGATTTCGGCCGGCCGGGCTGGAGCAACGAGCGCGCCACGGGATTCATCGTTTCGCCGGTCCATCAGAACCTCAAATTCGAAGTGGTGGCGTGGACTCCTTCCACCAAGGGCACGGTAACCGGCTCGGCCGTTCAGCTGCCGGCGCTTCCGGAAGGACCGCTGCCGCCCGCGCCGAGCGATGCCAATGCGGGCGGAGGCCGCGGGGGACGCGGCGGGCGGGGATTCCCCGCCACTCGTTTGGGCCCCACGAAGGAAGAACTGAACCAGTGGATGGAAGCGAACCAGGGCAAGATTCGCGGCAAGGTCGTGCTCATCGGGAAAGCGGCGGAGGTGGCGGTTAATTTCAATCCGCCCGCAATGCGGCTCGCCGACGAACAGGTGAGGGCGCAGTTCGACCCCAACAACCCGAACGGCGGGCGCTTCGGGCGCGGCGGTCAAGCGCAGGATCCGAGCCGGCTTACAGTTGTGCAGATCGATGAAATGGTGGGCGCCTGGTTGGTGGCCAACGGCGGGCTGGTGCGGATCCAGGACAGCGGGATGGATCACGGCATCATCCGGGTGGCGCAACACCGCGCGTACGATCCATCGAAGACGATTCCCGGGGTGGTGGTGCGCAACGACGACTACGGGCGCATCGAACGGCTGCTGGCCGATGGCGAAGACGTCAAGCTGGAATTCAACATCGTCAACCACGACTACCCGGAGGGCAAGACGAGCTACAACGTGGTGGGCGAGATTCCGGGCAGCGACAAGGCCGACGAGATCGTGATGCTGGGCGGGCACCTGGACTCGTGGCACTCGGCCACCGGAGCCACGGACAACGGTATCGGCTCGTCGATCATGCTGGAGGCCGCGCGCGTGATCCAGTCGCTGGGGTTGAAGCCGCGGCGCACGATTCGCGTGGCGCTGTGGTCCGGAGAAGAAGAGGGGCTGCTGGGATCGCTGGCGTACGTGAAGCAGCACTTCGGAACGTTCGAAGACCAGAAGCCGGAGTTCGCCAAACTGGACTGCTACTTCAACGTGGATACCGGCACGGGCCGGCTGCGCGGCGGAAGCATCTTCGGGCCGGCGGAAGGGGCGGCCATCCTGCGGCGGGCGCTGGAGCCGTTCGCCGACCTCGGGGTGGCGGGCGCGCTGCCCTCGACGAGCCGCGTCACGGGCGGCACCGACAGCACGTCGTTCAACAATGCCGGGCTGCCGGGCATCGGGATGCAGCAGGACCCCATCGAGTACAACAGCGTCACGCATCACACCAACCTGGACACGTACGAGCGCATCGTACCCGAGGATGTGAAGAGCGCGGCAACGGTGATCGCGGCCTCGGTGTGGTACGTGGCGAACCTGGATCAGATGGTGCCGAGGTTCACGAAGGACACGATGCCGGCGCCTGTGGCGGCGCGATAGAGGACGGAAGGCCGCCTATTTCTTCTCCACCCACGCCATGCCGTCGGGGCCCGCACCGGTTTGAATCCGCGCGGCCAGCTCCAAAGACTTCAGGTCGATCACGGCGACATAGTCGTCGCCGGTGACCGCCGCGTAGGCACGGGAGCTGTCGGGCTCGATCAGAATGCCGGCGGGACTGCGGCCGAGCTTGATGCGCTTCAGCTCTTTGCGGGTGGCGTGTTCCAGGACCACGAGATCGCCGCCGTCGAGGTCGGAGATCAGGACGAGCCGCCCATCCGGCGTGAACTTCAGCCGGTTCGACCGCTTGGTCTGCACGCTGAACGTGTGGATGACGCGCTTGGAGAAGATATCGATCACCGAGACGCTGCCGTCGCGCGAGTTGGCCGCCCAGATCTGCCTGCCGTCGGGCGACATGTCGAAACCTTCAGGGCCCTTTCCCACGGGGATCGCGGTTTCGTTCCAGTTCTGCGCGCCGGCGCTCTCGATCACGGTGATGCTGTCGGAGCCGATGTTGGAGGTGAAGATCCGGCCGAGGTCTTTAGTGACGAGGACCATGTGGGTGGTGTTCTGACCGGTTCCGAGCAGCCAGTCGATCTGGTTGGCGGCGGGGTCGTAGCGGGCGATCAGCTTGTTCACCTCGGCGGTGAAGTAGAGCTTGCCGCCGGCGAAGTCGAGACCATGAGGGCGGCGGAGCGAGCCCAGGTCGACGCGACGCAACTCCTTTTGCGCTGCCAGGTCGATGACGGAGATGGTATTGCCGGGAGTGGCGCCGCCGTAGTTGGAAGTGAACGCTAGCCGGCCATCGCCAGATGCCACGACTTCGTGCGGCGACTCGCCGGTAGGGACGCGGCCCAGCACCTTGCGCGTGGCGGGATCGACGATGGCGAGCGAGCCCTCCTTGTTCAGCACCAACAAGGTCTGCGCGTTTGCGGCCATCGCCAGGACGGCGGCGGCGAGCGCGGCTCGGAGCGCGGTTTTGTGAATCCTCATAGCGGGATGATATCGTGATCGGGAGCGACTTTCCATGACGGCGTTGCCCGACCCACGCGACGAACTCCAAAGACATTTCGGGCCAGGAGGCGACATTCAAGTCGTGGAAGTGCCGGGGCGCGTGAACCTGATCGGCGAGCACATCGACTATCACGGGCTTTCGGTGCTGCCGATGGCGATCGGGCGTTCGATTCGGGTGGCGTTTCGAAGGCGGGCCGACCGGCGGATACGGGCGGTGAGCGCAGGGCCGTACGGGCCGCGGGAGTTCGAGTGGACCGCGGACCTATCGGCGGCGGCGGCGGGGGATTGGGAGAACTACGTTCGGGCGGCGGCGCAGCTGGTTCGGACGCGCGGGGCAGGCATCGACGCCGCGGTGGTGTCCGATCTGCCGGCGGCGGCGGGGCTGTCTTCGTCCACGGCGCTGCTGGTGGCGTTTACGCTGGCGCTGCTGCGGGCCAACGGGCGCGCGCCCTCCTTCGAGGAGTTGATGGAGGTGCTGCCCGATGGCGAGCAGTTCGTGGGCACGCGCGGCGGCGGCATGGACCACGCGGCGGTGCTCGGCTCGCGCGCGGGCTGCGCGTCGCTCATCGGATTCAACCCGGTGTCGCTGCGGCCCATCGCGATTCCACGCGATTGGGCGTTTCTGGTGGCGCACAGCATGGAGACCGCGGAGAAGTCGAGCGGGGTGCGGCTGGCCTACAACGCGCGGCGCGCGGCAGGAACGCGGGCGCTCGAACGGCTGGGATTCCAGAATTACAACGCCGCGCCGGGCGAGGCCGCGGAGAGGCTCGACGACGCGGAGGAGCGCGACGCGTTCGTCCACGTGACGGGGGAAAGACGGCGGGTGCACGCGGCGGTGCGCGCCATGGAACAGGCGGACGCCACGGCTTTCGGACGGCTGCTGGCGGAATCGCACGCCAGCCTGCGGGACCGGCTGCGCGTGAGTTGCGCGGCGCTCGACCGCCTCGTAGATGCGGCGATGGAGAGCGGGGCGCTGGGCGCGCGGCTCACGGGCGCGGGGTTTGGCGGGTGCGCGGTGGTGTTCTGCAAGAGGCCAGAGGCGGCGGGCGTGCGCCGTGGATTGATCGAACGCTACTATGGGGGGCGGCAGGATTTCGACGAAGGGCGGCACCTGCTGGATGCGGCGCCCGCGCCCGGCGTGCTAAACGCGGAAAGGAGTTCCGCAGGCTGAAGCCTGCGCCACTGAATGCAGCTTCATACGCTGGATTGGATCATCGCATTAATTTCGGTGGGGATCTGTTTCGCTCCCGCGCTTTTTTTCGGGAAGCGTTCGGGAAAAAGCACGGCCGAGTTTTTCGCGTCGGGCCGTTCGGTGCCGTGGTGGCTGGCGGGACTCTCGATGGTGGCCACCACGTTTTCCAGCGACACGCCCAACCTGGTGGCCAACTTCGTGCGCACCGAAGGCGTGGCGGGAAACTGGCGGTGGTGGGCGTTTACGCTTACGGGCGTGGCCACGGTGTTTTTCTACGCCAAGCTGTGGCGGCGCTCGGGGGTGCTGACGGACCTGGAGTTTTACGAATTGCGCTACTCGGGGAAGGCCGCGAGCGCGGTGCGAGGCTTCCGGTCGGTGTACCTGGGGCTCCTGTTCAACTGCTTCATCATGGCCACGGTGAACCTGGCGGCGTGCAAGATCGCCGCGGTGCTGTTCGGGTTCAGCCGGTGGCAGACGCTGCTGGCGGTGGGGCTGCTCAACGTCGTTTTCGCCGCGCATTCCGGGCTGTGGGGCGTGCTGGTGATCGACATGGTGCAGTTCTTCATCAAGATGTCGGCGGTGATTGCCGCGGCATACTTCGCGGTGAGCCTGCCGCAGGTGGGCGGGCTCAGCGGGCTGATCGACAAGCTCTCGCGCGTGCGCGGCCCGCACGGGCTGAACTACCTCAACATGCTCCCGGACTTCACCAACAACTGGGACCTGGCGGTGGCGGTGTTCATCATTCCGGTCGCGGTGCAGTGGTGGGCGGTATGGTATCCGGGCGCGGAGCCGGGCGGAGGCAGCTACATCGCGCAGCGGATGCTGGCGTCGAAATCGGAGAAGGACGCGTTGGGCAGCACCTTGTTCTTCAATGTCGCGCACTACGTGCTGCGGCCGTGGCCGTGGATCCTGACGGGCCTGGCATCGCTGATCGTGTACCCAACACTGGCCGATATTCAGAAAGCGTTTCCGCATCTCGACCCCACGCTGGTGGGGCACGACATCGCGTTTCCTGCGATGCTCCGGTTCCTGCCCGTGGGATGGATGGGGCTGATGCTGGGCGGGCTGATTGCGGCGAACTCGTCGACCATCCTGACGCATTTGAACTGGGGAGCGTCGTACCTGGTGCACGACTTCTACCGGCGGTTCGTGAAGCAGGGCGCCGCGGAACACCACTATGTGGTTGCGGGGCGGGTGGCCACGGTCATCCTTTTCGTCTGCTCGTCGGCCACGGTTTACGCGCTCGATACCGCGCACGGCGCGTTCGACGTGATCCTGCAGATCGGCGCGGGCACGGGCCTGCTGTACCTGGTGCGGTGGTTCTGGTGGCGCGTGACCGCGTGGTGCGAGATCGTGGCGATGCTCAGCTCGTTCGTGATTTCCATGATCTTCCTGATCCTGTCGAAGGTTGGAGTTCCGTTCAGCACGGTGATGCAACTGTTGACTACGATCGCGATCACTACGGTGTGCTGGGTGGCCACGGCCTACCTGGGGCCGAAGAACGACGAGCGGGTGCTCATCGACTTTTATCGAAAGGTGCGGCCCTTCGGACCGGGCTGGACCGGGATCCGCGCCAAGGCGGGAGTGAGCGCGGAAGAAGCCGCGCTGGACGCGGAAGCCGGGAACTTCCCCCTGGCGCTGGTGGGATGGCTCACGGGCTGCGTCATGATCTGGTCGGCTCTGTTCACGGTGGGCAATTTTCTTTACGGCCGGATGGAGTACGGGTTCGGCCTGCTAGTGGTGTTCGCGGTGAGTGCCGCGATTCTCATCCGGGTGGTCAGCCGCCTGTGGAGGTAACGATGAAAGACAACGAATTCGATCCGAAGGGGTCATCGCGGCGCGACCTGCTGCGGCTCGCGTCGGTGGCGTCTCTGGGGATGAGGTTGGCGGAGGCCGGGCCCCAGCAGTCGAGCCCCGCGGGACACAGCGTCTCGGGCATGCCGTTCGAGGCCAGGGATAACGTGCGGATCGGAGTGATCGGAGTCGGCGGGCGTGGGAATTCGCTGGTCGACAACTTCTCCGCGATGCCGGAGGTGCAGGTGACGGCGCTGTGCGACACGGTGAAGGACAAGGTGCTGAAGACCCAGGCGAAGATCGAGCGCGCCGGGAAGCAGAAGCAATCGCCGGCCCTGTATCATTCGAGCGACCACGCCTATGAAGAGCTGGTGAAGCGCGACGATATCGACCTGGTGCTGGTGGCGACGCCGTGGATCTGGCACACGCCTATGGCGGTGGCGGCGATGAAGGCCGGCAAGAACGTGGCGGTGGAAGTGCCCGCGGCGCGGACCATCGAGGAGTGCTGGCAACTGGTCAACACCGCCGAGAGCACGCGGCGGCACTGCATCCAACTGGAGAACTGCTGCTACGACTATAACGAGATGCTAGTGCTGAACATGGTGCGGGCGGGCCAGTTCGGAGAGCTGACCCACGGCGCCTGCGCCTACAACCACGACCTGCGCAGCGTGCTGTTTTCGAACGAGGGCGAAGGGCTGTGGCGCCGCTTCGAGCACTTCAACCGCAACGGCAACCTCTACCCGACGCACGGCCTGGGTCCGATGGCGCACTACATGGACATCAACCGCGGGGACCGTTTCGAGTACATGGTTTCGATGAGCTCGCTGGTGGCGGGGCTGGCGGCGTATCGCAAGGAGAAGCTGGCGCCCGACGATCCGCGGCAGAAGGAGATCTACCGCTGCGGCGATCTCAACACGAGCCTGATCCACACGGCCAAGGGGCGCGTGATCACGCTGGAGCACAACACTTCCTCGCCTCAGCCATACGACCGCATCAACCTGATCGCCGGGACGAAGGGAATCTTCCGCGATTACCCGCCGCGGATTTATCTGGATGGATCGCGCCGGGAAGAGTTCGGGCCGATCGATCCGTACAAGGAGAAGTTCGAGCATCCTTATTGGAAGGAGACGGGCGAGTTGGCGCGCAAGCTTGGCGGGCACGGCGGCATGGACTTCGTCATGGCGTGGCGCCTGGTGCAATGCATCCGGCAAGGCAAGCCGCCGGACATCGACGTGTACGACGCCGCGGCGTGGAGCGCGCCGGGCCCGCTGAGCGAGCAATCGGTGGCCAAGGGTAGCGTGCCGGTGAAGTTTCCGGACTTCACGCGCGGGCGCTGGCAGCACACGGCGCCTTGGGGGTAGGGGGCGGCGCTTCAGTTAGAGGCACTCGCTTAGAGGCATTTCGGTTCTACCCGATCGCCTATCTGGACAGCGGCGGGGGAAGTCCGAGACGGCGACTTCTCGCTCACTTCCGGTTTGGCGATCATCCGGCCCTGGCCGAGATAAACCCTTCGGCTCGTCTTCTCAGGGTTGGCCACCTCGGAACGGCCGCAGAGTTGGCGCCATCGCCAATTATGTTGTGGAAGAGTTGACAGCATGTGAATACTCGCATGCTACACTCAGGTCCACAGCGAGGAATACGAGGTGAACCGTCAGGTTTTGAGGACCATTGGCGAGTGCATTTACTGCGGGAGCACCGATGAGCTTTCAGAGGAGCACGTCGTTCCCTATGGCCTCGGAGCCGGATGGGTTCTTGAGAAAGCAAGCTGCAAAAAGCACCGCGATATAACATCCAAATTCGAGCTGGAGATATTGCGGAAGCTTTGGGGCCCGATCCGCGCGGCCATAAATATACAGTCGCGTCGGGGCCACAAAAACAAACTGTATCCAGTCACGATCACCCAACAGGACGGCAGAACAGTAACGGTTCATATCGACCCCGCGAAGTTCGGAGCGCCAATGCATTACTTAATGCTGCCGTATCCGAGGTATTTGACTGATGAAACTGGCGACAGGGATTTTTCTTTTCATGGAAGAGTTACGCACGTTCTCCCCGATCCGGAAAAGTTTAAAGATGAACTCAGAAAGGCATTCAATCCACGAAAGGTAGAAATCACCACTAATTTCCGGCCGGTCGCCTTCGCGCAAATGCTTGCCAAGATTGGCTATGGCTTTGCAGTCGGGAAGTATGGCCTTGAGGGCATAAAGACCCGCTATTTAATCAATGCCATTGATACCGGCGTGGACATCGGCCGTTGGGTCGGTTGCCTTGATCACGGTAGCACGTCGGAGGGCAAGGAACACATCGAGATCGAAGGTGGATTCATTAATACGCCGCGCCGTGACATTGCCATTCAGGTACGGCTGTTCGGAAACCTTCGGAGCCCAACATACATAGTCATCGTAGGCGAGCCGAAGCCGGAATTGGTAAGGGGAATTGCCTTCCCGTCCACGGCCTCACCGGGTTCAGGTAAGGGCATTGAGATTATCCGCCTATACGACGGATCTCAGCCAAACTCAACACCTCAGGTATTGGGCGCCAAAACGCCAGATGCTCGTTAATCCGCCATGCCAAAGAACCCTCGCTCCAGATCTCGGGCTGCATAGTCTGGCGGGTAGAGGGGGCCCGCCCTGAGGTCCAGCATTTACCTCGCGGTTCTTTGTGAACGATATCCGCGGCCCGGTTTTTGTGACACAATCTGGAAACTGGGCAGTCGGGGTCAGCTCATATCTCTGATGTGGAGCAGAGAATCAGTGAAGCGCAATCTCAATTTCACGGAAAGACCCCGGCGAGATATCAGAGATCGCATCCAGAACGACGGATTTCCACCTCCGGATTCGCGTCCAGTCATTTGTGTTGATCACGACGAGTGCGAGCCTCAGTCCGGCAAGATTCTGCTGGTACCGGATGCCCTTATCGGTTGTGATCATCACATCGAAGCCAGCCTTCTCCGCCATTAGAAGGAGGTCCCCGTTGGTCAGTTCCGCCCAACCGCGTTCATAGGCTGTTTCCACCTGACGGCTGATCAGCCAGTATCACAGCGGCGCAGGTGTATTATGGTCGAGGAGTATCCGCATTAGTTACGCGTTACGCCGGGACCGGATCCCCCAAAGCTGCGAGAGGCGTGCTCCAATACCAAATTCACCTGCTCGCGTGATACGCCGGGAAACCAATCCAGGAACTCGTTGACGGTGGCGCCGCCCTCCAGATTGGAAAAAAGAGCAGAAACCGGCACGCGAGTTCCCCGAAACACCCAGGCACCGCTCACTTTGTGCGGATGCCGTTCGACTGCCGGGCAGGTTGTCCAATCCATCATAGGAAGCTCTACTTTGGAAGTTCTACTTTCATTATCACTGGCCACGAATTGGATCGCCACTGGCTAGAGCGGGTTGCCCCGCCTCGCTGAAAACGCCCGATCGTTCAGCGTTCCAGCATCAATCGTGATCGCCGACTATCACTCACCAAGGGAGCGCGCTCTTTGCTTCACGTCTTCCCAGGACAGTCCCGAAGCCGGGTTTTTCAAGAGATTCGCTTTTCTGCGCGCCAGTTCCCGTTTTTGCCACTCGTGGACCGGCACGGCCCCTGGCGTGGCTCGCAAGGTCATCCCACAGATCTTCCACCAGTCGAAGCTTCTCTGCCGGGCTTAGATCGAAGATCGACGGTCCCGTGTGGTTCATTCGACCTTCCATAGTCAACTCTTTCGAAACCAGGGGCCGCTTGGCCATCCGTGGAGCACGCTGCATTGCGCGGTGGCGATCGCCCTAAACCGGCAGTTCGACCTCGATTTCCCGAACCGCCGAGGCCGGAGACCAATCGGTGTGCAAGGTCTCCCAGTAGAGGCGGATGGCTTCCTTGGCGCGGGCAGTCAAATCTTCTATGGAACTCCCCGTGACCAGAATGGTGGGGAGCTCTGGCACGTAGCCGCTATAGCTGGCACCGTCCCCTTCGATGATCAGAGAGTACTTTCGGATCACTTATCAGCCTCCTTGATACCAGTTTGCCGCAAAACGGCGCGATATGTGCCGGGCCGAATGTCGTCGCCGAGCTATCCCGACACAACGGTGATACGGCCCTCGGGTTTTGGAACACCCGATGGTCGCCAGAGGTCCGGACGTGGCGCCAGCCCGCATCTTCCAGTGTCCTGATCAGATCGCGAACCTTGACTGGCACGATTCATGGTACGACGTTCACCACTTTCCCGCATCAGGCTCCGCCCTATGATGAGGGAATCGTCTTTCAACCAGGCTCACGGGTGGTCGTTGGCGCAGCGGAATCCGATGATCGGGTCGGCGGCCCCGGGGTCCATTTCGACGCGGTGGGAGAAGCGCAGGGAAGCGGCGTTGCTGCTCCAGAATCCGCCGCGAATCACCGCGGAGGCATTCGACGCGCGCGGTTCCTCCACATTGGGTCCGGTGGCCGGCGCCTCCAGGTCGTAGCGGTTGTAGTAGCGGTCCAGCACCCACTCCGATACGTTGCCCAGCATGTCCCACAGGCCGAATGCATTCTGCGCTTTGGTCTTCACGGGGTGCGGTGTGGCGCGGGCTTCGTCGCCGTACCACGCGGCCTCCGCGAGCACGCCAGAGTACGCCTGGGTGCTTCCGGCGCGCGCGGCGTATTCCCATTCAGCTTCGGTGGGGAGGCGGCCGCCCACATCCTCGCAGAACTTTTTGGCCTCGGCCCATGTCCGGCGGGTGATGGGAAGGTTGTCGGCGCCCGCGGGGGCTTTTAAGCCGTGCTTCGCGGCGTAAGCGCGATATGCGGCCACCGTGACCTCCGTCCGGCCGAGCCAGAAGCCCCGGTCGATTCTCACCGGATGGGCGGGCTTCTCGTCGTCGCTGCACTGGTCGTCGGCCGGAGAGCATCCCATGGTGAAGGTCCCGGGAGGGATCCGGATATACTCCTGGCCGTCTTGGGGATTGAGCCAGGTTCTTTGGATCGACAGGGCCAGGTTTGGCGTCGTCGCCGGGACCGGCGCCGGGATCACGGTCGAGGTTGCGGCGGGAGGTTTCGGCCGGTTCCACCAGGAGACTCCGGCCACCGCCAGCAGCACAGCGATGACGCCGGCGACGAGGCCGGCGATAAGGCCGACGTGGCGGCGCGGCGGCCCCTTGTGAATCGGGAGCGTTCTGCCGGCCAGGCAGCCGGAGGTCGCGTCAACAAGGCGTTGGAGGTTTTCTGCGGTGCAGCCGTCCGCGGCGTCGAGCCACTGCGTCGGCGACAGGTAATAGGCAAGCTCGTCGGACAGCGCCACCTGCGAAAGGCGGAATGGCACAAGGCTCTTCCTGGCGTTGAACGCGTATTCGATTTCGCGGACGACGTTGGGCGAGGCCACCGCGTGATCGGTCAGGATCAGCACCAGCACGCGCGCGGCGTTCAGCGCCTCGACGATGGTAGCGGGGAAATCCGTGCCGGGTTCGATATCGCGGGTCGCGATCCAACACGAAACACCGGCATTTTCCAGGGCGGTGCGGACGCTTTCGGCTGCGGCCCGGTCCGGCGTGGCATAGCTGATGAAAACCTGGGCGTTGGCAGACACGGTGTCTGCGCCACATTCTATCAGCGATGGAAGACCAGGACGGCGCGGGTGCTGGTGGCGCCGCTGTCACTCGCGGCGATCTCCAGGGTCAACTCGCGGCCATCGGCACTCAGCGCGCGGGTCCATGTACCTTTGAAGCTGTGACCTTGAAACTCGCTGGTGTTCCAGGTGGTGACGAGGCGCGGGCCGTCCCAGCGGGTCCGTGAGTGGAACACGAATGGGCCAACCTGGTTCAGATCTTCCTGGCCGCCGGTAGTGAAGCGGGCCAGCGGAGTAACGATGCCGATAGTGGTGAGGCCATAGCTGCCGCCGGGCGGCTCCTGCCAGGCGGCCTTGATCTGGATCGCGGTTGTGGCCTGCTCGATGTCGAGCGCGAGGTTGCCGGGCGGCGCGGTTCCGGTGGCCGAGGCCAGCGCCCAGTGGCCGGAGAAATCGGGGCGGGCGGGGGCCTGGGCGAGGACCGACGCAATTACGAGTACGGAAACAAGGAGAAGACGCATAGGTGTACCTTTTCAGACTTCGATTTCGAGGGGCGCCCAGTGGGACTCCGGGGTGGACCCCTCGGTGGTTAGCAGCGTTCCGTGGCCGTGGGGGCACATCAGCTCGATGCCGGATGGTTCGAGGAGGTAGCGCGCGGCCTGGGTAATCCGAACGGGCATGGATAGGCGCGTGAGGCAGTGGTGGCAGCGCTGGCGGTGGTCGCGCCAGCTCCACCAGAGGGCCAGGCCGGAGCCGGTGAGGAGGAGCCAAAACGCGACGGCCTCGTCGCCGAACGATGCGCCGCCGGTGGAGGTGATGGCGGTGGCGCCGCCGAATTCCAGATCCACGAGGAGGACGGCGACGAGCGCGAGCGCGGATTTGAGCATCAGGAACAGGCGGCCGTGCGACGCGGCGAGGCTGGCGAGACAACTCGCGAGCAGGAAGGCCAGCCACATGGGACCGAGCGCGGTGAGGGGGCGGCGGGCGATGTCGCGGAGCGGGTCGACGGAAATCCGGCGGCCGGGGGCCCAGGGCTCGGTTTGGGCGGCGAGTTGGCGCAGTTCCCGTTCGGCGGTGGCGGGTGCGACGCCGGGCTTGAGGCGGCAGACCGCACCGGTCAGGGAGTCGGGGAAGGCGCGCCAGGAAGCGGGGTCCCACAGGGTCCAGACGGCGGGGGCGGCATCGAGGAACCAGAAGGCGCGGGGCAAGACGGCGGTGACGCGGGCGCGCCGGCCATCGACGATGACGGTTCGGCCGGTGAGTTCGCCAGAGAAGCGGGGGCCGAGCACGACGCAATCGGCGCAGAGGGGCGCGGGCACGCCGAGGAGCGAGAAGAATTCGGGGCCGGCTTTGGCGGCGGACAGCTCACGGGGAGGCTCGGCGCCAATCGACACCACGCTGCGGTAGAAGATGTAAACGGAGGCGCCTTCGAGCGTGCGGGCGCGGGAAGTCCAGATGGCGAGCTTGGCCGCAGGGAGGCCGAGACGTTGTCCCATGAAGGGGCCGGTCTGCGAGAGAATGGCCAGGCGCGGGAGTTGGACCGGCGCGAGAGCGCGGCGGGTGTGGCGGAATCCGTGGCTCGCGGAGGCGAGAGCGGCGATGAGCAGCAGCAGGGCAGCGAGGCAGGTGGAGGGGCGGGGCAGAGTGCGGCGGAAGACGGGGAGGACGTCGGCCTGGTCGATGCGGAGGCAGAGGGCGTCGGGGATGGCCCCGGAGATGCGCTGGAGCAACTCGAGCCGCGAGAAGGGTTGGCACCACCAGAGCTCGGCTTCCCATTCGCGGCGCCAGCCGGGCCGGAGGTCACGTGGGACCAGGGCGGCGGCCACGGCGAACAGGACGCGCGACTCGAGTGGGAGGCGCATGGCGGATCAGCGCGCCGCCTCCTGCGGGAAGCGGTATTTCTGCGCGGCTTCGCCGAGGGCCGATTCGCCCGCGCGGGTGACCTGGTAGTACCGCCGGGCGGGCCGCTGATCGGCGCGAGCGAGCGATTCGCGCTCCCACTGGGAACGGATCAGGCCGGCCTTTTCCAGCTTGCGCAGGGCGGGGTACACCGTGCCGCTGGGGAGGCTGACGGCGTCCATGATGTCGAAACCGTAAGGGTGGCCGGAGCGAACGGCGTTGAGAATGGCGGCGGCAGCATAAGAGAGGCCTGGCATGCTGCTACATATATATCATTTCTACATAGTGCTGTCAAGGCCGCTGGCGCGCCTTTCCGGATGCCGGGTGTTACCATGAGCTTGCCGCGCCATGTGGATCGTCCAACTAGCGCTACGCCGTCCCTATACGTTCGTTATCCTGGCCCTGCTCATCGTCATCATGGGCGGGTTGGCTATCGTGCGGATGCCCACCGATATCTTCCCGGACATCGATATTCCGGTGGTGAGCGTCATCTGGACCTACAACGGCGTGTCGCCGGAGGAGATGGCCGAAATCATCACGGTGCGGTCGGAGCGGGCGTTCACCACGCAGGTGAACGATATCGAGCACATGGAATCGGAGTCGCTGCCGGGTGTCTCGGTGATCAAGGTGTTCTTCCACCCGAAGGCCAGGGTGGATGCGGCGGTATCGCAACTGGCGGCCTCGTCGCAGTCGGTGCTGCGGTCGCTGCCCACCGGGATCACGCCGCCCAGTATTCTGCGCTACAGCGCGTCGGCGGTACCGATTCTGCAACTGGGCATCTCGAGCGACTCGCTGTCCGAGCAGGAGGTTTACGACTGGGGCTACAACTTCATCCGGACGCAGCTCGCCAACGTGCAGGGCGCGAGTTTTCCTTTGCCCTACGGGGGCCGTCCGCGCCAGGTGTCGGTGGACCTGGACCCGCGGGCGCTGTACGCGCAGGGGCTTTCGGCCAGCGACGTCGTAGACGCGATCAATTCGCAGAGCCTGATCCTGCCGGCGGGGACAGTGAAGATCGGCGCGCAGGAACTGACCGTGCGGCTCAACAGCGCGCCGGAACTGGCGGCGGCGTTCAACCGTCTGCCGGTCCGGCAGACCAACGGCACCACGGTCTACGTGAGCGACGTGGCCCACGTGCGGGACGGCTATGCGGTGCAGACCAACATCGTGCGGCACAACGGAGCGCGGGCGGCGCTGCTCACGGTTTTGAAGAACGGCGGCTCGTCGACGCTGCAGATCGTGAAGGAGCTGAAGGCGATGCTGCCGCGGGTCCGCTCGACGCTGCCATCGACGCTGGCGCTCAAGCTGATGTTCGATCAATCGATCTTCGTGCGTGCGGCGATCCTGGGGGTAGTGCGCGAGGCCACGGTTGCGGCGCTGCTGACGGGGTTGATGATTCTGCTGTTTCTGGGGAGCTGGCGCAGCACCATCATCGTGTGCATCTCGATCCCGCTTTCGATTCTGTCGTCTCTGGCGGTCCTGAACCTGCTGGGCGAGACCATCAACGTGATGACGCTCGGCGGGCTGGCGCTGGCGGTGGGCATCCTGGTGGACGACGCGACGGTGGCGATCGAAAACATCCACCGCAACATGGGACTCCGGAAGCCGCTGCTGCGGGCGATTCTGGACGGCGCCATGCAGATCGCCACGCCGGCCTTCGTTTCGACGCTGTGCATCTGCATCGTATTCGTGCCGGTGATCTTTCTGACGGGCGCGGCGCGATACCTCTTTACGCCGCTGGCGCTGGCGGTGGTGCTGGCGATGATGGCTTCGTACATTCTTTCGCGGACGCTGCTGCCGACCATGGTGCGGTACCTGCTGCCGGGCGAGGCGGAACGGTATCACGGCGACTCCGGAACGATGGAAGAAGGCCGCGGCTTGTTCGGCGCCATCCATCACGGGTTTCAAAGGGGCTTCGAGAACGTGCGCGGAGGTTATCGCAATCTGCTGGCCGCGGCGCTGGCGCACCGCGGGCTGGTGGCCGTGAGTTTCTTCCTGATCTGCGGCGCGTGCCTGGGTCTGGCGCCGTTCCTGGGCCAGGATTTCTTTCCGCTGGTGGACGCGGGCCAGATCCGGCTGCACGTTCGCGCGCCCGCGGGGACCCGCATCGAGGAGACGGAGCAATACTTCGCGCAGGTGGAAAAGACCATCCGCGGGGTGATTCCGGCGCGCGAGCTGGCCGACGTCATCGACAACATCGGGCTGCCGTACTCCGGATTGAACCTGGCGATGAGCGACAGCGTGACCATCGGGCCGTTCGACGGCGAGATCCTGCTATCGTTGCGGCCCGGCGAGCACGGCTCCACATGGGGCTACGTTCGCGAATTGCGGAAGCGGCTGAACCGGGAGTTTCCCGAGCTGACCACGTTCTTCCAGCCGGCCGACATCGTAGGCCAGATCCTGAATTTCGGACTGCCCGCGCCGATCGACGTACAAATTGTCGGCCCGCTGTCGAACGCCAAGGCCAATTACGCGCTGGCGCGGGAGATCGAGCGCCGGCTGGCGCGCATCCCCGGCGCGGCGGACGTGCACACGCACCAGGTGGTGGATGTGCCCGAGCTGCTGTTCCAGGTGGACCGCACGCGCGCGGAGCAGTTGGGGATGACCCAAAAAGACGTCGCCGACAGCCTGCTGATCTCGCTGTCATCGAGCACGCAGATCGCGCCGAATTACTGGATCGATCCGCGCAACAACGTGGACTACCCGGTATCGGTGATGACGCCGCAGTACCGGGTCGATTCCACCTCGGAGCTGCTGCGCACGCCGATCCACGCGGGCTCGAGGCCGGCGCCGCAGATGCTGACCAACGTGGGACGGCTGGACCGCGACACGACGGCATCGGTGGTGAACCACTACAACGTGCAGCCGCTCTACGACGTTTACGCCAACGTGCAGGACCGGGACCTGGGCGGGGTGGCCGCGGATGTGGACCGCGTGCTGGCGGAGTACAACAGCAGGGTTCCCAAGGGCAGCTTCATCGAGACGCGGGGGCAGGTGGCGACCATGCGCAGCTCGTTCGTGGGCCTGGGAGTGGGACTGATCTTCGCCATCGTGCTGGTGTATTTCGTGATGGTGGTGAATTACCAGTCGTGGCTCGATCCGTTCATCATTCTGATGGCGCTGCCGGGGGCGCTTTCGGGCATCGTCCTGATGCTGTTCGTGACCCAGACCACGCTGAACGTGCCTTCGCTGATGGGCGCGATCATGAGCATAGGGGTGGCCACGGCGAACAGCATCCTGCTGGTAAACTTCGCCAACGATTTGCGCGAGACCGGCGCGGACGCGGTGTCGGCGGCGCTGGAGGCCGGGTTCACGCGTTTGCGGCCGGTGGTGATGACGGCCCTGGCGATGATCGTAGGGATGCTGCCCATGGCGCTGGCGTGGGGCGAGGGCGGCGAGCAGAACGCGCCGTTGGGACGCGCGGTGATCGGCGGGCTGCTGCTGGCAACAGTTGCTACGCTATTCTTCGTGCCGGTGGTGTATAGCGTGCTTCGACGAACGCCGCCGCGATACGGAAGGAATCCGGAGATCGTACGATGATCGCGCAGCAAATCGACGCCAGATCGGACAGGAGCAAGAAGCCGGGACGGCGGCCGGTGCTGATGTTTTTCCTGGTGCTGGCATTGGTGGTGGCGGCGGCCATCGTGGGCGGGCTTCTGCCGAGACTTTCGCGGCAGAAGGGCCTGGTTTCGGCTGCGGAGGAAGTGACGGAGCGGAAGCCGGTGGTGATCGTCACGGAGGCGCGGTTCGGCTCTTCGAGCAACACCATCGACTTGCCCGGCGACCTGCAGGCGATGATCGAGTCGCCCATTTTTGCGCGGGCCGACGGGTACCTCAAGACGCGCCTGGTGGACATCGGGGACCGCGTCAAGACCGGGCAGGCGATGGCGGACATCGAGACGCCGGAACTGGATCAGCAGATCGGCCAGGCGCGGGCGACGGTGGCGCAGGCGCAATCGATGGTGAGGCAACTGCGGGCGGATATCGACCTGGCGCGCGCCAATCTCAACATGGCCCGAGTGACCCGGGACCGCTGGAAGAACCTGTTCGACAAGGGCGTGGTATCGCGGCAGGAGATCGACGAGCGGCAGGCCGATTTCAGCGTGAAAGAGGCGCAGGAGGAAAAGGCGCAGGCGGCCCTGCTCACGGCGCAGGAGACCATCCGCGCCAGCGAAGCCAGCCTGCGGCGCCTGGAGGAGATGAAGGGCTTCGCGCGCGTGGCCGCGCCGTTCGACGGCATCGTGACGGCGCGAAACGTGGACGTGGGCACGCTGATCGGCGCGGGAACCTCGAAGGAAATGTTCCGCGTGGCGCGGATTCATCCGCTGCGCATTTTCGTGAACGTGCCCCAGACCTACGTGGCGGATATCCGCAATGGCCAGCAGGCGGAGCTGCGCGTCGCGGAGCGCCCCGGCGTGTTTCCGGCGCGCGTGACCAACATCTCGAATGCGCTGGACACCAACTCGCGCTCCATGCTGGTGATCCTGGAGACGCCCAACGCGGGCGAGGCGCTTTTTCCGGGCATGTACGCGCAGGTGCGCTTTGCCACCTCGCGCCGGCCTGTTCTGCGGGTTCCGGGCGACGCGGTGATCCAGGGGAAGAGCGGTCCGCGGGTAGCGATTGTGGGGCCGGACCACGTGGTGCATTTCCGGGGCGTCAGCTTGGGGGAGGACCTCGGGTCGGAGATCGAGATCACTTCCGGCCTGGCCGCGGGCGAGCTGGTGATTTCAAATCCCACCGACCTGGTGCAGGAGAACACGGCCGTGGATACGCGGACCCGGTAGCGGGTCGGCGATCACGCCGTAATAGCGCGCCATCCAGTAGGGCACGGTCGAAAACCTATACCGATGCACCCGCAGTAGGGACGGGTGGAATGACCTGATAGCCCAGGGATCGAAGTTCCCGCACGAACTTGGCTACCCGGTTCCGAAGCAGCTTGGGGTTGGGGG
>Ga0209517_10000877_pt1 | contig 48993 bp, 32 predicted proteins | sample PeaSoiMetSII2010_FD_187695 | JGI IMG/M metagenome (GOLD analysis project Ga0209517, IMG submission 187695) | Peat soil microbial communities from Weissenstadt, Germany - SII-2010 (SPAdes) (version 2) | ecosystem: Environmental > Terrestrial > Soil > Wetlands > Peat | place: Germany...
ATGAGCAATCCGGACTATGCGGAGACGGACAACTGCGTAGGGACGGTGCCGGCCAGGGGCACCTGCACGATCACGGTGACGCTGACCCCGAGTGTGCTAGGGACGGACAACGGCACGCTGACGGTGACGGACAATGCCTCGACCAGCCCGCAAACGGTGACCTTGAACGGGACCTCGATCTTGCCGGTGGTCTTGTCGGCGCCCAGCCTGGGCTTCGGCAACGTGGCGCAAAGCACGGCGAGTTCGCCCAAGACGCTGACCTTGAGCAACCGGGAGACGGTGGCGCTGACGCTTGGGATGATCACGACGGGGAACGCGGACTTCGCGGAGAGCGACAACTGCAACGGGAGCGTGGCGGCGAAGGGGAGTTGCGTGCTCACCATCACGTTCACGCCCAGCGCGATCGGGGCGGAGACGGGGACGCTCACGGTGAATGACACGGCCTCGAACGCACCGCAAACGGCCGCGCTGACCGGGACGGGATTGGCGCAGGCGGCGCTCGCGCCCACCTCGCTGACGTTCGGGACCGAGAAGGCGGGGACGCCGAGCGGGGCGAAGGTGGTGACGCTGACCAACAATCTCACGACGGCGCTGGCCATCACGGGGATCACGTTCGGAGGAGCGAATCCTGGGGACTTCAGCGAGACGGACAATTGCGTAGGGAGCGTAGCGGCGAAATCGACGTGCACAATCAAGGTAACGTTCAAGCCGGGGGCGACGGGGAGCCGGTCGGGGACTTTGCAGGTGGCGGACAGCGCCAACAACACGCCGCAAACGATCCTCTTGACGGGGACAGGCGGGACCGGCACTACCTACAATGTCAGCCTGAAGGTCGGGCCTGCGAGCGTTATCGGCTCCATCGCCACGGATGGGACGATCGGTGTCCTTGCCCCCGCCAATATTCTCGGGTGGAACCTGCTGCTGAACGACCCTACGCTCATATACCCCCCGAATGCCCCACCGACAACGCCATGTAACGGATTGCCCTGTACGATGACAGTGGCGGGCACGCCTGCTTCCTGGTTTGGCCTAGCAGGAACCGATCTGTCGGCAACGGCAACCCAGTTGCGGTTCAACTTCAGCGGCACGGACACCGGCTACTTTTTCCTTGGAGATAGTACCGGGTTCAGCGGTCTTGTCTGGTTTGGGACCACCCCGGTGAACCCTGCCAACTACGGCCCTGGAGAGAGTGTTCTCATTAATCCTGCTCACATCCAGCTTATGCCCAACTACTTATCTGGCCAATGCGGCAATTACGGGTACGATTGTGCAGCTGCGCCCCTGACCGGCACGCAGGTTATCGGCACCGCCGCTCCTTGACCTGAACGGTTCTCGTCTTTGAAAAGGGCCGCAGAGTCTCGCTTTTCAGCGGACTCTGCGGCCCTTCCTGCCGCGAGGGACTGGCGATAATCCTCTGAGTTGGAGCACCCCGTTGGGGCTGAGAGCGTACGTTCTGTGGGCCCCCGCGACCAACCCTCACGGGGAAGTCACCGGCCGAAAAATCGAACGGATGACGAAAGAATTCCGCCTTCTACCTTAATTCAGCCCCGACTGGGTAAGTTTCACCGCGCAGTAAGCGGAGGAGGACCCGCAAAGCGTCGTGGACGTGCCCAGCGTAGTGAAATAGATGCTCGAGGCTTGTGCTTCGGAGTTAACGTTGTCGATCACCGGGCCGCTAGTGCCGCCCGTCGCGCTTGGATAAGAGATGGGCGAGCCCGAGATGGCGGAATGCCCGCCGGTGGTGCTGAGCGTAAAGCCGTACAAGTCGCCGAAGGTGCTCAGGCCTTCGCCGAAGAAGAGATAGTCGGTCGAACTAGTGGTGTTATAAAACTCGGTGAACGGGGAGCACTGGCCGTGGCCGGTGTCGTTGATGACGCCGGTGCCCTGCGCGACCGGCGTTCCCGTCAACGCGCCGTTGGTTCCACTCGTGGGGACCTCCCACAATTCCGCTCCCGAATTCCCTCCGGTCCTCCTGCCGCACACCCACAAGTGACCCGTGGCAGGGGAGTTGTAGTAGGAGTTGTCGAAGGCCGGCGCGTGGGTGGGGAACAACGTGCCGCTATCGCAACTGGAATCGCCCGCTCCCACGGTCGCCGAGTGGGTAGTTGTAAAGGGGCCGGCGGTGGTGGCTTGTCGCACAACCGTGTTATCCGACGGGTCGTCCGTGACGTACTCGTACACCCAACCGTTGCCGCTGTCCACAATTGGCGGGTCTACAAGCTCACCGTTGGCTGCCCCGCTGCAGGAATTGTCACCGACGTCGAGCGTTCCCGCCACGGCGGAGAAACTGCTCGCAGTCACCGCATAGAGATTGCCGCTGACTCCTCCACCAACAAACACGTAGCCGCTGCTGGTGTCATATACGGGCCCGGTCAGCACGTTTCCTGACGAAACACTCAGGGATTTAACCGACGGCGTGCCGGAATTGAGCACCGGGGTCACCTTGTATAACGTTCCGTTGTCGTCTCCGACGTAAACGATATCGTTGAGGTAGTCGTAAAAGGGCGAGGAGTTGGTGATCGAGTGGGACCCCAACGCGATGGTAACCAGGCAGGAACCGCTCGAGCAACTGCTTACGCCCGTTCCAGTACTCAGTATATTCGCGGGCGCCTTGCTGGCAATGGGCGTCCCACCGTCTGCGCTTTTCCAAACCAGCACGTGAAGATAAGAACCTGTCGAAGTGCTCTCGACGTAGATCACTTTTGTGCCGTCGAGCGAAAGCACCACCGAGGTTGTCACCGTACCGCCGTGGTTGGTGCCATTGTAGGCCCAATAAGGCTGCGCGGCTGTGTACGGGCTGCAGGAGGTTGAGGAGCTTCCCGAATAGAGCTGGTTGAACGCCACCACGTTGCCTTGGCCGCCCGTGGCGCCGGTGTGATTCAATCCGTACACCACAAAATCATTCGCGCAACTCGGCGCCTGGTTAACATAGAAGGTGAACTTGGCGGGAAACATATTCTCTGCCACCGTGCCCGCACCCAAGGAAACGGCCCAATCGCGCTGCGACTTGGGCGTCCGCTTTTGGACGGAATCGGCCTGCGGTTCCGCGGCCGGCGCGCCCGGGCGGCCCGCCAAGCTGGACAAGCTCTGCCCAGCGGCGGCGCGCGGCGCGGGGCTGCGCTTCAGTTGCTGCATGATGTAGCGCGGGTCGTTGACGATCCGATACCACTGCGCCATGCGTCCCTGCGCCAGCGCTTCAACCGCCGTGCCGGGATTCGAGAACATGACGTGGCGGGTTGTCCAATCGTCCACCAAGCCGAAATGCGGCAATTGCTCGCTGCGGGTCAGCATGCTCCCCGCTAAAACCATGCCCACCGCCCCTGCCGCAACGCACAGCTTCAACGAAAGTCGCTTCGTAAATCTCATGACCGTTCCCTCCCTGATTCTGACTTTGTCCTTAGCTTCGGTTCGCCCGCCATCTCCGCCATCCAGGTGGGGTTTGCTGATTCTCTAAACCGGATTCTTGCCCTCTTATACCAGTATCTCCTCAGGATTCCCAGTACCCGCAGAGGTAATGGTTTGTTGTATATAGAACCCGAGAAAGTAATTCGGCCTGGGTCAAGCCGGGGTGGCGGAGCGTAGTCGCTCATGCCCGTCTGCTGACGGGCACCCAGAAAGCATGATGACGACTCCCCTCCTCAGCTAAGGAGGGGGTAGGGGGTGGTTGGTGCCGTCGTGGTGCTGGCACCCACCACCCCTGCCCCTCCTCCCGTTGAGGAGGGGAGTCATTTTCAGGGCAGGGTTCCAGTTTGAAATGGTATGGCCATCTTGGCGGTGAACTTACACGGACAGGGCTGCCCGGGCCACTTCAATTCGAGGAGTCTCAGGGGATGGGGATTCACGCCGTGCGTTGAAAATAAAACCTAGCGAAATTCCCCGCTGCGTTCTCGGGTATTACGCCATTCCCGCGAAAGCGGTAATCCGTTGGCTTCTCGACCGACAAGGGATTCCCGCTTCCGCAGGGATGAGAAGGCGGCTTTTCTTTGCGGCCTTTGCGCACTTTGCGGCTTGGCGTGAAACCGGTCTGCCCGTCGAAAGACAAATCCGCGGCTTCCCAGCGGCGTGAAACGCTCAGAATCTTCGACGGCTCAACTACTGTGTTTGTGGAAGCTGCATTGTTCAGAGCCCTAAGTCAGGTAGGTTATTAACGAGTAGCTTGCACTTGCGTAACACGAGCGCCCGCTCCAACCCCCATGGGGGTTCGCCCGCTGCGCGCTTGACACCGTTCACTCACAGGTCACCCATGCCAGAGGGCCGCTACGAAGACTTCCGGTTGAAGTGGCACTCCCCCTCTGTACCTTGCACCTTGCCGCAGGTCAGCGCCTGCACCTCGAAGACACGCTCGTAGCGCACCACCGGCTTTTGATAAGGCCGCTTCGGCGTTGCTCTTGCTTCACTGTCGGTGGCCAATCCCTTGCTTTTGTCCGATTCAGTCATCGCGACCTCTCTGATTTTATGCTCTCTGTTCAAACCGGGTGGCGCATGCCTCGCCTTGTGCCGTAAGCATGCGCCCTTGCGAATTGCCGACTGACGCACGCGCCTCCGCTCAAGGCGGGTCTCATGGCGCCAGTGCCGACTGCGAGGCTTGGATGCCGCAGGAGCCAGAACCGCCGCTCGTGGCGCAGGTCTGGCTCGCCAGCGTGGAGAGATAGACCTGCGACGATCCCGCGACAGTGCCCGACTGGTTGTTATCAACTATGACGCCGCTGGCGCCCCCGGCCACGGCCAACCCATCGGAGGGTGTCGTGGCAGCGGCAACGAAGTTGTAAAGGCAGGCGCCGGTGCATTTGTTGCTTCCTGACGCAATCACACTGCCGTTCGCGGTTACGCTCAAGAAAAGCCAGTCAGTAGTGTTGTCGTCGAACTCAGTAATCGGCGAGCACGTCGCCGCGCCATTGGTGATGATGGCGACAACCGTGGCGGTATTGCTGAAGCCCGTGTTCATCGCTAACTTCCACAGGGTCGGGTATGTGCTACTGCCGGAGCTGGTGCTGGTGGCGAGGGCGCACCAATAGAGATTACCGTTGCTGTAGGTAGTGTGTCCAACGTCGAACGCCCCGTCGTAAACTGCCAGGGTGCTGGAACCATTGCTCGAAAACGAATTGGCCGTACCGTAACTGCTGACGCCGCTCGTGGCCGTGAACCGGTTTATATACGTACCAGAGCCAGAATGTTGGCCAAAAGTGTATATGTACGACGTCGATGTGCTGTTGGAGTCGAGAAGCGGTGTGTCCGTAAATCCGCCATTGAAATCCATCTGGGATGATGTCCCCTCGACGGTGCCGGATGAGTTGACCGAGAACAAATAGCCCGAGTTATCGCAGACATAGATTAGATTGGAGTGGGTTGCGTCGCCGGTATAACTCTGGGGATCCACCACCGCTCCGGTCAGATGGGTGCTGGAGTGGCTGCTCACTGTTGTAGACCACGCCTGGGTCGGGCTTCCCCGAAAGGCGCCGGTAATCTGGTGCAGATGGCCGCCATCATCCCCAACGTACATCCTGTCGTTCGAGTAGTCGTAAAAGGGCGGAGAGTTGGTGTCGGTGGTGCCGAGAGTGAGCGTTGTAGCGCAAGGCGCGGTGCAGCCTTGATAGCTGGTGTTCGCGACCGGGGTGACCGTGGTGACCGTGCTGCTGGCCGTACTCGGCATGCGCAGCAGCACCAGATATGACGTGCCGCTTACGGTTTCGACAAACGCCACCTGGGTGCCGTTGAAGTCGATCACAGGGGAGAGCGTGGCGGTCCCATTGGTCGAACTCACCGGTACGTTGTAGGCCCAATAGACTTGCGGGACGGGGCTGCTACAGCCGCCTGAGTAGAGGTTGGTGTAGGCCACGATGGTGGCCTGGGAGCTGGTGCCGAGAGTACCCGTGGGATAGACGACGTAATCACTGCAATTGGCGCTAGTGGGCAAGAAGCCGAACTTGGCGGGATACTGGCCTGCTTTCAACCCGCCGGTGCCCAGCTTCTCGCTCCAGTCGGATTGGATTTTCTCCTTTACCCACCTGGGAGGCCTGAAACCTTTCACAGGGCTGAAGAATCCTCCCAATCGGTCCGCGCCTAGACGCTCGGCCGCGTCAGCTTCGCGGTTTTGGAACAGGTCATTCATCCTGGCAACAAGATCGGCGTAAGGCCCCCGCAGCAGCTGCCGCCGCTTCAACTGCTGAATGACGTAGCGAGGCTCGTCCACGACGCTGAGCCACTGCTCGTGCCGACCATCTCTGATTGCGTCCTCTTCAGTTCCGGGGTCGGTGAAATTCACGTGATGGAAGCTCCAGTCATCCGGCACTCCGTGCAGTTCCATCTCCTCTTGCGGCCCGTAAGTCAGGATCGGAACGTGCATACTGCTCTGGGGGTTCGCCATTCGGCCGCGCTGCTGGCCGGACATAAAGACGGTGAGTCCGGCGACGACAGTGAAAACGACCAGGGCCATCCATGGGCGCATGAACCAACGGCTCTTTGATCTCATTGCGTTCACCTCCAACCCAGCAATCGACTTGAGTAATATTGTCCTATCACACCCAACTTTAAAATCCAACAGTACTTCAGTCACGGTACCGGCAGGCTCAGCGCGACGTTTCTTTTAGGCGCTGCAGCGGGGCTTGCGAAGCTGGCGCGATGAACCTGGCGTGCCGCAAATGCAGGGGTGCCTGCCCACACTTCACGCCATGTTCGGGCACATCTCACAACCGCACTTAGGCCGCAAAGAGCGGCCAAACAGATGAACAAAGTAAGAAATTATCTCATGCCCCCTGAAATAGAAGGCGGACCCTAGTAGACCTTATTAGGGGGCGGTTGTCAAGTACGAAGTAGTATATTACCTAAATGGTGGCAACGGAAAGGCGGGGAACTCGGACCCAGTCTTTGGACAAAACGTCATGCTGCCGCTATCGGATCGTGCTGGCTTAGCCGCTCAAAGGCGCATAGTGACGGACATTATGACCGAAAATTTCATGATCATTCCGCTCCCCGCTTTGCCTGGGAATTACTGCCCCGCGCCTTGAAGGACGGGTCGAGGAGCGTCGCCATACGCCGAGGTTGCCGCCCTTGACACCTTCTGCTTTGAAAATGCTTGTGCCGAAGGCACCTTGGAGTGCGGTAGCGTCAGCTACCGCCGCTCGCTCGAATTCCAGTGCGGCAGCTTTGCTGCCGCACTCCATGACGGTCTACGCATTTTCATGCTTTCTGGGTGTCCGGCAGCCGACGGGCATGAGCGACTGCTCTGAAAACGTGTACGGCCTAGGGCTTTCCCTACCCCGTTCACTTGGGGACGGCAAGCCGCCCCCCTACGAGTTTCTTGAAGACCGCCTTCGCGGCGCTGATCTGAGGCTGGCTGATCAACGATCACCAGCCACCGACGCGCCCAATTGGGTTCGCCAATCGCCCGTCAAAGGGGCTTACGCGGCCATTACCACAGTGCTATTGTTCAAGAATACCTTGACACGCTGTTTGCATAATGGTAACTTGTGTATCCGTTGCTCATTGGGCGCGACCTAAAGCCCGAACAAGGGTCCGGGGGATCCTCCCCTGGGTGGCATTTCAGATAGATGATAAGATCATATAGAGGTGCTCTGTTGGAAGCCGACGGGTAGTCAGGCACCGATGTGCATTGTCGCGGGGACAATTACATTTGTTATGAATTCAACGTCCAGCTCTTCGACATTACCTGAGAACACCTGCGTTGGGCAACCGATTTAATTTGCCGGTTAGGCTCATATCGGCACCTTCGGCCCTGCTCCACGAGGTGACAACAGGCTGATCACTCGTTGGAAGTCAAGGGTTGAGGGGTCTGATTAGGGTACTATTACTTGTGCGCCAATTTGGGTGTACGTTTGTACCGTTGCAGGGAGAGCCGTTTAGGGTGATAACCCTAACAGGAAGGGGCGGAGACCGTTGACATTTGCGGGAGGCCATGTTTGCTCTCCTGTAAGTCACAGGGCGGAGCTGTATAGAGCCCTTGGCGGGGGAGTTTCCACGGACCTGTGGCCCACCCGAGCGAACGGAAATCCGCGTTGTCGTCCCCGCGAAAGCGGGGACCCACTGTTCCGCCAATGGATTCCCGCTTGCGCGGGAATGACGTGTTTTTAGGAGAGCCGGAGGCCTGGCATCCGCGCGCACGGTTGCGGGGCGCAAACGTCCCTGCATTGGTTCATCGGCAGGGAGAGCAAGAGTGCTTTAATGCGCATCGCAGACCATGGTTTCAATTTCCACAGTTTAAGGAGTAACGAGCATGGCATGGGGAATGAGCGGATTGCCATCACGCATCGAGGTGGCCGGGAGCGTTGGTGGTAGGGTACTTGGGCGCTTACAGTTGGCGACGCTGGCAATGCTGTTCGTGAGCCTGGCTGGTCTTATTGGGGCTCCCAAGGTTTTGACTGCGGCTTCCCAGCAGGAGACAACCGGAGCCGGAAGCGGCAGCGGGCAGCAGCCCTTCACAAGTGCGGAGACGATCATTTCCGCCAATGATCTGCTCTTCATCCAGGTGTTCGATGTGGAACAGATGACGCGCGAATACCGCGTGAATGGGGCTGGGACGGTAGACTTCCCGCCTCTCCCCGAGCCGGTACAGGTTGCGGGTCTGACGCCCGGGCAGGCGGCGAAAGCTATCGAAAAGAAGTGCATGGAAGCGGGAGTGCTAAGTCACCCCCAAATCAGCGTTACGGTTCGCGAATCGCGAGTTCACTCGGTGTCGGTCTCGGGCGCTGTAAGGGCCGCGCAAATCTATCCGGTGTTCGGCCGCATCTCGCTCTTGGACCTTCTCGCTCAAGCCGGGGGACTGGCGGATGATGCAGGCGGGACGGTAACCATCACGCGCGGCGATACCTCCCGCCTGGTGGCGGCGGCAAGTCCGGGAGCCGCTGGGGACGACACGAAATCGGCTTCCTCACCCGCCGCCGTGACCATCAATCTTCGGCAGTTGATGGATACCGGCGATGAGAAATTAAACATGGACGTTTATCCCGGCGACCACGTCACGGTGTCGCGCGCCGGGCTCGTTTATGTCGTAGGGGCGGTAAGCAAGCCGGGCGCCTATTCGCTGGCCGATGCGCGGCAGGATATGACGGTTTTGAGGGCTCTTGCCTTAGCGGGGTCCCTTGCCCCATACGCAAAGACCAAGAGTGTGGTGCTTCTTCGCCCGGACGCCGCCGCTCCCAAGGGCCGGGACGAGATTCCCATTAACCTGCGCGCCATGCTGAAGGGTGATATTTCGGACCGGCCACTGCAAAGCAACGATATCCTGTTTGTCCCCGACAGCACCGCCATGAAGGCGCTCCACCGGGGCGCCGACGTTGTGGCGATGGGTGTTTCGTTTGCGGGAGCTGCCGCGATCATGCCCTGACGCTTTCTGTCTACGCGGGCGGCCTTTGCGTTGTGATGTCATGCAGGCCGCCCGGACCTCCGCGCGGGCGGAACACCCGCAACACTTCGAAGTTTTTGATGAATTTAGCAAAGGCGGTGTCTCGATATGGCTGAACACGAAGAATTAGTCCCCACCCAACCGCGACTTCCGGAGAGGGTACCTCGCCGGATGAATGAGACGATCGACGCGGGACCGGAGGGCACCGAAGGCTATTCCTATCTTCGCGCCTACTGGCTGATTCTGATGAAGCGCCGCTGGGCGGTCCTCACGGTCGTGACCCTTCTGGTCACCCTGGTAACGATGATTTCATTAAGGATGCGGCCGGTTTACGAGTCGACGGCGCGAGTCGAGGTTGATCCCGACACCCCTCAAATCCAGTCGCTCAACGATCTCTTTCGGGGCGAGCCTGGTTACGCGGATGATACTTTCCTGCAAACCCAGGTTAATGTGCTGAAGAGTGAAAACCTGGCCTGGCGGACCATTCAGGAGCTCGACGTGGCGGGTAAGGGAGAATACGCTCTGGGTGGACAAGACGGCAAGGCCGCGCAGCCGATTTCTCCGGAGGCAGCCCAAAATGCGCTCATTCAGATGTTCCGGGGACACCTGCGTGTCCAGTTGATTCGCGACAGCCGCATGATCGAAGTGACTTTCGCCAGCACTGACCCCCGGTTCGCGGCCCGGGCCGCGAACGCCCTGGTGAACAATTACACGGAATACAATTTCCATCAGAAATATGACGCCACGCGGCAAGCTTCGGGATTCATGGAGCAGCAACTCGACGAGTTGAAAGCCAAGGTGGAGAAGTCCCAGCAAGCCCTGGTGGATTACGAGCGCAAGAACCTGATCGTGGATCTCGGCGACAAACAATCGGTGGTTGAGCAGAGGCTCTCCGGCTTGAGCACCGATTTGACTTCCGCCCAAAGCGAGCGTATGCAAAAGCAAGCGCTTTACGAGTTGGTGAGCTCCAACGACTCCGAGGCCGCGCTCACCACTCAGGACCCGCTGCTGGAAACCCTGGACGAAAAACACGCCGCCTTGCGGGAAGACTATGTGGACGCCGTCGGGCAGTACGGTCCCAACTTTCCTAAAGTCAAGAGGCTCCAGGACCAACTGAACGAAGTCCAGTCCATGATGGACCACGAACGCAAGCGCTTGATCACGCGCATCCGCGACGACTACCAGACGGCTCTCGGCCGGGAAAGGCTCTTGTCTGCCGCGGTGGCCCACGGGAAGGAGGAAGTGGGAAAGCTCAATCAACTTTCCATCGAGCACAACCTCCTGAAACGAGAGTTTGATACCAACCAGCAGCTTTATTCCAGCCTGCTCCAGCACCTGAAAGACGCTACGGTCTCCGCGGGTTTGCGGGCCACCAACATCCACCTGGTCGATTCGGCGCTGGTTCCCTCCTACCCGGTGCGGCCCAGGGTTCTGTATAACGTTGCCATCAGCTTTCTGGTGGGACTGGTGCTGGGGATTGCACTCGCCTTCATCCAGGAGAGCATGGATACTTCCATCAAGAGCGCCGAGGACTTGGAGCGGCTCGTCGGCGTTCCGACCTTGGCCGTGGTCCCCATGGCGCGCGCCTCCTGGCTGACGAGGACCAAGGACAAGCTCCGGCCGGAGAACTCGGTGGAATCGATCGTCTTGAGGCACCCGACCTCCTCGTTGGCCGAGTCTTACCACATTCTGCGCACCGCGATTCTGCTTTCGACTGCCCCGGCCCCGCCGCAGGCATTGCTGGTGACCAGCGCGCAGCCCGGCGAGGGAAAGACCTGCACGGCGCTCAACCTCGCTATGGGACTAGCCCAGCGGGGCGTGCCGGTGGTGCTTGTGGACGCTGACATGCGGCGCCCCGGCATTGCCCGCGCCCTCGGCGTCAGCGTCAATGGCGCGGGGCTGAGCACGGTTCTTGCCGGTGGACATACCCTGGACGAATGCCTGCATCAGTTTGAGCAGGTCCCCAATCTTTGGGTGCTGCCAGCCGGCCCGGAAGCCCCCAACCCGGCGGACCTGCTGTCTTCGCCTACCATGCACAAGGTTTTGGCAGAACTGCGCAGTCGGTTCACGCACGTCGTCCTGGACTCCGCCCCCTTGTTGATGGTAACCGACGCCACCATTCTTTCCGGTATGGTCGACGGCACGGTGCTGGTAGTAGAGAGCGGTGTGATGGCGCGCCGCGGCCTGGCGCGTGCGCATAAAATCCTGCAGAGCGCCGGGGGAAGAATCCTGGGCGGCGTCCTCAACAAATGGGATGCGCGCAGCGAGGGCTACTACGCCTATTATGGCTCCTACTATCGCGGCTATTACCGCGCCTATTATGGGAACTATTACCAACGCCGCTACGGAGCGAAGTCAAAGTCCTGAAGTTGCCGGCTGATCGCCCGGGCGCTTGGTTGATTTAATGAGCGCAATTTCAGGCGGCCCTGGGAAGGGCGGGGCTTTAGCCCCGCCGCAGGGTTGCAGGGCTTGGAAGGGCCTTTAGGCCCTGAAGCCAAGCCGCTTCAGGGGCTGAAGCCCCGTAATTACCTCGCGAGATTAGCGGCGGGGCTTCAGCCCCGCCCTTCCGCTTCCGGCGAGTAAGTTCGCCTACTAACCCGGCCAAGCCCAGGCGATCTGAAGCTGAACCCGTCCTTCCGCCCGGACGTCTCGCTGCTGGGCGGGCATTCTTATGGCTCCCCACAAACCGCTCAAAACGTGCGGACTTCGCCCGAGTTGCGTGGCGAGGTAAGCGCATGTGCGAAATCTCTCGATCCGTGTTGGAACAAGCCGCCTGCCCTCCGGCCACGTCCCTCGGCGCACGCGGCGCGCTGCGGCGGCTGAGTCTCGAACTCCTGGGCCTTCGAGACGCGCTGCCCGCGGGAACTTTTGCTCGCTACTTACTGTGCTGTGTGCGGTCTGCGCCGAGAATCTATGCCGCCCGGAAACTCGCCCCGGCGGATCCCCTGATGAAGGGCAAGGTGAGAGTTACCTACCATGGCGCCCAGATCGCGATCAATCTGGCCGAGGTCGACGCATTTCTTCCCGGCGACACGCCCACCTTCGCGAACATCCGGGAGATGTACGGCCGGGATGTTTACCTGAGATTTTTCGACCTCTCGCGCATCCCGATGCTGAATGTGATCGACGCAGGCGGGAACCGCGGTCTGTTCACGATTTATGCCGCGAAACGCGCGCAGAAGGTCATTTGGGTTGAGATGCAGCCCCAGTATCTCGGCGCGCTGAATGCGCTCATTTCAAGCAACACGCCGAATGCCAAAATCGAACCTCTCGAGGGCATACTGGTAGGCAGGAGCGACGCCCTCCCGGTATTTTGGCGCAAGACGATGCGCCAGGAGGGCGGCCTCAGAGATGGGGCGTATACGCTCGAAAACCTGATGGAAACGTATCATCTCAATCCCATCTCGTTCCTGAAGATGGACATTGAAGGCGCGGAGTTCTCAGTCTTTGCTCCCCCTTGTCGATGGATTCAGGGATTGCAAAACCTTGCCATGGAAGTCCACCGGCAGGCCGGGGACCCTGCCGAAATTGTGTCGCGCTTGGCCACGAGCGGGTTCCAGGTAATGACCGCGGACGCGCAACTCCGGCGATGCCCGGTTGAGCGCGCGAGCTACATCTACGCCTCGCGAACCGGCGCGCTCTCCGGTAGCCTCTTGCACTAATCATGAAAGCGGGCCATCTCATAACTTCCGCCGCCCGGCAAACCCGCGGGATTCTCTCGCCCGTCCGCAACCTGGCCAGCCGTCCCGAGCGCGGGCTGCTACGGCTCCTGCCGGCGCGGCTATTACCGTGCTTATTATGGCAACCCTTACAGCCGCTACGGTAAGAAGTCGAAGTCTTGAAGCTGCCGGCTGGTCACGCTATCGACACTTGTTTCTAACCGCGGGATACTTGCTCAGTCTCGGGTCGCGCTTACCGGCCCTGCTGTTTGCCCCGCGCGGATTCTTTTACAACACCGATGAACTGACGATGGGGCTCAGATCGCTGGATAGTTTTATTGGCGTGCCTGTCGTCAGCCTTGCCTGGCCGGGAAGCATCCTCAATCTTCTGTCTTTGCCGGTGTTTCTCGTTGATTTTTTGCTCTCGTCTCATCTGCCGAGGACGCTCCCGCAGGGCATCAGCCTGTTCGCCGACTACTTAGCGCACGCCTATGCCGACCCTCGTCACAGTATTCTCTTGGTGAGATGGATTGTCGCGATAACGTGTAGTGTCAGCCCCATCCTGGCGTACTACATCGGAGTCCGACTAAGCAAGTCGCGTTTCGTCGGGTTCGCTTGCGCGGTACTGGTGTCATTCCAGCCTACCTTTTATCAAGAGTCTGTAATGGCCGCGGGGGACGCTGTCAGCATTACCTTTGCTCTCGCGGCGATCCTTTGCCTGCTGCGCGAAACGGGCCGGCGCTCGGCGGCTTGGGCGGGTTTTCTGATGTCGGCGGGATTGGCCGCCAAGATCACCGTAGCAAGCCTGATTGTGCTTCCGGTGCTGCTCATTCTGCTGGAGAGGCCCCTAGCGTTTCGCGAGCGGGCTGGCCTGCTGCTCCGTTTTTCCGGGGGACTTGCCGTAGGGTTCATGCTGTGCTGCCCGTACGCGTGGACTGAGCCCGTGCGGTTCGCCAAGGCTGTCGCCGGAAACCTCAGCAAACCCGGCTCGGCGGGGAATCTTGCCGCTTTCTTCTCCACTTGGAGCGAGGCGATGGGGATTACGTATTCTGCCTTGGCTCTGTTTGCCGTCCTGGGCGGAATTTGCCTGCTCCTCTTCCGCCAGGAGACGCGCCTGGTGATCGCCTCGTTTGCAGCTTTGATCGCTACCCTCGCGCCCCCGTTTCTACACGCTACCACGGCCTACCCAAGGTATTTTCTTCCCGCCTTGCCGTGCCTCGTAGTGCTGCTCGCCGTGGCATTCCGGATTTTCAACTGGGACTACCCTCGTGTTCGCCGCTGGCGCGTCCCCGCCTTGGCGCTGGTGGCGCTCGCCGGCATTGCGTCCTGCGGCGAGACGTGGGCTCGCGAGCGGTCTCTGCGGGGACCCGATGAATTTGCTTCGGCTGTCAAAGTCATCCAAACCCTTCCCAGGGAGACCACATTGTTTCTCCCCGAAGAGGCGCTCTTGACTTTCGAGGTCCCGCTTTCACAGCAAGACTGCCTGCCAATGCGGGACCGTGCCCGGCAGGGTCTTGAAAGCGAGGACGACGTTCTCGAGTTTGCGCAAGCGCGCGGAATTCCTTCCCGCTCGGCCAGGGTAATCCTCTGGAGCCTGAACGAGCAGGAACAAGCGGATTACCGCCGCCTCGCCGCAGCCTGCACCGTGGCACCGCCCGATTCAAGGTCCATTTATTTCTATTATGCGCCCTACGATGCGAGAAACGACCCGCGAAACGTGAATGCCCGGCGCGTCTCGCTCGCCACCATGGACCTTGCCGCGGCGATCCAGGCAATCCAACATACCGGCGATGCGGCAATCCTCGTTCCGTTCGCGGTTGCGTCCCTGGGGAAACCCCTTTGGAGCGGCGCGCGATGGCGTTGGTACCGGCGCTGAACCACAGGGAATGGCCATACTATTGTGAGCCGGCCATTGATTGCTTCGGAAATCGCGTGAAGTTTCTATGCAGGGGAAGGGCCGCCGAATGCCGCGAAGGACACCGAACCAGCTATCCAGGCTTCAGCCCCGCAGGGGCTGGACATGAGTAGCTGGGGGCAGCGCCCCCGGAAACTTGGCCCCCTCACCCCCTTTCCCCTCTCCCCGCAGGCGGGGAGAGGGGTGTCCGTCAACTGACGGACGGGGTGTGGGGCTTGGTCCGGGGGTTTCACCCCCGGCTACTCAATTTGCTCCCCTCCGGGGAGCGCGGCTTCACGCGCAGTCGACTGCCCCCGTGCTATTCGCGTACAGAAGGTTTTGAAACGGCTTCTAGTGGCCATGCATTAATATCCGAGCCAAGCTGATGGAAGCTCCTCACGCGCTCAAGAGAAACCTGGCCAAATCCGTTCGCTGGAGATTTCGTAGAGTCTACAAGCATCTGGCGGAAACGGATTGGTATTGGCAAATCTTCAGCCCAGGGGACGACAGGACTGCTTATATCATTGGACTGTTCGGTTCGGGAAGGCTCTACGTCAATGATCTGATCGAGCGGCATATTGGAAAAAGGGCCCGGTACTTCAGGGATAGGATCTGCCTCCATCGAGGTCCGACGTCGATGATCTACAGCGGTCATGCTACCGTCGCGCACCTTTCTCGCGCGCAAACGCCTCCTGAAGTCACGAGCCGCATCCTGGAAGCTGTCCGATTGCGATATGCTGACTTGATTTTTCTCTATCGTCATCCGCTCGATTCACTACTGACCAATTGGGTTTTCTGGTCGAGCCGGGTGCGCGGCGAGCCGGGAAGTGTTGTCTCATCTGCGTACAAGAATATCGACGACCTGTGTGCTGACTTGGAGCGGAACTTTGCCACATTCGTGGCCTTTGCCGAGGGCGACCCAGCTTTTTTCGCAGCGGCTCCAGGCCCGCCCTTCCTGTCCTTCTCGCAATACACTGAAGAAATTGAACTCCATCTTCGATTCGCCACCCTCTCCTTGCGCTTTGAGGACTTCATGATCGATCCGCTGAAGGAGTTCTCCAAGATCGCTAAGATCATTTCGGTTGATCTTGATTTGAGCCGTGCGCACTTCGAAGCCCCGCGATCCAAGCCCTCTCGCTACCTGGTGGTCAAAGAAGCAGTCCCCCGATTCAAGGCTTTCGCGGAGCGGCTGGATACCGAAACCAAGAAAAGGATTGAAAGAATCGGTTATACCGTCTAAATCGCGGCGCGCGGTGGCGCTGGTACCGGCGCTGAATCTCTGCGGCTCAGCAGTTGAACAGGCTCATGAAACACTCCCACTCGACAAGCGGGCAAGAGCAGTAGAGCACGACAGGACAGAAGCGCCCCATGTACCGGAAAATCAAGTCAGCACTAAGGCGTCTTATGCCTGCGCCCGTGAACGACCTGTACTCCGCTTTTCGCGCCCGGCAGATCCAGGGGCGATATAAGTCGCTTAGTTGCGCAGACGCGTTTGACAGGATTTATGCGACTGGCTTCTGGGGCGGCGGGGCGAGTGCCTCAACCCCACACTCCGGATTCGGCTCCAGGGGCCGCTGGGCGTCGGAATACTGTACGCTGCTGGAGGGGCTACTGCGCAGCTTTCGAACTGCGACCGTCGCTGACTTGGGTTGTGGCGACTTCAGCGTAGGCGAGGTTATCGCGGGAATGGTGGCAGACTATGTTGGTGTCGACATTGCCGAATCGGTGATTGCCCATAACGTGCGCGCCTACGCTAGTGATCGCGTGCGTTTTGTCCGTGCGGACTTGACCCATGACCCCTTACCTCCGGCAGACGTAGCCCTCGTACGCCAAGTCTTGCAGCACCTCAGTAACGCCGAGATACAGGCCGCGCTCCGGAACATCGTCAGCACGTACCCGATTGTATACGTCAGCGACGAGGTCTACACGGGGCCCAAATGCGTGCCGAACCTCGATATGCCACACGGCCCGTCGACGCGGGTGCATTTCCGGTCAGGAGTTTTTATCGATCGCCCTCCGTTCAATCTGCCGGCGAAGTTCGTAAGCGATATCTACTGGGGATTAACAGTTGTCCTGCGAACCTGGGAAGTTTGTGCCCCGGGCCGGGAATTGAAATGAGCGCACGGGCTGCAATCGAGAAAGTCCACGACTCGTTCGGTCGGCAGGCTTCCGCCCTATGGTTCAAGGTCCGCCACAGCCGCCTGGTCGATAATATCGTTGCGCTATACGTCGTGCAGTTCGCGAACTACCTCGTGCCGCTTATTATCATTCCCTACGTCGTGCGCGTCTTAACCCCCAGCGGCTACGGCCTGGGGACCTTCGCGATCTCGTTTGCCAGCTTCTTCGGGACCATAGCCGAGTATGGCTCGAATCTCACCGCCAGCCGGGCGGTGGCCGTCGGCCGCGCCAATCTCCAGGAAGTCTCGCGGATTGCCACGGAGGTGATGTTCGCCAGAATCTTTTTGTGGGTCAATTGCGCCGGGGTTTTTTGGATCCTGATCTCCGTCGTGCCGAAGCTGCAGGGCAACAAGCTCATTATGTGGATGGGGTTTCTCTATTTTTTCACGTTTCACATGAATCCCATTTGGCTTTATCAGGGGCTGGAGGAACTCCGTTTCTCGGCGCGAGTCAGCCTGGGAGTCCGATTTGCTTTCCTACCTCTCTTGTTTCTTGTCGTCCGCCACCCTGCCGACACCTGGAAGTGGGTGGCGCTGCAAACTGCCGGCTGGGCCACTTCGGCAACGATCCTGTGGCTTTATGCTTACCTGCGTCTAGGTGTGCGCTGTACAAGACCGCATTGGAGAGGCTTGGGGAGACAGTTGCGCGAGGGATTCAGCCTGTTCGTTTCCCAGGCGGCGGTGAAGGCGTATGCGCAAGGCAACACCTTTATTCTTGGCATGTTCACGAATGTAGTGATCGCGGGCTATTATAACGCAGCGGAAAAAATCGCAGAGGTGGCCTTCACCCTTTTGAACCCCATTGTGCAGGCTGTCTATCCCCGCGCCAGCCGGCTGGCTGCGGCCTCCCGCCATGCCGCCCTGCATTTCATGCGCAAGACCCTGATGGTCATGGGGTCCGGCGGCTTTGCCATGAGCGCTTGCCTTCTGGCCGGGGCGCCGTGGATCGTGTCCATTGGCTTGGGTCCGAAGTACCACGCCTCGATCACCATTTTGAGAATCCTCTCACCCTTGCCGTGCCTGGTGGCGCTCACCAACGTGTTAGGAACTCAGATCATGGTGCCCTTCAAGCACGACTTGGCCTATACGGTCATTCTGGTGTCTGCGGGCGTCGTTAACCTGACCTTGGCGGCGCTTCTCGCGCCGCGCTGGCATGGCAACGGCATGGCGGTCTCAGTAACCTTTTCGCAAGTGTTTGTAGCCACCACTATGTTGTGGTATCTGGGGCGGCGGCGGCTGTCGCCCCTCGGGCGGCTTGATCCTCAGGCCGCAAGCCTTTGAGCGCGGATCCTCTTATCGGCATGGACGCACGATTTCTGCTCAGCAGGCCGGCGTCCCCGCACGCGGAAATGTTCCGCCAGGTGCTCCTGGATAACGCGCGCGTCCGCCATCCGTTTCGCTACAGACTCTTTACCTGGAATCGAGATCACGAACTCGGCGATCTCGGGGCGCCCAACGTGACACTGAACTACGTCGCAACTCCACGCACCCCGCTCCAGGATTTCATCTGGGTGCACGTATTCCTGACGCATCAACTCCGGCGCGATCCCGTCGACCTGTTTGTTTCGTGCTATTACAAGGCGCCCGTGCTCTCGGCTGTGCCCTGCGTGAATATGGTCCACGACCTGTCCTTTTTCCGCCTGCCCGCCGAATACCTGGGCGGCCGGCACCGCACGGCTTGGTATCGTTGGTTAATTCGCAGGCTGATCCGCTTTCATTGCCTGCGCGCCCGTGGGACCATTACCGTCTCGCAGTACTCTCGGCGGTGTCTGGTTGAACTCTTGAACCTCTCCCCCAGCCGTGTAAAGGTCGTTTACAATCCAGTCGATTCAGATTTCTACTGCGCCGCGGCCGGCGCCGCAGGCTTCCCAAGAAAGTACTTCCTTTTTGTGGGTTCTGACATTCCCAAAAAGCGCTTACAATTAACCTTGCAAGCGTACGCGCAGTTGCCCCGGCAGTTGCGCCAGGACTACTCGCTGGTTTTGAGAACTTCCCTCGGGGCAACTCGAATTCAGGAGTTCAACCGGCTCGGACTGCTCGACAACGTAAAGATTATTTCTGCCCCAGTGTCGCACCAGGGCATGGTCCGGCTTATCCAGCATGCCTGTTGCGTAATTCTGCTGTCCGCGGATGAAGGATTTGGCCTGCCGGTCGCGCAGGCGATGGCGGCGGGCACGCCGGTGTTGATCTCCGCAGCGGACGCGCTCAGGGAAATCGTCGGAGAGGCAGGTGCGCAAGCCGCCTGCGAAAATCTCGACAATGTTGTGCGCGAGTGGACTCGGGTTGCGCTCGATGCTGGTTTCCGCGCACGGCTGGTGAGGGAGGCCACGGCCAGGGCGGAAGCCTTCCGGCGGGAGCGGATTGCTCACCAGTTCGTCAGTGCAATGAACGACCTCGCCCTCAGGGCGGCAGTATCCTGATTTGAAGACTGGATTCACACCATGGTTTTATTAGCATTCGTGATTCTGATTGTGACCCTCGTTGGATGCGCGGCCTCCCTGATCGGGCACCCCAGCGAGGGGATCGGTGTGCCGGTCATCGCCATTGGCGTCTTCGCGTTCATATACCTGCTCCAGCCGGCTTCCATCTTGTTGAGCGGCGAAGCACAGTGCTTCCTGGATGACAAGATGCTGGTGAAGGGCCTCCTGCTGCCCGTGCCGGCGCTCCTGTGCCTGATCTGGGGCTGGCGGCAAGGGTCGCGCGGGATGGGGAAGGTCATGCAGCACGCCGACACGGTGCGCGACTGGGATGCCGGACGCCTCTATAAATTAGGGCTGGGCGCTGCTTGCGTGGGGACGGTGCTCCATACGCTGCTGGTTGAAAGGTCGGGAGGATTTCTGAACGCTTACGGAGCGCCGCACGGCGAAGGTTTTTACATGATCGGCTACACTGCTTACATCTGGCAGGGATCAACCTGGGTGCTCACGGGCATCGCCATGATGATGCTGGCCGCGAGGAAGATCAGACTCTCTCCCGCCCAATACACGACCATTGCGCTCTTTGCCGCGTCGTTCGGCATGAGTTCGTTGCTCTTAGGAAGCCGCACGGGCACGTTCCAGACACTGGCCATCATGTGGGCGTGCTGGAGCCTGGCGCGCAGGTCACGGCCTACGATCGACCGCGCAGCCCCAGTCTTAGCCCTCACCGGCTTGGCCGCCGTCTTGATATTCGGGTACCGAGGTTCCGTCTACCTCGGCAGCAACAGGGCGGAGGCCCCTGGTTTCGCCGACGCCGCCACCGCAGGTCTGGGGGTCAGCCGCCCGGGCGCCTGCCCCTACAATACCGGCCTGGAGTTTGTGGTTCACTCGGTAGCGATCGAAACGATCGACCATACCGGGAGGTACGATTTCGCGTGCAATTTGCTGCCCCTCTACACGGTGCATGTGATCCCGAGAATCTGGTGGCCGAGCAAGCCTACCCTGCGCTTGGCCGAGGTTCCAATTGATCAATGGGGGCCCGGTATCACCGTCCGCGACGTCTTGGACGCGACGGGGGTCCGGTTGGCGAATGGCCACGCTACCGGGATCGTGGCGGAAATGTATATGAGTTTCGGCTGGTTTTCGCTTATCTTCTTTGTGTGGTTGGGATGGTTCACAAGGCGACTGCTGATTCGCGCCGAGTCTCTCGACAATCCTCTGGCTATGTGCGCTTACGCCATCATGTTCTCACTCACTCTAACGATGTTCGGGCAGGGCTTCGGGCCGGTTCTGACGCCTATTCCTTACATGATGGCGCCCCTCTTCCTCTTCTATTGGGCGGAGCGCCGTGACCAGTGGCGCCTGGCGGCACTGGGCATCAGGCGAAGGCCTTTACCTAGCCCCGAGGTGGCGGGGCAATCCTACGTTTCCGTGGAGGGCAAATGAAGGTTGCTGTGCTTGGAGGGGATGGATACTGCGGGTGGGCCACGGCCCTTTACCTGTCGAAGCGGGGGCACGAGGTCGCGATTGTCGACAGTTTCATTCGTCGTCAGTGGGACCACGAACTGGGTGTGCAAACCCTGACCCCGATTCGCACTCTTGCCGATCGTCTTAGAGTCTGGCAGGAGCTCACGGGAAAACAGATTGAGCTCTTCGTGGGGGACGTGACGGATTACGACTTCCTATCTGAAGCCATGAAGGATTTTGGGCCGCAGGGGGTGGTGCACTTCGCCGAACAGCGTGCCGCTCCTTACTCCATGATCGACCGCAAGCACGCTGTTTTCACTCAAGTCAATAATGTGGTCGGAACCCTGAATCTCCTTTACGCTCTGCGCGAGTTTCTACCCGATTGCCACCTCGTGAAACTCGGCACCATGGGCGAATACGGCACGCCCAATATCGATATCGAGGAAGGCTACATCACCATCGAGCACAACGGGCGCAAGGACGTCCTCCCTTACCCCAAGCAGCCGGGTTCCTTCTATCACCTGTCCAAGGTGCACGACAGCCACAACATCATGTTCTGCTGCAAGATTTGGGGGCTGCGCGCCACCGACCTCAACCAGGGAGTGGTCTACGGCACGATCACGGACGAGGTGGTGCTGGACGAAGCCCTGATTAATCGCTTCGACTACGACGAAGTGTTTGGCACCGTCCTGAACCGTTATTGCGTGGAAGCCGCCGTGGGCATGCCGCTCACGGTTTATGGAAAGGGCGGACAAACGCGAGGTTTTCTGGATCTGCGCGATACCGTCCGCTGCATTGAGATTGCCTTGCTGAATCCTGCGGCGCCGGGTGAATTCCGCGTCTTCAACCAGTTCACGGAACAGTTCTCGGTCCTGGAATTGGCCCAGATGGTGCAAACGGCTGGGGAAAAGCTGGGCCTCGAAGTCCACCTCGAGCATATCCCCGATCCGCGCGTGGAGGCTGAGAAACATTATTACAACGCCAAGCACTCCAAGCTGGTCGAGTTGGGGCTGAAGCCGCACCTGCTTTCCGATTCTCTCCTCGACTCACTGATGAATATCGCCCTGCGTTATCGCGACCGAATCGACACCAGCAAAATGCTGCCGCAGGTGTACTGGCGAGAGGCCAAGAACGTTCGGCGCGAACCGGCCACTGCCACTGCCGGTTCCGCGGCCTCGGGGCATGACGCGGTTTTACAGCATTCACCCCCCGCCGCTGTATGACTCCCGATAACACCGCGCTCGACGAGGCGGCGTTGACTGTTTGCGTAGCGCAATTGGGCGCGCGAATGCACTATGCTGTGCCGCGCATCCTGTTTGCAGCCGGGAGGCTCGAGCGTTTTTACACGGACTTCGTTGCGGTGCGGCAGTGGCCGGCCGTGTTGCGGGCGGTGGGAAGATTCAGCCGCACTAACGGGGCGCTGGGCCGCATGGACGCGCGCATCCCGAAAGGGATCCCGGCCGGCAAGATCACGCACTGGCCGGCTTTTGCCATCGAGTACTACCTCCGCCAGCGGCGGGCGCGGACACCCTCACAACTTACGGCGACCTTTCTGTGGGCAGGAGTTGCCTTCTGCCGCCGCATCCTTGCTCACGGCCTCGGCAAGGCAAGCGCTGTTTACACCTATAACTCCGCCGGACTGGAACTGCTGGAACACGCGCGCGAGCACGGCCTGCGCGGCGTCATGGAGCAAACCATCGTCCCCGCGCCTGTGCAGGATCGGCTGATGACGGAAGAATATCAGGCTTGGCCGGATTGGGCGATACCACGTCCGCGAGACTCCTTTCGCTCGAGGCTTGCCGTGCGGGAGCAGGCGGAGTGGGGATGCGCAGACCTGATCGTCTGCGGGTCCGAATTCGTGCGCCGGGGCATCGCCGAATGCGGCGGCCCCGCGCCGCGGTGTGCGGTCGTGCCTTACGGCGTGGATGCCCCGTTCGTCGCCGAGCCTCCCATCCGGCGAGACGGCCGAAGGCTGCGCGTGCTCATCGCCGGGGAAGTAGGTCTCCGCAAAGGCGCTCCCTATGTTCTTCAGGCGGCCCGCGCCGCAAAAGGATGGGCGGAGCTTCGCTGGTGCGGCAGACCGGGAGTAACGCCGGCAGCGGCGGCCAGGCTTATGGAACATGTGGAGCTGCGAGGCCCCATTCCCCGCCCCCAGATGGCGGAGCATTACGCCTGGGCCGATGTGTTTCTCCTCCCTTCGATCTGCGAGGGCTCAGCCACGGTGTGTTACGAAGCCTTGGCTGCCGGTCTCCCGGTCGTCACCACGGAAAACGCCGGAAGCGTCGTGCGGGACGGCATTGACGGATTCATCGTACCCATTCGCGATGCGGCGGCGGTTGTTGCACGCTTGGAAACGCTGGATCGCGATCGCCCGCTCCTCGAAAGCATGGCGCGCGCGGCTCGCGAGCGAGCCCGCGAGTTCACGCTCGAAAAATACGGTGAGAGGTTGCTCGCCGCGTTGAGTGCGGCGGCCTTGTAACCGGAGTTTTGGTGACTGCTACGTCCGGTGTGCCGCCCGGACGCGTCGCGCTGACTGCCCGGCGGCGAATGCCCCGGCAGGTTCAGCCTGAGAAAGCCCATGAGGATCCTACAAGTCATCCAATGCACCAACCTTGGAGGCATGGAACAGAGCGTTCTGCTATTGGCGAAAGGCCTCAAGGGCCGCGGCCACGAGACCCGCTGGGTCTCGCTCAATCCCGTGGGCGCACTGGGACCTTTGCTCGAAGAGGCCAAGGTCCCTTGCCTGGGCCTCCCCTACCGCGCGCCTTGGGGCGTCATGGGTATTCCTGCCATGCGCAGGGCATTTCAAGCCGAGCCTCACGACGCCGTCATCATGAGCGGGCCGAACTACGCCGCCATGCTGGCTCTGGGCCACGCCCACGGGAAGCGCCGGGTCCTCACCGTGCACTTCCATCATCTGGGGGTCAAACCCCGGTGGCAATGGCGCGCCATGTATGCGCTAGTCTCCCGGCGTTTCCCCGTAGTTACCTTCCCCTCTGACTATATCCGCCGGGAGGCGGTGGAGATTTACCCGCCCCTCGCCCGAATCTCCCGCATCAATCGCGCTCCCATCGAGGTTCCTGTCTTGCCCTCGCCGGGCGACCGGCTGGCGGCCCGGAAACGTCTCGGGATTCCCCCGGACGCGAAGGTCATCGGGAATGCCGGTTGGCTCATCCCGCGAAAGCGCTTCGACATTTTTCTCCGCATCGCCGCCCGCGTCGCCGCTTGCTTGCCAGGGGCGCTCTTTGTGATCGCCGGCAGTGGGATGGAGCGTGAACCGCTTGAGCGGTTGGCTCACGAACTGCGCCTCGAGCGGAATCTGCGCTGGGTGGGTTGGCAGTCCGACCTCACCGATTTTTACCTCTCTCTCGACGCCTTGCTTTTCAATAGTGACTGGGACGCGATGGGCAGGACCCCGGTCGAGGCTGTGGGGTACGGTATCCCGGTCGTGGCGTCGGTCGTGCACGGCGGACTGCAAGAGGTTCTCGAGCCGGCTAACCATATCTTCTTCGCGCCGAACCATGATCTTGACTGGCTGGCGGAGAAGTTGCTGTTTGTCTTGACCCATCCGGAAGATGCCTGCAAGATGGCCTTGGCCGGCCGCGAACACCTGCTGCGGACTATGTCGGTAGAAAGGCATGCCAAAACCATAGAGGAGTGTCTTGGATGAGACGGCGTCGGGGCGACGCTTCGCGGCGCAGGCCTTTCGTTTACTAACCCTTCTCGCTGCTTCTTCGGCCCTTTCACGTTAGTCAGATTCCAGAGTTCATGCGGATCCTGCATATCATCCAATGCACGAACCTTGGGGGCATGGAACACGTGGCTCTAACCACCACGAAAGCCCTCCAAGCGCGTGGTCATCCCTGCCGCTGGGTCTCTCTTAATCCGCTCGGGGACCTGAAACCGCTCCTCGACGAGGCCAAGCTTCCATGCGTTGGGCTCCCGTACCTTGGCCCGTGGGGCGTCTTGAGTGTTCCGGTCATGCGCAAGGCATTTCAAGCCGAGCCCCGCGACGCCGTCATCATGACCGGGACAAACTTCTCCGCCATGCTCGCGCTGGGCAGCCACCGGGCCGAGCCACGAATGCTTTGCGTCCATTATCACCATCAAGGCGTCAAGCCGCGCTGGCAGTGGCGCGCCATCTATGCCGAGGCGCGACGCTGCTTCCAGGTCGTTACCTTTCCGTCCGAATTCATCCGCCGGGAGGCGGTCGGGATTTATCCATCCATCACACCCATCGCCAAAATCATTCGATACCCGGTGGAAATCCCTCCCCTGCCATCGCCGGAGGAACGATTGGCGGCTCGCCGGCGTCTCGGCATCCCTCCGGATGCGCCGGTCATTGGCAATGCCGGATGGCTGACGGCGCGGAAACGCTTCGACGTTTTCCTATACGTGGCCGCCCGTGTCGCTGCTTGTCTTCCGAAGGCGATTTTTGTAATCGCCGGGGATGGCCCGGAGCGCGCCTATCTCGGACGTTTGGCGCAAGAACTCGGCATCGCACAACGCATTCGGTGGATGGGATGGCTCGGTGACCTCCGAGACTTTTACTTTGCCCTCGATGTGCTGCAGTTCAACAGCGACTGGGACGCCTCGCCAACCACTCCCCTCCAGGCCATGAGCTATGGCATCCCGGTGGTTGCATCGGTTTTGAACGGCGGCTTGGGCGAGATCATCTCCTCCCCAGCCTATGGCGTCCATTCGCAGCAGCACGATGTCCAGGCCCTGGCCGAGCAGGTCAAGCGCCTGGTGGCAGAGCCTGAGCCGGTGGGATCGTGCGGACGCGAACGCGTTCGCGAGTTTCTCAACCCCGAGACTTGCTTTGCGCAAACTCTCGAGGCGCTCACCGCCCCCCCATAGGCGCTAGACTAAGGCGTCACGGCATCTGTTGAAGCCGCGGAGCGGCGGCAGACAATAGCCCATGGCGTAAGCCGTGGGGTGCGATATGGCGCTAATCTCCCAGACCCGGCAGGGGCGACAGACTCCACGCGCGAAAGAGTGTCGCCCCTGCCGGGGCTGGGGAAACCCGGGGTGACCCCTTGATCCCATGGCTTACGCCATGGGCTACTCTCTCGCGGCCCTCCAGGCCTGAAAAGAACAAGTGGCTGATCGTATTGCGCGGTCGAACGATTATTCCAGCGGCTACACCGCCCGCACCCCCTCAAGATGAGATCAGTACCCATCGCCGACTTGGGAGCTTTCGAGCAGTGGTCCAAGACCCTGCCTGGGAACTGCCTGGTGGACCGTGACGCCTTCCTCCTGTCGCTTGCCCGCGGGAAGTCGGTGGTGCACCTCGGCGCGGCGAATTCCCCCTACCATAAGCAAGACGCCGAACGCGGCGAAATGCTCCACCAGAAGCTCCAGGCCGTGGCCGGCCGCCTGGTGGGAATCGATTCCGATGCGGAGGCGGTTGCCTGGCTCCGCGAGCATCATCAGATTCAGGATATTCGAGCCGCGGATATGTGTTCGCCGGTTCTCGATTTGGGGAAATTCGACTTGGTCTTGTGCTGCGATATTATCGAGCACGTCTCAGACGCTGCCTCGTTGCTGCGGGGAATCAAGCCGCTGATGAACGGGGACTCGCGCCTGGTCGTGACCACCATCAACGCGCTGTCGATGAAGCCTGCTTTGCGCGCACTCCTCGGGCGTGAGGCCGTTCACCCTGATCACGTCTCCTACTACAGTTTCTCGACTTTGGGCGCGTTGCTCCTGCGCCACGGATTCCGGCCGGTCGAGTATGCGACTTTCGCCTACGGCACCGTGTCCAGACTGACCGGCGCTGCGTGCGCGGCAATGTACCGGATTGCGCCTTCTTTGGCCGATGGCATCCTCATTATTGCTCAACTCTAATCCCGCGCCGACCTCCGTTTGCTATATCGTGAGGGATCTCGGCCACTACCATGACGCCCGGCTGGAGGGCGCGGCCAAGAGAACTGCAATGGATGTCAGCGTTATCGAAATGTGCAATCGGTCGAAGTATCCGGCCTTCGACCGGGCCCCCAGCGACGGGTGCGGCTACGAGCGATACACTCTTTTCCCCGGGCGGATGTTTAAGGACATCCCTTTAGCCGACCTTCGCAGCGCCCTCGCTTCCAAGCTGACGCTCCTCGCGCCGCAGGTGCTGGCCGTTCCCGGCTGGTCCTCTCCGGAGGCCCTCGCGAGCCTGGGCTGGGCCGCCGGCAATTCCGTGCCGGTCATCGTGTTGTCGGAGAGCCAGCGCCACGATTACCCGCGCACCGTGCTGGGGGAGATCCTCAAGCGCCGTCTGTTGCCGCTCTGTTCCGCCGCGCTGGTCGGCGGTTCGAGGCATGCCGACTATGCCGCAGACCTGGGGCTGGCAAAGGATAATATCTTCACCGGCTATGACATAGTGGATAATGAGCACTTTCGGACCGGAGCGGAGAAGGCCCGCCAGGAGCGAACGCTGCGCGCGCGCCTGGAGCTTCCCCCGGAGTTTTTTCTAACCTGCTGCCGGTTTGTCTACGAGAAGAATCTGGTGCGGCTCCTCGAAGCCTACGCCCGCTACTGCGCGTCTTGTTCGGATCCCTGGGGCCTCGTCATGCTCGGCACCGGCCCGTTGAAAGACGAGGTGGAGGCGACGATCCGCCGCTTGCAATTGGAGAAGCGTGTCGTCACTCCCGGCTACATTCCCTACGATTCCATTCCGCCGTACTACGGGCTTGCCGGCGCCTTCATTCTGCCCAGCGTGATCGAGCCCTGGGGGTTGGTGGTCAACGAGGCGATGGCCGCGCGCTTGCCCGTCGTGGTTTCGAATCGCTGCGGATCTGCCGCCGACCTTGTCCAGGAGGGCCGCAACGGTTTTACCTTTGACCCCCTCAACATCGAGCAATTGGCGGACCTGCTGTTGAAGGTTTCCGGGTTGCCCCAGGATCAGCGCGACGCGATGGGGCAAGCCGGCCAGGAAATAATCGGCCGCTGGTCGCCCGAGCTTTTTGGGGAGAATCTGGAAAAAGCCATGCAAGCCGCCCTGGCGGCTCCCCGCCCGAGCGTCTCGGCGCTGGACCGAGCAGTTTTATGGCTGCTCATCCACCGCTGAGGCAGCGAACCGGTTGGTGCTTATTGAGGATTGCAGAATTAAGTGACCCTCACTCCCCGACCCCCATAGGCGCTAGAATATCGACCGGGGGGCCGCCAAACATGCCCGAAGGGCATGAAGGTAATTAGCCGTAGGTGAAACCTACGGACGAGAAGGCAGACGTTGAGTATCTCAGCGACCCCGAAGGGGTCGAATTCAACCCCTCCGGGGTTGGGTTGAATACTCTGGGATGGCATTTACCGTAGGTTTCACCTACGGCTAATGATGTTGGGTCCCTTCGGAACCCCGTCGCAATGCTTAGTCTAGCGCGTCACCCCACGCCGAGCCGCATCAGCGGCGTAAGAATGTGGCCCACGGCGCCAGCCGTGGGATGACGGCACACAGAGAGCACGCTGAGCCACGTAGTGGCGACAGAAGATCTGCGATTATCAAGACAGCTCTGTCGCCCCTCCCGGGGCTTTTCAGGGGCATCGGCACTGCTTTCTTCCCACGGCTGTCGCCGTGGGCCACATTCTTGCGCCCGTCGGCTGACGGGCTCCGGAACCCGATCGAGCCTGATCTAGCGCCTACGGGGGTCGTAGGGCGAGCAGTGGCGTTACTCAGCAGGTGACCACGCCCGGTCCCCGGCTCCTCGCACCGAACATGAACGTAGGCTACCTCACAGCTTCCGTCTCCAGGCGGGGCAGCGGGGTTTTCCACGCTGTCCGCAATCTGGCGATCAACACGCAGCAACTCGGGCATGAAGTGACGGTCTTTGGCACCAAGGACGAATTCACGGAGGAAGACTCACCGGCCTGGGGCACGGTTCCCGTCCGGGCCCATGCGGTGGTCGGCCCGCGGGGCTTCGGGTTCTCTCCCGGGCTTGTCGCGTCGCTCGAGAACTCCGGCCTCGACGTCCTGCATGTCCACGGGCTCTGGATGTACCCTTCGCGGGCCAGCTTGAGGGTTAGCCGCTCGCGACATATTCCCTATCTTATTTCCCCCCACGGTATGCTGGATCCCTGGGCTCTCGGGCAGTCCGCCTGGAAAAAGAAACTAGCGACGGGATTGTATGAAGGCGCGCATCTGCGCGGGTCCGCGTGTCTCGTGGCTCTTTGTGAAGCGGAGGCGGCTTCCATGCGGGCCTGGGGGCTGCGCAATCCCATCGGCATTATCCCCTCGGGGCAGGACCTTCCCCCGGAACCTGCGGCCCACCGCTGCTCCGAAGGGTCCGACCTTGCGCCTGGCCGCAAGGTGTTGCTTTTCCTCGGCCGCTTGCACCCGAAGAAGGGGTTGCCCGCCTTGCTGCGGGCTTGGGCGGCCTGCCGGAACACCAAGGTTGAAGCTCGGAATTGGGCGCTGGTGGTGGCCGGAGCGGACGAGAATGGGCATGAGCGCGAACTGAGGCGCCTCGTCTCCGAGTTGGGCCTCGAGGACAGCGTGCTGTTCACCGGGCCGCTCTTCGCCGAGAAGAAGGACCGGGCGTTCGAGCGGGCGGAGGCCTTCGTGCTGCCGTCCTTCAGCGAGGGCCTGCCGATCGGCGTTCTGGAGGCCTGGGCGTGGCGGCTTGCGGTTCTCATGACACCCCAGTGCAACCTTCCCGAAGGATTCGCCGCCGGCGCCGCGATCAGCGCAGACCCGAATGTCGAGTCGCTCTCGAGTGGCCTCGGGGCCTTGTTTCAAATGGGCGATTCCCAGCGCGAACAGATGGGTGCGCGGGGGCGCCGTTTGGTCGAAGAGAAATTCTCCTGGCGGCGCGCCGCCGTACAGACCGTTAGCGTCTACCAGTGGGTTTGCCACGCCGCCCCGAAACCGGATTGCGTGCAGCAGTTGTAATACGTGGTGCGGGCGAGAACGGAACGGGTGTTTGGATTCTTCGGAAGTAACCCCTCACCCGTCTCCGTCAGCTGACGGGCTGATGACTGCGCCGGCTGCGGAACACCCTCTCCCCAAGGGAGAGGGCGGTCAACGATGATTGTTTCAGCCCACGATGACAGGCATGTCTGAAGTCGGCATTATAGAGGACACCGCCACCCGCTCCGCCACCTCATCGCCCTGGAGCTACGGCTTGATTGCCATTGCCGCCGCCCTGCTGGCGGGCGTGATGGGACTTCGAGGCGGAAGAGATGCTGCCGATTCTGAATGGTACCGGGCGATCGCTCAAGGGCAAATGCAATCGGTGCTCGAACCCTTCGCGAGCCGGCAGCTTGAAGCGCGCTCTGTCGAGGCCCTCGTGGCCCTTGTTCCCATGGGCGTGGATCGCGGCTTCGCGCTCCTGGCGCTGCTTTCGACCTTAGTATGCGTGGGTGGCGCCGGCTACATGCTTTACAGGGCAGACGTCCCGGCGCCGCTGTTTGCCGCTGCGGCTCTGCTGCCGGTTTGGGCGGCTTTTGATCATGCCTACATGCTGCCCGACATTTTCTTCAGCGCCCTACTCATGCTGTTTCTGGTTTGCCTGTCGAGAAAGTCTTACTGGCTGGGGGCGGGGATGTTATTTCCCCTCTATATTGCCCGGGAAGCAACGGTGCTGGTGCTCTTGTGTTTATTGATCGCGGGGGTGCGAATCCTGCGCGCCCGGGTGATGGCAGGGGCCGCGCTGGCGACGGGCGCCGGAGCCCTGGTGACGCATTATCTGGCCAGCGGCAGCGAGTCGAATCGCCACAACTTGCCGGCGCTCGTCTATCTCCTGGCCAAGGTCCCGTATAATCTTGCCAAGAACGTCTTTGGTGTCCAGCTCTGGTCAAACACCATCAGCCTGGGAGAGCCGCCCTATTGGACCTGGCGCGTGCCGGCGGGCTTGCATCTCGGGGCCATTAAGGTGATTGGCATATGCCCTTTTCACCTCCATTTCCTTTACTCGACTCTCTTGTGCTGGATGGGAGCGTTTGGCGTGCTGCCGCTGCTTCTGTACATCGCTCTTCGCCAGGGCCGGTTCGAGGGCGCCGGCAGCGATTTACTTATGCGCTTCTCTCTGCTCTACGGCCTGATTTCTTTCGTCATCGGACCGTTGCTCGGGGCCAGCGTCTATCGCCTGGTGCTCCAGGGATGGCCGGCATTCCTGGTGGCGCTTCCTCTCTGCTGGCCCAACGCGGAAACCGTGAAGATAGTTCAGTCGCTGCCAAGGTCTGGTAGCGCGGACCCCCGGGTTTGGGGTCCGCGGCTTGTCACTGATCGAACGGAAGAACCGCGGACCCCAAAACCGAGGGTCCGCGCTACCCAGTTCGTCGGTTTTCAAACCAGCCTTATCCCCCTCAACCTTCTTTGCGGGTGGGTATCCGCCGCCGCAGTGGGGATTCTCAGCCGGGGCGAGGGACGAGATTATGCCTGGGCGGGCCTGATTGTCGCTGTGGCCTGCTGGGCTTTCACTTACCGGAAGTGCCATGTTACCGCCCCCGATCCCGCGTAACGTCTATCGCAATCGCCTGAGCCTTTCGAACCGCCTGGCGCGAACGGCCTGGGGTCTCGTCTGGCTGTTTCTCTACCGCCCGTCGCCGAATTTCTGCTTTGGCTGGCGGCGAGCCTTGTTGCGTCTCTTCGGTGCGGTGGTCAAAGAGGACGCGCACCCTTACCCAAGCTGCCGCATCTGGGCGCCTTGGAATCTGACCATGGAAAAGCACAGTTGCCTGGCGGACGACGTGGATTGCTATTGTGTCGCCCCGATCAAGTTAGGCGCGCATGTCACCGTCTCGCAATACGCCTTTCTCTGCACCGCCACCCATGACTACGAAGACCCGGAGTTCCGCCTGATCACCAAACCCATCGAGATCGGCGATTACGCGTGGATTGCGGCGCGAGCCTTTGTCGCCCCCGGAGTGAAAATCGGCGAAGGCGCGGTGGTGGGCGCCACGGCCTCCGTTTACCACGACGTTCCGGACTGGACCGTGGTGGGCGGCAATCCCGCCAGATTCATCAAGCAGCGCGTGGTGAAACGCGTGTCTGGCGCCCAGCCTTATCCGGAAAACGTGGTATTGCACGACTGAGGTAGGCATGTGCCAAGCCGGAGCCTCGCCGTGACGGCTCCGGCAACCTAGTGTCGTGACAAGGAATTCGTGAAGTAAGTCGTGGCGTTTCGACGGTGTGCCGCGAGCCCCGCTAGCGTGCTGACGATATTCTTAAGCCCCAAAGGGGCGGTCTAACAAAGCCCGGGCCAACGGCCTGGGTGAGGAATCCATGCCGCGCAATTAGCCATCCCTGAAGGGGCGTGATGAGCCGTCCGAAACGACGGAGGCGACCTTCCGCGCACGCCAACCCTTGGTTATTTCGCCTTTGCAGGGCGTGCTCCCAGAGAACGAGGGTGTCTCGGTCGCAACCCAGGCCGTTGGCCCATAAGCGTTAACCTAAAGATGTGAGGGCTACTAGAGCCGCGGAGCGGCGCCAGAAAGTAGCCCACGGCGTAAGCCGTGGGACGCCGTGCCGCGTTCATATCTGCAGCCCCGGAGGGGCGACAGAGAAGGTGGCGCAGTATCTGCCGCCCCTGCGGGGCTGAGACAACGCCGGGGCCGCTCCTGCGTCCCACGGCTTACGCCATGGGCTACTCTCTGCCGGCCCTCCGGGCCTCCGGAAGCGGCGAGTCAGGCCGACGTAGCGCGAGCTGAGCCATTAGGTTGACGCATATGGGCCGTTGGCCTGGGCTTTGTTAGCTCGCCCCTTCAGGGCTCGGAGCATTTCGAGCCTGCCGAGAAATGCCCAGGCCAGCACGTGCGCTGTTACATGATTCCGTTACCTCGCGACTCCGCGTGACCAAGCGAAGCTGTCCATGTATACGGTGTTGTTTGTCGTGCTCAACGAAATGCTCTGCGCCTCGTAGAAAAGCGGCCCCGAGGTCGGATAGTAGGTAGTGTTCTGGCAGACCTGAACGCCGTTGACCCAGAACGTGACCGTATTAGGACCCTGGGTGATGCGCAGCCGATACCAGGTGTTCGCAGCCACGGCCACCCCGCTCGATTGGTCCTGAGTGTTGGTGCCGTTGGCGGAATCGCAGTGCCAGTTGCCGTCTACGGAAGTGTTGAGTTGAATCCAAGCGCCACTCGTGGGCGGATTGCTGGTAACTCCGCCCAAGGCCCCGAATCTTAAAGTCCAGTTGGTGGTGGCTGTCGGATAGACAACGTATTCTACGGTCCAGCCCGGGCTGGAGTTTGGCGTATAGTCATTCGCTGAACCGTTGTTGTTGCTCAGTGCCCACTCATAACCCGCGTTGGCGACGGTCCCGCTCGCCAGCTCCCAGGTGCCGGGATGATTGGGAAAGCCCCCGTCCACGATTTTATCGATGCCGCTTGACGGCGATCCAATTGTGCCGCCACCGCTACCACCGTCGCTCCCGTTCAGGAAGTCGAGGAAGAGATATCCGCCCGCGCTGTTAAAGGTGTTCCTGAGCGGCCCGGCGGCCCAGGCGTTGCCGCTCGTGTCGCAGACGAAGGATTGAGCGTTCCAAGCCCCGGCGGTCGGGTCGATGTTTCCTCCGCCGTACATATTCGATGGCCAGGTCCAGGTGTAGCCCCCCGCCCCGGACCCCGAGGCTTCGTTGATCATCACCGTCAATTGCTGTCCGGCTGCGCAATTCGAGAGGGTGCCAGTGCCGTTGGCCGCGAGAGTGACGCTCTGTACGTTTCCCTTCGATGCATTCATTGCACAGACGCCGGATGAACAAGTCACCGTGTTGAGCCCGGCGCTGCCGCCGCCGCCGCTGCCGCTGCCGGCCACGATCTGGCCCGTTGAATTCGTCGCCAGGACAGCGGTATTGGTCAGATTGGGCAGGGTGACGCTCGCAAGCGTGGCATTGCCGCCGCCGTCGATCTTGCCGTTGACGGTTGTGGTTGCACCACTGCTCCCAAATGCGCCTTGCGAGACGAAGTAAAGCGCGCCAGTTGTATTTGTGCTGGACGGGAGCGCACCGGAGGGGGCTGCTGACCCGTTATCGTACCAGTCAATGAGCGGCGGGGCGTCCTGCCCGACAGGGTTCTGCTGCACTTGAGCAAGAAACTGCTCCGCGCCCTGCGTGCGGCCATAAATGTTCCATGCCTGCACGCCGAGCTGAGGATAAATCCGAATTCGGTTCACCGCACTGTTGCTGAGCGTGGCGCTCTGGCTCGCGCAACTTATTTCCGTGGGGGAGAGGGCGTAGTCGGGAAGCGATGCCTCCGGCGTCGATCCCAGAGCCGCGCCAGTAACCGCCGCCACGCGGTAATAGTAGGTGGTGCTGCCGCTGCCGCTGGTTAGGGTGCAGGTCGCGCTGATCTGCGCCTGTGGCACCTGCTGCATGACAATCGGCCCGCTCCAGAAATCGTTTCGGAGCGTGCGGTCGTTGCGCGTGGGGTCAAACGTGAAGCCCGTCCACGAGGTCAAAAGTTCGTGCAGATTCGGGTCATAGTAGCTTTCGATGCTGGACTGGTTGGGGCGGTAGTCGATAGCCGCATTAGTCTGAGTCGAAGTGACGTTCGTCCAAGTCAGAGGGCAGGTAATCATGTTGGGCGTGATGCCGTAAACATTGTCGAGCTTAAGCCCGCCTACAAATTGGTCATTGAGGGTTGCCGAAGGGCACTGGAGAATCTGGGTCGATCCCGTACCAAAGACCCTGAAGTTTCTGATCGTTGTGTAGGTGCCGGTGCTGTTGCCTTGACTGTCGTCAATGAAGTAGGGGGCGGTCGTCCCGGCAATCTCCTCGAAACTTCCTCCGTCCAGGGTAAACATGCCGCCATTGTTGACCAACATCTGAACGCAACCGCCTGTGCAGGCGTACCCTTGGATATTGAGTTCAGCGCCGACGCCAAGCTGAATATCAACCGTGTTGCCGCCAAACTCCCAGTTGGTTCCGTACAATTCCTGAGACAGTGCATAGAACCCCACGCCAGAGGTCGATACCATGAGGTTGTCGAAATGGATGTCCGAGGCATTGCCATTCTGAATGTTGATTCCGTTGGCCGTGCAATTGTTGATGCGGACGTTTTGAAGCCGCCACGAGTCGCCGCCCACCGAGCCGTTCCAGGTGATGCCGTTCGTCGAGCTCGCACTGGTAAGGGACCCTTGGGTGCAGTTGTTGATGCACACGTTCACGATCTCGCCATGATCGGCGATTCCGCCGTTGAGGCGATTGATCTGGATGAGTTCGGAGGGCGGGGTGGTGGAGTTGCCGATCAGGGCGATGTCGCGGATCGAAACGGACCAGCCGTTGATCTGGATCATCGGTTTCCCCGACGCCCCGATCCACCTGAGGTAGGCCGAGCCGCCGTAGTTGTTCGTGCTGCCGAGTCCGACGCCGGTCAGGATGCCGGCGCTCATGTTCAGAGTATTGGCCACCGCGCACCCGCCGGGAATCAGGATGACACCAACGCCGGAATAACCCGTCGCAGCGGTGGGGTTGGCGGCATTAATCGCCGCCTGAATCGCCGTCGAATCGTCGCTCGTGCCGTTGCAAACCGCGCCATAAGCCTTGACGTTAAACACCTGGCTGCCACGGTCGGTCACCCACTTGGCGTTGGCGTTGAACACCGGCGTGCCGGCCGGAAGCTGGGCAAAAAGCGGCGCGAGACGCCAAGCGCCCGCCAGCACCAGCGCCAGCCCCGACAAGATCAGCCAAACGCTTGGCGCCTTAAACTCGACATGTGTTCTTTTCAGCATACGGTCACCTTTCCTCGTCATTACACGGTTTGTGATTTTCAAAAAGCTGGCACCTTTCCCATTGTACTCATAAGCAGCTGGGTAGCGCGGACTGCCGGTTCTGGGTCCGCGGTTTGTCTCGGGCCCCACTGAAGAACCGCGGACCCCAACACCTGGGGTCCGCGCTACCACAGCCGCACAGCGATGGCTTCGTTTTCATGGTTTCCGGGTGTTCGCCAACTGGCGAACATGAGCGGCTACCCTGCAGTTCTCGACGCATGCCCGTAGCTTATCAGAGAGGCGTGGGACGGTGGGAAATGCTGGAGAAGCTGTGAAGATTTTTTTTATTTGGCTGAATCTGAAGCACATAGAGGAACAGCGTTCTTTCACATTGTGAAAGAATGTCACTTGGCTGTCGCTTTTTGACACATATATTCGAAATTCTGCATATTCCGGCATGCCCACCCTGGCGGCGGTGATTCTGACCAAGAACGAGGAACGGGACCTCCCCGCGTGCCTCGAGAGCTTGAAAGGCGTAGCCTCGGAGATCTTTGTTGTGGACAGTGGAAGCACGGACCGAACCTTGGAGATCGCCAACCATCACGGCGCCCGGATATTGACGCATCCCTTCCTCAACCAGGCGGCGCAATTCAACTGGGCCCTCGACAATATCCAATCCGCCGCCGAGTGGGTCCTGCGCATCGATGCGGACGAGCGCTTGAGCGAGGAATTGCGCCGGGAACTTCCCGGGCGCCTGGCGGGCCTGCGCAACGAAGTATCGGGACTGCTGGTGCCGCGCCGGATTCAGTTCCTCGGCCGGTCGATCCGCCACGGCGACAGCTACCCCGTCTGGCTGCTCAGGTTGTGGAAAAGAGGGTGCGCGAGGAGCGAGAACACCTGGATGGACGAGCACATTGTGCTCTCCCAAGGACAGGCTGTGAAACTTCGCGGCGACCTCGTCCACGAAATCCCCAAGAGCCTCTCCGACTGGACGAGCAAGCACGACGGGTATGCCGCGCGGGAGTGTAAGCAGATCCTGTCGCCGGCTAGCGATGAGCCCTTGCCTACAAGCCCCCAGGCTAGCCGCAAAAGGGTGCTGAAGAAGGGGCTGTACCTCAGGCTCCCGGCTTTCTACCGCGCCTTCTTCTATTGGTTCTATCGCTACTTTCTTAGGCTAGGGTTCCTGGATGGCAAGGAGGGGCTGATCTACCACTTCCTGCAGGCCTTCTGGTACAGGTTCCTGGTGGACGCTAAGCTGTATGAGTTCGAGAAGCAAGCCGGCCGCACCCAGCCCCGCAACTAGTGCCCTGAGTCAGAAGTTCGTTGAAGAAGTCAGCCCGCGGAGCGGGCGCAAGCGAGTAGCCCACGGCGCAAGCCGTGGGCTACTGAAGCCTCCCTCACCCCCGGTCCCCTCTCCCGCTCGGGCGGGAGAGGGGTGCCGAAGGCGGGGCGAGGGGCGTCTAACCCAGGGCTTACGCCCTAGGCTACTCCATGCCGCCCCTGACGGGGCTCTAAAGAACGGTCGCGCACGAGAAAGACTTTCTTAACGAACTTTTGACTCAGGAGACTAGTGCTTGGTTGGTTTAATGTGTCCCTTGCTCTCTCCGTGAAACTGCGGGGATGCTTCGCTTCGCTCAGCATGACAGCCTTCGTTCGGCGTACCTCGACCCACATGCGAATTCTGATTCTCAACGAGTACTTCTACCCTGACGTGGCGTCGACCGCCCAGCACAGTACCGACCTGGCGCAGGCGCTCGAGCGGCAGGGCCATGAAATCACCGTGGTCAGCGGGCGGCGTGGCTACGAGGGGGGCGGGCAGTCCTTGCCGGGAAGAGAGACGTGGGAAGGGATACGAATTTGGAGAGTCTCGAGTTTGGGCCTCGCCAAGACCGCACGCTGGCAGCGCGCCGCGCATTTCGCGAGCTTCCTCCTGGCCGCTGCCTGGCGCTTACTGTGGCTGGGCTCTTTCGACGTCGTGGTGGCCATGACTACGCCTCCGCTGATTTCGGCGCTGGCGGCGGCTTTCGTGCGGCTGCGAGGCGGCCGGCTGATCGTCTGGGTTATGGATTTGAACCCGGATGAGGCTCTGGCGGCAGGCTGGCTGCGCGAAGGCTCTCTCGCGACGCGCTTCTTGGAAAACGTCATGGGCGGAAGTTTGCGCAGGGCGGACGCCGTCGCGGTGCTCGACCGCTTCATGAGCGAGCGGCTCGTGAACAAAGGCGTGCCCGAGCGCAAGCTGGAGGTCATTCCGCCCTGGGCCCATAACGGGGCGGTGCGCTACGACCCTGAGGGTCGCAAGGCATTTCGAGCCAGGCACGGACTGGACGGAAAGTTCGTGGTCATGTACGCCGGAAATCACAGTCCCTGCCACCCCCTCGACACTTTGCTCCAGGCCGCCGAGCGCCTGGCCGAGAACACTCAGATAGCCTTTTGCTTTGTGGGCGGCGGCAGCGAGTTTATCAAGGTGAAAGGATTCGCGGAGGCGAAGGGGCTTCGAAACATCGTGTGCCTCCCTTATCAACCGCTGGGCAGCCTTTCCGGGGCCCTCTCCGCCGCCGACTTGCAGGTGGCAGTCATGGGCAACCCCTTTGTCGGGATCGTTCACCCATGTAAGATATATAACATTATTAATTTAGGTATTCCTTTTCTTTATATTGGCCCCCCACAGAGCCACGTGGTCGACCTTCTGCCCCCCGGCGCCGCCGGGACTTGGGCCTATATTGCCGGGCACGGCGAAGTGGACAAGGTCGTGGACGGGATTCTTGCGGCGGGGAAATGCCGCGGCGTCCGGTTTGAAGAGGAAGCTCAAATGGGAGTGAGGTTTGCGCAGGAGGAACTCATCCCAAGAATGACCGGCTTGGTCACCGGCGCCCCGACGTGTCAGGCAACCAACCCGCCCCTTGAGGTCACGGGAGAAGTGGTGGAATAGGCATGAAAAGTTACTTTGGATTACTCGCATTGGCTGCACTCTTCAGCTTGCTGTTCACGCTCGCGGTGAGGGCGGCGGGCCGCCGCCTTCACGCCTACGGGAACGCGGACGGCGGGCGCGAGCAGGGCCGGATCCCGCGACTGGGCGGCCTCTCCATTGTCCTGGCCACGCTGGCCGCCTGGGGCGTGTTGCTGCTGATCCCGAACGCCGTGCGAGCGGCCTTCTTGGCGGAGTGGCACACCCTGGTCCTGATCTTGATCCCCGGTACTCTGATCCTGGTTTTAGGCGCGTATGACGACCTGGAAGGCGCGAGCCCCCGGATCAAGCTGGCCATCGAAACACTGGCGGCAGGATTGGTGTGGTGGGCGGGCTTCCGCATCGTCAACGTCCCGGTGCTAGGCTACGAGTTCCGCAGCCCCGTCGTGAGCTTCGCGCTCACGGTCTTCTGGATCCTTGCCGTGACCAACGCCCTGAACCTGATTGACGGCCTGGATGGGCTGGCCGCTGGGATCGCCTTTTTCGTCACCGCCTCTGTTTTTGCGGTTTCCCTCATCCAAGGCAACCGCTTCGTTTGCGTTCTGACTGTGACGCTGGGGGGAGCGCTGCTCGGGTTCTTGCGCTACAATTTCGCCCCGGCCACGATTTATCTGGGCGATTGCGGAAGCCTCTTCCTGGGGTTCTTTCTCGGCACGCTGGCCATTCATAGCTCCCAGAAGAGTTCGACCTTGCTGGCCCTGGTGGTCCCTTTCGTGGCCTTTGGCCTCCCTTTAATGGACACTGTGCTCTCCGTGGTCCGTCGTTTCCTGAGCAGGCGGCCGGTCTTCGGGGCGGATCAGGATCACATTCACCACCGGCTTCTTCAACGGGAGCTCTCACCCAAGGTGGCCGTCCTGTTCTTGTATATGCTTGGGGCGCTGTTCTCGCTGGGATCGGTTCTCATCGTGCATTCCACCAGTAACCTCGTAGCCCTGGTGGCAGTGCTGGCGGGCGCCTCCGGTTGGTTTCTGAAAAGCAAGGTCCAATACGAAGAACTCTCGGAGCTGAACGTCTATGTGTCGCGAGCCGTGCGGTCGCAGCGGCGTGTCCTGGCCAATCAAATCCTGATCCGCAAGGCCGCGAAGCAATTGGAGGAGGCCGCATCTCTGGACGCGAGCTGGAAGTTCCTGGCCAGCGCCCTCGATGCCTTGGACTTCGATGGCCTCACGTGTCAGCTTTCGCGGTGGCCCATCGGCCTTGCGCCCTCCCTCGACGGGTGGTCGCGCAGCGGCGAGGAGAGCAAGACCGACAACTGGAGCGTCTCCATCCCGCTGCGGGCCGGTGACATTGTGGTGGGCGAGTTGCAGGTTTGGCGCGCCCTGAGCAAAGAGCGCCTGCTTTTCCAGTTCTCTTCCCTTCTGGACACCCTCATGCCGCCGTTTGAGATGCAGCTCAAGAAGCTCTACGATGCGCAGGTGAAGGAGTTGGCCGAGCGAACCAGCGTGGGGCCGAGTCGACCCATGCCGCGCGGCCTCCTCGCCAGCAACCTGAAAGGATGATCTCGGTTCTCGAAGCCGTCCGCTCGCCAAGGTAAAGCTTTCGGGCCTGCTGGTGGAGTCATCCAGAGCGGGTTCCTGCCTGAAGCGGCGGAGGTGCCCAACGAATGTGGCTCCTTAAGAAGGTCGTCTCCCGTTTCCTCTTCCCCGTTCCCTTATGTCTCGAACTGCTCTTGATCGGCTTGCTGCTTTGCTTCACACGCAGACAGAAAGCAGGGAAAGGCGTCGTGGCGCTCGCCGGCGTGCTTCTCTTCCTCTTCGGAACCCACTTCTTTGCCAGCCTGCTCCTCGACCCGTTGGAAAGCAGATACCCTCCCCTTTCGATAACGCCGGGAGCGCCCGTCCCAACGGCGCTTAAGGATGCGAAGTTCATTGTTGTGCTGGGAGCCGGGTTCAGGGGCGATGCCCGCCGCCCGCTTGAGTTCGAACTCGACGATGGGTCGGTCGCGCGCCTCACCGAAGGCGTCCGGGTAAGCAAAGTGCTGCACTGTTGCAAGCTCGTGGTATCGGGGGGACCGTCGCCCGACGGCGCCTCGTCGATAGCACAGGTCATGGCCCAAATCGCCCAGGAGCTTGGAGTGGATCGCCAGGATATGATTCTGGATGACCAGTCGCGGGACACGGAAGATGAGGCGCGCCTCATCGCGCCCGTCGTTGGCCAAACGCCATTCATCCTGGTGACGGAAGCTTCTCACATGCCTCGCGCCATCGCTCTTTTCAGGAAACAAGGAACCCATCCCGTAGCAGACCCCATGGGCTTTCGCACCACCTACGGCCAACCCTTCGCCCCCCAAGAACTCCTGCCCGGCGCCGACGAATTACGCAATTCTGAGCGAGCGGTTTACGAATACTTGGGGCTGGCCTGGGCGAAAGCCCGAGGGAAAATATAGTACGGGTGAAGGCGCTCACGTCGAATGCCGCTCTGCCCGCCGAGCGCTTCGAGAATGTGCCTGCGCTCCTGGCTCTCAGTAGCTCTCACCTCAGCACCCCGTTTCATCCTCCCACCGCCTGTTCTTCTTCCCTTCACAGTCTGTTCTTTTAACTCCCTCCGGTTGTGGGTCGGGAATTCTCCGCCCGGGAATCAGTGTCACCGTTGGCCGGTGTGATCCTTGGCGCGGGCGCTCGCGATCGATATTGCAGCCGGGGGTGAACACGCGGAAGGATTGAGCGCGCACCATGCCGGGTTTCGACGGCCGGGTGGCTGGTGTCTTGTGGAAGAACTGAACCTACCGTTGTACGAAATTGTGCTTCTCCGCAATGGCGAAACTTGTGCTATGTTACTTGTAACCAAATTCTTCGGGGCGTGGCGCAGCCTGGTAGCGCGCTTGCCTTGGGCGCAAGAGGTCCGCGGTTCGAATCCGCGCGCCCCGACCATGTTTTCCATAGCTCACGTGCTCACCTAGGCCGCCGGGAAGGCGGTTGTGACGTGGCTCGTGACGCGACCCCCACTCCGTATATCCCCATCTCTGTCCTGCCTGTCCCCCTAAAAATCGGGAGCACCTCCGGGCGCTATATTTTGGCAATCTCTCTATCGAACGACGTGCGGGCCACCGACGAAGCCGCCCAGTCCGCGCAATCGCCTTATGTCGCGCCGGGCGCCTGCCGATCAAAACGAGGGGGGGTAAAAACGCGTGCTGTGGGTTCCGTCGATTCCGGAGAGAGATCTCCGCTGAGGCTGCTTTGTCTTTATTGTGCCCGGTGGAAGCATCATTCGCCACAGACGTATGAGCATCTTACCCAGCGTCGCCATTGAAGCCGGCCGCGACCGTGTTGGCGCCGCGCCCTCCGCGCTCGCCAACATTTTGGTGATCGACGATGAAGCACCGGTGCGCCGAGCGCTGGGCGGGGCATGTTCCAAGGAGGCTAAGGCCCCATGAGACGGGTATTTTCAGCCCGCGACTTCAACCCTCGGGGCGGATTTTGGCTGCTCTTGGCCTTGCTGGTCATTGAGTCGTGGGGGTCCCTCGAGATGGGGCAAGAAGCTCAACTGGGGGCCGCCGGTGGCGAGTCTCCGGCGGTGGGGAGCTTGCCCACGCTCACGCACATCGCGCAGATTCGCGACTTGACGCTGGAGGAAGCCACGCGGGGCTACCCGGTTAGAATCCGGGCAATTGTGACCTACTGCCGGGTTGCCGACCGGGATTTATTCATTCAGGACTCGACAGCGGGCGTCTGGGTTGATCCCGAACAGTTCAATGTGAACGTACGTTCTGGGCAGCAGATTGAAGTGGAAGGCATAGCTGGGCCCGGTGATTTCGCTCCGGAAATTGACAAGGCGCGGATCCGGATTCTCGGCCAGGGTCCCTACCCGGTCCCCCTTCGAGTCTCAGGAGACGACCTTGCCACCGGACGCCAGGACAGCCAATGGGTAGAAGTGGAGGCTGTCGTCCGCTCGGCGATCGAGCGCGGAACGGATCTAACGCTGATTGTTTCCGCGGGCGCCCTTCAATTCCGGGTCTTCGTCCCCGACTATGGGACTTCTACCACGGACCTTGTCGACGCAGCCGTGCGGATTCGCGGCGTGTTCGGAGGGACCTACACTCCAGGCGATATGTTCACCGGCTTCGAGCTAATGGTTCCGAACCCAAAGGATTTCAAAATCGTTCGGCGGCGGTCCGGAGGGCTCTATTCTTTGCCAGTGCGCCCCATCCACTTTTTCTTGCGGCTCACTCCGGAGGGCGCGTTTACACACCGCGTCCGCGTCCAAGGCATCGTGACCTACCGAGGGCCGGGAATCCTCTGTATCCGCGATCAAGGCGCTGCGCTGTTGGTCCATCTGGGCATGCCCTTGACCTTGGGACCACAGGGTAGCCAACCGCCGCTAAGTGAAAGTCTGCCCTCCGCAGAGGTCGGCGATCTGGTTGATGTGGTCGGCTTTCCTGACCGGGGCGACTACACGCCGGTCATGCGGGATGCGGTGTTCCGAAGGATAGGCGTCGGTACCCCGCCCCAACCCGCCAGGATGAGCGCCAAAGAGGCCCTCCGAGGCGATCATGATGCCGATTTGCTTAGGCTTAGGGCAATATTGCTGAACCGCACAGATCGGGAAAGCCAAGAGGTCCTGGAACTGCAGGAAGGAGATACGACGTTCCGGGCGGAAATGGAAAGGCCAAATGGCGCTCACCCCTTGAACTATATCCTTCCAGGCAGTTTGCTGGAACTGACGGGCATCCGCAGGATCGAAGCGGATGAAGACCGTGTGCCGCGGGCTTTTAGCCTTCTGCTCCGCTCGCCTCGAGACATCATGGTCCTCAAGCACCCGCCCTGGTGGACTCTACGCAGACTGCTTGCGGCTTGGGCGCTGCTTACGTCAGCAGTGCTCGCCGTCTTGACCTGGGTCGGTGTTCTCCGGCGCCGCGTGCGCCGTCAGACCGAGCTGATTCGACAACGGCTGGAAAGCGAAGCCGCCCTGGAAAAGCGCTATCAACGCCTTTTCGAGCGCAACCTCGCCGGCGTCTGCCGGACCTCGCTCGAGGGCAATGTGCTCGAATGCAACGATGCCCTCGCCAGCATGTTGGGTTATGGCTCGCGGGAGGAATTGCTCGGGCGGCAGATTACCGGAACCCTCCACGCATCGGCTGACCGGGAGGCCTTCCTCGCGCAATTGCAGGCCGAGAAGAAGCTCAGCAACCGTGAAGCTCGCTTCGAGAGTAAGCACGGCAGCGAACTTTGGGTCATCGAGAACGCCACGCTTGTGGATGACCCCGACGGCCGTCCCCCCGTGATCGAGAGCACGTGCATTGACATCACCGGGCGCAAGCACGCGGAAGCCGACCTCCTCCAATATGCGCGGGAGCTAGAAACAGCGAAGATTGCCCAGGAGGAACACTCCGGGGAATTGACGCGCCTGGTTGAAGAACTGGCCCACGAGCGCGACCTGCTGGGCACGCTCATGAACAATGTCCCCGACGCCATTTATTTCAAGGATGCTGGGTGCCGTTTTGTTCGCATCAATGCCACCCAGGCCCGGATACTGGGGATTGCGGATCCGGGCGCGGCGCTGGGTAAGACCGACTTCGATTTCTTCCCGCGCGAAGACGCAGAAAACTACTTCGCCAACGAACGAAGGATCGTGGAGACCGGCCAACCTCTGGTTGGCAACCTGGAGCGGGTTCGCGACCGGGGAGGGAAACTGCATTGGTTCTCCAACACGGAAGTTCCGATCAAGGACGCGCAGGGCCGGGTAACGGGAATTGTGGGGGTGGTCCGGGATGTCACCGAGCATCAAAAGACTCTGGAGGCTTTCCGCGAAAGCGAAGGGCGTTACCGGGAACTGTTCGAGAATGCCAGCGACGTCGTCTATACCACCGACCTGAATGGTCATGTGACCTCCCTCAACTGCGTTGGGCAACAACTGTTGGGATATTCGCGGGAAGAGATCACGCAAATGGATCTCGAGTGCCTGGTCGACCCCGATCAAAGGGAGAATTTCAATAAGTGGGGCGAGCGGCTGCTGGCAGGCGAACCCGACCTCAACCTGGAAGTGGACTTAACAGCCAAGGATGGCCGCCGGGTGACACTGGAGGTGAAACCACGCCTGATCTACAAGGACGGCAAGCCGGTGGCGATGCAAGGCATAGGGCGTGACATCACCGGCCGGCACGCGGCGGAAGCGGAGTTGCGCCAAGCACAGAAGCTGGAATCCGTGGGGCGCTTGGCTTCCGGCATTGCCCACGAAATCAATACGCCTATTCAGTTCGTGGGCGACAACACTCGCTTCCTGCAAGATTCCTTCGGCGGTTTGCAAACCCTCCTTGCCAAGTATCAGGAACTTCGCGAGGCCGCGGCCTTCGGGGTGGTCAGCCCTGAGCTCCTGGCAGAAGTGCACCGCATAGAAGAGGAATCGGACTGCGCGTACTTGCTGGAAGAGATTCCCAAAGCACTCACGCAAACCCTTGATGGGGTGACGCGAGTGGCGACCATTGTGCGAGCCATGAAGGAATTCGCCCACCCGGAAAGCAAAGAACTGGCCGCTGCCGATCTCAACCGGGCGCTCCTCAGTACCCTCACCGTGGCGCGCAACGAGCTGAAATATGTGGCCGACGTGGAAACCGAATTGGGCGATCTGCCGCTGGTGGTCTGCAATATCGGGGATTTGAACCAGGTCTTCTTGAACCTTCTGGTGAACGCCGCCCACGCGATCGGGGAGAGCACGAAAGGGACGGGGCAAAAAGGCCTAATCCGGGTGCGTACGGCGTCGGAAGGCGGCGCGGTATTGGTCAGCATCTCCGACACTGGTTGCGGCATTCCGGAGGGCAGCCGCAGCAAAATTTTCGATCCCTTTTTCTCCACCAAGGAAGTGGGGCGCGGAACGGGACAGGGCTTGGCGATTTCCCGGTCCGTGGTGGTTGATCGCCACAAAGGGACTCTGACCTTTGAGAGTGAAGTGGGAAAGGGAACGACCTTCTATGTCCGTTTACCCGTCAGCCCGGCGGCATGCTCCGAGGAAACTAGGGCGGCGTGAGGTGAGTGCTTTTTGTAGACGATGAACCCGGGATTCTGTAGCGGCTGCAGCGCGTGCTGCGTTCCCAACGCCACGCGCGGATCGTTCATGCCGGTGCTCTGAGGCGGTGCCTGAGTACCAAGGCCAACTGATCACGAATTCCGAAGTTGAATTTGGCGCTCCCAGGCCAACTCTTTGAATCTGAATTGCCCGCCTTGATAACCTCGAAAACGGAACGGAGTCTGGATTCTTCGGAAGTAACCCCTCACCTGTCTCCGTCAGCTGACGGACTGATGACTACGCCGGCTGCGGGACACCCTCTCCCCAAGGGAGAGGGTGGCGAGAGTAGCGAGCCGGGTGAGGGGTTTCTTCCCACAGGGGCTAGCAACTTCGGAATTCGGCTTTAACACCTTTCAACTAGCCTTAACTCCTAACAATAAAGCATTTTGAAGTTGTGCTGATTTAAATTGACAATACAGGTTAATTAACTTATATTGGTTAAGTCGATGGGCCAACGCACGCTCACCTTCCAGGTCACTTGAACCAATTCAGGTAATCTGCAATCGCACCTCTTGGACCGAATCTAAGGAGGTCCCCATGGTTGCTCGAAGTCTTTTCTTACATCTCAGGCCCAATCGTGTCGAGGAATTTACGCGCATCATTGAGCAGGAAGTCATTCCGATGATTCGCGGGCTGAAGGGCTTCCAGGACAAGATTGTCTTGGTTACCGCGGGTGGACTGGAAGCGATTGGCCTCAGCTTCTGGGATCGGAAAGAGGATGCAGACGCCTACGGTCGCGGAAAGTTCCGGCAAGTGGTGAAGGCCCTGGCGATGGTCGTTGAGGGTACTCCTCGTGTTGAAACCCGCGAGGTCTCGAACTCGACCTTCCACAAGATCCCGGACCACGCGGCTGTCGAAGGGCGGCGGCTTTTTGATCCGGCCCGGCTGGTCAACGCCGGTCACCCTCATGTTGTTCGGTGAAAAACAACCAGGGAGAAACGAGGCTTCCCATGTTTACAAAACTCATGAAATGGCTTTCGATTATGGCATTGCTCCTGGGGATGTTCCTGACCTCCTCGACGAGCTTCCGAATTGGCTTGGAAATGGTCGTTTGCGTGGCCGCACTCGTGGTAACCGCTCAGGCTTTCCGCACTCATAAGTATTTCTGGGCAATTGGATTTGTAGCCACCGCGGTGCTCTTCAATCCCATCGCGCCTGTCGCGCTTTCTCACGGGATTTTCCTCTTGTTGGATCTGGTTTGCATCGGGACGTTTGTAATCTCTCTCGGTGTACTGCGGTGGGAACCGGCGCTCGCGATGCCGTCGATAACAGGTCGGACTCCGGGAAGCAGATCGCTACGAGAGCCGCATCAGGCCTGGTGACTTGAGCGTTATGCGAATTCCGGTTTGACCTTCCACTCCGTTTTTCGCTTACCTGCAAGCGTGAAATCTGGAGATCTTTCGCGAGTGGCTTGTGAAAGTTCGCCCTCTGTTTCTTGTCCGGTAAAGAGGGGTTCAGGCAAAAGAAGAAACGAGGTGTCCAATGCTTACGAGGCTCATCAAGCGGGTTTACATGCCGGTGTTGCTCGTCGTGCTTCTGTGGCCCACGCCCGGAGGCTATTACGTACGGCTTGGACTCGCGGTCTGTGTGGCGGTCATTTGGGTCCTCCAGACAAGGCAAAACAAGTACCCTCGAAAGGCCGCCTACCTGCCGGCCTCCCCGAAGGTGAAATACGAGGATTAATCCAGACCCGTAGTTTGTACTTAACTCATGCGTGATAAGGAGAGTCAAAATGAATTTTAGACCACTACATGATCGGATGCTGATCAAGCGAATTGAAGAGAAGGAATCCGTGAAGGGTGGAATCATCATTCCCGACACGGCCAAAGAGAAACCGCAAGAAGGCGAAGTCGTCGCCGTGGGGCACGGCAAGAAGACCGAAGAGGGAAAGGTAATCGCCCTGGACGTGAAAGCGGGCGATCGTATCCTCTTCGGCAAATATTCCGGCGCTGAAATCAAGCTCGACGGCCAGGAGTATCTGATCCTGCGCGAAGAAGAAGTGCTCGGCATCATTGAAGGCAAGGCGGCCGGCGCGAGCGGGAAGAAGTAGGTTGGTTGTCAGTAGCCCGCACCGGATTTGGTTCGCGGCGAGCTGCACGCCGGGAATTCTTGCAGCGGAGCGCCGGCAAAGAAAGACATCGGCAAAGTCTAGGAGGAATTGAAAATGGCGAATGCAAAGCAAATTGTACATGGCGAAGAAAGCCGTCACGCGATTCTGCGCGGCGTGAATCAGCTTGCGGACGTTGTGAAAATCACGTTGGGTCCCCGAGGCCGCAACGTGGTTCTGGATAAGAAATTTGGCGCCCCCACGATCACCAAGGATGGGGTCACGGTGGCAAAGGAAGTCAACCTGCAAGACCCGCTCGAGAACATGGGCGCGCAGATGGTGCGTGAAGTCGCTTCCAAGACTTCCGACGTAGCGGGCGACGGCACCACCACCGCGACCGTGCTGGCTCAGGCGATTTTCCGCGAGGGCGCGAAGACCGTGTCCGCGGGCGCTAACCCGATGGACGTGAAGCGCGGAATCGAAAGCGCGGTTCGCGCGGTTTGCGGCTACGATGAGACCGGCAAGGACGGCAACAAAAAGCACATCCAGGGCGAACTCGACAGAATCTCGAAGCCGGTTGAGGGCTCGATGATCGCGCAAGTGGGCGCGGTCTCGGCCAACAACGATCCCACCATCGGCAACATCATTGCCGAGGCCATGAAAAAGGTGGGCAAGGACGGCGTCATTACGGTCGAGGAATCCAGGACCATGGAGACCACGCTCGAAGTGGTCGAGGGCATGCGGTTCGATCGCGGATACCTCTCCCCTTACTTCGTCACCGACCCTGAGCGCATGGAGTGCGTGCTGGAGAATGCACTGATCTTAATCCACGAGAAGAAGATCAGCTCCATGAAGGACCTCCTGCCCCTGCTCGAGCAGACGGCCAAGTCCGGCCAGCCGCTGCTGATTATTGCGGAGGATGTTGAAGGTGAGGCGCTGGCAACCCTGGTGGTCAACAAGTTGCGCGGAACGCTGTCGGCTGCGGCCGTAAAGGCGCCGGGGTTCGGCGATCGCCGCAAGGCCATGCTGGAAGACATCGCCATCCTGACGGACGGCAAGGCGATTTCCGAGGACCTGGGTATCAAGCTCGAGAACGTGAAGCTGGGGGACCTCGGCCGCGCCAAGAAGATCACCATCGATAAGGACAACACCACCATCATCGAGGGCGCCGGAAAAAGTTCTGACATCGAGGGCCGCGTCAAGCAGCTTCGCACACAGGTCGAGGAGATCACGTCCGACTATGATCGCGAAAAGCTGCAGGAACGTTTGGCGAAGCTGGTGGGCGGCGTCGCTCAGATTAAAGTGGGTGCGGCGACCGAGATTGAGATGAAAGAAAAGAAGGCTCGCGTCGAGGACGCGATGCACGCTACCAGGGCGGCGG
>Ga0209517_10000879_pt1 | contig 48916 bp, 38 predicted proteins | sample PeaSoiMetSII2010_FD_187695 | JGI IMG/M metagenome (GOLD analysis project Ga0209517, IMG submission 187695) | Peat soil microbial communities from Weissenstadt, Germany - SII-2010 (SPAdes) (version 2) | ecosystem: Environmental > Terrestrial > Soil > Wetlands > Peat | place: Germany...
TGATTTGGCCGGTGTTCTCGAGGGTGGATTCATCGTTCCAACTGTAGCGGCCGAACCACTGCGATCTGGAACTCTCGTTGAAATCGATGCGCGTGGTGAGCGTGTCCTTGTCGAGCGGAATGTTCAAGCCGTATTGATAATTATGGTAAGGCAATCCGGCCAAGGTCGAGGTTAGATTCGGCAACGGATTCCACTTGGTGAGCAGCAGCGTGGAGTCCGGGCTGATGCGGCTGGCGGGAATAATGTTGCCGGGGAATGGAGACTGGGTCGCGACCACGCTGGCCAATTGTTGGGCGGCAACCGTGGAAGTCCCCAGGTTCCGCGAATTCGGGTCATAAAGTGTGTACCCGTAAGGAAGGAGGGAGGAAAAGTCTCCGTTGCGCATAGCCGCCGGCATCGTGGTGATGAGCGCCGGAGTGGTCTGGCGGGAGTTGTATTCCTCGAAATTCGACATGAAGAACAGGCGGTTCCTGCCGTTGAACAGCTTCGGAATCCAAACTGGTCCCCCCAGGGTGTAGCCGTATTGATTCTGTTTGTAGGGCGCTTTCACGGGAGGAGGATTGGTCGGGCCGCGGGTGGCCGAGGCGAAGTCGTAAGGCACGGCGTCGAGCTTGTCGTTGCGCAGGAATTCCCAGAGGGCTCCGTGGAATTCATTGGTGCCGGGCTTGGTGGCGGCATTGACTTGTCCGAGTTCCCGGCCGAACTCCGCGGGATAGATCCCGGACTGCACCTTGAACTCCTGTAGCGCGTCGACCGACGGCTGCAAGATGTAGGTATTGAAGTCGATGTCGGTATTGGTAATGCCGTCCAGAGTATAGTTCTCCCATGTCGAGCGCCCGCCCGTGACGGCAATGGTGAGCGAGCCACGCGAGCCGCCCAGGCGGCCGCCCGCCTGCGCGGCGGCAACAAATCCGGTAGTCACGTTGGGACTCAGCGAGACCAGGCTTAAGTAATTGCGGCCGTTCAACGGCATCTCCGCGATTCGCGCTCCATCGATCACCGTGCCGACCGTGGCGTTTTCGGTGCTCAGCAACGCCGCGTTGGCAGCCACCTCGACCGTCTGCGTCGCAGTTCCCACAACAAGGGCGAAATCGACGCGCGCCGTCTGCTGCACCTGGAGCTCGATGTTCGCCTTCACCAGGGTGTCGAAGCCCGTCGACACGACCTTCACGTTGTAAATTCCAGGCGTTAGATCCGGGAAGCTGTACAGTCCCGCGGCGTTCGTTTCCGTAGACCGCGCCACGTTGGTCGCGGCATTGGTGACCGTAACCGACGCGTTTGGAACCAACGCGCCGCTCGGATCCCTGACTTCACCGGTGATTTGGCCACCAGTCTGGGCGAACGCTATGGCAAACGCCACGCCCAACAATCCAATCAGCAAGACTAACCTTCGCATGTACGTCCCTCCTTACAGGGACCCAACGTCCGAGCCAGGACTTCCCTTTTGCCATCCTGGCCGGCATTGATTATTCAGGATTCCGTTTTTGCGAGACATCCTGTGGTAATATTCTGCAACGGTTTGCCGCAAAGATCAAGCTAAAAGCAGCCGAAAATCTCAGTCTTGGCCATTAATTTCAGCACTTGTAAAACGCGGTCTGCGCCGAAGGGGCCGGCCCCAGCCAGGCATCCCAATTCAGGTCGGCTGGCCAGTTGCGCTTAGGCAAAATCGCGCCTCGGACCGCAATTCTCTTCCTGACTTAAACCGAGCAGACAGGCGGGGCGCCGACGCGGGGAAGAACCCTCCGGCGCGGCGAAAACCGCTCATTCTTGAGCGGTTTTCCCTCGTAAGTTGTTGAGTCTAAACGCAACCGACCGCTCATATTGAGCGGTTTCCTTTTTTCGGAGATGCGCCCCAGGCCTGCGTCACCTCGCCTGGAACACAATCTTCCCGCCCAGAATGGTCATCCACGGCTGGCTGTCTTTGATCTGGTCCTCCGGGCAGGTGAGGTAGTCGCGATTGATCGCTACCAGGTCCGCCAGCTTCCCCGGCTCGATCGAGCCTTTCTGCTTCTCCGAAAATTGCAGGTACGCCGCCCAGATGGTGTGCGTCTTGAGGGCTTCCGCGCGCGTGATTTTCTGCTCCGGTCCGATCACCTCGCCGCGGTCTGGCCGCTCGGGGTCGAGCGCCGCCAGAGTTCCTGAACGTGGGGCTGCGCTTTGAGCCGCTGTGGAGACCTGGGGCAGGGGTCCGGGGTCGGTGGGTGTCGCAACCGGCTCTCAACAACGCCGGCACCAAAAAGTGAGAAAATGTTTTGGGGACGCCTATGGCCCGCAAGACGCGTTAAACTATCGGACAACTCCCCCGATAAGATTGTTAGGAACCAGAGGCTTTAGCAAGGTGCTCCAGCAAAAAGCAACAAGCCGGCGCCGGACGCCCAAGCCGGACGCATCCCGTCAGATAACGACCATCCCCAATCTATTCGTGGGCGACGGCCGGGTCCATCGCTTCGATGCCAGCGAACAGGAGCGGATCGAGCGCTTCTTCAGCGCAGGCGCTGGCACGTCCGCCCTGATCTGCGGGGATACCGAAGCCGTCCTGTCGTGCCTGCCCGGTTGCAGTTTCCAAAGTTGCATCACCTCTCCGCCATACTGGTCGCTGCGCGATTACAACCTCACCGGCCAGATCGGGCTTGAGGATTCGGGTCTTCGCTTACATCGAGCACCTGGCCAAGGTGTTTTCTCAAGTGCGCCGGGTATTGAAAGATGACGGCACGCTCTGGCTCAACATCGGCGACTCATACACCTCGGGTGGCCGCACATGGCGCGCCACTGACAAAAAGAATCCGGTGCGCGCAATGAACGTCCGGCCCCCGACTCCCGAAGGGTTGAAGCCCAAAGACTTGATTGGCGTGCCCTGGCTGCTTGCCTTCGCTCTTCAGAAGGAAGGCTGGTATCTGCGGGCAGACATCATTTGGAACAAGCCCAATTGTCAACCCGAGAGCGTGAAGGACCGCCCCACGCGCAGCCACGAGTACGTTTTTCTCTTCAGCAAGAGCGAGCACTACCGCTATGATCCCGCCGCGGTGCGAGGCCCGAACGGTCGCAACCTCCGCACCGTTTGGGACATCCACACCCGCCCCTATTCCGAGGCTCATTTTGCGACCTTTCCCCTGGCACTCGTGGAGCCCTGCGTCAAACTGGGATCGAGCCCTCACGAGCTGATTCTCGATCCGTTCATCGGCTCCGGCACAACCGGCCTCGCGGCGCTCAAGCTGAATCGCCGCTTCATGGGCATCGAGCTGAACCCGTCCTATCTGCAAATTGCGGAGAATCGCCTGAATGGGGATTTGATCCGTTCCACCAGATGCTCGTTGCGGCGCGTGGCCACGGAAAAGCTGGCCTCGGAAAAGCCGGGATCCCAATAGGCCCGCGGCACTCGCTGCCAAAGCAGCCCCGAAAGCCGGCTACGTCGAAATGCTGTGTGGGCCGCATAACGGTCACTCCCCAACGAACTATTTTTTCAACCTACCTTTTTACTGATTCTAAAGCCATTTATCAGCACCTTCCCGCCGCTCCAGATCCAGTCGGCGCCCCGCCTGTCTGCTACATTTAAATCAGGAAGAGATTTGCGGTCCGAGGCGCGATTTTGTCTTCGATCCGCCTCGAACGGCGGCGCGGAAACCGCTCATTCTTGAGCGGTCTTTCCTTGCAAGTTGTTGAGTCTAAATTTAACCGACCGCTCATCTTGAGCGGTTTTTCTTTTTTTGGGAACAATCTATGGAACCGATCAAGACGACCGCCGGCGGCTTCGACCTGCAATCCCACGGAGGCGCATCTTTTCCACAAAACGTTCCAGATGCGCCTCCCGATTTCGAGCCACGGCCGCAACCGACAGAAACAAAGTAACTTAGAATGTCATGAAAAATAACTCGACACACAGGCAAAAGATGCGCCTCCCGCCTCCCTCACCTGGCCTGGAAAACGATCTTCCCGCCCAGAATCGTCATCCACGGCTGGATGTCCTTGATTTGATCTTCCGGGCAGGTCAGATAGTCGTGATCGATCACCACCAGGTCCGCCAGCTTCCCCAGCTCGATCGAGCCTTTCTGCTTCTCCGAGAATTGCAGGTACGCCGCCCAGATAGTGTGTGTCTTGAGCGCCTCGGCGCGGGTGATTTTCTGCTCCGGTCCGATCACCTCGCCGTGATCGGTCTTCCGCGCGATCTCGATCCACATGCTGAGGAACGGATTGTAGGGATTGACCGCCCTGTTCTTGTCATGCCCGATCATGTGATCGCTGCCCGCCGCCACCACGATGCCGGCGTCAATGTACGAGCGCAGCGGGAAAAAGTAGCGCATCCCCTCGTGGCCGAACACTCGTTCCAGAGCCGGGCCGTCGAAGTACAACCATTGCGACTGCGTGTCGGCCAGGATCCCCATCTCCTTCATGCGTCCGATGGCCTCCGGACTCTGAAAGCTGGCGTGCATCACGAACGAGCGCGAATCGCGGATAGGCCGCTCGCGGTTGAGCGCGGCCAGCGTATCGAGCCAGGCATCCACCGCGCCCCCGCCCTGGTCGTGGGTGGTGAGTTGCCAGCCCCGATCGCGTGCCGCGCGCATCACGGCCAGCAGTTTGCCGGGCGGGATGAAAAGCTGCCCGCGATCGTCCGGGTCGGTCTTGCCGTAGAGTTGTTTGCCGAACGCCCCGTAGGGATGGCGCTGAAACGCCGTCCCGATGGTCATGCCCCCATCCAGCGTCAGTTTGAAGGCGCCGAATTTCAGCCAGTCGTCGCCCGTACCGGTGGTGTACGGCGCGGCGTTGATGGCGGCGATCAGTTCCTCGGCGGGGCGCGCGGCATCGGGACGCCAGGTCAGCGCTGCACGGATGGGCAGGCGGCCCTGCTGCTTCAGTCTTTGATACAGTGCGATCTGCTCCGCGTCCACCGCCCGGTCATTCACCGAGGTGAGGCCGGCAGCCACGTAGCGATTGAGCTGCTCCTCCAGCGCGCGCAGCTTCTCAGCCTCGGTGAAGCCCCCACTGAAACCAGAAGTCGCGCTGGGGCCGCGCTTCAGCAGGCCCTGGGCGTTCTTCAGGATGCCGTTTGGCTCGCCCTTCGCGTCCTTGACGATCTCGCCGCCCGGCGGATTCGGAGTATTTCGAGTGATGCCGCTGATGCGCAGCCCCTCGGAATTCACGATCACCACATAACTGGCATCGAACATCACCGGGTGGTCCTGGATCGCGTCCAGCACTTCGCGGGTGGGCATCCGCAACTCCCGCAAACGGGTGGGAAAGGTGCGCGGCACCACGATCCACTCGCCCTTGGGCGTGTGCCTCGCCTGCTCCCGGAGGTAGCTTTGGACGGCCGAGAACGAGTCCAGCCGCGGCAGCGGCGCGCGAAACTCGCTCAGCCCCGCTTCGAGCGCGTGAACATGGCTGTCGAACAGGCCGGGCAGCACGGTGCGGCCGCCCAGATCGATGACCCGCGTATTCGGACCGCGCTCCGCCAGTACCTCTTTATCGTCCCCCACCGTCACGATCCGGTCCGCCCGGACGGCAAGCGCCTGGCGGACCGAAAATTTCGCGTCCACCGTGACAATCCTCCCGTTGTGGAGGATCAGATCGGCATCGGCCGCCCCGAGCCACCCGTGCCCGGCGACCAACAGCAACAAGCATATGAGGTGTCGCATGATCCTACGATTCTACCGGAGGTGGCCTGACCGAATCTCTCCGAGTTAAGCCACCCCTCGGCGGCCCTCTTCTCCGCCCTCGGGGTACCCTCTGGGTCCGCGCGAACCACGCAAACGAAGCTGAGGCCCGCCATTTCACCGAAATCTGTTTCTCTCCTCCCTCCGCGTTCAAACTCGGCGCCTCCGCGTCTCTGCGGTGAATATGTTCTCCCCGGCGCAAGTTGCTAACCACCGTCCAACCCCGTAGTCTAACCAACAGCCGGATGGAGCTGACCGATGCAGCATTCGTCACCAGGGCGCGATCGGGTGATACCGACGCATACCGGGTTTTGGTAGAGCGTCATGGACGCGCTTTGTTCCGGCTGGCTTTTCGTATGACTGGAAACGAACAAGACGCCGAGGACGTGGTGCAGGAAAGCTTCCTACGGGCTTACCGCCAGCTCGGCAAATTCGATGAGCGCGCCAGCTTCGGCACGTGGCTCTACCGTATTGCGACGAACTGCTCCCTGGATCTGGTTCGCTCGCGCAAACGCCGCTCGGAAAACCTGGCGCCGGCCGATCCCGAGATGGAGGATCCCGTTCTGGCACTGCCGTCCGGGGATCCCACCCCCGAGCGCCACGCCCTGAGCGGCGAAATTCGGGAGCGCGTGGCCGAAGCCATGAACGAGCTGAGCGCCACCGAACGAACCGCCTTCGTGCTGCGGCATTTTGAAGGCATGTGCATTGAAGACGTGAGCCGCGTCCTGGAGTGTCAACCCGGAGCGGCCAAGCACAGCGTGTTTCGCGCCGTGCAGAAACTGCGACGGGCCTTGGAGCCTTTAGTGAGTACCGCCAGATGAGCCACTTGAGCGAAGAACAACTGATTTTGCATTACTACAGCGAAGAGGGCGACTCCGCAACACGGAGCGACTCCGCAACACGGAGCGACTCCGCAACACGGAGCGACGCCCTGGCCGCCGAACGGCACCTCGAGGAATGCGAGGAGTGCCGCTCGCTCTACGGCTCGCTGCAGCGCGTGCTCAACGTAGTGGATTCTCTGCCCGTGCCGCAGCGCGGCGCGGAGTACGGCGCCCAGGTGTGGAAGCGCATCGAGGACCGCCTGCCGAGGCGGCGCCGGATCTTAGGGATGCCGCGAGCGCTGCCCGCTCCGTGGAGATGGGCCGCAGCTAGTGCCGCGTTCGGCATGCTGCTGGTCGGCGCGTTCCTGGCGGGCCGCTTCTATCCACCAGCCCGCAAGCCGGTTGAGATGGCCGGGGTATTGTCTTCGCATTCCAACTCCGGGTCCGACTCGCAAACCGGCGAGCGCATCCTGCTGGTAGCGGTGGGCGATTACCTGGAGCGATCCCAGATGGTGCTGATCGAGTTGGCCAACGCCAACCCCAAGGGCTCCCTGGATATCTCCTCCGAGCAGGAACGCGCGGCCGACCTGGTCAGCGAGAGCCGCCTGTACCGCCAGACCGCGGCCCACACGGGGAATACCGCGGTGGCCAGCGTCCTCGACGAGTTGGACCGCGTGCTGATGGAAATCTCGCACGCGCCCTCTCAGATTTCCCCCGAAGAGCTGGAAAAGTTGCGCCAAAGGCTGGAAGCCGAAGGCATTCTGTTTAAGATTCGCGTTCTGGGCTCGAACGTCCGGAACCAGGAAGAGCCGGCCTCGGGGAACGCCCCCGCTACGGCCCGGCAAAAACTCTAATTACCGGCAAAAACTCTAATTAAAGGTAACGAACATGACTCGAACATTGACTCCGATCGCTTGTTTGCTGGCGGCTGCCGCGATGGCGCTGGCCCAGATTCCCCCCCAGGCCCCACCCGCGCCTCCAGCGCCGCCCGCGGCGCCGACGCCCCGGCCGGCGCCCGCCCCGCGTGCCCTGCCGCCCGATCCCCCGGATATGGATCGCGTGATGGAAATGGCGCAGGAGGCGCAGGAACGGGCGCAGGAAGCGCAGGAGCGGGCCCGCGAAGCCCAGGAGTCCCTGGCTCCCGACGCGCCTCTCTACCAGCTCACCCATCCGGTTCCCTCACCGGCGCCGGACCCGCCGCTCTTCCGGCTCACCCATCCGTTCGACGGAATGGACGCCGACATTCGCGATGCGATCCGTGACGGGATTCGCAGCGGAATCGGTGGCGGAATCGGCGGGGGGATTGGCGCCGGAATCGGCGCGGGAGTCGGTGATATGATTCGCGACTCGATGCGCTACGCCCCATTGATGGCCCAGGCCAGGGTCATGGCGGGCCGCAGCGGGCAAAGCGACGATCGCCTTTACGACGCCGGCCACCGTGCGCTCGACAATCACAAATATGACGAGGCACTGGAATGCTTCAACCAGGTGGCTTCGCACGCCGGTGCGCGCGCCGATGCGGCCTGGTACTACAAGGCGTATACCCTTAACAAGCTGGGCCGCCGCGACGAAGCCCTGGCCGCCATCGCCGAGCTGCGCAAATCTTACGCCACCAGCCGTTGGCTGGACGATGCCAAAGTGCTCGAGCTCGAAGTCAAGCAGGCTTCCGGGCGGCCCGTATCGCCGGAGGCCGAGTCGGACGAAGAGCTCAAGCTGATGGCCATCAACTCCATCATGCAGTCCGATCCCGAGCGGGCCATTCCCCTGCTCGAGAATATCCTGAAGAGCTCCCAGCCGCCCAAGGTGAAGAATCAGGCGCTGTTCGTGCTGGCCCAGAGCAACGCCCCACGCGCACAACAGGTCATCGAACAGATCGCCCGCGGCGCCGGCAATCCCGATCTTCAGTTGAAGGCCATCAACTACCTGAGCCAGAGACGCCGGCAGGGCACCGCCAACCCCAGTCTCCTGCCGGAGATCTATGGCTCGACCAACGACGTCAACGTGAAGCGCGCCATCCTCAATGCCTGGAGCCAGTCTCGCGACAAGGAACACCTGGCCCAGGCCGCGAAGAGCGAAAAGACAGCGGATCTTCGCGCCTACGCCTTCCAGCAACTCGGCAACAACAACCCTGGACAGCCGGAACTCTGGCCGATCTTTCAAGCCGAGACTTCTCCGGAGACCCGGCAGGAGATCCTGAAGTGCATGTACCAGGATGGCAACTCCGACAAGCTGGCCGAGGTGGTCCGCACCGAGAAGGATCCCAAAACGCGCAAGGTCGCCATCGAGGTGCTTGCCAGCCAGAGATCCGGCTCCAGCGGCGACCTGCTCGTCTCGGTCTACGGTTCCGAGCAGGACCCGCAAGTCAAACAGGTAATCATCGACCACCTGTCCAACGATCGAAGCGCCAAATACCTGGTGGCGCTGGCGCGCAATGAAAAAGACAGCAAGATGAAGATCAGGATTGTGGACCGGCTCTCCAACATGCACTCCAAGGAAGCCTCCGACTACCTGATGGAGCTGCTCTCCAAATGAGACCAGCAATCTGGTTGCTCGCCGCGCTGCCGCTCGCCGCGCAGCCCAAACTGCTGATCAACGCGCAGGTGGATACGCGCTCCGCCGCGACCGGCCTGGAGAGCCAGTTCCGGGCCCTTCTGACCACCCAGCCGCAGCCCGCGTGGATCGGTTACAGCGTGCCCTCGGCCCGCGGTTACAACCTTGGGTGCGACTACGTCCGCGATGGCTTCAACCAGCCCGGCGTCGTGCACCTCGAGCCGCCCGACCACGCCGTTATCCTGTTTCGCGTGGACGCCAACGCTGTCAACCGCATCCGCACTCTTTCGCCGGATTGCGAGATCGACGCGGGCAACGTTCCGGTCCACTGGCTCACGGACGTGCAGCCCGCCCAAAGCATCGCGCTGCTCGTCTCCCTGATGCCGCAGCGGGACCGCCTGGGCGAGAGCCCCCTGGGCGCCGTCGCACAGCACGGCGATCCGGCGGCCGACCAGGCCCTCGAGCGCTTCCTGGGAACCGATCAGCCGGAATCGGTGCGCCTGCGCGTGGTCTCGTGGATGGGCTCGTCGCGCGGCCGCCATGGGTTCGACGTGCTGAAGAAGCTGATTGCCGCCGACCCCGACGAGAAGGTGCGGGAACGCGCCATCAACTCCCTTTCCAACAGCCGGGAGCCCGAGGCCCTCGACCTGATGATCTCCATCGCCCGCGGCGATTCCAATCCGCGCATGCGCGAGCAGGCCATTTCGGCGCTCGGCCGGAAAGGCGGACCGCAGGTGGTGAGTACGCTCTCCAAGGTGATTGAGAGCGATTCCGACAACCAGGTAAAGCGCCGCGCCGTCTCCGCGCTCAACCAATTGCCGGACGGCGAGGGCGTTCCGCTGCTGATTCAAACCGTGAAGACCACCCAGAATGCCGAGGTGCGCAAGCAGGCCATGTCGACGCTCGGCAATTCGCGCGATCCCCGCGCCGTAGCCTTCTTCGAAGAGGTGTTGAAGAAGTAGCTCTACCGCTTCCGGTGCGTCTTCTGGAGCTGCTTCTCCAGCTTCCTGCTGCGGGCGCGCTCCAGCTCCAGGCTCCTGGCGAGATCGTCCCGCTCCTTCCGGAGGGCCGAGTCGTCCAGAGTCGGCTTGCTCTCGGGAGCCGTACCCAGATAAGTCGTCGCCTCGCGGACCTTCTGGCCATCGGGTTCATTCAGGGTCATCGCGACATCGATGCGTGCCCCCTTGCGGGCATAGGTGAAGACGCCGGTCTGAAGATGGATCGGATCCAGCTCGATGGCTTCGGGCACCGGGCCGTCGCCGATGGTGAGGATGCCATTGCGCGCCCCGCGGACCGAGGGCGAGTTGCGGTCCCAGCGGATCTGCAACTGGCCGCCGGCATCCGTGGTATTCAGCCCGACATAGGGCGCGGGCGCCGGCCGGACAACGCTCATGACGCTGGGGAGCCAAAGCTCACGCGTGTAATATGCCCAGGCGCCGAACGCCAGCCCCAGGACGGCCGCCAACAGGAACCCCCAAAGCCGCACCGCCGCTCTTGACGCCGGCGCCGATAACGCCGGCGGTCTTGCCGCCGGTGCATCCGGCGCGACATCCTCCGCGGGCGGCGCGTCCGGGACGAACGCCGCCGCTGCCGCCTCGGGAATCGGTCGCACCGCCAGGGGTTCCATATCGAACTCCCGGCAGCAGGACGTTTCGCGAATGGTGCCATCCTGCCCGCGGAAGAAAAAGCCCGCCTTGGTGGGTTGGAACGTGTGCGGCTTCAGAACCAGGGCCACCTGCCAAGGTTCGGGGAAGTACCGCTTGTGAATCTCCAGGTCGGCTGCGGAGAGACAAATCTCGCTGCGGGTGTGCGAGTGATACCAGCCGACTGGCTGCGCGGCGCTCGGGTTTCCGCGTGCCACAGCCAGCATTTCCGCCAGCTTCGCATGGTCGTTCGGGGAAAGCACGAAGGATGGTCCGGAGGCATGCTCGCAGGGGAGGGCCATATAATCCAGGATCAGCACCCGGCCCTTTTCGTGCCTGCCGAGCAGAATTCCGCCGATCTCGGCGCCGCCGCGAGGGAGCGAAAAGAAAGCGTCCACCACGGCCAGCCGGATGTCGTCCAACACGCGCGGCGTGTATTCGATGGTGAAGGGACACGAGGGTTCGCTCCAGGTGGCGAGCGCGCTTTCCGTGTGGCTTTCCATTTCTATCTTTTCTATCTTTCTTAATTGTAAGTGAGATTGAGGGAACTTTCGCCCTCCATGGATGCGTAAGATCGAGAGACATGGGAACTTTGCTTCGCGACTTTCGCCACGGCGCACGGATGTTGCTCCACAAGCCCGGATTCACCATAGCCGCCGTGGCCGTGCTGTCCTTGGGAATCGGCGCCAACACCGCGATCTTCAGCCTGGTGAACGCGTTTCTTCTCAAACCGCTGGTGATTCACAAGCCCGAGGAATTGGTGGGCTGCTTCAGCCGCGATACCCGCAAGCCGGATTATCGTGCCTTTTCCTATCCCAACTATGTCGACCTGCGCGAGAACAACAACGTCTTTACCAGCCTGGCGGCGCACAACATGGCGATGATCGGACTGGCCGAGGGCGACACCACGCGCCGTCTCTTCGGCGACGTCGTCTCCTCGAATTACTTCGCCACCTTTGGTGTCTCGCTCTTCCGGGGCCGGCCGTTTACCGCCCTGGAAGAACGGCCAGGCAGCGGAATCCCGTCGGCGATCGTGAGCTATTCGTTCTGGAAGAAGACCGGAGCCGATCCGCAGTTGCTGGGCAAGACCCTGCGCATCAACGGGCGGTTCTGCAACGTCGTCGGCATTGCGCCCGAGGGCTTCACCGGGACCACCGCTCTGATCAGCCCGGAACTATTCCTGCCGCTCGGAATGTACGAGCATCTCATGAATGACTTTGAGGGACATGGCCGGCCGCTGGCCGCGCGCAACAACCACACTCTCATTCTCGTGGGCCGGCTGCGGCCCGGCCTGAAGCCGCAAACCGCCGATCCGCTGCTCGCCGCCGCGGCCTCCCGGCTGGAGCAGGCGTATCCGGGAGAGAACAAGAACCAGACGTTCATCGCGCGGCGCCTCTCGCGCATGAGCATCAGCACCAACCCGCAAGGCGATAGCGAGCTCATCGTTCCCTCGATCCTGCTGCTTTCCATGGCGGGTGTTGTCCTGCTGATCGCTTCGCTGAATGTGGCCAATATGATGCTGGCGCGCGGAGCCGCGCGCGGCAAGGAAATCGCCATCCGCCTGGCGATTGGCGGCAGCCGTGGGGACATCCTGCGGCAACTCTTCATGGAAGGGCTGGTGCTGGCGCTTCTGGGTGGCGCGGCCGGCCTCGCAGCCGCCTTCTGGAGCACTGGCGCGCTGGTGCGCTCTATGGCGATGCTCGCCCCCATCGACCTGGTCTATTCCGCCGGTCCCGACGTTCGTGTGCTGCTCGCGACCATGGCGTTCTGTGTGCTGAGCACGCTGTTGTTCGGACTCGGTCCGGCCCTGCGACTGAGCCGCCCCAGTCTGCTTCCCGCCCTGAAGGACGGCCCCGCCGAGGATCTCGCTGGCGGAAAGCCGCGGCGCCTGTTTGCCCGGCGCAATCTGCTGGTGATGAGCCAGATTGCGCTGTCGCTCATGCTGCTGACCGCGGCCGGACTGTTCGTCCGCAGCTCACTGGCGGTGGCTCATGTGGAACCGGGCTTCCGCATCGACCACGGAGTCCGCGTCGAGGTCGACCCTAGCTTGGCCGGCTACGACGAAGCGCGCGGCCGCCAGATCTACCGCGCGCTGCTGGCGCGTTTGCGGAGCATGCCGGGCGTGGAATCGGCGAGCGTGGCGGCGACGGTTCCGTTCGGGATGATGTCGATGGGACGTGCCATCCAGCGTACCGGCGACACGCCGAAAGTCGCGTGCCAATCCAATATCGTGGGCGCCGATTATTTCCTGACGCTGGGGATTCCGCTGGTGCGCGGGCGGTCCTTCTCGACCGCCGAGACGGAAGACCCGAAGACCCCGCGCGTCGTGATCCTCGACAACATGGCGGCCGAGCGCCTCTGGCCGAAAGGCGATGCCGTCGGGCAGCACATCCGGCTGCTCCCCGAAGACGGCGTCTCCCCGGCGCAGGACGTAGAAGTGGTGGGCGTCGCCGCCAATGTGTGGGAGAACATATGGGGCGGGGGCCTGCAACCGCACGTCTACGTGCCCTTTGGCCAGCAGTATCAGGCCAACATGAACATCCACCTGCGGATCGCGGCGGCGGGGCCGGAAGCCGAGGCGCGGCTTCTTAATGCGGTACGCGGCGAGATCCGCAACGTGGATGCAGGCCTACCAGTGCTCACGCTGAAGACCATGCGCGGGAACCTGGAAAGCAGTTTCGACTACTGGCTGGTCGCGACCGGCGCCCGGATGTTCATGATCTTCGGCGGCGTGGCATTGCTGCTGGCGACCATCGGACTGTATGGCGTCCGGTCCTATACCGTTGCCATGCGCACACGCGAAATCGGCATTCGCATGGCCCTGGGCGCGGATGCCCGCGACGCCCTGCGCATGATGCTGCGCGAAGGATTGATCCTCACCACCGTCGGAGTCGCGGCCGGCCTGGTGTTGTCTCTGGCCCTGGGAAGGCTCCTTTCCAGCTTGTTGTACCGGGTGAGCGGCGCCGATCCCGTGGTCCTCTCGGGCGCCCCGCTGCTGCTGGCCGCCGTGTCGCTGTTGGCCTGCTACTTCCCGGCGCGCAAGGCGGCGCATGTCGATCCCATGACTGCTCTGCGCCACGAATGACATTTTCCGGCCACCCGGCGGGCCGGGGATATAATGAAAGTCGTGCCGAAAGCCAAAGAGCTCGAATCGCGCCTGCAGAGGACCGAGCAGCAGTTGCGCCTTTTCCAAAAGGTCAGCCGCTTCATGGTCCGTGAAATGAGCCTGCAAGAAGTGCTGCAAGGCGTTGTCTCTCTGGTAGTGGAGTTTACCCAGTGCGATTCCTGCCTGGTCTACCTCCTCGACGGCGACGATCTGGTGCTGTGCGCTTCCAATACGCCCCACCCCTCCACCATCGGGAAACTGCGGATGCGGAGCAACGAGGGCCTGACGGGCTGGGTGGCGCGCGAGCGCCGCCTCCTGGCCATCCCGCGCGAGGCGTACAAGGACCCGCGATTCAAGCGATTCGGCGAGTTGGAGGAAGACACGTTTGAGGCCTTCCTTTCGGCGCCGGTGATCGCGCGCAACCGGGTGGTGGGCGTGATCAACGTCCAGCACCGGGCGCCGCGCCAGCATACCGGGAGCGAGATGGAGGTGCTGACCACCGTGGGCGAGCAGGTGGGCTGCGTCCTGGTGCTGGCGCGCATGGCCCCCACCGCGATGGAGTCGGCCAATCATGTGGAGCTGGTGCTTGCCTCCGGGCCCGTTCAGATGAAACAAGAGAGCTAGTGTGATCTCGCAATTGGTTCGACCGGTCTGCGCGCTGATGGCTTTGGCGGCGTGGGTGGCGCCCGCCGGCGCCCAGCGCTGGCAGATGCAGTACTTCTACGACAAGAACAAGTCCACCCTGGTGATCGACGACCTCCAGTTTGCCTCACCCTCGCGGGGAGTGGCGGTGGGCGCCATCGCCGAAGGAAAGCATGAAAAGCCGGTGGCCGTGGTGACGTCGGATGGCGGGGCGCACTGGCAACTGGTCGACCTCAAGGATCCGCCGGTCTCGCTGTTCTTCCTGAGCGAGAGCCTGGGCTGGATGGTGACCACGCACGGCCTGTGGCGTACCACCGAAGCCGGGAAGAGTTGGGAACGGGTGCCCGGCCTGTCGTCCGGCATCTTCCGCGTATATTTCACCGACGAACAATACGGCGTGGCGGTCGGGTCCAAGAAGAAAGTGGAAGAGACCCATGATGGCGGCAAGCATTGGACGGCTCTGGCGGCGGCCGCCGAACCGCCCGGCGTGCCGAACTATAGCGCCTATAACTGGGTGGCGTTCGCCACCCCCCAATACGGCATCATCACTGGCTGGAATGTGCCGCCGCGCCACACGCCGCCACAGTTCCCGGACTGGATGGACCCGGAAGAGGCCATAAACCGCCGCGAGACCCCGCACCTCTCCTACTCGCTGGTGACCCGCGACGGCGGCAAGACGTGGAAACCCAATTCCGCCTCCCTGTTCGGCGACGTATCCCGCGTCCGCTTCGGACCCGAGGGCACGGGACTGGGACTGATCGAGTATTCCAATTCGTTCCGCTATCCGAGCGAGGCTTACAAGATCGATTGGGTCACCGGAAAGAGCGAGACGGTGTATCGAGACCGGCGATTCGCCATCAGCGATGTCTGGCTGACTCCCGAGGGCACGGCCTACCTGGCGGGCACCCTCGTGGCCGGCCAGATTCGCCACGTCGTGCCCGGTAAGGTGCAGGTGCTCAAGAGCAGCGACTATTCCGCCTGGACCGAGATACCGGTCGATTATCGCGCCACCGCGAATCGCACCATTCTGTCGGTGATCGACGAGAACAACATGTGGATGGCCACCGACAAAGGCATGATCCTGAAGCTGGTCAAGTAAGAGGTGGCGCCATGAGAAACGCCCACACCGGGTCGGACCGGCAGGACCAGTGCTCAGCCTGAAAATGTACAAACTCCAGAGGCTGGCCCACGCTAGCTCAGCTACGCTACAGCGATGCCAGCACTTCCGCCGCGTGGCCTTTAGCCTTGACTTTGCCGTAGATCTTCTCGATTTTGCCGTCCGGCCCGATGACGAAAGTGGTGCGCTCGATGCCCATCACTCTCTTGCCGTACATGTTCTTCTCTTTCCACACACCGTAGGCCTGGGCGGCGGACTTGTCTTCGTCGGCGAGCAGGGTGAATGGAAGTTCGTACTTGGTCTTGAACTTCGCCTGGGCGACTGGCTTGTCGGGGGAGATGCCCACCACGGCCGCGCCCTTTTTCGCGAATCCCCGGATTCCATCGCGAAACTCGCAGGCTTCGATGGTGCAGCCCGGCGTGTCGGCCTTGGGGTAAAAGTACAGGACGACGCGCTTGCCCTTCAGCTCGGAAAGCCGGAACGTCTCGCCGGTGTCCGTGCGGACCTGAATATTGGGCGCCTGATCCCCTTCTTTCAGCATGATTGAGAGCCTCCCAGCGTCTTCTTCAATAGATCGGTGACCATTCCGACGTTGGCCTGGCCGCGCGTGGCCCGCATGGCCTGGCCCACCAGGAAATTGATGACGGTAGTCTTCCCGCCCCTGTATTGTTCCACTTGCTTGGGATTGTTGGCGATGACCTCGAGGATGATCTTTTCGAGGGCGCCGGCATCACTCACCTGTTTCAGACCTTCGCGCTCCATGACGACGCCGGCGGATTCGCGGGTGGCGAACATTTTGGGGAAGACCTCTTTGGCCAGCTTGCCGGAAAGCTCGCCGGCGGCAATGCGCTTCACCAAGTCGCCGAGGTTTTCGGGACTCACCGGCGACCCGGCGATCTCCTTGCCTTCGGATTTGAGGAGGGCCATCAGGTCGCCCATCACCCAGTTGGCCGCGGTCTTCGGATCTCCCGAGACCCTGGCCACGGTTTCGTAGAATTCGGCGGCGGGCCGCGTGGCGGTCAGCACTTCGGCGTCATATTCGCGGAGGCCGAACTGCTCGATGAAACGCTTCCTCTTTTGCGCCGGTAATTCGGGCATGGAGGCGCGGATCTCGCCCAGCCATTTTTCCGAGATGCGCAGCGGCACCAGGTCGGGCTCCGGAAAGTAGCGGTAGTCGTGGGCGTCTTCCTTGCTGCGCATGGTAAAGGTCTCGCCGAGATCGGGATTGTAGAGCCTTGTCTCCTGCGCCACGCGGCCGCCGCTTTCGATGAGGGCCACCTGGCGCGCGATCTCGTAATCCAAGGCCTGCTTGAGGAAACGGAAGGAATTCAGGTTCTTCACCTCGGCCTTGGTGCCGAGCTTTTCCGCCCCCTTCAGGCGGACCGAAACATTGGCGTCGCAGCGCAGGTGGCCCTTTTCCATGTCGCAGGTGGATACCTCGACGAATTCGAGCGTCTGCTTCACTTCCGTGAGGTAGGCATAAGCTTCGTCGGAGCTGCGCATGTCGGGGTCGCTGACGATTTCGATGAGCGGCGTGCCGCAGCGGTTCAGGTCCACGTAAGAGTAGCGGTCGGAATCCTTGAATCCGTCGTGGATGCTCTTGCCGGCGTCGTCCTCCATGTGAACGCGAGTCACACCAATGCGCCGCTGGACGCCGTCCACGACGATGTCGACATGGCCGTGCTCGGCGAGCGGCTCGTCGTACTGCGAGATCTGGTAGCCCTTGGGGAGATCGGGATAGAAGTAGTTCTTGCGGGCGAATCGCGACTGCGGGCGGATGTGGCAGTTGAGGGCGACCGCGCCTTTGATGGCCAACTCCACGGCTTCGCGGCTCAAGACGGGGAGGGCGCCGGGAAGGCCGAGGCAGACCGGGCAGACATTGGTGTTAGGCGGTGCGCCGAAGCTGGTGGGACAGCCGCAAAAGATCTTGGTGGCGGTCGAGAGCTGCACGTGGACTTCGAGGCCGATGACGGGCTCGTAGCGCGCGATGGCTTCGGGGGCCGGCAGATCGATTGCGGAAGAGGGCATGATGTCCTTTTATTATAATGGGACGGTCAACGGGCCGTTCCCGATTACAAGCTGTGAAGATTAGAGACGCGATTAAGCTCGTTGAGAAGGACGGTTGGATTCAGGTCAATTTCGAGGGTAGCCATCGCCAGTACAAGCACCCTGTCAAGCCGGGGCGCGTGACGATTGCCGGACACCCGTCAAGGGACCTGGATCCCAAGGCACAGGGTAGTATTCTGAAACAAGCGGGGCTGAAATGAGATATGCGGTGCTGTTCGAAAGGACCGAGACCGGTTATAGCGCACACGTTCCGGACCTGCCTGGATGCGTCGCCGCTGGTGAAACACTTGAGGAGACATCTGACTTGATGCGAACCGCGATTCAGATGCACCTGGCCGGCATGCGAGAGGACGGTGAGCCGATCCCGGAGCCGCGCACCATCGCTGAGTACATCATTGCGGCTTAGCGGCTGAGCCCAGCCGCTGCTCCATCTCGCGCACGAAATCCTGGAGGGCCTTGCGGTCCGCCTGCTGCCACTTGACGACCACGAAGCACCGCCCGGGATTGAAGAAAACGGTATCGGCCGAGGGCCGCCAGCGCTGTACCAGGTCGAGCCCGACGGCGGACGAACTCAGCTCATAGGCGCGCGCTTCGAGGTGTCCGGGGCCTTCGTACACGGCCGTTCGGAGGCGCCTCACGCTGGTGCGCGGCACGGGATCGGGCGCTTCGGACACGGGCGGATCGCGGAGCGCGGTGCGGCGCCAGACGCTGGCCACGGTATCGGGGAAGGGATCGAACGGCGGCGCGCTCTCGCGGCAGGCGGCGAGTACGAGCGCGGCGAAGATCGACGAGCGGCGGGTCATGTGATTCGATTCTTGCATGCCGGGGGAGAGCGCGGTGATACCATGCCTCTTATGGCGAAGTTCAAGCCGGTAAGACCGAAAGCCAAGGGACCGCGGGTTCCGCAGGGCGGTATTCCATGCGTCATCATGGTGATTGCCGGCATGGTGCTGGTGATGGTCTTTCTGTACTTCGTGATGAGAACTTCCGGGTGAAACATGCGCAGCGATAATCGGCAGCCGGGCGAGATGCGCCCCGTCGAGATTGTCACCGACTATCTCATGACCGCGGAGGGTTCCGCGTTGATCAAAGTGGGCAACACGCACGTGTTGTGCGCCGCCACGATCGAAGACACGGTGCCGCCGTTCCTGCGCAACTCCGGGAAGGGCTGGGTCACAGCCGAGTATTCCATGCTGCCGCGCGCCACGGCTAAGCGCACTCCGCGCGAAGTGACCAAGGGCCGGCCCTCGGGCAGGACGCACGAGATCCAGCGGCTGATCGGCCGTTCCGTGCGGTCGGTAGTCGATATGGGCGCGCTGGGCGAGCGCACGGTAATGATCGACTGCGACGTCTTGCAGGCGGACGGCGGCACGCGCACCGCGTCCATCACGGGCGCGTTTGTGGCGCTGGGACTGGCGCTGCAGCAACTGGTGCGGTACGGAGCGCTGAAGGGGATGCCGCTGCGCGATTTCGTGGCCGCGACCAGCGTGGGGATGGTGGGCGGCGTCCCCATGCTGGACCTGTGCTACGAGGAGGATTCGCGCGCCGACGTGGATATGAACGTGGTGATGACTGGCTCGGGCCGCTTCGTGGAGGTGCAGGCGACCGCGGAGCACACGCCCTTCGATGACGAGCAACTGTCGCGGCTGGTAGCGCTGGCGCGCAACGGCATTACGGAGCTGATCGAGATACAGAGGAAGGTCACGCAGATTTGATCCGCCTCGATTGCGCCACGGGCAACGAAGGAAAGCTGCGGGAGTTCCGCCTGGCTGCCGGCCATGCACCGGTGGAGATCGAGTTGCTGCCCGCATATCGGGAGATACCGTCGTGCGTGGAGGACGGCGCCACGTTCGAGGAGAACGCCATCCGCAAGGCGCGGCATTACGGGGTCCACGCGCCGGGCCTGCTGTTTGCCGATGACTCGGGCCTGGAGGTGGACGCGCTGGGCGGGGCGCCGGGCGTTTATTCGGCGCGATTTGCGGGACCGCACTCGAGCGACGAGGCGAACAACCGGCTGCTGCTCGAAAAACTGCGGGGCGCCGAGAGCCGGGCGGCGCGCTTCGTCTGCGCGATCGCGCTGGTGGAAGGGGAGCGGGTATGCGGGGTCTACCGCGGCGCGGTGGAGGGTTTCATTCTGGACGATCCGCGCGGGCCGGGCGGGTTCGGGTACGACCCGCTGTTCTATTACCCGGGGTTCGGGTGCACGTTCGGCGAGGCGAGCGACGAACGGAAGTTTTCGGTGAGTCATCGGGGGCAGGCGCTGAGGGCGATGCTGCGAGGGTTGGGGCTGCGATAGCGGCAGGCGAAAGGTCAAACTGCCGTTCACTTCAGGAGGGGCCGTGGGGGCTGGGCGGACGTCGCGTTTATTGCTTTCGGCGGGGTTCCGCCAGTTCGGCGATGTCCCAAGCCGGCGCTTACGACGCGCTATCGGATCTGACCCGACCGCGCCGCCAATCCGACGGGCACCGTCCCATGGGACTAATCGGCCTCTTTCCTGGCTTGGGCTTGGGCCTGGGCGCGGGCATCGAGCTTCAATTTCCAGGGCAGCAGGACGCGGAGGGCAAACAGGTTCATCGCCGCCAGTATGGCAGCCATAAGGAAGCGGTCTTCGGCCACGGCCGCGCCCACTACGCCAGTGTTCCAGATGCTGGCGGCAGTGGCCGTGCCGTGAACGTTGCCTTCGGCTTTGAGGATGGCTCCGCCGCCGATGAATCCGATGCCCGCGACCATCCCCTGGATGACCCGCGACTGTGCTTCGATACTGTTGTGATATTCGGGCACAGCCAGCAGGATGTAGCCGCAACTGGCCATCGCCACCAGCGGGAAGGTCCGCACGCCAACGCTGTGCGCCTCCTTCTCGCGGTACCAGCCGACCGGAAGGGCGAGAAGATACGCAAGAGCCAGTCTGCCGATATCGTGCAAATCGGCCTGCCAGTGGATCGCTATCGCCATACGTGCTTTATACCACCGAACGGCGGCGGCGGCGATTTTCCGATTTTCCTTTTCAGCCTAAAACATTTGATGTAGATTATGTTATATGCAGAGCAGTAGCGATTCGTCCATCTGGCGCAGTCTGGCCGTGGCCTTTGGCGACGGCCTCGCTTTCGGCGTCGGGGTAAAGCTGAGTCAAAACGCGGCCCGCCAGATTGGCGCGCCGCCACGCACGGGTTCCGGCGATTTGTCGGAGCGCCTGGCCAACCTCGAGCAGACCATCAAACGCATCGAACGCGCGCCGGTGCCCGCCCCGGCCGGCATGGACCAGAAGGTACTGGAAGCCATCGTCAATGCGCTCGAAGCGCGCCTCAAGGAGCATGCCGGGCAGGTGGAACGCCGGCTGGCGGACCTGGAAGCCAAGATGGCGATCGAGCTGAAGGCGCTCGACGAACAGGACCACGCGGTGGCGCAGAAGGTCACTGGAGAGCTGAATGCGCTCGAGGGCCAGATGATTTCGGTGCACCGTGAATTCGGCGAAGCGGTGGCGCGGATCGTGGCCGATCAGGTGGCGTTGCAGGTGGAGGCTCGGGCGGCGGAGGTGGAGAGCAGCCTGGAGGGACGGATCGCGGCGTCGGTAAACGCGGCGGTGGGGCGGCGGCTGGCGGAAATCGACAGCGGCGTGGAGCATCGTCTGGCGGCAATGGTGAGCGCGCGATTGGAGCCGGTGGAGCGGCAAATGCGCGAAGAGATCGGCGAAAAGGATCGCGAGATCGCCGAACTGCGGCAGCAACTCGCGGACGCCGATACAACCTTGCTCGACATTGTTTCGGGAATAGGGCAGGTCTGCCGCCAGGCTGCGGAGCGGATGGGGCGTCCGGCGTCACCGGCGGCAACCCCGATGCCGGCGCCGGCTGCGGCCGCGGAAATGACACCCGAGGAGCGAGCCGAACCAGAATCGGAGTCCCCGCCGGAATCTTCAGCCGAGCCCCCGCTGCCAGGGTTCACTCAGCCCCAGAAGCCAAACCGGCTGTGGCGGGTGCCGCTGGTCTCATCGCTGGCGATGCTGGCAACCGGCGGGCTGATCCTGGCGCATTATCTGTAGGGGCCTCATGTTATCCTGATTCCGCGTCCCTATGAAGATCGCCAGCGTACGATCGCATCTTCTCTCCTACCCGTTCGTGGAACCGATCCGCCTGCCGTTCTATGGCGGCGAACGCACCATCCTGAAGCGCGACGCCATGTTCATCCGGGTGGAGACCGACAACGGACTGGTGGGCTATGCACCGGGGCCGGGCAGCGAACAGGCCGAGCAGGCCATCGAACAGACCGTCGCTCCGTTCCTGCAGGACCGGACGCTGGCGGACGCCGACGCACTGCGCGTACAGTTTCTGGAGGGTCCGGGCTCCGACCCGGAGCTCGCCAAGATCTATTGCTGCGCGGAGATCGCGCTCTACGACCTGGCAGGCAAGGCCCGCGGCGTGCCGGTTTCGGAGCTGATCGGCGGGCGGGTCCGCGACCACATCCGGCTGTACGGCAGCGCGGGCATGTACATGCCGCCGGAGGCATACGCGGCCGAGGCTGCGGCGGTGGCCAAGCTGGGGTTCCGCGCGTACAAGATGCGGCCGGCGCTGGGCCCGGAGGGGGACCTGGAAACCGTACGCCTGATGCGGGAGGCGGTGGGCCCGGATTTCGAGCTCATGGTGGATGCCCACACGTGGTGGCGGATGGGCGATTGGAGCTATGGACTGGAGACCATCGAGCAACTGGCGCGCCAGATGGCGGAGTACGACATCGCGTGGCTGGAAGAGCCCATGCCACCCGACGATCACGCCGCCTACCTGCAGCTCAAAGAGAAGGACATCGTGCCGCTGGCGAGCGGCGAGCACGAGCCGAGCGAGGAACGCTACCTCGACCTCATCATGACCCAGGCGGTGGACTACGTGCAGATGGATGTCTGCTGCCAGGGCGGCTATTCGCTGGGGCGGCGCATCATGGCCGAGATCGCGCGCCAGGGCTTGCGCTTCGCGTTTCACAGTTGGGGCACGGCGCTGGAGGTGATGGCCGCGGCGCACCTGGGCATCTGCTGGCCGGAAGCCGTTACCGAGTGGCTGGAGTATCCCTGTTATTCGAGCTCCGGACGCGCGGGCATGTACCCGTTCCCGCTGGCGGCCGAGATCCTGAAGGAGCCGCTGGAGCTGGAACGCGGCAACCTCGTCGTGCCGCGCACGCCCGGGCTGGGGGTGACGGTGGACGAGTCGGTGTTGGAGCGCTACCCGTGGATCCCGGGTCCGTGGTCGTATTTCCGCACCGATTCGCCGGCGGAGACTCGGGCGGTGATGTCCGACCACAGCGTGAAGTGGACGGGGTAGCGTGACAGACGACATCTCCACCCCCGAAATCATGGCAAACATGCGCTAGTACCTTGACCGCGAGGTTCGGTGCTATTGCAAAACCGCTGGCTGACGCGCGCGGCTCCGATCGGAGCCACGACCGTCTAGTTGCCGACCGCGATCGACACGATGTTCGAGTTGAACGTGCCCATCTGCAATTGCACCGGTACGGCGTTGCCGGTGGGCGTCCCGGCCGGGATCACCACGTTGATCTGGTTGAGTCCGACGAATTGCGGCGAGAGTCCGCTGAACACCAACTGCGCCGCCACGCCGCCGATCGTGACGGTGGGTTGGGTGAGCGTGCTCCGCACCTGGTCGGATGAATTCGCACCATCGGCCAGGGGCATGCTCACGGCACCGAAACCGGTAGCCAGGATGGTGAGACCGTGGGGGTCGCCGATCTGGGCCGGGTGGGTGGCGATCCCCGGAATCGCGCCCACCGGAGCCGCCAGGCTTCCATCCGAGTTGATGGCGATGGCCTGCCCGCCGATGTTGTAGATCGCCGGAGCGTTGGCGGCCACTTGGACGCTAGCAGGAGCCGCGGCCACACCGTCATCCCGCGTCACCACCAACTGCGCCGTGCCGGGCGCCACTTCCCACGGCACTTGCACGTTGATCTGGCTGCCGCTCACGAACTGGACCGGCGCTGGTGTGCTGCTGAAAGTGACGCTCACCCCGCTCAGCGTCGTGGAGAGCGGGACGGTGTTTGCCGCCGCCATGCTGGATGCCAGATTGGCGCCGAAAATCGAGACCAGCGATCCGGGCGCCACTCCCTGACCCGACGCGCCGGCGGCATTCGTCACCCCGCTCGGGTTCACCACGGGCGGAGGGGTCTGTGACCAGGCAGCGATCGCACCGGCCAGCAGCACAGCGGTCGGGGAAGCAACTCTCATTCGGATCTCCGTGTGACCCATTCTAAGGGAGTCCGCCCGTAATGAACAGTACTTCGGCGAAGAATTTACCTGTGTTCAGACGGCGGTCGGACGGCGGAACGCCGGGCGCGGATCTCCGCCAGTGTGCGTGCCACCTCGGGGTTTTTGCCGCCGTTCAGCTCCGCCGCCAGGGCGGCTTCGTGCTCGGCATCGTCCATACGGGACTCCATCCGCAGCAGTTGCGCGAGGGCCCAGTGGGGCTTGAACCAGTTGGGGCTGGCCGCGATGGCCGCGCGCAGGCTGCTTTCGGTCCGGACCGAATCGTTCTCGGCGGCGTACACCTCGGCCATGCTGTACCACGCATCGAAGGGCTCTTCGGCGTTCGTGGTGGCGCGCAGTCCCGCGGCGGCGGATTGCAGGGTGGCTTGAAACCGCACCAACGGAATCGGCGATTGGATCGCCAGGTTGAGCAGCGCGCGAGAATACCAGAGATCGGCTGTGGCGCCGGGAAGATGCCACCGTTGGTACCGGCCATATTGCTCCGTGGCGGCCGCCAGGTCCCCCGATTCCACGCCGCGGCGAGCCAGGGCCAAGGCGCGATCGGCGATCGTGAAACGCACGGCCAGGTAGATCAATGCCAGGGCCACGGGCGCAAGGGCCATTCGGAAAAAAAGCCGAGATCGCCCGGTTGACAGACGCAAGCGTCTGTCCCACCCGGCCACCAGAGCGATCATGGTGTAAAAGATCATCGCCGTGGGGACAATGAAGACTGTGAACTGCTGCGCCACCATCCCCGCCGCCACGCCGGCCGCGATCCACGATGCCGCACCGCTTTCCCGGGCTTTCTTCAGTCCGACGACGCACAGGCCACACAGGATGGCCAGGCCAGGAAGCCCTTGCGATACCAGGGCGTCGAGAAACATGTTGTGTGGCGATTCGTACGAAAAATCGGGATAGGCTTGCGCCAGGGCCTTCGACTCGAAACGCGGAAAAGCCGCGGTGAAGACTTCCGGTCCGTATCCGGCGGCGGGCCGGGCCGCGCCCATACGCAGGCTGTCGCGCCAGAGGATCGGCCGCGCGCCGCCCCACGGGTCTTCGATGAACCACCGCGTGCGGCTGCGCAGCTTCCATCCGGGGGGCGAAAAATAGAATGCGCCCGCGGCCACCAGCAGCACGGCAGCCGCCGCGACTATGCGCCGCGTAACGCGAAAGCCGCTGCGGTAGAGCCACACCGCGACGCCCGCAACCAGGCCCAGGACGGCGGCGCGCGTTCCGGTGAGGAGCATCGCGATGGCCGCCAGGGCTGCCGTTGCCAACGCTATCCGGCGCCACGCGGCACTGGTTTCCATGGTGTAGAGCGCCATGCTCAGAAAGCTCACCGCCAGCAGCCACGTCGCGAAATAACTCACGTACCCCATGGTTCCCGGCGGGCGGACGATGGTCCAGATTCCTTCGCCGATGTGATAAGCTGCCGCCGGCAGAAGCGGATCCCATCCGAAGTACTGGGCAATGCCGTAAACCGCCGAGATGGCGCCGCTGGCGGCAACTCCGCGCAGGATCGTGCGGACGCGGTCCGGCCGGCCGGCCGTGTGCTGCGAAACCAGCCAGGCGAATAGCAGCACGGCGGCCTGCGGCACCGCGCCGAAGCGGCGCCAGTTCGTGCCGAACCAGGAGAGCGCGGGCTGAACGGAGAATGCCGTGGAGACGCCCAGCGAGACCGCGTTCAGCAACAAGAGTAAAGAAAACAGGCGATGGGCAGGCCGCAGCGCCGTTGCACCTAACAAGACTAGTCCGGCGCCCGCCAGCAACACCGCTACCTTGGGTGTGACATCGAAGTAAAAAAGAAATCCGGGCGTAACAATTAACGCGATCAGACCGATTACCGCGGCCTGGAAAAGGGCCATATCGGTTACACTAACTCAGGAAGCCCGATGCCGGACTCGTTCGACGCATTTCGTTACATCGGTTACATGCGGTCGCGCTGGCGATGGATCGCGGCGAGCTGCGGCATGGCCGTGGCCCTCGCGCTGGCTGTCACGCTCTTGCAGACGCACATGTACACGGCTACCGCCCGTATCGTGATCGAGCCTCCCGCCGGTACGGACCTGCGTTCGGCCATGGCGGTGAGCCCCATCTACCTGGAATCGCTCAAGACCTACGAGCAGTTCGCTTCGAGCGACAGCCTCTTCCGCAAAGCCCTGGATCACTTCGACCTGCGAGCTTCGCTCGGCTCCCGGCCCATCGAATCGCTGAAGCGCAGCGTCCTCAAGGTGGGGATTGTGCGCAACACACGCATTCTGGAGATCGAAGCTACCTTGCCGGACCCACGCAAAGCGCAGGCGCTCGCCCACTTCATGGCGCAATCTTCGGTGGAGCTCAACCGCTCCCTGGTGGGCGAGGGCGACCGGGACCTGATCGGCGGAATCGAGCAGCAGGAGCGCGAGGTCCGCGCGCACTTGCAGGAGATTGAAGACAGTTGGGCCAAACTGCTGTCGACCGAGCCGGTCACCCAGTTGCAATCGGCGATGGAGAGCGCGGCGGAGTTGCGCGCCACCGTCGAGCAGCAGGTACTCAACGCGCAACTGGAGGTCGCCGATGCCGCCGAGCGTGAGAAGCAGGCTTCGCCACCCGACGCCGTCGAGATTCGCAAGGAAGCCGGCAACGCGCGCGCGCGCCTCGACGAGATGCGCAAACAGCTCGAGGTGCTGGACCGCCAGGCCGCCGAGCGCGAAAAGCTGCTGGCGCAGCGCCTGGCCCACCGGGACAAGCTGGACGCGGACCGCAAGGCCGCCCAGTTGGCGATCACGGCGATCGAGACCCGTTTGCGGGAAGCACGCGGCGACGCGGGGTACCGCGGCGAGCGCCTGCAAATCATCGACCCGGGCATCGTCCCCGAGCGCCCTTCCTCGCCCAACCTGCCGCTGAACCTGGCGGCGGCCTTGCTGTTGGGCTTGGTGCTCCCGATTCTCTATTTCACTCTGGAAATGAGCTACCAGGAGCGCAGCATCTACCGCGAATTCTCCAAGGCGCGGCATGAATAGGGGCGTGTCAAGTGGACCGCTGCCTGACGGTCGCGCCTCAGAATCGGGAGCGGTTGGCTGCCTGGCCTTCTAACCGATGTCGACTAGCGCCACGCAACCCGCACGCCCCCTCCTCGTTCCCATCGTCTTTGGCGCCTGGGCCGCCGCGATCGCGGTAGCCCCCACGCTCACCGCCAAAGCGCTTCTGGCAGCCCCGGCCATCCTCATCCCCATCGCCTTCTGGACCCTGCACAAGCCCGCGCGCTGGATTGCGGCCTTCTTCGCCGCGGCCCTTCTGCTGCCGCCTCTGCCGATTCCCATCGGAGATTCCGGCCCGCACCCGTGCCTCTTGTTCGCCGCGCTGGGTCTCTTCGCCGGCATACTGTGGCTGGCCGAATGGCGGATTCCAGCGTCGGCCCTGAATCACGCGTTTATAGCCATGTTCGCCGTACTGCTCGCCAGCGTGGCTCTCGCCGCGCTGAACTCCGGCGCCGAAGCCGCGGCGGGCAGCCTGGCCCGCGTCTTGCTGTTCGGCATTTCCGTGTATGTCTTCTTCTACACCGCGCACGGACCGGGAGACGCTCCCGCCCGGTTGTCCTTCCTCTACTGGGCCGGGGTTGCCTCCGCCCTGTTCGCCTGCGTCGACTTCTACTTTCAGTTGCCCGCCCCGGCGGGCTACGGACCGCAGTTCGTGTGGCTCGATTCGGGCGTTTTCCGGCGCGCCCAGGGCGTCTTCTACGAGGCCAGCACGCTGGGCAACTTCTGCGCGTTCTTCCTGGTGATGATCGCGGTGGCTCTCTCACGGCCGCGCGCCGCATCGCCCTTGCCTCGCAAAGCACTGATAGCCGGCGGCGCCGTTTTCTTCGCAGCCCTGGTGCTTTCCTACTCCCGCGCCTCGCTGGTCAACGTACTGGTTTCGCTCATGGTGCTCGCGTGGTCGAATCGCCGGCGCGTCCGTCTGGCGCGGATCGCTCCCATTCTGGCGTCGGTGGCCGCCGCCACGTGGGTCACCTGGAAAGTGTTTCCGGCGTTCGCCGAGATTTACTGGATGCGGCTTTCCGCTTCCGCCGAATTCTTCTTCTCGGCTACCGAAGGAATCCTCTCCGGCCGCGTGGCGAGTTGGCGCATGCTGGTCGACTGGATCTCCGCCCATCCGTGGCAGACTCTGATCGGCATCGGTTACAAGACCTTGCCGTACACCGATTATCTGGGCGGTCCGGTGGTGGCCGACAACATGTACCTCAGCCTTCTGGTGGAAACCGGCATCGCCGGCCTGGCCGTGCTGATGTGGCTCAACATCGCCATCCTGCGGGCGTCGGCTCGCGCCTCCCGCGCCGCCGATCCGCGGACCTCCTTCTACGGCACGTGGATGCTGTGCTTCTGGGCCGGCCAGATGGTCCAGATGTTCTCCGGCGACCTGCTCACCTACTGGCGCGTGCTGCCGCTGTACTTCTGGGTCCTGGCGCTTGCGGTTCGCGCATGAATCTTCTGATTCTGGACCAGTTCAGCGAGCTCGGCGGCGCGCAGCAGTGCTTGCTGGACCTGCTGCCGGCCATACGCGACCGCGGCTGGGAGGCTCTGGTCGCGATGCCGGGCGAAGGCGAAATGTTTCCGCGCGTCCGGGCCTTGGGCTTCGATACCGAGCGCGTGGAATGCGGGCCTTATGCATCCGGGAAGAAGTCGCCCGCCGACCTGGCGCACTTTGCCACAGGATTGCCGGGGCTGGCCCGCGAGATTCGCCGCATGGCCGAGCGGGCGGAAGCCGACCTGGTGTACGTCAACGGCCCCCGTCTGCTCCCGGCGGCCGCCGTGGCCCGCCTGCGGCTTCCCATGCTCTTCCATTCGCACAGTTTCCTGCCCCCTGGATTCAGCCGCACGCTGGCGGGCACTTCGCTCGGTCGTGCGGGCGCGTGGGTGCTGGCAAATTGCCTATTTGTCGCGGAGCCTTGGCGGAGCTACGTCAGCGGCGAGCGCATTTCCGTAGTGTATAACGGGGTGAGCGAGCCCAGGCCGCCCGGTTCGCGCCCATCCGGCCCGCCCAGGGTAGGCTGCATTGGCCGCATCTCCGCCGAGAAAGGGCAGCGTGAGTTTCTGGCGGCCGCATCGGAGATCCATCGCGCCGTGCCGGCCTGCCGCTTCTTCATCTACGGATCGCCGCTCTTCTCCGACGCAGCCGCCATGCGGTATGACGCTAAAGTACGCGCCGAGGCCGCCGCACTGCCCATCGAATTCCCCGGTTGGGTCGCGGACGTCTATGCGGCCCTGGCGAATCTCGATCTCCTGCTAGTGCCTTCGGCCGCGCACGAAGCCACCACGCGCGTCATCCTGGAGGCTTTTGCCGCCGGCGTTCCGGTAATCGCGCTCCGCTCGGGCGGCATCCCGGAAGTCATCTGCGCGGGCACCGATGGCCTGCTGGCCGGATCCACCGCGGAAATGGCGGGCCTGGCCATCGGCCTCTTGACTGGCAACCCTGAGCGCCTGCGCTCGATGTCGCGCGCCGCGCGCGAACGCTGGTCTCGCAACTTCACTCTGGATCGATACCGCAGCCAGGTGCTCGAAGTAATCGAGCGCCTAGGCGCCGCGCCGCAGGTTGACAATCAAGATTGACAATTGTCCCCGATTCTGACAACCTTCCCCACATGGAGGAGTAAGTGGCACTCATCAACACCCTCGTCAGTTACGACAGCATTACCAAGCCTTTTCCCGACGTGGATACCTTGCTAGGCACGACCAGGCAGGCCGCCGGTAAGGTCATCGCCGATCCGGCCAGGGCCGATGCCCGTGTCGCCCAGGTGAAGACCGGACTCGCCGCGATGCAGCAGGCGCAGGGCAAGTTCCCCAAAGTCATGCACACTCCGCGAGACTCCACGGCGGCGCTTCTGCAGAGCCACGTGGCGCAAAATGCCGTGCGCGAAAACAAGGTCGAGTCGTTCATCATGAAAGGACTCGAACACATCCTCCAGGCCTTCGACGTGAAGTTCAGCTCGCAGGACTGGTTGGGTTGGATGCTGAGTTTCTTCACCTGGATCGAGGACATCGACCCCGCCAAGTTCCTCATCGCCCCCGACGAGCCGGCCGCGATTCCCAACGATTTCAGCATGGCCGTCATCGGCGACTGGGGCACGGGGCTCTACGGCGCTCCCTTCTGCGCCCAGAGCATCAAGAACGACCCGGACGGGTACAGTCTCCTTCTGCACCTCGGCGACATCTACTATTCGGGCCTGCCCGACGAAGTAACCGATCGTTTCATCGATTTATGGCCGTTCGAGTCCACCGCCATCAGCCGCTCGCTCAACGGCAATCACGAAATGTACACCGGCGGTCACGCGTACTTTGAAGAGCTGTTGCCGAAATTGGGCCAGACCTCCAGCTACTTCGCCTTCCAGAACGATTTCTGGACGCTGGCGGCCCTGGACACTGCCTACACCCAGCCTTTCGGAGGGCAGGAGGGCAACCTGAACCAGCAGCAGGTCGACTGGCTGAACAGGATCGTCGCCGGCGCCGGCAATCGCAAGGTCGTGCTGTTCAGCCACCACCAGCCGTTCTCTCTGCTGGACCCGAACCAGGGGCCGATGCTGGTCAAATGGCTCCAGCCGCTCCTGGATGACCAAAAGATCTTCGCCTGGTATTGGGGGCACGAGCATCGCTGCGTGTTATACGACCGGCACCCCGGCTTCGGTTTCCGCGGCCGCTGCGTAGGCCACGGCGGATTTCCCGAAGCCCGCCCGGACCTCAGTGCCGCGACCACCTCTGCCGATCTCGGCTCCCAATGGAAGAAACTCGCCGGCAACCAGAATAGCCCCGCCGGGCTGGTGTTGGACACGCCCAACGTCTACATCCCGGGATTCGAAGAGCGGTTCACGCCGCACGGCTACATGCGGCTGGAGTTCGAAGACAACAAGCTGACCGAATACGTCCGCGCCCCCACCGGCGACAACATCTATTTGCGCGATCTCGAGTGAGGATCCGGCGTGCGGCTTTATGAAAAATCGATCCGCGCGATGACCATCTGCGGCATCGCCTGGTTCCAGCCCTCGGGGACGTTGTCGAAAGCCAGGCGGAAGGGCTTGGTCTCACCCGGCGCCAGCTTGCCCATCTTCTTGTTCACGATGGGCACGCGCTCGCGCAGCAGCACCTGGCCGTAGGGATCGGTGAACACGCAGTTGATCTCCACAAGTTCGAGCACCCGGTCGCCCACGTTCCGGATGTTGCCGGTAATTTCCACCACCGACAGCTTCATATAACTCTCGTGCGCCTGCATCTGCGGCGATTCGAGCGCCTGGCCGTCCGCGGACACGAATTGCAGATACTTGACGTAGTCCTTGGCGGGCCCGGTCAAGGGCGGCGGAGGGGCCGGCGGCCGGTTCGCGGCTCTCTCCAGGTAGAAAAAACCTGCCAGGCCCACCACCAGCACGGCGCCGATGACAATCGCGGACGGTGGAATGGTGGCCTGCTTCTTTGCGGGGGTTGCCGTGTTATTTGCCACCAACGGTCATCTCTCCGATCTTCAATGTGGGCGCCGCCACCGAGCCGCGGAATTCCAGGTCCGAGCCAATGGTCTCCAGGCCCAGCAGCATTTCCTTGAGATTGCCGGCAATCGTGACCTCGGAAACCGCGAAAGCCAGTTCTCCGTTGCGAATCCAGAGCCCGGCCGCACCGCGCGAGTAGTCTCCCGTGACAATGTTTACCCCGAAGCCCATCAACTCGGTCACGTAGAACCCGTTGGGAATGGCCGCGATAATTCGCTCCGGCGATTGGACGCCTTTTTCGATGAAAAAGTTCCCGTGCCCGATGCCGGCATTGCCGGTCAATCCCCGCGAGGCGCTGCCGGTGGTCTTCATTCCCAGCTTGCGCGCCGCGTAGGTGTTCAACAGGTAGCTTTTCAGCACGCCGCGCTCGATCACCACGGTGCGCCGGGAAGGGACGCCTTCGTCGTCAAACGGCGAAGTGCCGAAGAGGCCGGGGAGCGTGCTGTCGTCCACCACGGTCAGGTCTTCCGAGGCCACCCTCTCGCCTAACTTGCCCGCGAGAAAAGACTCGTGGCGATAGATCGACATCCCGTGCACCGCCTCGAAGAGGTTGTCGAGCAGCGTGCGGGCGGTGCGCGGCTCGAAGACCACGGGCACCTTCTGGGTGTCCACTTTGACCGGATTCAGGCGTTGGAGGGCCCGGCGGGCGGCGGTGCGGCCGACCTCCTCGGGGGCTTCGAGACCGGCAAATCCGCGCGCCATGGTGTACCAGTAGTCGCGCTCCATGGAGTCGCCGTCGCGGGCCACGGGGATGGTGCTCAACGAGCAGTAGCTGGAGCGGTACTGGCCCGAGAATCCGCGGGAATTCGCGAAAATGTGGCGGCCGACGTGGGTGTCGAAGGAGGCGCCCTCGGAGTTGACAATGCGCGGATCGGCCGAGAGGGCGGCATCCTCGGCGCGCTTCGCGGTGTCGATTTTGAGCTCCGTCTCCAGCGCTTCGACGTCCGGCGAATACAGGCCGAGATCGCCGGCGAGGCTGCCAAATTCGTGGGGATCGGGCAGGCCGGCGTGCGGGTCTTCGGTGGTGATGTCGGCCAGCTCGATGGCCGACCTTACCATCAGCGCAATTCCTTCGGGCGAAAGATCGGAGGTGTAGGAGGCGCCGGTCTTCCTGCCGATGAGGATGCGCAGCCCCGCGCCGCGGGATCCGGCCTCCTTGAGATTCTCGATCTCGCGCATGCGGACGTTGGCAGAGAACTCGTCGCCTTCCTCGATGGTGCACTCGGCGTCGGTGGCGCCGGCGTCGCGCGCGCGTTTCACCACGTCCTGCGCGAGTTCGGGAAGGTGGTTCGACGGGAACTCCATGTATTCAGGCTACCATCGGCGGGAGCGCTGTGTTCCTGTCACTGGATCGACGGATGGGCGACAGACGAAAGCGTCTGCCCCACTCAGCTTCGCGCGTATTGCGGCTGCTGGGGCGCTTTATAGGCCACTTTGAGATGCGGCGTTTCCAGGCGAGCGTGGTCCTGCACTTTCGAGGTGAGACAACTTTCCAGAATCCCGCTCACCAGCAGCGTGCGATCGATGGGATAGGGCGCCACGCCGGTCTCGAACATCTGCTCGGCCTTGTGCATCAGGCACGCGGAGTACGTGACGTTCGGATCGGGAGTCAGCAGGAACTGCGTGGACCACATCGACGGCGTGCCTTTCAGCCGCGTCGCAAAGTTGAAATCGCGGATGGCGCCATCCAGCATCAGCATGGTGGCTTTCAAACCGTCGCGGTATTCGATGAAATACGCGGCCGGGTTCTTGGCTAGTTTTTGCAGCTCGCCCGAACCTACCAGGTCCTGGGTGCGGCCATCGGTGACGGTCAGGCCCAAGGGAGTGTCGCTGCGCGAGAGCGCGGCGGTCAGGAGCTCCTTGGAATACCGGCCATCGTCGCCGGCCTTCCACACGGCGTCGCCCTGGAGCAACTGTACGGCCTTCACGCCGGTCTCTCCTCCCTTGCGCCGCTCCACCATGCACTGCAGGCCTTCGAGCGCGTGAAAGTCCATGGGGTCGGAGCCGCCTTCGCCCACCATCAAGGCGTCCTCGATCTCGCATCCCATCGGCAGGTCGATGGAGGGAAGCCGCCACGTGACCGGAATCGACGAACCGCCGAGCATGGGGAAGCGCAGCCGCCGCGACGCATCCACCATGGCCTTGGCCTTTTCGAAGCTGTAGGAAAGGTGCTTGTCGTTATAGACCGGCACGGCGCGGCCATCGTGTTCGAACACCTCGACGCACTGCTGGAAGAATTCGTAGCGCGGGTAGAGAATCTGCCCCTTCTCGTTGCGCGGGTAGTTGCCATGCTCGCCGATGATCAGCACGGCGTCCACCGCCAGTTCCTTGCCGCCGCAGCGGAGCGCTTCGGCGATGGTAGGGTAGACCGTCAAACCGAACTCTTTGGCGCGCGCATCGCTCAAATCGCCCTCGGGCTTCTGGTCGACATAGAGCGAGACCACCTTCATGTCGGGCATGTGCCACGCGCCATCCAGCGGGTAGCCGACCAGGAATCGGTCGCCCATGTGCTGCGCGTGAGACTGCAGCCGGTAGATGGTGCCGATGATGGCGATGCGCTTGGACGCGGGTTTGTTTTGGGGGGCGGCGGCAGCGAGCGCCGTGGTTTGAAGAGTGGTCTGAAGAAAGGTGCGGCGGGTCAGCATGGTTACGTCCTCCAAAATGTGGATTCCTTCGTGGGCTGGTAATGGATGTCGAGGTGCGGCGTTTCAAACTTCGTCTGCCCGCGGAAAAGGCTCTCGACGCCGGCCGCGGTGAGGCCGGTGGTGAGGAGCGTGCGTTCCACCGGATAGGTGGGCTTGCCGGTCAGGTACATCTTCTCGAAGTTGTTGACCAGCGGGCTGAAGAAATTGGCGAGCGTGGTGCGGCCGTCGGGCATCGGCAGGTACATCTGCGTGGACCATGGCGTGCGCGAGCCCTCCACGAATGCCGCGAAGTTGAAGTCCTTGACCAGGCCGTTCATCAGCAGCATGGTGCACTTCAATCCGTCAGCGTGCTCGTAGCGGTAGGCCACGGGATCGCGCACCAGGCGGCGCATGTCGTCGGTGGTGGGAAAGATGTCGTTGAAGCCGGCGCGCGCGGGCGTGAGCGTGTGGCTGCGGCAGAGCGCGGCATCCATCAGGGCCTTGGGCCAGACGCCGTCGCGCAGCGCGTCCCAGAACTTCTCGCCGCGATAGGCCTGGATCCACTTGACGCCGGTCTCGCCGCCGCGCCGGCGTTCCACCATGCACTGGACGGTCTCCAGGCCGTGAAAATCGTAGCTGTCCACGCCGCCGTAGCAGACGCACAAGGCTTCGCTGATGCGCGAGCCCAGAGGCATTTCGACCGAGGGCGTCCGCCACGTCACGGGCAGGCTCGACCCCGCCATGAAGGCGAACCCCAGCTCGCGCGAGGTGTCGTACATCTTGCGCGCCCACTCCCAGTTCCAGGAAAGGTGCTTGTCGTTGAACAGCGGGACGGACTTGCCGCTGTCGCGGTACACCTTCACGATCTGCTCGAAGAACTCCCAGCGCGGGTATTTCGTTTGTCCCTTTTCATTGCGAGGGTAGTTGCCGTGTTCACCCACGAGGACCACGCCATCCACCGCGAGCTTGCTTCCGCCGAGCGTCAGGGCTTCGGCGATGGTGGAACAGAGCTTCAACTCGGGGTGGCGCTTCCCGCGCTCGCGGCTGAAGTCGGTCGTGCCGACCTGGTCGACGTACAGCGAGACCAGGTCCATGGGAGGATGGTGGTGGGTGCCGTTCCAGCCGTAACCATCCAGAAGGCGATCGATGATATGCTGCGCATGCGACATCCTAAAATAGGTAGTGACAACGCCGGCAAGCTTGGGACGCGATGAATTAGCCATGAGACAATTTCCGAGTACCCATGATTATAAAACAGCGTAGGGATTATAGGACAACCGCAGCCGTAGCGGTGGTGTTGGCGGCCACGGCCTGCCGGCTTTGGGCACAGGCTCCGGGCGGCGGAGTCTCCGAACGGGCGCGCGCCATGCACGCGCGATCGCTGGTTTTCGACGGCCATGTTCACGCCTCCGACCGCGAGTTCTATCACGGCGGCGACGTCGGCCAGCGGAAGCCCGACGGCCAGTTCGACCTGCCGCGCGCCAGGGAGGGCGGCCTGGGCGCGCTGTTCTTTTCCATCTTCGTGTCGGAAGACTACTATCCCTCGAGATTCGAGACCAAAGAGGCGCTGCGGATGCTGGATTGCGCGGTGGACCAGATCGGGCGCAACAGCCAGACGATCGAAATCGCGCACACGGCATCGGAGATCGAGCGCATCCGCCAGAGCGGCAAGATCGCCGCGGTGCTGGATATCGAAGGCAGCTTCGACCTGGATGGCGACCCGGCGGTGATTCGCGAGATGTACCGCCTGGGCGTGCGCTCCGTGCAGCTTTCCGCGCACAACTGGACCAGCAACTACGCCGACTCGTGCTGCTCGACTCCCAAGTGGAAGGGACTCAACGAACGCGGGCGCGCCGTGATTCGCGAGATGAATCGCCTGGGCATGGTGATCAATGTGTCGCACGCATCCGACGACGCCATCTCGCAGGCCATCGACCTCAGCACCGACCCGGTGGTGGCCACGCACCACGGGATGCGCGCCATCAGCGACATTCCGCGCACCATGCCGGACTGGCTCATGAAAAAGCTGGCGGCGAAAGGCGGGGTGTTCGGATTCCAGATCGGCAACGAATTTCACAACCGCAAAGCGTTCGACTGGACCACCCAGCACGCGGGCAAGGCGTTCTGGGACACGAGCGCAGTCCGGGAACGCGGGACCAAGCTCGACATTTACGAATTGGACAAGCTGCTGGCGCCGAAGTTTCCGATGACGCCGGCGGACATTCCACAGGAGATCCGGCTGACGATGGACGAATGGGTGGGGGTGGTGGACCGCGCCATCCAACTGATCGGCGAGGATCACGTTTCGCTGGGCACCGATTTCGACGGCGGCCCGCCTCCGCCGCGGGGCATGCGCGACGTCCGCGATCTGCCGATGATCACCGACGCCATGCTGCGGCGCGGTTACTCCGAGGATCGCATCCGGAAGTTTCTCGGGGGGAATCTGCTGCGGGTGTTCCGGCGGATCACGGAAAAGCGGTAGTGTATGGACTCACATATCCTCTGTTGACAGTAGTTACCCGCAGCCTCTGCCTGGCATCTTTATAGGTGGAGATATAAGGTCAATGAGAAATCGCTCACTACTTTTGGTCAGTGCACTGGCATTTGCAGGTCTGTCGATCGCCAGCGCCAAGTCCTATGACATCACCATCGACCAGGCCGCCAAGGCGGGCAGCGTACAATTGGCGCCGGGATCGTACACGCTCAAGGTGGAAGGCACCAACGCCATCTTCATCGACGAGAACGGGAAGAAGATCAGCGCGCCGGTCAAGATCGAGAATGCCGACAAGAAGCACGCGGTGACGGCAGTCGAAACGACCAAGACTAACGGCGGCGACCAGATCAAGTCGATCGAGCTTGGCGGGTCCACTGAAACGCTCGAATTCGGCGAGTAGCCACGGCCCCAAAAGTGGGGCGGACGCCCTCGTCCGCGTGCGACCCCCTGGTCGCGCTCGCCCCCTCAGCGACTCTACGGCACGACGCGCCGAGCGCGCAATGTCGGGTAAAGGCTCCGCATTGGCCAGGCGCTCGAGTGCCGGAATGGCCGCTTGTTCGCGACGCTGCTGGAGTGCGAAAACTGCCGCCTGGCGGTCGCCCTTCTCCTGGTCCTCCAGGGCTTCGAGCAGCCGGCCGCTAAGCGTCTGATTGTCTTTACCGAGCGTGCCGAACGCGCGTAGCGCGTTTTGGCGGACACGATCGTCGGGATCGTGGCTCAGATCCAGAAGAGTAGGAACGGCGGCTTCGCCGGCGATTTCCTGAATGGCCGAAACAGCCGCCGGCCGCATGGGCTGCTCATCGAGGAACGGCTTTACCCGCTCCAGTCCTTTTTCGGGCTTCAATCGCGCGGCGGCTGTGACCGCTGCCTGCCGCACCGCGAGGCTGGCGTCCGTGCGAGCAATCTCGAGCAGTCGATCGGCGGTGGCAGCGTTCTTGCTCAGCGCGCCGAGGGCACCGGCGGCCGCCGAGCGCACTTGCGAGTGTTTGTCGCCGAGCATCCGGAGGAGCGCCGGACGCGCGTCCTCGGTTTCGATGCGCGCCAGAGACGCCGCCGCATCCATGCGGAAGATGCGCGGCCAAGAGCAGACCGCGCCACTCAATGCCTAGCTTAGCTAAGCTAGAACCGCAGATACCCGCCGACCTCCAAATAACGCGGGGTGGATTGTGTGCCGGTGATCACGGCGAAGTTGTTGTAAGTGAGGGCGCCGGTAGTCGCGTTCGTCAGCCAGCAGCAATTGCCGCCGGGGTTGGCAAACACCACGGTATTCGTCAAGTTGTATGCCTCGCCCACCAACTGGAACTTGATCTTCTCCTGCTTGAAAGCAAAAGTGCGCGTGATGCTCGCGTTCATCTGGAAGAATCCAGGCCCGATCAGCAGGTTCCTGCCTGTAGTGCCCAGGACGCCAGTCGGCGGATTGACAAAGGCCGAGCCGTCGAAATAGGGATCGGTGAGGTCATGGCCGCCCAGAATCTTCACGTTGGGGCTGACCTGGGTGGCGCTTGTGCCCTGTCCGCCGGCGTTGATGGAGGAACTGGTCCCGACGGTGAACGGCAGGCCGCTGAACCGGCTGATGATGCCGGAAATCTGCCAGCCGCCGATGATGTAGGATGCCGGTCCGCTGTTGAACATGGTGTGTCCCTTGCCGAAGGGCAGGTTGTACACCCAGTAAATGTTTAGCGTCTGCTGGCGGTTGATGCCGGACAACTGCTTGTCCAGCGCGTAAGACACCGGGTACGCGCGCCACAAGCTGCCGTCGTCGTTGTCGCCGTTAATGTTATCGATGGACCTGGAGAACGCGTAGCTGGCGCCGATGATCGAACTGCCGATGCGCTTCCTCAAAGTAGCCTGCAGGCCGTTGTATGTCAGATCGCCGAACGGCTCAACCATGTTCACGTCGGCCGTCACGTACGGAGAAAGCTGGCGTCCGGCATTGCCCGTGTTCGGAGCAGAACCGTTGATATTGACGTTCATGTCCACATGGACACCGTGTGTGCCCACATACGCGACTTGGCCCGTCAGGGTCGGGGAAAAGTCATGCTGAACGGTGACATTCCAGCTCTCGTAATATCCCCGGTTGAAGTAGGCCGGGAAAGTCGTAGTGCCTTGACTCGGCAGATAGGTAGTCAAAGATGCCGTGGGCGACGGCTTGAGAGTGCCCGTTGAGATCGCAGGGAAGCTGGGCGCAGGAATGCCGTCCGCGAGCGATACCTGTGTGGCGCCGTCTGAGTTCGCAACGCCGGCATAGCTGATGAACTGGTAGGAGTTCGCCGGTGTGTAGGACGTGACGGAGGTGTTCGGGAACTGGTTGCGCTGGTTGCGCATATTGTCGGGATCGACGCTGATGCCGTAACCGCCGCGGATCACGGTCTTCTCGCCGACGCGGTAGGCAGTGCCGAGGCGCGGAGCGAAGCCCTTTTTGGAGGCCGTTGCACCGGTGTTCCATGGCACGCCGCCTTCGCCACCGATCAGAATGTTGTCCGTCGAAGGATCGAAGCGGACCGCGCCGAAAATGTCGTGGGAGTAAATCGGCCAGTATTCCCAGCGCAGGCCGTAATCGATGGTGAGGTTCTTCGAAACCTGCCACTGATCGCGAACGTATGCCGCCCAGTTGGCAAAGCGCAGCGCGTTGGGATCCTCGAGTTGCGTGGCTTTGCCGGTCTGCGAGGGAAAACCGAGGAGAAACTGCGCCCACGAGTTGGACGGGCTGCCGGCGTTAACCGCCGGACCGCCTTTCAGGGACGCCAATGTGCCGTCGAAGCCGAAAGTGCCTCGGGCCGTCTGAAAGGTTCCGCCCTGCGGCTGGAAGTGATTCAGCGCGTACTTATCGTATTCGAAACCGACGCGAATATTGTGCGCACCCTTGATTTTGGTCACGTTGACGACGCCCGTGTATTGGTTGTCGCGGAACTCGAAGGGGCTGCCCGTATTGGTGTTTCCAATGTTGGCCATGCCAGTGACCTGGAAGCCCGGAATGCCCTCGTAGTTCGGACCAACGCCGTTAGTGCCCGGGATCTTCAGTACGTCAGTTCCGTAATCGCCATCCTGGGGGTCGCCATTCGCGCCGATGTGCTGCCGGGTGTAGCCCGCGTTGCCGTCTATTAGAAGCGTGGGGGTGATAGAATACGTGAGGCCCGCTGCCACCACCTGCACGCGGCCGCCGGCATGACCCGGATTGCCTCCGTTAAAGGCATCGCCGCCCGCGGGGCCCAGAACCAGCGGGGCTACGATATCCATGGGAGAAATGCTGTACCGGCCCCAGACCATTGCCTTTGGGTTGGGATTGTAGTTGACCTTCCAATCCCAGCGATTCACGCCGTATGACGTGGTACCGTAGGCATCGTAATTGGTTAAGTATGAATTGGGCCTGGTCAGCGCCGGCAGTAGAGAGGCAAGTTTGGCCGACGCCGAAGCAATACGCGCAGACGGAATGGTGTTATTTGCGAAAGGTGTCCGGCCGGTACCGTCGGCATTGCCCGTCAGCGGATCGTAGATGACCGTGGGGGCGGCGCTGAAATCGCCCGTGCGCATGGCCGCGGTGGGAAGGGTCAGGTTCACATCGGACGCATACTGGACCTGCTTGGTGCCCTCAAAATCCATGAACCAGAACAGCTTGTTCTTGCCATGAACGATCTTGGGAATCCAGACCGGACCGCCAATCGCGAATCCGTATTGGTTTTGGACGTTCTTCGCCAGACGGCCGGGGTGGCTGAAATAATTATTGATCGCTTGAAAATCGTTGTTCGTATTGCGTTCGAACAAAACTCCGTGTAGGTTGTTGGTTCCCGATTTGATGATGACGTTGATCGCCGCGCCGCCCGCCGCGCCCTGCTCGGCGTCGAACGAGTTGGCGCTCACGCTGACGGTTTCGATGGCTTCCGGCGAGGGCACGTACGCCACGTTGACCGGCAGCCATGGGTAAGAATTAGTCGCGCCATCGAGGCGGGTATTGTTGGCCTGGGACGAAACGCCGTTCTGAGACACCGTGATGGCGCGTTGCGGGTTGCCAGCCGCCGAGTTGGCTTCGCCCGTGCCCGCCGTGGTGTTGGCGCCCGGTTGCATGAGCAGCAGGGCCTGGAAGTTCTTGCCTTCCGTGCCGTTGTATGGCAACTGTTCCACTTCCTGCGACGAAATCTCCGTATGGATGTCGGCCTTGTCGGTTTGCAGCACCACCGAATCGGCCGAGACCTCCACCGTTTGAGTGACGGTCGCGACCTGGAGTTGCACGTCCACGCGCCGCACCGCGGCTACCTGCACCAGAATGTCGGTTTCGATGAAAGTTTGGAATGATTTAGCCGTGACGGTGATTTTGTAGAGACCTCCTTGCAGGTTGGTGAAACGGTAGATGCCACGTATGTCGGTGTCGGTCTCGCTCTTGACGTTGGTGCCCTGGCTCAAGGCTTCCACGTGGACCCCTGGCACCGCGGCGCCGGCTGGATCGGTCACGTTTCCGGTCAGCGATCCATAAAGCACTTGCGCTTGTCCGCGATGAGAAACCCCGGCGATCGCCAGGAGGAGCACGAAAACAGACACTCGAATGCGATGAATCGACATAGATTTGCCTCCGCTATTTCGTCCAATCCGCGAAACCAGACAATGACTTGCAGGCGTTTCGCGAACCCCGGCTGTTCCGAATGGTTTGCCGGCTGACCCCCGTGCCAACGTCGAGAGCCTCCACTTTGGCGCCGGGAACGGCGGCGCCGCTGGGATCGGTCACGTTTCCGGTGAGCGATCCGTAAAGAACCCGGGCACTCGCGACCCTCGAAATCGAGGCGATCGCCCGCAACAAGGCTGGGCAAGGGACGGCGAAGAAAATCCTTCTCTTGGTCCTAACCTCTCTTGACACAACAACTCCTGATTTCGTTTGAATCCTAAACTATATATACACTCCTCACGAAAAAAGTCAAGCCGGGACTTGACGCCGGCACAAGATTTCACGATCCTGAATGCGTAAAGGAGTTCCCATGAAGCGACTAGCCGTTACCACGATCGTTTTCGCCCTTGCCGCGTTCGCCGCCGATATCTCCGGCGCCTGGAAGGCCACCGCCGAGGGTCCCAACGGAAGCATGGAGCGGACTTTTGTTTTCAAAGTCGATGGCACCAAGGTCACCGGCGAGACCACCAGCACCATGATGGGCAAGTCCACCATCAACGATGGGAAGATCGACGGCGACACCGTCACCTTCACCATCACCGGCAGCTTCGGCGGTAATGAGGTAAAGCTGAACTACAAAGGCAAGGTGAGCGGCAACGAGATCCACTTCACCTCCGAGATGGCCGGCGGCGGTGGCGGGCAGGCCATCGAATGGACCGCCAGGAAGGTCCGGTAGACCATGGATCGCGCTGACGTTTCGCGCCGCACTTTCCTGCTTGCCGGGTCCGGCATCGCCGCCGCGGAGATTGTGGCCGCTCAAGACTCCGCCCCAGCGCTCACGGCAAAACAGGTGGTCGAGCGCATCCGGCAGAACGTCGGCATTCCCTGGCGCGCCGAAACCGTCGACAACATTGTCGCCGGCGATCCAGACACGCCGGTGAAGGGCATCGCTACCACCATGATGGCGACGCTCGACGTGATCCAACGCTCAGAGGCCGCCGGCAGGAACCTTGTGATTACCCACGAGCCGACGTTTTATTTGCACCAGGACACGGTCGACGTGGTGGCGCAAGACCCCACGTATCTTTTCAAGGCCGATTTCATTCGCAGGAACAACATAGTCTGTTTCCACTTCCACGACCACTGGCATGCCCACCATCCAGACGGTATCGCCACCGGCATGGCCCGGGAACTTGGTTGGGAAAAGAACCAGGATGCTCAAAACCCGCGGCGCTTCACGTTCCCCGGCACGCCGCTCGCCCGCTTTGCCAAGGAGATCGAATCGCGATTGAAGGTGCGCACCATGCGCGTGGTCGGCGATCCGGAGCTGAAGGTCAATCGCGTGGCCGCGAGTTGGGGCTACGTGAGCAACGTGCCCGGCATCCCGCTGCTGGGCCAACCCGATGTGGATGTTCTGGTTGTCGGAGAAACCCGCGAGTGGGAACTGGTGGAGTACGCGCAAGATGCCGTCGCGGCGGGAAAGAAGAAGGCTCTGATCCTGCTCGGCCACGTGGTGTCCGAGCAGGCCGGGATGAAGTATTGCGCCGAATGGTTGAAGACCTTCATCGGCGAAGTGCCGATCGAGTTTATCCCCGCGGCCGAGCCGTTCTGGAGGCCATAGGCCGCACTGTCAGAGAGTGCCTTCCACGCGCGGAGTCTGGCCCACCGGTTGCCCCCCTCCGACGCTGATCTTCACCTTACCCTTCGGAATATCCTCCGCCCCCAACGTAAACTGCACCTCGCGCGTCTCCCCGGCGGCCAGGTGGACCCGCTGAAACCCCCGCAATTGCCGGATCGCCCCTCTCGCGCCGTTCACGTAGAGTTGCACCACCTCATCCCCCTCGCGCCCGGAATCGTTCTTCACGCGCGCCGAGACCTGCGCTCCCTTTGCCGTCCGCCTCGCCCGAATCCCCGAATAAGCGAACTTCGAATAGCTCAACCCGAAGCCAAACCCATACAGCGCGTCCCCCTTGAAGTACCGATACGTCCGCCCATCCATCGAGTAATCCTCGAAGGGCGGCAATTGCTCGGCGCTTCGATAAAACGTGACCGGCAGCCGTCCCGAGGGATTGTTCACCCCCGCCAAAGTCTCGGCGATCGCCGTCCCCGCCTCCTCACCTCCGTACCACAATTGCAGCACTGCCGCCGCGTGCTCCGCCGCGTAATTCACCGCCAACGCGCTGCCGCTGGTCAGCACCACCACCACCGGCTTGCCTGTCGCCACCGCTGCCGCGATCAGCTTCTCCTGCGGCTCCGGCAGCTTGAGGTCCGTGCGATCGCCGCCCGCGAAGCCCAGAATCGAGACCCGCATTTCCTCGCCTTCCAGATTCGGATTCAAGCCCACAAATGCCAGCACCACGTCGGAATTCTTCATCGCTTCCACCGCCTCCGCCAGCAATGGCTCCGCGGGCGGCACCCACGAAATCTGCACGCCCAGGCCCAGGCCCGGCCCCTGCGGCCGGTACTCCACCCGCACCCGATAGTCGCGGCCCGTCTCCAGGTGCACCTTGAGTGGAGCAACCTGGCCCCTGCCCGGCCCCGCCGCCGCATTGGCGGGCGCCAGCTCCCGATCGTCGAGGAACACGCGCGTTACCGGCGATCGGTCGATCATGTACTCCCCCGCCACCGGCGCGCGCAGCGTTCCGCTCCACCGCACCGAGCACCCGCGAAGGTCAGGCTCCATGACGGCCGGCTGCAAATACGGCCGCGCTTCCACCCGCGACAGCTTCGGCCGGCCCTGAAATTCGGGATTGTCGAAGTACTCCGCCCAAAGGCCATGCCCCGAGCCATCCGGCGGAGTCAGCGCGCTGGACGGCACCAGCGCCGGCGATTGCGACGTGTACGTCGCGCCCAGCGCATAGTGAACCTGTGCCTTCCCTGCAAACTGCCACTCGATTCCCTCTAGCGGCGTCACCACCTTTGAGGAGAATCCGTTGTAGTTGCCGAGCAGCGCTATCGGGTCGTCCGCCGATGGCCCGATCACTGCAATTCGCCGCACGGACGCCTGCATCGTGCTGCTCAGGGGCAGCGTCTCGTTTTCGTTCTTCAGCAGCACGATCGACTTCCGCGCCGCCTCCAGCGCCACCCTGCGATGCTCCGCCGAATCGTTCTCGGAGTACGGAATTTTCGAAAACGGCCCGCGCTCCGGCGGATCGAACATGCCCAGCTTGAACCGCGCCACAAACAACCGCTCCAGCGACCGGTCGATCTCGCCTTCCGTGATCAGCCCCGTCTTCACCGCATCCGCCAGCGACCGGTACTCCGTGCCGCACGTCAGATCGGTTCCCGCCTTCACCGCCGCCGCGGAAGCCTCCGCCGCCGTCGCCTTGTACTTGTGCCCGCGGTAGATATCGGCGATCGCGCCGCAATCGCTCACGATATAGCCCTGAAACCCCAAATCGCCCCGCAGGCGCTTCTCCAGCAGATCCGTGCTGGCGCAAGCCGGCACGCCATCCACGCGGTTGTACGCGCACATCACGGAATCCGCTTTGCCCTCCACGATGGCCGCCCGGAAGGCCGGTAGATACGTCTCATTCAGGTCCCGCTGGCTGGGCTTGACATCGAACGAATGCCGCGAGGGCTCCGGCCCGCTATGAACGGCATAGTGCTTCGCGGTTGCAATTACTTTGAAATAGTGAGGATCGTCGCCCTGCAACCCCTTGATGAATGCCACGGCCATGCGCCCGGTGAGATAGGGTCCTCGCCGTACGTCTCCTGCCCCCGCCCCCAGCGCGGATCGCGGAAGATATTGATGTTGGGCGACCAGAACGTCAGCCCGTAATAGCGTCCGTGGTTGTTGTTGCGGATCGCCTCGTTGTACTTGGCGCGCGCTTCCGTGGAAATCGCGTCCGCGATGCGGTGCATCAGATCGGTGTCGAACGTCGCCGCCAGTCCGATGGCCCGCGGGAAGACCGTCGCCTGTCCCGCACGCGCCACCCCGTGCAGCGCCTCGTTCCACCAGTCATACGCCGGAATCCCCAGCCGCGCCAGCGCCGGCGCGACGTTCTGCATCTGTAGAACTTTCTCTTCCAGGGTCATGCGCGAGACCAGGTCCGCCGCGCGTTTCTCCGCGGGAAGATCGGGGTTCAAATAAGCGGCGGTGTCCGTCGATTGACCGGACATCGCGGCAGCCAGGCACAGAACCAGTGCAGGCAAAAAGATCGATCGTACCATGTCAACCACGATTCTACCCTTGATTTCCTGCGCGCAACCGAATATAGTTTGAACCGGCAATTATGTGTGGCGCACGTACTCCTGCGTGCCGCGGCGAGACTCGTCTCGGACGCTCGCTTGGTCCGATCCCATGAATCCTTTATCGAAGTTCCTGCTCTACGCGCTCCTGGCGGCCCTGGTCTCCGCCTGCTTCGCCCAGCAGCCCCCCATCTACCAAGATCTCGCCGCCCCCATCGAAGCCCGCGCCGCCGACCTCGTCTCCCGCATGACGCTCGAGGAAAAAGTCTCCCAGCTCATGAACGACTCCCCGGCCATCGACCGCCTCGGCGTCCCCGCCTACAACTGGTGGAACGAGTGCCTCCACGGCGTCGCGCGCGCCGGCCGCGCCACCGTATTTCCGGAGGCCATCGGCCTCGCCGCCACCTGGGACACCGGCCTGATCCTTCGCGTCTCCACGGCCATCTCCGATGAGGCCCGCGCCAAGTACCACGAGTTCGTCCGCCGCGGCAAGCGCAACATCTACCAGGGCCTCACCTTCTGGACCCCCAACATCAACCTCTTCCGCGACCCGCGTTGGGGACGCGGCATGGAAACCTACGGCGAAGATCCCTATCTGACCGGCCGCATGGCCGTCAATTTCATCCGCGGCCTCCAAGGCGACGACCCGAAATATCTCAAGACCGTGGCCACCGCCAAACACTACGCCGTCCACAGCGGCCCCGAATCGCTGCGCCACACCTTCGATGCCGCCATCGGCGATCGCGACCTTTTCGAAACATACCTGCCGCAGTTCGAAGCCGCCATCAAAGACGGCGGCGCGTACTCGGTGATGTGCGCCTACAACCGTGTGGACGGCCTGCCCGCTTGCGCGAATCCACGCCTGCTCGACGACATCCTCCGCAAGCAGTGGGGCTTCCGGGGCTATGTGGTCTCCGATTGCGGCGCCATCGGCGACATCTACCTGAATCACAAGTCCGCGCCCAACGCCGCCGAGGGCGTGGCGCGCGCCGTCCAGGCCGGCACCGACCTGAACTGCGGAGTCGAGTACGGCAACGTCGTCGAGGCCGTTCGCCGCGGCTTGCTCCCCGGGGCCCTGGTCGATCAGTCTCTGCGCCGCCTGTTGACGGCGCGCTTCAAGCTGGGCATGTTCGATCCACCCTTCATGGTGAAATATGCGCAGATCCCGTACAGCGTGAACGACAGCCCCGCGCACCGCCAACTGGCGCTCGAGACGGCCCGCGAATCGATCGTCCTCCTGAAGAATGAAGGCAAGGCGCTCCCCTTGAGCAAGTCGCTCAAGACCATCGCGGTAATCGGTCCCGACGCCGACGATGCCGAAATCCTGCTGGGCAACTACAACGGAGATCCCGCGGCGCCTGTCACGCCGCTCGAAGGCATCCGCCGGAAAGTGGGCGCGCGCACCGAAGTGCTCTACGCGCGCGGCAGCGACCTCGCCACCAATCTGCCGAGCTTCGAGACCATCCCTTCCTCCGCCCTGTTCACTTCGAACACTGCGGACCGCCGCAGCGGCCTCAACGCCGAATATTTCGCCTTCGCCAACTTCGATGGCCGTCAGCACCGCCCGCGTGAGCTGACTTATCCCAGCTCGGGTCAACTCGTCGGACAAATTCCCACTGACCCGAAACCGCTCTTCACCCGCATCGATCGCCAGGTGGACTTCCGCTGGTGGGATGGCGCGCCTCGCCCCGACTTGAACGACGACGACTTCGGCGTTCGCTGGACCGGATACCTCTCCGCGCCCGTCACCGGCAAGTATCAGCTCGGCGCCATCGGCCTGAACGCCTTCGAGCTCTACCTCGATGGCCAGCGCGTCGCCGACCGGAACGACATCCACGAACGCAACTACCGCTACGCCACCGTCGATGTCGAAGCCGGCAAGCTCTACGCCATCCGGCTCGACTACCACGAGTTCGCCGGCGATGCCGATATCCGCCTGGTCTGGTCGCGCCCCGCCGACGGCTCCGAAGAGGAAGCCGCAATCGCGGCCGCCAGGCGCGCCGATGCCGTGGTGCTCGTCCTGGGCCTGTCTCCGCGTCTCGAAGGCGAAGAGATGAGCGTCCCCGTCGAAGGCTTCTCCGGCGGCGACCGCGTCCAACTCGGTATTCCGCGCGTGCAGGAAGAGCTGATGCAGAAGGTAGTCGCCCTCGGCAAGCCGGTCGTCCTGGTGCTGCTGAACGGCAGCGCGGTCGCCGTGAACTGGGCGCGCGACCACGTCCCCGCCATTGTCGAAGCCTGGTATCCGGGCCAGGCCGGCGGCGACGCGTTGGCGGACGTCCTGTTCGGCGATTACAATCCGGCCGGCCGCCTGCCGGTAACCTTCTACAAATCCGCCGATCAACTGCCGCCCTTCACGGACTACAGCATGAAGGGCAGGACCTACCGATACTTCACCGGCGAGCCGCTCTTTCCCTTCGGTTTCGGATTGAGCTACACCACGTTTGCGTACCGCAACCTGAGCGTTCCACGAGAAGTGAAGCCGGGCGATACGGTGCCGGTGTCGGTCGAAGTCCGGAATACCGGACCCAGGGCGGGAGAAGAAGTGGTCCAACTCTATCTCAGCTCGGCGGGAGGGAATCAAATTCGTTCGCTCCAAGGGTTCCGGCGAATCGCGCTCGGTCCCGGAGAAACTAAGACGGTGCGGTTCTCGCTGGCTCCGCGGCAGCTTTCCACCGTCCAGTCCGATGGCCGGTATGTCGTCGAGCCGGGCGCGTTCACCGTGTTCGTGGGCGGGAAGCAGCCAGGCGCTGAAGGGCCCAACAACCTCCGCATTACCGGAGTGCCAAAAGAAGTACAGTAGGTTCAGGAATCGGTAAAATGGCTGCCACTGGCGGAAAACAGTTTCAGGGCGCGTCGAGCGAAGTCGTTCGCGATATCAACCGCCGCATCATCCTGAACCTCATTCGCACGCGCCATCCCATCTCTCGCGCCGACCTCGCCCGCGTCTCCGGCTTGCAGCGCAGCACCGTCTCCTTGATCGTCGAACAGTTGATCCAGGAGAGTTGGGTGCTCGAGGGCCCCACCGGCCGCCTGCCCCGAGGCCGCCGCCCCACCTTCCTCCGCCTGAACGACGAGCGCGTCATCATCGCGGTGGACATTCGTCCCACCCAAACCACCGTGGCCCTGGCCGACGCCAACGGCAAGTTCATCTCCCAGGAGATCCTCGCCACGGTGTCCAATCCCAAGATTACTATGGACGCCCTGATCGCCTCGATCGAGCGCCTGATCCGCTCCAGCCGGCACAAGAAAATCGAGGGGGTGGGCATCAGCCTGCCCGGACGGTACGACCACAATTCGGACCGCCTGGTCTTCGCTCCCAACCTCAAGTGGCACGAGATCGATATCCGTAATCCCATCGTCGAGGCCACCGGCCTCGAAGTGGAAGTCGAAAACGCGGCCAATGCCTGCGTGCTCGCGGCGGTCTGGTTCGACCACATGGAGGACTGCCGCAACCTGGTGGTGGTCACGGTTTCCGAGGGCATCGGCACCGGCGTGTGGGCCAACGGTGCCCTGGTCCGCGGCCAGAACGGAATGGCCGGCGAATTCGGCCACGTCCCACTCGACCCCAAGGGACCGCCCTGCGGTTGCGGCGGCCGCGGTTGTTGGGAGGTCTTCGGCTCCAACCGCGCCGCCCTGCGCTATTACTTCGAATCCGGCTCCGAGCCCACCGACCT
>Ga0209517_10000882_pt1 | contig 48753 bp, 20 predicted proteins | sample PeaSoiMetSII2010_FD_187695 | JGI IMG/M metagenome (GOLD analysis project Ga0209517, IMG submission 187695) | Peat soil microbial communities from Weissenstadt, Germany - SII-2010 (SPAdes) (version 2) | ecosystem: Environmental > Terrestrial > Soil > Wetlands > Peat | place: Germany...
GGGAATTGCGGATCGGTCACCACTACGGTCGTGAGGTAGGGAATGTCCACATTTCCCACGTTTTGGACAAAGCCATTCCATCGGAAGGGCAGACCGCGCCGGGTTTCCAGATTGATCGGCCCGTTAAAGGCCGCTACCTCCGGAGCCGTGGCCGTCTCGATGGTGATCGCCTGAGGGAGAGTGGCTCGCGTGGTGTCGGGATTGGTTAGGACAACATCATACGTTCCGTGGGTGGCGTTGCTGAACAGGAACCTGGCTTGAACCAAGGTGCCGCCGCCAAAGATGTTGGTCACAGGCAAGTAGGTAGTTGAGCCCGCGACCAGGGTGACGGTGGCTCCGGCCTGGAACTTGGCGCCATTCACGCTGATCGTAACCTGCCCGTTGTCGCCGATGTTGGTCGGGCTGACGCTGGTGATGGCAAAGGGCACAATGTTCGCCTCCAAAGTGAAGGCCAAAGGACCTCCGGGTTCGTTGCCGCCTCTCACCATGATGTAATAGAAGCCAGTCTGGGCGCTCGGAATATCGACCTCCTGATTGGGCGAGAACGGATTGCGGTAGAGGAAGTCATAGTTTCCAAGGTCCGGCACAGCGCCGTAGCGGGCATAAAGCTCATTTTGACTGGCGGGGGAAGAACCAACCAGCGTCACGCGCACGGTTTCGCCGGCTGGGGCGCTAAACTTGTAATACTGCGCGCCGCCGGTGGCGACCTGGTTGGTGACGGGCTGCCCCAGGATCAGGGTGGGAACATCCACCGAAATGGTTCCGGCGGAGACGGCGGTGTTGTTGGCAAGATTGGTCTCGTTCAACGTATCGCGCACGTCCGTTCGAACCATCGCGTAATAAGTTCCCGGCGTCAGAGCAGGGAGCGGCCCGGTGAAGGAATCCGCATAAGACCCTCCGCCTGTCAAGGTGTTATGGTTGTCGCTCGCGATCAAAACCGCGCTAACGTCGAACACGGTGTTGGTCGAGAGATAGATGGCGTCGGACCATGCGCCGGGAATGCTATTGCTGCTGAGATTGGAGACGTTCCAGTGAATGGTTATTGGAGTTCCGGGAACGCCGCTGCTGGGAGACACGCTGACGCTGGTGGCAGCCAAATCGACAGGCGCCGGCAGGGTCAAAGTGATCGGGTTTTCGTTCCAGCCCAGGCTGTCGTTGTAACCGAGATGCTCGAACAACACTCCGGCACTGTCGGCCAATACCAGCACATAATAGGGCCCGGAAGCGCTCGAGGGGAGCGTTACGGTGGTCGAGTTGGTATAACTTTGGCCAGGAGCCAAGGCGTGAGCTCTGCCCAAGGAACCGAGCCGGGTGTCACTGGGATCCAAGACCTGGTCGAGCGACAAATAGACGGCGTCGCTCCACGGGGTCGCTCCGGTCGTGTCTGTGCCTTCATTGGTCACAACCCAGGTGACATTGATGTTCTGGCCGGCGTAGGCGCTGGCGGGAACCTGGACGGAGGTGACCTTAAGGTCCGGATAGAGCGTCACCGGGACCGTGACGGACGTGGAGCAAATTCCGATCTTGTCGTTTTGGTTCTGGCACTCCGCCACGTTATTGCTGCTGTCCGTAACCACGGCCACCGTGTAAGTGCCGCGTGTCGAGTTGGGCAAAGTGGGAGAGACGCTCTGTGAATAGCCGGCTCCGGGGGCCAACGGCTGGGTGTGGGGATAGGAGCCGAGGAAGATACTGTTGCTGGGGGTGAACACGCCTCCCGAGAAAAGATAAACCGAATCCACCCACGGCCCGCTTGCGGTGGCCAAACCTGCATTAGTGACGGACCAGGAAACCGTCATTGGTTGCCCGGCAAAGGCGGTGCCCGGCGAGGTGACCTCAGAGACCGTCAGGTCGGGGTAAACGCCGAAGTTCACCACCAAGGGAGTTGGCGACTCGATCTCGTCGTTGAGCTGGCAAGCGGTGTCATTAACGACGTTGCTGACGTCGGTGATGACGTAGATGTAATAGGACCCGGCGATACACGGAGGAAGAGAGACCGATTCCGATTGGGAGTAAGAAGCACCAGAAGCCAAGCCGTTGCTGTAGGCGAACTGCCCGAGCGGCAGTGCGTTGGTGTCCAGCGTGGGCAGGAGGGAGGCGTAAACAGCATCGTGCCAGAGCCCGGAGGCTGCGCCGGGGCCGGCATTGGTCACCGTCCACTGGATGGTCCATGGCGAACCCGCGTTCGCTCCGGGGGGCAGGGTCAGGCTGATGACTTCCAAGCTGGGATAGCTGCTGGGCAAAATCTGAGTAGGCGACGCTGCGGTCAGCGCATTGTTCGTGTCGCACGAAATGCTGTCCACGCTATTGCTCACGTCGGCGACCACGGCCACATAATAAGTGCCGGACAGGCAACGGGGGACGACTGGGGATTGGGAGGCGCTGTAGCTGGCGTCCGAGCCCAAGCCGCCAAGGTGCGGAAAAACGCCTAGGAGATAGGAGTTGGTCGCGCTGAACTGCGGAACAGGCGAGAGATAGACAGCATCGAACCAGGGCTCGTTGGTAGTGGGGTTGGCCAGGTTTTGGACCGTCCACGAAACTGGCAGGGGCGATCCCGCCTGAACGGAAGCCGGGGGGGTGACAGAGGAGACTTCGATGCGAGCCGCTTTGCTTGGGTAGAGCCACAATTGCTTGGGCGAGGAGAGAGTATTGTTGGCGAGCGCCCCGCCCTCGTTCACTTGGTGGCCGCTGTCGGTAACCACCACGACGTAGTAGAGACCGATGGAGCAATAGGGCAGAGGCAGAACCTGACTTTCCAGGTAAGCGCCGCCCGGGGCCAAAGCGCCGGTGTGCGGGATATCGGCGAGGTGAATGTCCAGCGCTGGATTGGAGGTTTGGGTCAGCGCCAGATACACGCTGTCGATCCAGTTGCTGACGCTGGTTGTTCCAGCGCCTTCGTTGGTCACGCCCCAGGAAACGGTTGCGGTGGTGCCGGCGACCACGAGGCTCGGAATCGTCACGCTAGTGACCGCGAGGTCTGCAGGGACCACGGGCGGGCTCTGGGTGATAACAATCGGTTGCGGGGCGGCGAGCACGTTGTTGGTTTTGGTCAACTCGACGAGCACGTTGCCTGAGTCTGAGTCCACGTAAAGGTAGTTGGTGCTGCTGGGCGTATTGGTCGGCAAATAATTGGCCGGTACCGTGACGGTTTGGCTGGCGGAATAGCCTTGACCAACATTGAGCGTGCCCACATGGGTGAAGCTGCCCAAAAGCACGCTGAGGGAGGGGTTAAAAGGCGACGCGGGGGACAAATAAACCCCGTCATGCCAACTGTTGGCCGAGGTGACGTCCAGGCCATTGTTGGTCACCGCCCAGCCGACCGTGATGGTTTGCCCGAGGGCGGCATTGGTGGGCGCGGAGACTTGCGCCATAACCAGGTCCGACGGGATGGGTGGCGCGACATCTACTGCCGTCGAATTCTGGTCGCGGCCGATGTTGCCGCTGCCGATGGCGCCGGTGCCGCCGGCGAAGAAGTGAGTGTCCACTACCGGAACGGCGTACCAGGTCCCCGGCGTGATGCCTTGCGGGATGCTGAAGGTGCCGGTATGCGAGTAAGTCTGCCCCGGCGCGAGCGGTCCGGTGAAATAAATGTGATTGAGCACGTCCCAGTAGCCATGCACAAAGTCGTACACTGGCGTCGGCGAGAGCGTCAGTTCGTCGTCCCACGTGCCCGTGATGGCGCTTTGGCCCGTGTTCTTCACGGTCCACGTGACGGTGACGGGCTGGCCGGCCCAGACGGTAGTGGGGGGCGCAGGCGAGACTTGAACTGACACCACATGGAGGAAACCTGGCAGCACTTGCTGAATGCTGATGGACTGAGTATCGACGAGAGTGTTGTTGTTCGTGGTCGCTTCCTGCAACAGTCCGGTAGAATTTGCGGTGACGATGAAATAGGTTTGCCCGCCCACGCCGACCGGGAGTGTGATCGTCGCCACCTGGTCGTAGCAGTCGCCGGAGCTCAGGTAGGTTGGGTTGGCAAAAACCCCGTAGTCGGCGACGACGCCGCTAAGGTTGGTAGTGGAGGACAGGTAGAGATGATCGTCCCACAGCGGCACGTCGGTGGCGCCACTGCCTACATTGCAAACGGTCCAACTTACGTCAATGGTCTGGCCGCCCAGAGCGTTAGAGGGCGCGGTGATTTGGGTGACGGCCAAATCCGGCAAGGGAGTTAGTTGAACGGCGACCCTTGAGGGGCTCACGGTGACATTATTGGTTTCGAACGGTCCCTCAAAGACGGCGTTGGTGGCGTCGGTATAGACGCTGATGTAGTAATTGCCATTGGTGATCCCGGTGCGGTTGATGGTTACGGACTGGATGAGTTCGACAGCCTGACCCGGAGCGAGCTGGTCCAGGAAGGGAAACTCGCCCAGCAACTGGTCGTGGTTCGTATCCAACCCGTTGGTGTGGGAGAGGTACACGCGATCGACCCAAGGACCATAGGCCACGCCCAGGCCGGCATTCGTATCCACCCAAGTGACATTAAAGCCGGACCCCGTGAAAGCCTGCGATGGCGCGGAGACCGAGAACACCTGCAAATCGGGCGCGGGCAGAGTGGTGAACTGGACATCGCCTGAGACAGCCGAGCGGCCGCAAGTATCTTGCGAGGTTACGCGGAAATGGTAGGTCGCGGTCGGCTGCAGATTGGGGATGGTGAGCGAATGATTGCTAACCAATTGGCCGGAGGACACGGTCTGGCCATAGCTGGCGTTCGACCCGTAGTCCACTGAGCTGGTGGTCGCCTTACTGGTGCGCCACGTGACCACGGCATAATTCGGGCCGGCCGAATCGCCGAGGCTGGAAATGGACGGCGTCGAGGTGTCGAGGGTGAAGGTAAGGCTGGCCGGACTGGGCTCAACATTGCCCGCCTGGTCGCGAGCCTCGACGTTCAGTGTGTGCGTGCCGTCGGTCAAACTGCTGATGGTCAAATTGGTAAGGCCACTGAATGAAGAGTACGCGGCGCCATCGAGCCGATAGGCAAAGACCAGATTCGTCGGCGCCGTCACGTTGTCGTTCCCCGACCAGGTAAAGTTGATCGGCAGGGCGCAGATCGTGCTGTTCTGGGCCGGGCCGCTGGTGAAGAAGGCGACTGGTGGCGTGGTATCCGGCGGGGTGGTAAAGACGAAGTCACCGGAGGTCGCCTCATAACCGCAGGAATTCATAGAATGGACGCGGTAATGATAGGTGAGGCTGGGAGACAGGCCCGTGAGAAGGTAGGAATGGGCAGTGACGAGCGAGTTGTTGGTGGCGGTCAACGTGCCGTAAGAGAGGTTGGTCCCGTACTCGACTTGGGAGGTGGCTGGCTCACTGGTCGTCCAGGTAATGAGGCATTGGGTATTGCCAGGCGGGCCATTGGTCACTGCGCTGATGCTGGGTGGCAGGGTGTTGAGCGTAAAGGTAATCGTGGCCGGCGTCGAAACATTGCCCGCTTCGTCTTGCGCTTCAACGGAGAAGGCATGCGCCCCGTCGCTGAGGCTGGTCAAGGTCAGGCTCGTCCAGTTGCTGAAAATCGAGAACGCAGCGCCATCCAGCCGATAGGCAAACACTAAATTCGTCGGTACGGTCACATTGTCGCTGCCGGACCAGGTGAAGGTGATCGGCAAGGCGCAGACCGTGCTGTTTTGGCCGGGGCCCCCTGTGAAGAAGGCGATTGGCGGCGTAGTGTCGGGCATGGTCGTGAAGGTCAAATCGCCCGACATGGCGACGTTGCCGAACTGATCCTGCACGGTGAGGTCGAAGTGGTAGAGTGTGGCCGGATGCAGCCCGGTGATGGTGACCGAATGAGAAGTAACTAATTGTCCGCTCAACGCGTTGGTGGAACCGTAGTTGGTCGTCGTCCCGTAAGCGACCTGGTCGTAGGCCGGTTTGTCTGTCCGCCAGGTAATCGTGCATTGCTGCAAGCCGGGTGTGGGCAAGATATTGGAAATAACGGGGGGCGTGGCCTCGACCGAGAAATCGCGCACGGCGGGTGAAGGGGTGACGTTACCGTGCTCATCCTCGGCGAACACGTCGAGCGTGTGAGCGCCATCCGCCAGCCCGGTAAAGGTATTGCTGAATTGGTTCAGATACGGCGAGGCCACAGCTCCGTCGAGGCTGTAGGAGAAAAGCAGGTTGCTCGTGTATGTTCCATTGTCCGCGCCTGTCCAGTCGAACGTTACTGAGCGCGTGTTGGTGGTAGAGCCCTCCGACGGCCCAGAGATGATTTGGACGGTAGGTGGCGTCGTGTCCTGCACGATGTTCGTGACCGAGGCGCTGTCGGAGTATTGGCCGTCGAAAACCGTCAGCGTTGCCACGTTCGTGCCCCAGGGGAAGAGGTTGGTGATGATGGCCCCGAAGCCGATCGGAATTCCATTCGTGGTCCATGTGTAGGTCAGCGGGTGGAGCAACCCATCATCAGTGGAGCCGCTGCCGTCAAGGACCACTGGAGTACCCGCCGGGCTCGTCTGCTCAAGCGTTTGGTTGGTTCCCGCTTTGGCCACGGGCGGTTGATTGGCGGTGGGCGAGCCGCCCCCGCTCAGGTAATAGAAGGTCTGGTTGATGATGTTGGTCAACGAATCGGCGGTGTTGCCGGAAAAGAACTTAACCGCGTTGGTCCCGTCACCCGAGTCAAAGCCGGCCACCGCGGGAGACCCGCCTAATCCCCCGGTGCCGCCGCTGGCGTCGCCGGTGGTCCACTGCATCTCGCCATACGAAAAGGCGAACAGGTTCCCGTTCGTGTTCGGAGCGTAAATCACTAATTGGAAGGTGTTCAACTTGTCCGTGTGCAGGCCGTAGTAGCCGACGTGGTCCCAGGTCACCGCCACATGGTCGGCGAACGTATTGTAATGAACATATCCGGAACCGGTGCCGCGCGTGTCCACGTCGGCAAAAAACGGGGCGATGATAACGATCCCGAGGTTATTCGGGAAGGCGAACGCCGTGTAGGTGCTCAAGGGTCCGGTAAAGGTCGTGTTCCCGTTGTTGTTGATCCAGAAATTGCTGTAAACGTTGCCATAGACGTGAACCGCGAACGGGAGCGGAATCTCTGCGGTTGAGCCATCATCGCTGGCCGAAAGGATGACGGGACCGATGTTGGGCTCGAACAGCACACCGCAGGTGAAAGACCAGGCATAGTTCGTCGCCAGAGTGTCGTCCGTCGTATCCGCCACGTTGGTCGTTAGCGTGACGGTGTAGGTCATGCTCGCCAGCAACGAACTATTCGGCAAAAAGGTCGCCGTGAAATTGGTGGGATTATAGGAGATCGTGCCCAACACCGGTGAATTACTCGCGCTCTGGACGGTGAAACTCGACGGGGTGAGCGTGGTGGGATCAATCGCCTCGCTGAAGGTTGCGGTGATCACCGTGCCAATGGACACGTTGGTCGCGTCCGCCGGAGGCGTGACGGCCACGACGGTGGGAGTAGGACCGGCCAACAGCCTGGGAGCCAGGCCGAGCAGGATTGTGGCCAGCAGCAAGCGCAGAACACCACCACGGGAAGGCGGAGCCGAGTGGGTCGGGTCGCTAAACGAGCGAAGCAAAGCGCGAATTTTCATAGGTTTTTTGGAATCTGCATTGGTTGCACCATTTGGGATCTACGGTTGAGTGTAGGAGGAACTTCGGTCATTACAAGAGGAAATGTGTGAAAGTTATTCACAAAGTTATTCACAGTTGGGCGAGTTCTGCCGTGCCGGGGTCTTGGCGGGGAGAAGGGAACGGCTCCGCGATACCGCCCTACCGGACGTTGGTCGTCCAGGCATGGACATGGTAGGAAATGGCAGGGCGAGGCTCCTGCCGAGCCGAGGCCTTGATGGGGATAGTGTCATTCTGTCGCACAGACAATTGCCGTTCATGGCCCCTGGCAAAATGTGGTTCATGGCCCCGGAGCGTAGAGGCTGGCCGTTACGGAAACGTGGCGGCTTCGTTACCGTTAGGAAAACGATCTGGCAACCGGCGGACAAACGCGGATAGTGTCCCCTTGCCGGACACCTCCGATTAGATTTGAAAGATTCCATTGGCACGTTGACGCCGACACCTGATTTTGCCTCGATGGAGCAAAAAATGCTGCTCTGGATAGCGGCATGACTTTTTTCGGCACGCCAGACAAGATTACGATGGCTTCCGCTTGGATCGCGGCTGGCAGCCTGCTGCTGGGATGCCTGGCGCTCCGACTAGCGTACCTAAAACGGGCGGGCGTTAGCCTAAGCGCGAAAGCAAAATTGAAGGGTATGATGGTCATCGGGGTGGTCGTTCTCCTGCTCGGCGCCGGGAGCGCTGCACTCCGGGGACGGACGACCGTGTCGGATGACTACAGCGTGTACGTCCCCGCGGGCCTCCAGCCGGCCCAGAAATATCCTTTGGTTGTTCTTTTATCCCCCGGCGGCGATGCCAACCAAATGATTGAGCATTGGAAGGGGGTTGCGGAACGATTCAAATGGATTCTCTTGGCTTCGAAGCGATTCCACAACGGTGATTCTCCACTGGGTGTCTTTAATGACGTCGCCGCTTTGGTCCGCGAAAATCGCCTCAAGCTGCCGATTGACGAGAAAAAAATCATCGCTTCAGGGATTTCGGGAGGCGCTATGGGATCGCACATGTTCGTCTATGAGCATCCGGATCTGATTTCAGGCGTCATCGCCAACACGGGAATGATCGATAAGGAGTACGCGACTTACCCCAATTATCCGCGCGGGAAATTCGTGGCTTTTTTGGCCAGTCCGACTGATTTCCGTTATGGCGATATGCAGGGCGACCGCCGCTTCCTCGAAGGCCTTGGCTGGAAAACCGAATGGATTGAGTTTCAAGGTGGGCACGTGCTTGCTCCGCCCTCCGTCTATGAGCAAGCCGCGGAATGGGTCTCAAGGCAGTTTTAGAGCGGGATCGTCACCAATAGTTAACAAGGTGGAGGTTTTTCAGACGTCGCTATCGCGACTCGACGGGGTTTTGGGGTGCTTTCCGTGGACCCGAAGTCCACGGCTTCGGAGCACCACTCCGTGGTGGGTCTCCTCTCCTCCTGAGGAGGAGACGGAGAAGGCTCGGCGATCTAAGCGCGATCGGGCTGGACAGCACGTTTTGCGCCCTTGGCATTCGAAAGCGGCAGCAAGCTGCACGCACTCCAGACGCTTCGCGAGGTCGGCGGCCCCAGCATTTACCCGACATGCGGCGCTCAGGCTGCTTTTATCTTGCAACTGACGCCAAAGGGACCAAGCTAGAGGAGCGGGCCAGACGCAGACCGCCGGAACGCCCAAAACCCATGCCCGACGGCTGCCGTGCCCGGAAAACCGGAAATTCAGTGCGGCTCGGATGGACTGGGATGGAATATGGCAGGAAAAATACTTGAAAAAATCTTTAAAAACCAGTTGACAGGGGGAAAAGTCTCTGGTAAATACAATGTAAAGACATTGCATGGGCGATACATATACAGTTAGGCTGGTATGGAGTTCGATTGGAACAATCTGCCCTTCAGTTTCAATGGCTCTTTGACACAGCAGGATATCGAAGAATCGTTCGAAGACCCCTTCGCGGTGAAGGTCTTCCCGGATTCCGTCCGGTTCTCCGTCCAGGCCAGGTTCTTTAACCTGGGCATGTCCGCCGGCGGCATCGGGGTGTTCAGCGTATATCGGACCAACGGCAAGCTCGTTAGGGTGCTCTATGCGCGCCCCTTCGAGGCCGAAGAACGCTTCTTCTATCAACGGAAAGTGGATCAGACGCTTTCGAAGTCTTAGGTGTCATCCCGGAGCGGCGCGCGGCGTTTACGCCGCTTCACCCAGCGAGGTTTGGGTATTAGTAGCAGCCTTGCGGTCGTAGGTGCGGTGAAGCGGCCTAAAGGCCGCGCCGCAGGATGAAACAGGCTCTGGGATTACACCTAAGGTTTTGCATGCGAGCGATAGCGAAATGGGAAGAGGTCCCGATCTTCGACAGCGAAGAGGCGGAGGCCGGCTTTTGGGCCGAGAACAGGCCCGATTTGCGCTTGATGGAAGCGGCCGTGTCGGGCCATTCTGAGAATGCCGAATCGGTCACGATCACACTGCGGATCGACCCGCGAATGTTGGCGCGAATCAAGCGGCTGGCCCGGTCCCGTTTTTTGAATTACCAGAGCATGATGAAACAATGGCTCAGCGAACGCATGGAGCAGGAAGTGCGCGAGCGTTAACCAACGGTGAACGAATGAACCCGAACTACTGTAGTGCAGCCTGTGACGAGGCAGGGCGAGCAGTCCCCTGCCCGCCGCCTGCCCGCCGTTTCACCGCGGCCTTTACGCTCATCGAACTGCTGATTGTCATCGCGATCATCGCGATCCTGGCCGGCATGCTTTTTCCAGCGATGCTGGCGATTAACAAAAGAAAGACCCTCAGCACAGCACAAGCGGAGTTGCAGCAGGTGCAGACGTGGATCGAGGAGTACAAGACCAAGCTGGGCTACTATCCGCCTGACAATGCCAACGGATTCAACGGATCGTACTCGACCAACTGGGCGATGAACCCGCTGTACTACGAACTGGTGGGCACCGTTCTGACCAACATAAGCGGCGTGTTACAGTATCGAACGCTCGACGGCAACGCCCAGATCCCCAACACAACCCAAGGGTTCCAAAGCGCCTTCAGCTCGAGTACGACTCTGGCGGGCTTTATGAATTCAACGAAAACAAGTGGGGTAAGCAGCGATGACAGCCAAGGAGCGGTGAGATTCATCAGGGACATAAAAACGACCCAATTCCTGGCGGTGACCACCCCGGGTACCTGTATGGTGCTGGGTGCGCCGCAGCCTGGGCCGATGATGTTCCAGGACGCCACCGGTCACAGCATCAACCCGTGGCGCTATAATTCTTCCAGCCCGACTAATAACGTTACCAGCTTCGACCTCTGGATCGATGTGTTCGTTGGCCAGAAAACCAACCGCATCTGCAATTGGACCCCGAAACCGCTCTCGATCCCCTAAACATCAACCGCGCCCTGCGCCTCACTGCCATGCTAATACCAACTTTGCGAGATACGGAAAGAGCCGTTCCGGTGCTCTGGCGCGAGAGCGCCTTCCTGCCTCGCGTCATCATCCGAAACCGACTCCAAGAGTGGAGGGAGCGCGCGGCGCCCAAGACGCAACCTCCCCTGGGCCTGGCCCAGCACATACGCCAAATGAGCGGGGGGGACGCAGGCTCGGATGCCCTCGGCCTGTCGGCTCTGGCGTTGGCAGGTGGGCGATCACGCAGGGCCGGTCTTTGCGTGCGGACAGCCCGGCGCTTTGCCAGCCGGCTTTGCGGCGGCGCTCGCCCAAACGCGCCCGGCCGACCGGCGCTCGCACCCTCCCGGCGCTTTTACATCTTCTCCACTTATCCACTTTCGTTTATGAAGACCACCTCTCTCGCGCGGCGGGGTCCGCGCCGCGGATTCACCCTCATCGAGCTCCTGGTGGTCATTGCCATCATTGCCATCCTGGCGGGGATGCTCTTGCCCGCCCTCGCGTCGGCCAAGAAAAAGGCGCAGATCAAAAAGGCGCAACTCGAGATCGCCCAATTCGCCAATGCCATCCGCACGTTTGAGTCGGACTACAGCCGCTTCCCCGCTTCGGCGAACGCCTCGGCCGTCGCTGCCACCCTGAACCCGCAGGCGGATTTTACGTTCGGCACCTATGGCCTGACTACCGGACAGCACCTGATTATGGACGTCGGCACGGGTGCGGCGGCGAACATCTATTCAACTCCCGGCGGGGGGGGGTATCAAACCAACAACGCCGAAGTCGTTGCCATCCTGCTCGATCTGACCAATTACCCCAACGGCCTGCCGACGGTGAATCCCGGTCACATCAAAAACCCCAATCATACCAAGTATCTCAACGCCTCCATGGCTCCCGACGTCAATACCGCGGGGATCGGGCCGGACGGCGTCTATCGCGATCCCTGGCTCAATCCGTACATCGTCACCATCGACCTCAATTCGGATGAGAAGGCGCGGGATACGATGTACAGCAGTTCCCTGGTTTCTGCCGACCCCACTTCCGGCAGCACACCCCAAGCCGGCCTCAACGGCCTCATTCCCACCATGCTCGGCGGAATACCTACTTACGAGTGCAGTTCCCCAGTGATGGTCTGGTCGGCCGGCCCGGACAAGACGATTGATTCCAAGCACGCGGCCACCTATGGCGCGAACCGGGACAACGTGCTGAGTTGGAAACAATAATTAGGTTTTGTGAGCATCGAATCTCCCATGCGCGTTAAGGAAGAGAGCCAGCAGGAAGGCGCCCCCGCGCTCCGCGCGCTCCCAAAGCGGTGTCGCGTTGCGCTTGCCACCGCACTCCAAAAGCCGCCCGGGTGGCGCGCACGGAGTGATGCGCCCTACCTGCGAAGTTCGGCTGCCTTCACCATCCTCGAATTGCTGACGGTGATGACCATTATCGTGGTCCTGGCGGCGATTGCGCTGCCCAGCCTGAACAGCTTCCGGCCTAATGTCGGGGACACGGCCGCCAAGCAATTGCTCGGGGCCGTGGGCCGCGCCCGGCAGCTCGCCATCAGCCAGCGCACGACAGTGTACATGGTGTTCGTGCCGACGAATTTCTTCGCCGACCCGGCGCTGGGCGGCACCTGGCCTCCGCCGGTTTCGCCGGCCGGTTGGCAACCCGCCGATCTGGCGACCGCCACCAACCTGTTCGACAAACAACTGGTGGCCTACAATTACGTTTCCTTGCGGAGCGTCGGCGATCAACCGGGGCGGTTCACGCCCCATTACTTGTCCACGTGGAAGACCCTCCCGGACAGCGCCTTTATTGCGACGTGGAAGTTTGGAGCTTATGGCCGGAACCTGCCGGTGCTGCTGAGCACCAACCGCCTTACCGGGTCCACGGTAAGCTCCCTGCCGGCGTACTGGGTATATGGGTTCCGCTGGACGAACAACATTCCGTTTCCCAACGAGACGACCGCCTCCCTCACCACCGGTCCCAACGGAAATCCAGCCTGGGTCAGCCTGCCTTACATCGCTTTCAACTACCTTGGCCAGCTTGTCGATGGGCAGAGCCAGTTGGTCAACACCAACGAGTTCATTCCGCTGGCCAAGGGGAGCGTGCTGTACACGCGCAACGCCTCGCAGATGGCCCAAGCCGCGATCCCGACGATTCGGGAAATGCCCTCGGGCAATTCCACCAGCAGTTTTAACGTGGTGAACATCGACTGGCTCACGGGCCGGGCACGCATCGAACACCAGCAGTTCCAATGAGGCGCCCCATGAAACATCACTTGCCTGCCGTCGGTAGCCTCCGCGAAGGAGCTGTAGCGCAGACTTTTAACCTGCTGTATCGCCGGCTTGCAGCCTGCAGAACTTTCGAATCTCGAGCGGTCGGGGTTGATGCGCACGCTGCCCTCGGCCCGAGGCCGTGCAGATTGAAAATCTGCGATACAGCCGATAACAGATCTGGGTTACTTCAGCGGCGGGCCAAAGACGCCCCGGCGCTCCGCGCCATCCCAAAGCGGTGTCGCCGCTCCGCTCTGCCACCGCACTCCATAGGACGCCGCGGCTGCGGCGGTTTCACCATGGTCGAGATCGCCCTCAGCTTGGCGATCATCGGTTTTGCGCTGGTGGCCATCATCGGCATTCTCCCGACCGGGATGAACGTGCAGAAGGAAAACCGGGAGGAGACCATCATCAACCAGGACGCCAGTATGTTAATGGAGGCGATTCGCAACGGCACGCAAGGGATGGACGACCTGACCAATTCCATCTTCGTCATTTCCAATTACGTGGGAGTGTACCACCTGGATGCCGGCGGCGCGTCACACCTGGTAAACAGCTACGGGGTTGGATACACCCACACCAACTCATCGACCTCCATCCCTATGCCCATAACCAATGGGTTCCGCATCGTGGGATTGCTCTCGACGCCCAAGTACATCCCGGTCCCTAACTCCGAGCCGCCGGCGTATATCAGCAACCACGTCGTGGCGTTCGTCCGCGCGATCAGCGGCGCCGCGAACGAGAAATTCCCCCAAAACAACCCCGACGTCGGCACGTTCAACTACCGGCTGATTTCCGATGTGGTGCCTTTCGGGTTTGGAAAGCTCCTCATGCCCTATTCGGAGTACAACACGAATTGGGCCGACGGCCTCGGCACCAACGCCATTCCTCCCACCAGCATCTACTACCAAGCAGACCAAGCCCGTCTCAAGTACGCGGTCTATTCTGCGAACTTGGTGGCTAACCTGCGCGACGTGCGGCTGACCTTCCGTTGGCCGCTCTACCCCAGCGGCAACGTGGGCAGTGGACGGCAGGTCTATCAGACCCGATGCTGCGGCTCGCTGACCACCGTCGAAGAGCAAGGTTTTGGGTTTCCTCGGACGAACGTCAACTGGATGGCTTCTCTGCCCTATACGCTATACTTCCTCCAGCCCAACAATTTCGTGAAAGGCAACCCGTGAAGACATTTTTGAATTCTGGTTCGCGAATGTTGGTTGGATCCAGCGCCTTGGGGGAATTCCCAGGAGGTCACGCGGGAAAGCGGCAGCAAGCTGCGCGCACTCCAAACGCTTCGCGGGGTATCGGCATGGGCGGCGGGAGTGGCTTGGACGGACCCGATAGCTCCTCGCAGTTTGCCGCTTGCCCCAATGAAAAATCCGGCTCTGGCTTTTCCCTCGTGGAAATCCTGGTGGTCATGGCGTTGCTGACCTTCATCATTATCGGTTTGCTGCTGATGTTCTCGCAGACGCAGCGGGCGTTCAAGATGAGCATGACCCAAACGGACATGCTGGAGACTGGGCGGTCGTTCACGGACATCATGGCGCGGCAGTTGGGACAGATGACGCCTTGTGGAGCGAATTCCAATGTGAATTTTTATGTGGCGTACGACGACAGCTTCTCGCTGATCCAACCCTTGCCCGGGACGACCGTGCCGCGCACGAATGTTGTCGATCAAGTCTTCTTCCTCAATTATTCCCCCCGCACGGTGACCAACGAGTGGACCGGGATCGGCTACGTGGTGGTGCCCGATACCAATGGCAGCATTCCTAATCCCCCTAATCCCGGTGTCGGCACCCTTTACCAGTTCACCGCCTCGGCGTCGGCATACCAGGCCGGCCTCCTCTACACCCAGTTCAATAGCACTATCAGCAGCGCGACCGTCAACTCGAATTGGCACCGGATTGCGGACGGCATCGTGCATTTGCGCGTGCGCGCGTTTGCGACCAACGGCTACCCCATTTACGGCACCAATCCTTACCCGATGAACGTCTGGTTCCGCACCAATGGTCTCAACAATGCGAGCTGGGGCGTTCTCAACCTTCCCAACACGGTCGTCCTGCCCGATACGACCGCGCCGGACGATATGCGGTGGTATTTTTTCCACAGCAACGCGGTGCCGGCTTCCGTGGAACTCGAGTTGGGTGTGCTGGAGTCGCAAGCGCTCGAGCGCTTCAACGCCCTGCCCCCGAGTCCGACCGGTGCGCTCCAGCGGCAATTCCTGTCCAATTATGTCGCCCAGGTCCACCTCTTTCACCAGCGCATTCCCATCCGCGCCGTCGATCCCACCGTTTATTGACTTTGGAACTTAGCAACCATTGCTCGTCATGCGCTTAGCCTCTCGTAACTTGTTGATCTCCACTCACCGCCACGCGCGCGCCGCCGCAGCCAAGGTAGGGCGGGCAGTCCCCTGCCCGCCGCCGAACTCGATAGGAGCGTTCGCAGTTCGAGGGATCCCGGTTGGTGCGGACGCTACCTCCGGGTCGAGCGCTTGCAGATTAAAAATCTGCGATTGGCTCGTTCGCTCCCGCTCGCTCGGCCCTTGGGGCCTTGCCTCCGCTGAGCTCCGGCAATCCCTTTCGCCGCTTCCCAAGCGGCTCAAGTCAGCAGATTACAAATCTGCGCTACTTCAGCCGGAACCGCCGCGCGCCCAGCGCAGCCAAGGTAGGGCGGGCAGTCCCCTGCCCGCCGCGGAACTGGATCGCGGCCGCGGTTATTCGGAGGCGCACGGACGTCGCTCGGAAGCCGGCGTTGCGCTGGTGATCACCCTCATCCTCTTGGCGGTCATCACGTTCATGGCAATCACGTTCCTGGTGGTGAGCCGGGCGGAGCACGGAAATGTGCAGAACACGACCGACCAAACGGTAGCGAACCTTGCGGCAGGCCAGGCGCTGGCGGAAGCGCAGGCCCGCGCGGTGGCGTCTATCCTCGCCACCACCAACGAGTTCAACTACGGCCTGATGGTCTCCACCAATTACATCAACACGCTGGGCTTTCTCCAGACGCCGAGGTCGGTCTATACCTCCCCCACCAACGTTAACTACAATTACACGAACGGCACACCTCTCACCGGTGCGGATTTGGAGCAAAATGTCGCCAATTTGTGGTACGCCCCTCGGGTCCCGGTATTTTTCCCTCTCCTCACAAACATCGGCGGAAAACGCATCATCACCAACGACTTTCGCTTTTACCGGGATGAAAACCGGAATGGCCGCTACGACACGAACGGGACCCTGGCGGTGATCAGCTCGGACTCGGCAAATCCCTATTACACAACCAACGCCGCCGGCGCGCTCATTACTACGCATAATATAAATCTAGCCCTGAGCAACACCTTCGTGGGTGACCCGGAATGGATTGGCGGCCTGGACCATCCGGAACAGGTGCACTCGGCCAACAACCGGTTTATCTATCGTTATGCCTACATCGTGGTGCCGGTCGGCCAGACGCTGGACATAAACCACATTCACAACTATGTAAGACACCCCGACAGCGGCTCGCCTGGAATGCACCTTAACCGGGGAGATGGACTTGTCCGCAATGAAGGCGTGGGAACCTGGGAGGACAATTTGGCCGGGGCTTTGGTGGATTTGAACACGAACATGTGGCCAGGGCCGGAGCAGGCGTTGAACCCCTTGCGCTACAGATACAGGGAGTGGATGCTAAATCCTGCGGTCAATGACGGGTCGGCTTTCATTGATGCGCTGGCTTTGCTGCGCTACCGCTACAACTCGGGGTACTACCAACTGCTCCCGCAGGTGCCCCCGGTGTCGGGAACCGTCCATGCGATGTTTGGAAGCCCGGGCGATTTTGCCTTTGTCAATGCTGGGTATGATAGCTACACGCTCGGCGGAACCATGCTGATGACGGGTACACTCTTGCCCACGAATCAGTACGTTGCCAATCTCATGAGAACAACGCCATGGTCTGGCGCGGATAATCCTGTCCGGTTGCTCGACCTGCAGGACCTGTTCGACCCGGCCAAGACCTCGAGTTTTTGTACCAACCTTTGGCGCGCCGGCACGAGCAACGACTCCTACAACCGCTACACGTTTTATCGGATGCTCCCCCAACTCGGAACTGATTCAGGCCCCGAACCGGCCGGGAAGATGAACCTCAATTACGACAACTTGGTGCAGAGCAGCGTTGGCCTCCCACACGTGGTCAGCGCGACGAATTTCATCTCGTGGCGGCCGCTGGACTTCTTCGTAAATGCCGCTAACCGCTTGCTGGCGAGCGCCGGCTATACCTTCACCGTCACCAACATCCAAATCTACCCCACCAATTATTACACACCTAGCGTTCACCGCCTCCTTCAAGTGGCGGCCAACATGTACGATGCCACAACCAACCGAGGTCTCGCCCTTCGCAGCCTAAACGACTACCCGAGTGTGTTTCGCCCGTTCTTTAGCTTCGGGCCGACCCCTGGCGGCGGAGAGCGCTCCATCTACATCGGCGGCTACACCGAGCTCGCTGTTCAGCAAGACATTAACAAACTCATACTGGATTCAGCAGCAGCAAACCTGCTCGATTTGTCTTTTCCCGCGCAGCGCGCCAACGTGAGACCCAATAGCTGGGTCGCCGGCATTCCGCTCATTGTCGGGGCCAAGAAAGGTCAGCCGAACTTCAACGAGTTCGCCATGCAAACCAGCATTGAAGTTATTCGCAGCTTATCCTTCAGCCGGCCATCCACCACCGGGGCCTTTACGGTTACTAACCAGGCGTACCAGATCACCAATATCTCCAGCGCGTTCAGCATCGCAGCCTGGAACTCCTACAGCAACGCAGTTAACCGGAACCTCGACATGTATGTGTGGGTGGACATGCGATCGAGATTGACAAACGAGTTTGGCCTCGACGTGCCAGGCATTCCTAACCCCAATTACCTCCCTACTTATGGCTACTTCACGCCCTTTTTCACGAATTTCACAATTACCCGCAATACCTGGTTTGGGTTTACCTCGCCGAGTGCTCCTGGTGTGGCGAATTCCTACATACTGGCTTTTGGCACGACCAACGGGTTCACATTGATGACGAATGTGGCCTATTCCCAGAAATTGAACCAACTTGTCAATTGGCAGGGCAACTTCCCCGTGCTGGGCGCAGGCTTTCACGTCCCGCGGTGGTGGTTAAGCCAGGAGATCCGTGTCCGGCTTCTCCTGTATGACCCTGATCCCGCGGTCCACCGAATCGTTGATTACGTTAATCTGGCGACCTGGAAGCCACCTGTGGATATAAACAGTGAGCTGATGAGCGGGGTTCCTTTTGCCACGCCCAACTACACGAATAGTTACAAGCTCGACGTGCAAAATGCAGGAGCGCTTTGGCTTACGAACCACTTCAATCCAGCCACCGGCAACCCGAATGCACTTGATACTTCCATTACGTACGGGATTCAAAATCAGATTAGTACAGCCTTAGCAGCGCTGGGGAAAAATCGATTGACCGACCTGCACCAGTACGAAGTGGACGAATGCAAAACGGAGTTTCAGCAGGGGCCGATTTACGGCAGCCCAGGCACGACGGCAACTACTAACTATGTGCTTTGGCTTCCCGCGGATAGGACCATTTACGTCGGGACGTTTTGGCAGGCCAACGACCCATTGGTGCATTATACGATTGGCGATCTCCAAGGCCTGACGGACCAGCAAAACTACGTGTTCAATGGGCAAGGAGTCATGCTGGCTCCCGCACAGGCCAATTGGGACGCCGCACATACAAACGTCTTCCTGAATCTGCTCTTCGAGGCAGGGTCCGCGATTCAGCATGGGCAGGACAATTGCTACCAGCCATGGACAAACAACCTGCTCGGATCCGTGCCGGGGCAGACGCACCGAACGCTCTATAACATAATGGTCCAGGATCCGCTTATAACGCGCTCCGATGATTGGCCGTTCCTGACGAACAAGTACCCTAGTCTCGGATGGTTGGGGCGAGTGCATCGGGGCACGCCCTGGCAAACTGTCTATCTGAAGTCCCCGGGCATTGACTTCGCGACCTGGACGAATTGGAGCGGTGACACTCTGTTTGTGACGAATTTCGGCCAATTTAGCACGAACATTCTGCCCATGCTGACCAACGCTTTGGGAACGCTGATCCCTAACAGTCTCGCCTACAACACTGTCTTGACCAATGCCCAGGGAGCAGCCGTATCCACCAACCTGGTGCTGGCGGATGCTTTATTGACGCTCCCGAGAAACGATTTCATGCTGTTGGACCAGTTCACTACTGCACTGGACGACAATGCCACGCGCGGCCAGTTGAATATCAACCAAACCAACCCGGCAGCCTGGTCGGCTGTCTTTAGCGGCGTCATCGGGCTTACCAACACCCTTGGTAATTTTCTCGAGCCATACATCGTTGATCCAATCGGGCAAGCTAACTCTTATGATCCACCAACCAACTGGCCCCCGCTTCTTGCCATCGTCAACGGCATCAACAACACGCGGACCAACTATTTTAATGGAGAGTTCCAGCATTTGGGCGACATTCTTTCCGTCCCGCAGTTAACCGTCGCCTCCCCCTTGCTGAACACCAACAGCCTCGCAACTTTTTCCGCAGGAGGCATAAGCGATGCTGTTTGCGAGCGGCTGCCGCAGCAGATCCTCGGCCTGCTTAAAAGCGACCACACCCCGCGCTTCGTGATTTATGCCTTCGGCCAAACTCTGAAGCCGGCGCAGAATTCGCTGGTTACGAGTGGTCAGTTCCTGGGCCTGTGCACGAACTACCAGGTGACCGCCGAGGCGGCCACCCGAACGGTCGTGCGCATTGATGGCGCGCCGCTTCCGTTCAACGGCGTAGCCGCACAGCCCCACGCCGTGATCGAGAATTTTACCGTTCTGCCACCTGACTGAGCCGAGGCCGCTCAAAGGAACCATGACCGCGAAGGCCGGGTGAGCAATGCTCCGGCCGTCGCAGGGAACCGCATAAAAATGAATTTGAATTTCCCTTCGCTGGAGGCGAATCGCACAAGGAATATGTGCGCTCGCGACGCGGACCCGCAGGCTCAGTGCGCGGTCCGGGGCGGGGACGTCCCGTCCCCGCAGTTCGCCGCAGAGCCGCGAGCAAGTGCAACAAGGATCAGCCTGCGGACCCAGCGCCGAGGCTTTGCTTTCGCCGTGTCCGATCAGCCTCGTAGGGGCCCTGGCGGGACGGGAGTCTGCGGGGACGAGACGTCCCCGCCCCTAACGGTCGCGGGCGCTCCGCTAAACGCGCACGGATGTCCTCGTCCCCCCCACCTTCCAACTTAGCGATCATCCTTCCAACTTTGTGCTCGCTTTTTTCCTTAAACTCAGAGATAAAATACATTTGATATTGTTATGCGCTGGCGCCCTTTGACTTGGATGCTCTTGAGTGTGTTCTTTTTCGTGGCAGCCTTTTATTGCTGGCGGCTGGGCGATGAATGGGAGGCGAAGCGCGCTGGTTCTCCAGGCCATCAATCCACCAACTCAGCCCAACCGGGCGCGATTCCGGCCAAACCCGCTGCTCAATCTCACGGCGCTCCCGGCACTTCCCCGGCCGTGACTGGGGGAGCGGCTATCAAAGCCAAGCACGCTTTGCCGCTGAGCTTCCGGCTGAGCAACACCACCAAATCCGCCAGCCAATTGGCCCGCAGTGACCGAGCGATTTTGCTGGAGAACGCCTTGCTCGATACCGCCCAACCGACCACCCTGGCCATTCCCGACCATCTGCGCGCGCAGGGCGATCCGGGCACCTACATTATCCAGTCCGACAAGCCATTGGATGACACCTTCCGGGCGCGCTTGAGCGCTGCCGGCGCAAGCATCGTCTCCTATATTCCCAACAATGCCTACCTGGTGCGCGCCTCCCAGGCCCAAGCCGACTCGTTGGCCAACCCCGACACGACGGTTCTCCCTTACGAACCTTATTATAAGTTGAAGTCCACGGCCTTGGTTTTCGCGGTGCAGCAGATGCCCCTGCCGGACGACAGCGTACTCAACCTCTTGCTTTTTTCCGATGCGCAGGCGGCCACCCTGTCGGCCCTGCGGCAAATGGGGGTAGAGGTCCTGGGCCAGGATCGCTCGCCCTTTGGACCCGTTCTCAGGGTGCGGCCCGGCAGCACCGATCCGGCAGCCTCCAGCCCGCCGCCGCCGGAGGAAATTCTCCCCTCCCTGGCTCGCTTGCCCGGCGTGCAGGAGGTCGAGATGGCCCACGTCCGCGTTCCCGCCAATGACCTGAGCCGGGTCACCGTGGGCGTGGCTACCAACAGCACGACGCCGACCAACTATTTGGGTTTGGATGGCACCGGCGTGCTGGTCAACGTCAACGACACGGGGATCGACATCACCCACCCGGATTTGGTGAATCGGGTGTTCTTTGACTCGCCGTTGAGCATGGTGGATTCCAACGGCCACGGCACGCACGTGGCGGGCATTATCGCGGGTAACGGAACGGAGTCGATGACAATGACCAATCCCTTCATCGGTTCGGTGACGCCGACAGTCACGGGCCAGTTTCGGGGTAAAGCGCCCAAGTCGCAGCTCTTTTCGATGCTGGCCGATCCCTTGGGCGGGCCCTACGTGACGGACATGTATTTGCAGGAAACGGCGGCCCAGACCAATGGCGTTCTCGGCCAAACAAACAGCCCAATTATCTCGAACAATAGTTGGAACTACGGAGGTGACAACGCCTACGACCTGGCGGCGGCCAGTTACGATGCAGCGGTGCGGGATGCCCTGCCGCTAGTGCCCGGCTCGCAGCCAGTTCTGTATGTCTTTGCGGCGGGGGATAATGCCGGGACCCTGAGCGGTGGGGTGGTTAGCGGCGGAGTGGTTAACATCTTCGATGACGTTACGAACTACAACGGGACCGGGGAATCAGGGGATACGATCCTCTCACCAGGTACGGCTAAGAATGTGATTACCGTAGGAGCACTGCAGCAAGAGCGCAATATTACCAACGAAACGTGGCAGTGCGTACCCGATCCAGCATCCACTAATGGCATGTCGTGCGTGACCAATCAACCTTGGCTGCCTTCGACGGCCACAGGCACGGGCGACCAAGTCGCCGATTTTTCCAGCCGGGGGAACGTGGGCATTGGGGTCGAAGGGGCGGCCGGCCGGTTTAAGCCCGACGTGGTGGCTCCAGGCACGTTCATTCTTTCAACGCGCTCCAGCCAATGGAATGAGCAAGCCTACTATAATCCCACCAACTACCAGGATCAGTTCTACACGGGCTTGCAGGCCACCACCAATTTGCCTTGGAATAATTCAATCTTTGTTCCGGACAACGCCGTCCAAGTGAGCATCCAGGTATTTGCCCCGATTCCACTACCCATTTATGTCAATCAGAACGGTGGTCCGGCCCTCAGTGGCTTTGTGCGCACCAACACGGTTACCATGCCGCCCGACGGCGGCAGCCCGCTCAACCCGGTGGGCACTTTTTACAACTACGCCATTGGCGACCCCACCAATCAACCCGTCACTTTCGATTTGTTCACCCAGATAACCGTGACCAACCAATATGGGAATTTCCTGGAAGTGCTTAGCAATTTGAACGACAGCTTGGGGCCGTTTTATCGGTTCGAGTCGGGCACCAGCATGGCGGCCGCCGATGTGTCGGGCACGCTGGCGCTAATGCAGCAGTTCTTCGAGCAGCAGTTGCACCTCACTAACAGCCCGGCGCTGATGAAGGCCTTGCTCATCAATGGGGCTCGCCCGCTGGACATTTACGACTTGCAGGTGGGCACGAGCATCAATTACCAGGGCTGGGGTCTGATTAACCTGCCTAACAGCTTGGGAACTTTGACCAACCTGACCGCCAGTCCCTTAGGCCCGGCCTCGATGTTCATTTTCGATCAATCCCCGACGAACGCCCTGGCCACCGGCCAGAGCAATACGGTGTCCGTAACGGTGAGCGATCCCGCCGCGCAGGGGTTTCCGTTGCGGGTGACGTTAGTGTGGACCGACCCGCCCGGCAACCCGGTGGCGGGGATGAAACTGGTCAATGATTTGTATTTGATGGTGACCAACAAGGACACCGGCGATGTGTTTTTTGGCAATGATATTCAATCGGGCAATGATTATAACCTGCCCTGGGATACCAACGCGCCGCAGAACATCGATGTGGTGAACAATGTGCAGAACGTCTATCTGCCGCCTGGCCTGGGCAGCAATTACGTGGTCACCGTGGTCGGCAACCGCGTGAATGTCAATGCGGTGACGGCGCAGACCAACGACGTGGTGCAAGACTACGCGCTGGTGATTTCCGCCGGTGAGGGCCAGGTGTCCGACGCGCTCACCCTGACTACTGCCCCCAATTCGCCGATTATGACAATGCCTCTGGTCACGGGGGTGAGCAATATGTTCGGCTCGACCAGTGCCATCGATGTGGGGGGGATTCTGGCGACCCAGCGAGTGGGCGCCAACACGCCGCTGCTGGGCACCAATACCATTCCGCTCACCAACACGGATGGCTTCATCACCCTGGGCATGACGAATCAATGGCATTTTTATGTAGTGACCAACACGGGTGGAGCCGATTTCACCAACGCGGCGTTTTTGACGCTGGATGCGGTCGAGCTGGCGGTTCCGCGCATGGGCGTTTACCAGGAGAATGACCCGGCCAATGCCACCCGCGCACAGGCGGACATCGATCTCTATGTTTCTACTGATCCGACAATTACCAATCTGAGCCCCGTCGCGCTCTCCAATGCCTGGAAATCTGTGGGTCGATTAGGCCAGGAAACAATTGTCCTGTCCAATGCCGTTTCCGGACAGACCTATTACGCCGGGGTCAAGTCCGAGGATCAGATGGCGGCTCAATACACGTTCCTCGCCGATTTCAGTAATGTCCCCTTCTCCGGGTCGGACGCGCAGGGTGACCAATTTTTACGCGGCTTCCCGGAGTTCTCGCCTATACCCAACGGGACGCCCACCTCCCCGGGGATACTGACAATCAACGCGATCTGCGTGGCGCCGATCCAGGTGCGCCGCGTGGTGGTGACCAACAATATCACCCACGAGTTGATGGGCGATTTGTTGGGCACGCTCACCCATGGGAGCCAGTATTCGGTTCTCAATAATCACGAGCCCAACTACGGCGTAACCAATGTGAGTTTCATTTACGACGACAGCGCGGAAAACAACATTTTCGGCGCACAACACACCGATGGACCGGGGAGCTTGAACAACTTCGCCGGCCTGGACGGCTCGGGGCAATGGACGCTCAAGGAGCAGGACAACACGCCGGTGCGAACCGGCACGAACAACTTTCTCTACATCTTCCTGGAGAAGCAGCAACCGTTGACCAGCGGCCTCTTTGTGACTCTGACTAATGGGGCCTGCGCCAATGAATTTGAGATAGTTCCCAATGCGGCGACTTCGTGGACCATCACCGCCTTCATCACCAATGGAGTAGGTCCCGTGACGATGCAGGTGTTCCTCGATAATCCGGATGGCACGCAGACGTTGTATGCAACGAACCTGATTACCACGGCCACGAATTCCATCACTATCGACCAAACCACCATTCCTCCGCTGGTGCCGGGTGAATACACGCTTCGACTGTGTAACGTGGGCAATTTCACCGCCACGGTTTTTCTGATCGACCATTTTAGTTACAACTTCGGGATTGCCGGCCAAGCCAAGAGTTACGAGGACAACACACCCCAAGTCATTCCCCCCGATGCCGTGAGTTACTCCACGATCTCGGTCAGCAATCATCAAACGATCACTTCTCTGGACGTGGGTCTGTTAATTGAAGACCCCGAAATCTCGGACCTGGCCATCACGCTCATCAGCCCGAACGGCACGCGGGTGCTGCTGATGGAGGACCGGGGAGGCACTTCGACCAATGGCTTGGGCTCGTTCAATCTCTCGACCAATTACCTGATCGAGCCGGCCTATACAAACAACTTCGATACGGCGCCAGTGGGCCTTTACGATCCGGGGGCCATGTTCGAGGGCTGGAGTGTGTTGAGCAACTCGGTCCAGGTGCTGGACGATTTCACCTGCTTATGCCTGAGCAACCACGTGCTGGCGCTCATGGACGGCATGGTTTCGAACACACTGCCGACCACCAATGTGCTGTCCGCCACGATCACCCAGACCAATGTCTTGAGCTACAAGGTCACCCATGCGCCCTGGCTGATGGGTATGGTCGCTTGGTGGCCCTTTGATGGCGACGGAACAGACATCTTCGGCGGCTACGACGGCCTCCTGTTCGGGGATGTGACATTCGGACCGGGCGAAGTCAACGACGCCTTTATGGGCGACGGAATCGCGACGCGCATGGTGGTGCCCAAGTGCCCTGATTTGGACCTGGGACTGGGCCGCGGCTTCACCGTGGAAGGCTGGATTAATCCCAGCAGCGTCACCAACATCGCGCCCTTGGTGGAATGGATCGATCCGACCAATCGCGCGCCGTTTGGCGTGCAGTTCTGGCTGGATGGGCTACCCGGCTCGAACACCGCTCGCGGCTCACTCTGGGCGAATATCTGGGACACGAACCGGGCGCCGCACGTCATTGGCACGACCACGAACGCGCTGACGAACGGGGTTTGGCAGCACGTGGCCCTGACCTACGATACCAACACCCACACAGCCGTCCTCTATACCAACGGTTACCGCGCGTTCACGGAGCAGTTTCCGAGCAACTTTGTGCCCCGCACCTCGGGCGATTTGTATTTTGGCTACCATCCCACCAATGAGGCCATCAACCCGCCGATTGTGACGAACTCGTTCCTGAGCTCAGTCGTCGCCCCCCGAGCTGAGGCAAACCGCTCGATTCCTCCCACCGTCGGTGACAATACCTGGAATCAAACGGTGCGGGTACAAACGATTTACTCTTCGACTCATTTCCCGACCAACCCCATCATCATCCGGCAACTTCGTTACCGTCCAGATCCTACTTACGGTTTCGCCTTCAATACCACTATCCCGAATATCCGCTTCGATTTGTCCACCACTACTAATGCGGTTTATTATTTACACACGAATTTCGCGCAGAATATAGGAACCAACGACACCATCGTGTTCAGCGGGCCGCTCTCGGCTTCCAGCCAGTTCGCCGGGCCGGCTGGCGGACCGAAGGCGTTTGACATGGTGGTGCCGCTCACCACGCCGTTCCTGTACGATCCCCGGGCGGGTAATCTCCTGGTCGATGTCCGTGACTACTCCGGTTCGACGGCATCTCCGCTGGATGGGAGTGACCCGTTCATTTATCCACCTACACCCGGGAACTATCTTGCCTCGAGAGCGGTGAACTATCCTGATGTGAACGCTACCAACGCCTCGTTCATAGACGCCGGACATGCAGCCCTGGAGGTGGTCTATGAGTTCGCCCCCAGCGTCGGCCTGGATGAGTTTAGCATTTATAACCGCGCCCTCTCGGACTGCGAAGTGGCGGCCATCTATCATGCTGACAGCCGGGGCAAATACGGCACCAACTGCCTGACCTGCCCGGTCACCAACGCCGTCGAGTTGCTCGGCATCCAGGGCGGCAACGCCACTTTCACTTTCACCAACGGCTTGGCCTGGACCAACGGCCCGTCCTGGGAAACCAACACCATCGTTTTCACCAGCAGCACCGCCAATCCCTCCAATCCTACCCCGGTGATTGTGTATCCGCTGGACCCCAACGTGGTGGTGGATGATTTCGTTCTCTCCACCACGGTGCCCGAGACGATCGACGGCCAGGTGCATTTCACCGAGAACACGAACCTGGCCCTCCTGCCCATCAAGTTCGCCCCCACCCCGTACACTACGTCGAACGCCCCGCCCTTCGTGTTTTATACCAACGCATTTGATCAGGCGACCGCGATGGTCTATCAGGCGGGCAGCACGATTCTGGGCAGCTCGAACTCGGCCGGCCAGCTCACGTGGTACGTCACCAACGGGCCGGTCACCATCGTCAGCAACATCTCCTTTGGCTGCCTGGGCACCAACTGGCTGGCCCTGGCCAACGGCGCCGTGCAGTGCGTCCTGCCAACTACTCCCGGCGGTCGCTACGAGTTGAGCTATACCCTGCGCGGCCCGTGCGCCGTGGATTGGTGGACCGGAGAGGTCGATCCGCTGAGCGGACGGGCACTCGACGCGATAAGCGCCAACAACGGCCTGTTCCTGATGAATGACACCAATGTCCCCAATGCCGCCAACCTGAACCAGGGCTTTGTGCGCACCAACGGCCTTTACTTCGGCGGCCCAGTCGAACCGGTTCCCCCGGCCGCCGACCCGGACACCGGGCCGGACAACGACGATCCGGGTGGGAAGATTGAGCTGGGTGACCCGGTACAACTGCGCTTTACGAACTCCTTCACGATCGAGTGCTGGCTCAACCCCCTCGTGTTCCCGGAGTATGATATTCCTCAACAGGTCGAGCAGATCTTCTGGCGCGGCGACCAGCGGGACGGCTGCACGCTGGCGCTCTCGCCTCCCTACTTCCTGCCCCAGACGGTGGCGCCGTACTACCTGGCGATCGAGCGCAGCACAGACACTACGTACAGCCTGCTCTTCCACATCCAGGGTGGTAACAGCAGCGATTGCGGAGTGACGCTCGAAACGAGCAACGCGCCGGTGGTGACGGACCAATGGCAGCACCTGGCTGCCGTCTTCCAGACGGGGGTGGTCGTGACCAACGGCACCACCACTCATTTCACCAACCAGTTGGCTCTCTATCTCAACGGGCAGCAGTTGAGCAACGTCTTCCTGATGAACGCCTTGGGCGACATGTTGCAGACCGCTTACACGGACGAGCTGCCCTTCCAGGACCTCGACCCGGCCTACAGCCCCGGCGTGGCCATCGGCAACCGGGCCCGCTCGTACTATTTTGAGCCGTACATCGGGTACATGGACGAACTGACCGTCTATGCCCGCGCCCTGACGGCTCCGGAAATCGCAGCCATCTACAATGCCGGCACTGCCGGAAAAGCCGACTTCAACGTCGCTCCCACCGAGAGCTTGGCGGAGCTTAGCGTGTCGGTTGATGGCGTGACGCTCGATGTCGCGCACGCGGACAATTCGCAATGCGAGACTCACACGGTGCAGTTCTATGCCAACGACACCAACGCGGTGCTCACGTTACAGAGCCTGCTTCCTGGCACTCTCCTGAGCGGCATTACGCTCACGGCTTTGCCCGCCGAGTTGCACTACCTGCCGGAAGAATCGCTCGCTGCTTTGGACGGCCAGGACGCCTTCGGCACCTGGCGATTGGAGATCTGGGACACGCGCGCGGGCGCGACCAACCCTCCCCCTGAGCTGGTGAATTGGTCGCTCAACTTCCAGTCCATTCCCTTGGCGCCGCAGCCTGTGATCACGCTCGAGCACGGCATCATCTACACCAACATCTTGCCCGCCGGCGGCGTGCAGTATTTCGTCGTGCCCGTGCCGCAGTGGGCCACCAATGCCACCAACATGTTGCTGGTGTCCACCAACTATCAATTGGCGGCCACGATGCCGGTCGGCGTTTTGTTCGGGACGAATGGGTTCCCCTCGGACACCAACGATGTGCTCTTCCGGTGGCCGCCGCAACCTGCGCCGCAGACGAACGTGCTGACGACCAATACCGCCAGCCTTCCCAACACCGTCACCAATCTGCCGGTGTTGACGCCGGGCTATGCCTATTACCTGACGGTCACGAACCCCAACCCCTACGCGGCCACCTTCGCCGTGGGTGTTTGGTTCAACCTGGACACGCTCACCAATTGCGAGATGGAGACCAATTTCGTCGGCCCGGCGGGTATTCCGGTTTACTATCAATTCCAGGTGCCGACCAACGTGCTCTCGACCTCGGGTCCGCCGCAGCAAGTCACGCTGTTGCTCTCCGGCGCTCGCAGCAACCTGACGGTGGTGGTGAACGAGCACTTGCCGTTGCCGGACCTGGACCATTACGATTACACCAGCGATCGGCCCTGCACCAACGACCAGGTGGTGATGGTGCTCACCAATACGACGCCTTTCCCGATCCAAAGCAACACCTGGTATGTCGGCATCTTCAATTCCCAGGCCACCAACGTGCCCTTCCAGATCGAGCTGTGCTATATCACCAACGGCAACGGCCCGTTGATCATTCCGCTGACCAATGCGCTGCCGTTTGTGGTAAGCTCGCCAACGAATCAATTTGCCGCCCCGCCCGGGCCGCCGCAGACTTTCTTCTTCCACTTCATGCCCCCCGGTTCGCCGAACGCCATCCTGTTCGAACTCTATAACCTGACCGGAGACCTTGACCTGGTGCTGCAGCGAGACATCGTGCCGGGAATGGCGCCGTACTTCGCGGGCAGCTACGAGGTTGGCCTGATGCCGGAACAAATCGTGCTTCGCACGGGCGGGCCGGACCTGGACAGCCTGCAACACGATTGGTACCTGGGTCTGTACAACAAGGAGCAGACGAACGTGACCTACACGATCCGCGCCAGCGTCGATACTAACGGGCTGCTGCTGAGCGGCCAGCCCTTGGTCGAGGGCTTGCAGCTTCTGAACAATCCCAGTCAACTATTGCTCGGGTGGAACTCCATCGAAGGCGAGAATTATTATATCTATTACTCCCCCACCGTGGTGCCTCCTATCACATGGATGCCACTGGGAACTTGGACCGCTACCACTCCGCTCTCGACCTTCCTGGTGCCGGCCAATTCGCCAGGCACAGGGTTCTTCCGCATCTCGCATGTCCCCATACCGCCGGAGCCCTCGTTGTCGCTCTCGTTCAAGAACGGTGAAGTCTGCCTGTCTTGGAGTGGTTCGGCGCCGACGGAAACGGTGCAATGGACGACGGATCTTAGCTTGGGGCAATGGTTCGTGGTGCCCGGGACAGACTGTACGAACGCCGCACCCTGTTTGACCACCTGTACGAACGGGACTTGTAGCGTTTGCTTCCCGCCTCCGGCCCCTGGCTTGCCAACCTACTTCCGTTTGGTGCCCTGAGCCCAAGCTAGGGCGGGCAGTCCCCTGCCCACCGCCCAATGGGACGGACGCTGGAATGTTCGGAGGCGCACGAACGAACGGCGCGCACGGAGTGCCTGTCAACTCATCGCCGCCCCAGGCGATTCGCCGCAATTCCCCCAAAACTCTAGCGGCTAGTCACTTGGATCTGCTTCGCATCAATGTAGATCGGTTGGCCTTGCAAGGCCTGGATGTCTTGCTGGCTGAATCCCAGTCGAGTGGGATCCGACGGCATGCGGTCGATGATTCCCGCCAGGCCGATCGTGTCGCCCTGCTTGATATTCTGCACGGGTTCGTGCAAGCGGACGCAGATGGGTTTGCCGTCGCTGCCCCGCACGGAGAGCATGCGATCACTGAACACCTGTTGCACCTGGAGGCCAGAGAGGTTGATCGGCCGTCCGGCGAGAGCGGATGGGTCGCTGGTCGTGCTCAGCATGCTCACATCGGTAATCGGCGTGCCGGCAACACCCGCCTGGCGTGGCGTGGCGGGCGTCAAGTCGCTGGCTCCCGATCCCTTCTCCGTTGACGCCGGAACATCGGCCGCCGCTCCAGCACTGGCCTGGGCGCCCACTCCGGCCCCGGGCGGCTGCTGCGCGACAGTAGTCCCGGTTTCTGAGGGCGCGTATGCAGGCGCCGACCCACTCTCGGAATTCCCACTCCTTTCCGTATGGCAACCGCTGGTTAAGGTCAGCGCAGATAACACCAGACCTGCGACGGTAGTTTCCTTGGCAGCTTTGAAGAACGTCATAAACCTCTCCTTCTCTATATTTTTTGATTCTCTTTGTCTCAGTTTTCACCAGGTTGCCCTGCCGCCGGGCGAAGCCCAACCTCCTGAGCTGATTCCGCAACCCATGCGTTGCTCGGCTTTGCCGGCTCCGTCAAGCTGCAGCGCAACTCCGGCCGTACAGACACTAGGCGGCCCGCACATCAGATGAAATAGGGCATCATCCCTACCGCCCGCATAGCGGGAGCGGAGGCGTGAATGGTTAGCAGGGGGCGTTGCCACGCCCGGCACGACTCACCACTATGTCAAGCCTTTTATTTTTTATAAAAACAACGGATGCCGAGCGTTCCACAAAGTCTTCGCCCCGGGACCCCAGGTCAGCCGCTCTGGTTGCGACGCGGTTTTTCAAATCATAAGTAAATGTGTATAATATTGCATCAACTATTGTTTCCACTCGGACCGTATTTGTCCTACCTCCTCTGGCACAATGCGGGAAAAATAAAATAGATAATAATATGAAACCTGAACTGAACAAACGACCCACCCGCCACGGAAAAATCGCCCGCCTGCCTCACCACGTGCGCGAAGAGCTTAACCAGCGCTTGCGCGATGGCCAGGGCGGCAAGCCCCTGATCCGCTGGCTCAACGACCACGAGGAAGCCTTTGCCACCATTAGCGCCCAGAACCTCACCGAGTGGCGCCAGGGCGGCTACGCCGAGTGGCTCGCCCGCCAGGAGCAGTGCGAGATGGTCTGGCGCTTCGCCGAAGAGGCCCAAGGCCTCGAAGCCGCCTCCCAGGGTGTGCGCCTCAGCCAGTGTCTGTCCACCGTCGCCGCCGCCCAACTGGCGGTCCAGTTCCAGACCCTGGTGGCCCAACCGGCCGAGCCCAGGCAGCGTTTTGAAGACCTCCAGCACCTGATTCGCTCGCTAGCGCTCCTGCGCCGGGAGGACACCAAAGCCCAGCAAGCCCAATTCGTGACCGACAAATTCCGCTGGGAGCAGCTCCAGAAGGAGCACGATGAATCAAAGCGGTCGGCCCGTTTTCAGGAGATCCTGCACGGCATCGCCGCCAGGAATGCCGCCGCCGAAGCGGAACTAAAGGCCATGGACGAGGAGGCAGACGAGGAAACCAACGTCGATGAGTTTCTGCCTGAAAAACCTAACCAGCCTAAAAAGGCCCCCTCGGGCGCTCCGAAGCAAACGCCCAAGAACGCCACCCGCCCCGAGCCGCAAGCACCAGCCAGCACAGTCCCTGCCGCCACGCCGATGAAAGGCCAAGCTGGAGCCGGGGTTGCGGAACCCGCGTCTCCCAGTGGCGTCCAGGCACCTGCCGCCGCACCGAAGGAGGTCGAGGCGGTAGCCACACCTCAACCGGGCAGCGGGCAGAGTGCTATCCGTTCGGCGGATCGGCCGAAATCAAACTTAATCAAACTAAATCAAGCTTCAGAACCCGCGCCCACCCCGGAAGACCCCACCTACGAGCGAATAAGCTCAACCCAACCCAATCAGGGTAAATCAGACCATCCACAAGACCCTAGCCGAACGAAACCTTCTCCAACTAAATAGATCGCGGTGCGCTGGCCGGTGATCTTTTTCTCACCGGCGAAACCCCAAAACCGCAAAACGAGCCATCGATGCGGCTTGCCCCATCGGGGGGCGTCGTTAGATTAGAGGGCGAATGCAGTGGCTGCAGAGTTTGGATATCGAGCTGTTCCGATGGATCAACCTGAGGCTGGCCAGTCCCGTCTTCGACGTGGTGATGCCTTGGGTCAGCGGCAATGCCTTTTTCTTGCCGGTCGTGATTCTGGCGGGCCTCGCGCTCATCGGGAAGGGCGGCGCTCGTGGCCGCGTCTGCGTGCTGATGCTGGCCCTCCTCATCCCCCTGGGTGATGGCTTTGTCTGTAACACGATCAAACACGCCGTCGGGCGGCTCCGGCCCTTTGATGCGCTGAGCGAGGTGCGTCGCCCAGGTGTCAAGGCCGAACCGCTTCAAACCACGAGCGCGCCAACGTCTCAAGCCGCGACCGGCGCACCCCGTTCGCCACCCATGAGCGGTTCCACCAAAAGCATGCCCTCATCCCATGCGGCCAACTGGTTCGCCGCCGCGATGATTGCGTTCGTCTTCTACCGCCGCAGCGCTTGGTTCATGGTGCCTGCGGCGTCCCTCGTCAGTTTTTCCCGGATATATAACGGTGTGCATTACCCTAGTGACGTGCTGGCGGGCGCACTTCTCGGCGCGGGCTGCGCGGTGGCGGGTCTGTGGCTGCTGAACACTTTTTGGCAAAGCGCCGGTTCGAAATGGTTTCCCTTGTGGTGGGAGAAGATGCCGTCTCTGCTCGCGCCCGTGGTGCGCGAGGAAAACGAGGAGGAATTTCTGCCGCCTCCGCGTGGGGGGGCGCGGCCCGCCAGACCAGCGCGACACGTGTCATTGGACGCGCATTGGTTGCGCCTGGGATACCTGCTGACCGCGTTGCTCCTGGTGTTGCGCTGGGCCTACATTGCCAGCGGAACGATCCAACTGAGTGAGGACGAGGCTTATCAATGGCTGTGGTCCAAGCACTTGGCCATCTCCTACTACAGCAAGCCCCCGCTGATCGCTTACACCCAGTTTTTGAGCACCACACTCTGGGGCGACAACGCCTTCGGGGTGCGCTTCTTTTCACCCCTCATCGCCGCGCTCCTCAGTTTGTTGATGCTGCGTTTCCTGGCGCGCGTGGTCAATGCGCGAGCTGGTTTTTTTCTCTTGCTGATTCTGACAGCCATGCCGTTGGCCGCCTTGGGGTCGGTGCTGATGACCGTGGACCCGCTTTCGGTTCTGTTTTGGACAGCGGCAATGGTGGCGGGTTGGCGGGCGGTGCAGGACCAGGCCACGACCGTGGACTGGCTCTGGGTGGGGCTTTGGATGGGACTGGGCTTTCTGAGCAAATACACCGAACTGTTCCAGTGGCTGTGCTGGGCAGTCTTTTTTGTCTTGTGGCGCCCGGCGCGCAAACAACTGCGCCGTCCCGGTCCTTACGCGGCGCTGCTCGTCAATTTGGTTTGCGCCGCGCCCGTATTGATTTGGAATTCTCAGCGACACTGGATCACTGTCCGGCATGTGATGAACGATGCGGGGGCAGGCTCGGCCTGGCACCCGACGCTGCGCTACGTAGGGGAGTTTATCGGGAGCGAGGCCGCGCTGTTGAATCCGTTTTTCTTTATCGGAATAGTTTGGGCGGCGGTGGCTTTTTGGCGCCGGGGCCGCCAAGATCCGAAGCTCGTTTATTTCTTCAGCATGGGCGCCCCGTTGTTCTTGGCCTATCTCGCTCAGAGCTTTCACTCTCGAGTGTTCCCTAATTGGATCGCGCCGGCGGTGCTGCCTTTAGGCTGCCTGCTGGTAACCTACTGGGACACTCGTTGGCGGTTAGGGTCAGCGAAAATCAAGCCCTGGCTGAACCTCGGGCTCGGCGTGGGATTCGCCACCGTTATCCTCGCGCACAACACTGACCTAATCGGAAGGTTGACGGGCGGATGGCTGCTGCCGGTAAGCCAGGATCCTCTGCACCGGGTCCGAGTCTGGAGCGATTGCGCTCGAGTGTTGGGCCAGGCCCGGCAAGACCTTTTGTCCGAAGGCAAACCCGTTTTCATTATTGGCGACCATTACGGCTTGACAAGCTTAGTCACCTTCTACCTGCCTGAGGCCAAGGCAGGCGTGCCGGACGACCCGATCGTGTATTTTGAAACCAAACCGGTGCCCGAGAACCAATTTTACTTTTGGCCCAGCTATTGCCACCGTCAAGGGCAGAATGCCGTTTACTTCCGGGAGTTGGACCGCGCCAAGCCGGTGCCTGCTAAACCGCCGCCGCCCGAGCTAGTCAGCCAGTTCGATTCCGTGACGGATCTGGGCGTTCGGGACGTGCTTTATCATGGCCGCCTCTGCCGCCCGCTCCAACTCTTTGCCTGCCGAGGTCTCAAATGATCGCCAGCAACTTCCGAAGGCTGTAGTCCACCCCATGAATTGCGAGCAAGTGCCGAATCCTGAACTCATAATGTCCTCGCGGCCTGCGAAAGCTTCTGCTGTGGCAAAGGTTGAGTCAACGTCCACGACTTTCCCCGTGCGGGATTACGATCTTGCCGCGACGCTTTCCAGCGGCCAAGCCTTCCGCTGGCAACCCCTGGGCCAGGGCTGGACAGGCGTGGTCGGGAACCAATGGATTTGGCTGCGAGCGGACTCGGCTTCGATCACCGCGGAAACCCCCGGTCGAATCTCGGACTGGAAGCGGCTGGCGGACTACCTCCAAATTCGGGTGGACCTGAATTCAGTCCTGACGACGTTTCCAGATGACGAACCGATGCGCCGAGCAATGGCGGCTTGCCGAGGTTTGCGTCTGCTGCGGCAGGACCCATGGGAATGTCTGGCCTCCTTCATTTTATCTTCCACCAAACAGATTGTCCAAATTAGGCAGATCATTGCTCTGCTCTGCCGGCGCTTTGGCGAACCTTTGGACGCAGCGCCCGAGGTCGTATGCGCCTTTCCCAAACCCGAGCGCTTGGCGGAGACCACCGAGGCCGAGCTGCGGGCTTGCAAGATGGGATTCCGTGCGCCGTATTTGCTGGCCACCGCGCGCATCATTGCCAGCGGCCAATTCAACCTGGAGAGACTGCGGGAACTATCGGTAGAAAATGCGCGCGCTGAGCTGATGCACCTGCCTGGGGTGGGCCGCAAAATAGCGGACTGTGTGTTGCTCTTTGCTTACGGCTTTCAGTCCGCCTTTCCGGTTGATGTGTGGGTGATGAAAGGGTTGCGCCAGCTCTATTTTCCGCGCCGCCGGGTGGGGCTGCCGAAACTGCACCGTTTCGCAGCGGGACATTTCGGCCCTAACGCCGGTTATGCGCAGCAATACCTGTTTCATTACTTGCGGACGCGAGACGACAGTCCCGGCAACCGCAGTTAACTGCATTCGATATGACCACGCTGGAAGTTCTTTTCACCCCGGCCGAATACGACCGGCTCGGGCAACGGGATTTGCGGGAAACGGTGTGTGTGGTGTTCGATGTGCTGCGCGCGACGAGCTCGATGGTGACCGCGCTCGCCAACGGCGCGGCCGCCATCATCCCCACCGCGGAGATTAGCGAGGCGCTCCAGAGACATCAGGCGCAGCCGGACGTCCTGTTGGCGGGAGAACGCGAGGGCGTGCGCATCACAGCTAAGCTGACCGGCAGCATCCCGTTTGACTTGGGCAACTCTCCGCGGGAATTCACTCCAGACCGCGTCAAGGCCAAAACTGTGGTTATGACTACCACGAATGGGACGCGCGCCTTGCGGGCCTGCGCGGGCGCCCGGAGAGTGTTGCTGGGCGCCTTTCTGAACCTAAATGCCACTGTCGATTTCATTGCAAAGGAAAACCCAGCCGACTTGCTCTTAGTCTGCGCCGGCACGCGGGAGGAGGCGTCGTACGAAGACGCGCTGGGAGCTGGCGCAATGTGTGACGCACTATGGCCGAACTACGAGGGTGGCGCGGTGGCCGATTCGGCGCGGATCGCTCGCCGCTTATTCGGCTTGGAAGGAGCTGACTTGGCGCACGCCCTCGGTCAATCATCCAATGGTCTGCGGCTATCCGCGCTGCCCGAGTTGCGAGAGGATGTGCCCTTCTGCGCGCAACGAGACACCTTGAGACTGGTTGCAGAAATGAGCAACGAAGGGTTCGTCAGGAAATGTTAGCTGCGGGCGTCTGGTAAGACTAGCGAGGCTGCGCCTCAGCACCTCGGACCCGGTCGGGCGGGCAGTCCCCTGCCCGCCGCCGAACGGGATGTGGCGGTCGTATGTTCGATGCCGCCCGAACGGCGCAACCGCAGCAAACCCTGATTTGTCTCCAACGTGTTTCCAGATTCAAGGACTCTAGCCCGATCTGGTCATTCATTCCCCCCTTAGACCTCGACCTGTTGGTATGCTGCCCGCAGGGTTTGAATGCCGCGCGCCTGAAAGTCCTTTTCGAAATCAGTAAGCAAGTCGCTCAAAGAAGCGGGCGTTTCGACCAAGCGGAAGCCCGGGTCGGCACTAAAGACTTCCAGCATCTGCTCGAAGTAATCCGCGTCATCGGTGCGCAGATAGACGTGGCCGGCGGGAACGAGTGCCTGTGTAGCCAACCGGGGGAAGCGAGGCCCTATCAGCCGGTGCCGGCGATGTTTGCGCTTGGGCCAGGGATCGGGGAAGTAGATGTGCAAAGCGCTGGCTGCATGCGGCGGCAAAAGGTACTCGAGAAAATAGGATGACTCAAGGCGCACCCCGCGCAAGTTGGCCAGACGCGCCCGCCGGCCCTTGCGCTCGAGCTTGCGCAGCCGCCCCAGCAAGCGCTCGAGACCGATAAAGTTGCGCTCGGGATGCCGGCTGGCGTAGTCCACCAGGAACGAACCGTCACCGCAGCCCAGTTCGATTTCCAGAGATTGGGTGACAGGGAAAAGATCCGTCAAACGAATGCGCTCCAAAATCGAAGGCAAGCTGTAGATCACGTTGGAAAGCGCAGAGCCAGGCAGTTCATCCATCATCGCCTTCGAGGATTGGGAGCGGAACTGCCCTTGGCAAGGAAAAGGGAGAAAAAGGAAGGGGGCCTCCCGGCCCCCTTTCTGGCTTCGCGGGAAAACTCTGGCCAGAGGCCAAAGTGGAAGCCTTAGGAGCCACATCTGTATCCGGGATTTGCCTCGATGTCAAACCGTCCTTGGGCATCATGAGTATCAGGGGCGCAAGATAAAATTCTTTGGCCTTACAGGTTGGCTCCGAACCCTTTCGTGGGACAGATGTATGTGCCATAATCCCATCGCGGAGCGATGCTGTCGAAGGTAGCCGTGTGGCTTCAGCCCACGGAACCAGTCGTCCAACGTGAGCGCGTCGCGTCAGCGACGGCTGAATCTCCTCGCTCATCCTCAATCCCATGCGCATCGCTTGTCGTCCCCGCAGGTATTCAAAAATACGGTGACAACCCCATTGAGGAACGGGCACCAAATGAATAACCTAAAATCAGCTTATGCCAAAAGAAATTACCAGATCGGATTCCAAACCTTCTCACGAGGAAATTGCGCGCCGCGCGCAAGCCCTCTTTGAGCAAAGCGGCCGAGTGCCAGGCAGAGACATGGAGAACTGGCTGGAGGCCGAACGCCAATTAATAGCCGCCCGCAGAGCGGAGCCCGAAGCCCGTCAGGAGCCCAGGCAGCAACCCTCGAAACCAGGAGCCAGTCCTCCCGGCAGGAACCACGGCAACTCCGCTCCGGGGAACCGGCCGACTTCTACTCCCGCCACGGCTCATCGCACCTGACCCAGGAGATGCTATGCCCGAAAGAGGAACAGTGGAACGCGCCCGCCGCGACGCGGAGCAGGGCAAATCAGCATCCACCCAGGCCGGCGAATTTGTGCGGGAAGAGATGCACCATATCCGCGAGGGGAAGCACGGTGCCAGTTCGACGAAACAGGCAATCGCTATTGGGCTCTCCAAGGCGCGTCGGGCTGGCGTCCCCCTCCGACCACCCGCCAAGGGGAAGACTTCCGAGAAAACCCGACGCAGCGCGGCCAGCGCCTTCCGCAAGGGGCAGGAGGGAAAGCGGCCCTCGGCTAACCGTTCACAAGCTCGACTGAATGCTTTGCGCAAAGAAGGGCGCCAGGCAGCCTCGCACCGCGCGCTTTCGTTGCAGGCCCGCAACGCAGCCCGTCGGCGCAGTCCGACATCGCGCAGTGCAGCAGCCAGGAAAGCCGCCCGCACCCGTTCCCAGGAGCGCTGGCAGTAGGGCAGAGGTAAAAATCACCGCCCGCGCGATTCAAAGGTATTTCCGCAGCATCGGTTCCAGGCGCCGTACCGTGCTTGCTGGCCAGTACCTTCTCTCCGTCATCAAGGCGTTTTCCAGGGCCCGATGGCAGGGCCAATCGGCTTGCGGGGGAATTTTAGAGATCGCTGCTGCGATGATGGCCTTGGCCATCTCGGCATTTTTCCTGAGGTTGGCGATGACCATCTCTACGGTCACGTGCGCCTCATCCTGCTTCCAGCAATCGTAGTCGGTTATCATGGCCAGGGTAGCATACGCGATTTCGGCCTCCCGCGCGCACTTGGCCTCGCCCAGGTTAGTCATCCCCACGACATCGTACCCCTGGCGATGGTTGGTAAGCGACTCGGCTCGGGTGCTGAAGGCAGGCCCTTCCATGTTGACGTAGGTCCCGCCGTCGTGAACGCGCGCCTTCAGTGCCCGCGCGGCTTGCAGCAAAAGCAACCGCAGTTCCTCACAAATCGGGTCGGCAAAAGCAATGTGGGCCACGAGACCGCCCCCGAAAAACGTGTGGCCAGCGGATTGTTTAGTGCGGTCAATGAACTGGTCGGGCAACACAATGTCGCAGGGACGGTACTTCGCCTGCAGTGACCCGACGGCACTGACACTGATGATCCAGGCGACACCCAGCTTCTTCATCGCCCACACGTTGGCGCGGTGATTCAGTTCGCTGGGGAGGATGCGGTGCCCGCGGCCATGCCGGGCTAAGAACACGACCGGGCGCCCCGCCAGCTCACCCGTCAAAAAATCATCCGAGGGCGGCCCGAAAGGAGTTTTAACCTTGACCCACTTTTGGCCCGTGAACCCTTCGAGGTGGTAGAGTCCGCTGCCGCCGATGATCCCAATACGTGGTTCGGAATTGGCGCCGCGCGCAGGTTTCTCTGTTCCTTGGCCCCCATGGGCACTTCGCGTTCTCATGCGCAGGTTATACCGAATCGAGCCTGGAATGAAAAATGAAAATAAACTTTCTTGAATCCGCCGCCCTTGGCCTGCGTCTAGCTCAAAGGACAAGTCATGCGTGCAAAACGTGCTTTCACATTGATTGAGCTGCTGGTCGTCATCGCGATCATCGCGATTTTGGCAGCGATGCTCTTGCCGGCGTTGTCCAAGGCGAAACAGAAGGCCTTGACGACCAGTTGCACCGCTGATCTGAAGCAAGTTGGGCTGGGCATGAGAATGTTCGCCGATGACAATGAGGACCGCTATCCCGAATCTGGCGGCAGCATCGGCTGGAACTTGATCGACCCGAATTCCCCCTCAAATTCCTGGATGCAGCAGATCTATTCCTATGTGCAAAACACGAATGTTTACCACTGCCCGGGAAACGCCCAATTACCCCCCAAGAACCAATCTGCCTTCAACTATTTCAACGGCGCGCGCGCAGCTTACGTTGCGGCGGGTGACCAGCAGGCCCCGGTCAACGCCCGGCAAATCCTGTTCCCCGCGGCCTACGTTCTCTCCGGCGACACCATAGATAAGGCGCAATTCTTTTCTGTGAACGACGCCGACAAGGATGATTACTCGCAGAATTGTGTGGGAGGCAGCGTAAACGGCACTCCGGCAGTGGATTGGCAAGCCCATAGCGGGGGCCAGCAGATTCTTTTTGCGGAGGGCCATGTCAAATGGTTTAAGGGGTACCAAACGAACGACATGACTTTCCGGTACGATTCCATCCACGGTTGGCAGTAGGTTCCCCTGCAGCCCAAGCAGGCCGACGTTCTGAGCACGGATGCTGAAGGTGTCCGTTCCCAAACGATCACGAAGTATTTTGTGCGGTTTTCGCTCCTGACACACATAAAGGAATGAAGGCAGAGGCGGCTCGACCTCCGCGCGTGACGATCTGACTGCAGGGCTGTCAATGTACTTCCGGGCGCAGACAGCCAACCGGAGCCGCTGCCAACGTTACAAATGATTTGCCAAATTGTAGGTGATGGGGCCAAGGAAGGCCCCTAGACTGGTCCACAGTCCGAGGCCGGTCCGGGAGTCTGGAGCCGAGTCGAACCAAATAGTTCGTAACTTTGTCCAGGATTTCCGTAAGAAAGCATTGGCCGACCATAAAGTCGAACCGAATCAAACCAAACATCAGCAGGCGACGTTATGAAAAACAAAGCATCTTTCGTGTGTTCCATTTCGTGGGGAAAAGCAGCCTGGGCCGCCCTGTGCGGCGCCGTGGGGTTGGCCCAAGCCGTCAGCGGCGCAGAACGCCAAATCCTCCAGTACAAAATGCCGCCCACCACCAACGCGGCATCGATCAAACGAGAGGTGGGCTGGAAGCCAATGAAGCTGGCCATCGGACTGCCGTTGCAGAATAAGGAAGAACTGGCCGGATTCATCGAGCGACTCTATGATCCGGCCAGTCCAGATTTCCGGCATTATCTCACGCCCGGGCAATTTGCCGAGCGCTTTGGACCCAAGCCAGCCGATTACCAGGCCCTCATAGCCTTCGTCCGATCGCATGGGCTGCGCGTCATCGCCACTTATCCCAATCGCGCACTGCTGGATGTCGAAGGTCTGGCTCCCAGCATCGAGCAAACTTTTCAGGTCAAGCTGAAGACCTACCAGCACCCCACGGAACCGAGAACCTTTTTTGCGCCCGACACGCCACCGTCCCTCGATCTTGACGTGCCTCTGCTCAGCGTAAGCGGATTGGACGACTACTACCTGCCGCATGCCCTCTACCACAAATGGCCACCTGAAAGGACCGAGGGCAAACCCATTCCCCAATCCGGAGCCGGACCGAATGGCAGTTACATGGGGAACGATTTCCGCGCTGCTTATGTTCCCGGCGTCACTCTTAACGGCACGGGACAGACCGTCGGTTTACTCGAGTTCGATGGCTTTTATGCCTCGGACATAACCCGCTACAAAAACGAGGCGAATTTGCCCGACGTGCCGGTCGTCAAAGTCTTGCTGGACGGCTTCAGCGGCAGCGCCGGGGGTGCCAACGTCGAGGTGGCCTTAGACATCGATATGGCCATTTCGATGGCGCCTGGGGTTGCCGAAGTCCTGGTTTATGAAGGCGAGCGCACCGACTCGATTCTCAACCGCATCGCCACGGACAACCTAGCCAAGCAAATCAGTGCTTCTTGGAGCTACACCATCGACGCTGCCTCTCAACAAGCTTTCCTCCAAATGGCCGCCCAGGGCCAGTCCTTCTATAACGCCTCGGGGGACAGCGATGCTTATTCGGGAGTGATTCCGACGCCCTGCGACGACACGAACATCACGATTGTGGGTGGGACGACCTTGACGACGAGCGGACCGGGCGGAGCCTGGGTATCGGAAAAAGTATGGAACTGGGGCGGCGGCACCGGCAGCTCGGGAGGCATCAGCACCCGCTATACCATCCCCCCATGGCAGCAAGGGATTAGCATGGCGGCCAATCAGGGCTCGACCACCCACCGCAACATTCCCGATGTCGCTATGACCGCGGACAACGTTTTCGTAATCGCGGACAATGGCCGCAACCTGAATGTGGGCGGAACCAGTTGCGCTGCGCCTTTGTGGGCCGGCTTCACCGCCTTGGCAAACCAATTGGCCGCTGCGAATGGCGAGCCGCCCGTCGGGTTCATCAATCCGGCCGTGTATGCCATCGGCAAAGGCTTAACCGCCTCAAGCTATGTCTCGAACTTCCATGACATTGTCACAGGGAACAATGAGAACTCGAGCAGCCCCAGCAAATTTGTGGCCGTGGCCGGTTACGACCTGTGTACCGGTTGGGGCACGCCGACCGGCATCACTCTGTTGAGCACGCTAGCTCTTCCTGAACCCCTGCGGATCAGCCCCAACGCGGGCACGCTTATCAGCGGTCCGGCGGGTGGCCCCTTCAGTCCCTTGAACGCAACTTATTCTCTAACCAACGACGGCGCCACGGCCCTAACTTGGGCCGTCAGTGCGATTCCATCTTGGCTTTCGGTTTCTTCCCAGGGCGGCACCTTGCCGCCGAATCGCGGGACAATTACACTTAGCCTTGGCCTCACCTCTGCCGCCAGCAACCTAGTGGCCGGAAGTTATAGTGCCACATTGCTCTTTACCAACTTGAGCGACAGATTCGGGCAGAGCCGCCAGGTCACCCTGGCCGTCGTCACCCCGCCCATCATCGCTTCGCAACCGACCAACCAGGCGGTGCTCGAACTTGCCCCGGCTATCTTCAGCGTCGGAACGGGCAGCAACGCTCTGCTTTATTATCGGTGGCAACTCAACGGTACAAGTCTGACCGATGGTAGCAACTTTATCGGCACCGCCACCAGCAGCCTAACGGTGAGCAATGCCTTACCCTCCGTGGCCGGCAGCTATTCGGTAGTGGTCAGCAACGCCGCCGGAATGGCCGTTAGTTCGAATGCGCTACTGACCATTGTCCCCAGCCAGCCGGTCGTCACTATGCAACCGACCAATCAGACGGTGCTGCCGGGATCCAGCACCAGCCTCAGCGTGGCCGCCATCGGGACACTGCCCTTCACTTATGTGTGGCAGGTCAATGGGACCAACCTCCATAACGGCTCATCCATCTCCGGCGTCGCGACCAGCACTCTTACTATCAGCAATGTTTCCGCTGCCAATGCGGGTACCTATACCGTCCTGGTAAAGAACACCCTCGGCTCGACCACCAGCACCGGCGCCGTCCTGGCGGTCATCCCGGTCACTTTGCCCGGGTTCAACTTATCCAGTCTCTCTTCGTTCGTTTCCACGTCCTCCGGAGAGTTTCCTTACAGCCCGCTGGCGCCTACCCGGAGCGGCGCCCTCTACGGCACCGCGCTCGAAGGGGGCGCCAACGGCTACGGAACCGTTTTTCGGGTGACTACTAATGGTACGGTAAGCACGTTGTTCGCCTTCAACTACAGTGATGGCGGGTTTCCTTATGCCGGTTTGGTAGAAGGCCGGGACGGGCTGCTTTACGGCGCAACCTACGAAGGCGGGACCTACGGCAACGGCGAGGTGTTCAAGATGACCACCAATGGAGTGCAAACCCTCGCGGTGGCTTTCAATGGCATCAACGGCGAGTTGCCCGTGGGGGGATTGGTTCAGGGCACTGACGGCAATTTCTACGGAACCACGCTGGCCGGCGGTCTTTACGGCAATGGCACGCTCTACCGCATCACTTCCTCGGGCGGACGTACCACGTTGGTGTCCTTAGATTCGTCCGAAGGCATCGAGCCGTCATCGGTGCTGGTTCAAGGGGTCGATGGCAATTTCTATGGGACAACCGAATTCGGAGGCACCAATGGTAGTGCGGGCACGGTGTTCAAAATGACGCCCGCTGGCAAGCTGACCACCCTTTACGCGTTCACGGGCGGCGATGACGGAGCTGTGCCGATCCCAGGCCTCGCAGTCGGCGCGGATGGCAACTTCTACGGGACCACTATCGAGGGTGGCTCCAACAATGTGGGAACGGTTTTCAGAATCACTCCCTCCGGCACACTGACAACTTTGTACACTTTTGCGGGGGACGACGGCGCCAATCCTTGGGGCGGGCTGGTGCAGAGCACTGACGGCAACCTTTACGGCACCACCGAAAACGGCGGGGCCTATGGGTTTGGCACCATCTTCAGTCTCGCGCCCAATGGGCCGTTCACAACTGTGGCACAATTTGACGGCTACAATGGGGCCACGCCGGCCGCAGCGTTGGCTCAGGCTGGCGATGGGAACCTCTACGGAACCACCTCCGCCGGCGGCTCCTCAGGCGCGGGCACGGTTTTTCGCCTGAGCATCGCCGGCGCCTTGCGCATCACCAGCCAGCCCGCCGACCAAGCGGCCTTTGTCGGCGGCAACGCCCGGTTCACCGTTGCCACGTTCGGCAGCCAGCCGGTCGCTTACCAGTGGCAGAGGGATGGAACAAACCTCAGCGACGGTGGGGAGATCTCCGGCTCGGCCACCGCTGCTTTAACGCTCACCAACGTCAGCTTTGCCGATGCTGCGGTGTATTCGGTCATCGTCAGCAATTCTTTCGGCTCGGTGGCCAGCGATGAGGCGGTCCTCGAGGTTATCCTCTCGCCGCCCGAAATCACCAGCCAACCGGCGGGCCAGTCGGTAGTAACGGGAGAAGCCGCGACCTTCACCGTGGCAGCCTCCGGCTCGCTGCCTTTGTCCTATCAATGGCAAGTCGGCGGAACTAATCTGAGCGATGGCGGCCAGGTCGCCGGCTCGAGCACTTCCACGTTGACCCTTGGTAGCGTGACGGCTGCCAATGCCGGGACGTACTCCGTCATCGTGAGCAATGCACTCGCCGCCGTGCGCAGCGCACCGGCCCTCCTAATCGTAACTCCGGCCGTCACGCCGGGAGTCGCGTTAAACCTGCTGCACCTGTTCGCCGATGGAACTGATGGGGCCTTTCCATCCAGCGCACTCATCCAGGCGCGCGATGGTAATTTGTACGGCACTGCGTCGGGGGGCGGCACGGCGTACTCCGGCGCCATGTTCCGCATGAACCTAAACGGCACCCTCGTTTCGCTTTACTCGTTTCCGGGCGGCACGAATGCCGCTACCCCCTATGACGGGTTGGCGCAGGCCTCGAACAACTATTTCTACGGCACGACCTCCGGCGGCGGTATCAATGGTTATGGCACTATCTTTCGGGCAGCTCCCGGAGGCTCGCCGGTAGTTGCTTTGTACTCCTTTAGTGACGGTGCTGATGGGGCGTTTCCTTATGCCGGGCTGGTGCAGGGTAAAGATGGGAACCTCTACGGAACGGCTTTCCAAGGCGGGGCAAACGGCTACGGTTCGGTATTCCGGCTCACTCAGGCCGCAACGGTCACTCCGCTTTACTCTTTTAACGATGCGGACGATGGCGCTTATCCGTACGCGGGGTTGGTGCAGGGAGTTGATGGCAATTTGTATGGTACGGCCGCCGAGGGGGGCGCCAACGGCCTGGGCACCGTGTTCCGGATCACGGCCAGTGGCAGCCTCACCGTCCTCGCGGCGTTTGATTCCACCAATGGGGCTCTTCCGGAGGCTGGCCTGGTCCAAGGCGCCGACGGCAGCTTCTATGGGACCACCTCCAGTGGGGGTTCCAATGGCTTCGGAACCGTCTTCCAAATCACCACCAATGGCATGCTCACATCTTTGGTCTCATTCAACGACACCAATGGAGCTGAACCCGTGGGAGCCTTGGTGCAAGGCACCGATGGCAATTTGTATGGCACGACGGCGACGGGAGGAGTGGGGGGCGCAGGCACCGTATTCAAGATCACCACTAACGGCGTTTTGACAACGCTCCTCTGGTTCGACGGGCTCAACGGCGCCAACCCTGCCGCTGCCCTCCTCCAGGCTAACAACGGAAGTTTCTATGGTACTACCGCGTACGGCGGGGCGAACTACGACGGCACGCCTTTTAGCGGCCTGGGGACCGTGTTCAAACTCACCGTGCCTTTGTTCATCAATAATCATCTCGCCCTCTCGAGTGCTACGGCGGGATTGCCCTATGCTAACACGATCGCCTCTCAGGCGATCACGCCGGCCGGCGATACGCTCACCTTTGCCAAAATCAGCGGCCCCACTTGGCTGAATGTTGATCCCAGCGGTACGCTTTCCGGCAGCCCCACTTCCCCGGACATCGGCACCAACACCTTTGTGGTGCAACTGACCGACACGAACGGCGTTTCGGCCAGCACTACTTTGTCCCTCCAAGTATTGGCGCCAGTGCCTCCTTCCTTCGTCGCCAACCCCTTTACCGTCTCGCCAGTGAACTTCGGGCAGGCCGTCTCGCTCAATCTCGGGGTCGAAGTTCTTGACCCGAACGTCGGTGATACCCTGAACTTTGCGCTGGTGAGTGGTCCCGCCTGGCTCAACGTCGCCACTAATGGTGTGGTCTCGGGCACCCCTGGCTTGTCCGACGTTGGTACGAACGCATTTGTTATTAGCTTTACCGACGCACTGGGGTTCACCAGCAACGCGACGATGCTCCTTGAAGTGTATGGTCCGCCCACCTTTGCAACCGACCCCTTCACCGGTCCGCCCGGCGCGGTGGGCTACACGTATTCGGGCTCCATTGCCGCCAGCGCCTCGGATCCCAACGCCGGGAACACGTTGAGGTTCGCGCTGGTGAGCGGCCCGGCTTGGCTGAGCGTGGATTCCAGCGGCATGCTCTCCGGCACCCCGGGAACCGTCAATGCCGGCACCAATCAGTTCGTGGTTAGTGCCGCTGATTCAGGCGGCGGCTTGACCACCCACGCAACGATGTACCTTTATGTGTACACACCACCGGGCTTCACAAGTAGCCCGTTTGCCGAGCCCAGCGCCGTCTCCGGTCTCCCGTATGGCGCCACCATCGCGACCAATGCGGTTGACCCGGATGCTGGAATCGGTGATACGCTCACCTTCTCCAAAATCAGCGGTCCGGCCTGGCTGAGCGTAGCTCCTAATGGCGTACTTTCTGGCTCACCTCCCTTGAGCTCGCCCCCCGGCCTCAACTCGTTCACAGTCCGTGTGGCCGACTCGATCGGCGCAGCGACTGCTGGGCTGATGCGTATCCTCGTCATCTCGAACATCCCACCGTCGTTCCTTGCCAACCCATTCCAGGAACCTTTTGCCAAAGCCGGCCTCGACTATACCAACACGATCAGCACCAACGCGTTCGAGGTGAATGTCGGGGACCCGCTAGCCTTCTCCAAAGTCAGCGGCCCGGCCTGGCTGACCGTGGTCACCAACGGGACGCTTTCGGGCGTGGCCGCCGCTTCCGACGCGGGGACCAATACCTTTGTTGTCAGTGTGACCGATTACGCCGGGCTATCGAATCTGGCGACGATGACGCTCGAGGTTCACGGCCCGCCGACGTTCAGCACGAACTGGTTTGCCGAACCTTGGGCTAACCTGGATCAGCCTTTCACGGGTGCGATTACTAACGTTTCAGACGTTGACTCGGGGGCCCTGCTCATCTTCAGCAAGCTCAGCGGACCTCCCTGGATCAGCGTGGCCACCAACGGCGCGCTCAGTGGCACGCCGGATCTGGCGGACGCCGGCGGCAATACTTTTGTCGTGGGTGTAACCGATTTCGGCGGCTTGACCAATAGCGCTACCGTGTACCTTTATGTGAACAGTCCGCCTTCCTTCGAACCAATGAGTTTTGTCCAGTCCACCGCCGTCTCGGGCCTGCCTTACTCGGCGACGCTCGCCACGAATGCGACCGATCCGGATCTCGTCAGCGGAGATACGCTCACGTTTTACAAAGTGACCGGTCCCGCCTGGCTTAACGTGGCTACCAACGGTGCGCTCTCGGGCACCCCCGGTCCTGCCGATGTCGGCCTCAATCCATTCCTGGTCCTGGTCGTCGATTCCGGCGGTCTCTCCGGCGTTGGGCTCATGAGCATCCCCGTCCAGACCGACACGCCGCCGACCTTCGTGCGCAACCCCTTCAGCGCACCACTGGCCCATGCCGGACAGCCTTATGTCGCCAGCATCGCCAGTCAGGCGGTGGATACCGACCCCGGGGACACTCTCTCGCTGGCTAAGGCCGGCGGCCCGGCTTGGCTGAACATTGCCGCCAATGGCGCGCTCTCGGGCCTGCCCTCGCGCTCGGACGTGGGCACCAATACCTTCGTCGTCCGCGCTGCGGATACGGCGGGCCTTTCCGCTACCGCCACTATGTTCGTCACTGTGATTCCTTCCCTCGATCTCTCCATCGCCCAAAGCGGTAGCATGGTTATCCTAAGCTGGACAGGTGGCAGCCCGCCTTACCAAGTGCAAACCTGTTCGGATTTCTCTGGCGCGGGTTGGCAAAATCTCGGCAGTCCGCTCAGCACGAACACACTGATGCTTAACCCAACCAATGCTGCCGGCTGGTTCCGCGTAGGCGGGCTGTAAGGCGCGCGGCCGGAGCTTCGAAGGTCTTACCGAGAGGGGCGGAAGGGGTTGGATCGGTTTGAGGGAACCGGTCCAACCCCGGTTTGGCCTGCAGTACGAAAACGGGGTTAGCAGATGCGAACGCTTTCGGAGTTGGATGTTCAGTCTGATGTAGGCGAGCTTTGCTTCGTTTTTGAGAAGCGTTCGTAGCCGAGAAGCTGTTCCAGCGTCTAAACTCGTTGGCACGGCTTGTGCCATGGTTGGCGTGTGAGGTTCCATAATCTGACTTCAGGACTAACGATACTTCGCGAATATTAAGACTATCGCGTAAATAGCTGGAACGAGGGAAACCGCACACGCGGAGAGCAGAATGCAAAAAAGCAACAGAG
>Ga0209517_10000884_pt1 | contig 48745 bp, 35 predicted proteins | sample PeaSoiMetSII2010_FD_187695 | JGI IMG/M metagenome (GOLD analysis project Ga0209517, IMG submission 187695) | Peat soil microbial communities from Weissenstadt, Germany - SII-2010 (SPAdes) (version 2) | ecosystem: Environmental > Terrestrial > Soil > Wetlands > Peat | place: Germany...
CGGAACAACGGCTCCAACTGGCTGAACCAGTATTTCGCCGATCCGCAGAATGCGGTTACCCCTGCTCCGTTTACCCTCGGGAATGCTCCGCGCGAGATAGCTACGGCCCGGGCTCCCGGAACGTCTACCAGCGCACTGTCGCTGTTCAAGCAGTTTCCGCTTCCCATACGTGAAGGCTCGCAGTTGGAGTTCCGCCTCGAAGCCTTCAACGCGCTGAACCACCCGCAGTTCTCCCCGCCGAATCTGACTGTTGGATCCTCGGCATTCGGCAAGGTGACAGGACAGGCAAACTCGCCCAGACAGGTACAGTTGGGATTGAAGCTGTACTTCTGAGGCAAGGCATGAACCGTCGTAACATCGCGATCACCGGCATCACCGATGACGGCGGTTACGCCGAGTATATGATTGCGCGCGCCGAGGCGCTGGCCCAGGTCCCCGTCGAGTTGTCGGCGGCTGAGGCGGCGCCGCTCATGTGCGCCGGTGTTACGACGTTCAACTGCCTCCGCAACAGCGGTGCGCGGCCCGGCGAACTCGTCGCCGCACTCGGCCCCGGCGGCTTGGGCCATCTCGGCGTCCAGTTCGCCGCCAGGGCAGGGTTCCGGACGGTCGCGATCGCGCGCGGTAAAGACAAGGAGTCCCTGGCTCGCGAACTCGGCGCCCGGCATTACATCGAGAGCTAGGCGCAGGACCCCGCCGCGGAAACGCGCAATCTGGGTGGTGCCAAGGTGATCCTGGCAACCGTAACGAATGGCGATGCCATGGCGGCCGCCTTGGGAGGTCCGGCACCAATGGAACTTTCATAATCATCGGCGCGCTCCAGGGGGAAGAACTCATTCATCGAACGCACGCCGGCAAGCGCGCTGAAAGCGAGCGTGTCCTGCGAATCGATGGAGGTACCGCGTCGAGCGCGCTTTCCCCCGCCACAGCGCCGCGGCCGCTTGCGCGCTTTCTCCTTTGAACAGATATTCAACCGATACCAGCCCGCTGCCTCCCGTCGGTCCCCAACCCACGCCCAGATTGGACCCGACATGCGCGAACAGGCACACGTCAACATCCTTGAACACGCCCGCGCGTAAGTAGTACGCCTTGGTTCCCAGCAACTCCTCGGCGACGCCCGGCCACACCTTCAGCGTGCCCCTTAGACGCTCGCGATCCATTACGTTTTGATGGCGGTAGGCGGGCCGGCAGGGACCGCCGTAAGTCACTTAAACTGCATTAGACAAACCGGAGATCTTGAAAAGGATCGACAGGCGTCGGTGGGGAGTATACTGGTTGAGCAAGAATGGAAATCCCGGCTAAAGGAGAAGAGCCATGGCCGAACCCGATCGCACCAAATATTTGCGAATCGCTTTGCTCCTCGTCGGTTTGATCTTCATCATTGGGATCTACCCGCTCACCATCATCTGGCCGTCCGGCTGGGCGTGGCATACCGGCGGTCACTCGGATTACCTCCAGATGATTCTGGGGATTTACGCGACGCTTGGCGTATTCCTCGTAATGGCATCCCGGAACCCCCTCGCACATCTGAGCCTCATCTGGTTCACGGTGTGGTCAAGCGTTGTGCATGGCGGGATCATGGCGGCGCAATCGCTCGCGAACCGCGAGCACATGGGACACCTTTGGGGCGACGTGCTGGCCCTGTTTCTTGCGGCGGCCATCCTGGCGATTCTGACGCCCCGAGGCGCGGCAGCGAAACCTGTCTAGCCTGGAAAATCGCCAAACCGGCCGGTGAGGATCTTTGGCCTTGCCCGGATTCCCAATGTACAGTTGACGCGCCAGAACACCCAAGAAGAAACTCCCGGATGCCCCGTTACACGTCAGGTTGCCCCCACCTTCCGAGTGCGCCGTTATACGTCTACTGGGCCGGAGGGATGCCGTTACGTTCCTGCCAACCGCTTCGACCTGGCCGGCCACATCAATGCCTAGTCGCGTAACCTTCGGTTTGGCGCAGCCCGGCCCCTACGCGAACGATGTACAGCGTGCCTCTCATGAAGTGCCATTCAACTGGATTGACGGAAGCCGCGCGAACTTTTATCAAAACTTCATCGTCCTTGGGAACAGGCTTCTCGACGTCCGTGATTTGGACAACATCCGGAGGTCCGTATCTGGTATAGACGGCGGCTGTCATTGGCGTTTGCGCCGCTGCGCAGCCCATCGAGCTGGTCGTAAACCAGATCGGCCGCAGCGAAGTGGCCGGCTACATCAGCGAGCCCAAGTACAAAAAGTCCGAGCTGGCCCTCGAACGCGCCGCCCGCCGCTGCCGATGCCTCGAAGACAACAGCGCCGTTAGCGCCGCGCCCTCAAACCCGGAACCAGTGGTTGAACCAGCCCCCGTTGGCGTCCCAGAACGTCGAGTACACGCCGCCGTCGCGCCCCACCACAAACAGGTCGATGTGATCCTGAAAGCGCGACATCGCCGAAATCGTTGACCCCGGCGGCACGGTGAAATCATCCCCGAAGTTTGTATCGCCCAGCCGGAACCAGTGGTTGAACCAGCCCCCGCTCTGGTCCCAGAACGTGCTGTAAATTCCCCCGTCCCGCCCCACTACGAACAGGTCGATGTGATCCGGAAAGCGCGTCAGCGCGGTCACGGGCGATCCCGGCGGCACCGTGAACTGGTCGCCGAATGCCGGATCCATCAGCCGGAACCAGTGGTTGAACCACCCCCCGTTCTGGTCCCAAAACGTGCTGTACACCCCGCCGTCGCGCCCCACCACGAAAAGGTCGATGTGCGTCGGATACCGGGCCATCGCCGATACCGGGGTCCCCGGCACGACCGTGAACTGGTCGCCGAACGCCGGATCAGTCAGGCGGAACCAGTGGTTGAACCAGCCCCCGCTCTGATCCCAGAACGTGCTGTACACTCCGCCATCCCGCCCTGTTACAAACAGGTCCAGATGTGTTGCTAGCCGCGCCAGCACAGCGATCCTGGTCAGCGGCGGAACCGTGAACTGGTCGAAAAACGCCGGGTCCATCAGACGGAACCAGCGGTTGAACCACCCGCCGTTCTGGTCCCAGAACGTGCTGTACACGCCGCCATCCCGCCCCACCGCGAACAGGTCGATGTGGTTTTGGAACCGGCTGATCGACGCGACCTCCGAAACCGGCGGAATCGTGAAACCGTCCCCAAACGCCGGATCGGTCAGCCGGAACCAGTGGTTGAACCATCCTCCGTTCGCGTCCCAGAACGTGCTGTATACGCCGCCATCGCGCCCCGCCACAAACAGGTCGATATGATCCTGGAAGCGCGTCAGCGAGCGAATCGGCGCGCCCTGCGGGATCGTGAACTGGTCGCCGAACGCCGGATCGGTCAGCCGGAACCACGTCCAGAACCAGCCCCGGCTCGCGTCCCAGAAGGTGCTGTAAACGCCCCCTTCCAGCCCCGTCACGAAAAGGTCGATGTGGTCCCTGAAGCGCGTCAGGCTGTTCACCACGGCGGGGGACGGAACTTGGATCCACGTTCCGAAGACGCACGTCTTGTCCGCCTCCGACCAGTACTTCTCGATCTGCCACTGGAAATACGGATACTTGAGAATGTTGTTGGCCGTGTCCGCCTCGCAAATGTCGCCGATCTCGCAGCCGTTGTCCGCGTAGTAACCGTCGCCGTCCCGGTTGGTGAACGTCTCGCACAGTTCGTGGCTCATACAGTACGCGACCGAGTTCACAAAAGTCGGCCCGTCCGCGGATTGCGTGTAGCCTACCACGGTCGCCCAGAACAGGTTGTTGCTGTCCGCCGTGGGATGATAGTCCGCGTGTTGGTGGTATCCGCAGAATCCCGTCGTCTGCCCTTGAAACGACATCGTCGTCGTGCTGGGCGGCAGGATCAGGTACACCAGGTTCTGTTCATCCCCCGCCGGCTTTGGTGTCACCGTCCCGTTGTCCAGCCACGCGGTCAACTGCGCGTTCAGTTGTCCTTCGTTCAGACTTGCCGGCGCCGGATACGTCTTCATGTTGATCACAATCGATCCCGCCACCGAGCCGCCGATTACTCCGTACTGTTGCAGGCCTTTCATGTACGGTCCCGCCACCAGTGACCACACGAACTGGTTCATCGATGTCACCGCCGCGGGCGTCGTCGAGAAATAGTTATCCCAGAAAATCAGCACCACCCGCGGGTTTGGCATCACGTGGGAATGGTGCGAGTTCACTCCCCCCGTATACCCGTGGCAGTTAGAGTTGATTCGTACGGCGCCTGTCTTGGCCGAAACGCCGCACCCGCATCCCTTCCCCATACTCCACCTCCTGCGCGCGGCTCGGGGGTTCGGCCCGGAGTTTGACCCCTTCACGCGCGCGCCATTCTTTGTAATTGAAACTCTCCTTAGGATACAAGGATCGGAGCCCAAAAGGTCCACTTTCCCTTGGGGGCGAAAGTTGGGACCAAGGGCCATTGTGGCCAAATTGGCGCAGACACGCCATTTCACTTAATCGGAGTTCAGGCCTACCGCTCCACGAACGGCCAGATCCTGGGTAGTCGGCCACTCGGAGACAGGTCTCGATAGCGCATACACGCGTTGATCGCTACCGAGTAACAGCGGATATCGGCCGGGCCAATTCCGAGGCGGCGCGCGGCGTGTTGATTTGCTGGCGGGGAGGGACGATGGCGAATCTGGCTTGCCAAGGTTCCACCGGCGCGGCCTGAGGGCACTTTTCCGGTAACCCCGTTTAACCGGCATTATCGGACAGTTCCGCCCGCACGTAGTGCATTCGAGAGTGCTCCTTCCTTTTGGTCGACCTTTCGGAAGGACGCCAGCGGGCGGAGACTTGCTCGTGATGTGGGTGCATTTGCAAATCCCACAAGCCGCGGCGCTTTGTACGTTCGATCGTTTCGGGGTGGAAGCAGGGGGCAATCCGCCAGAAGGTCTTTACCTGGTCTGCACCGGCCCCAGGTACTTGTCAAGCCAGTCGAGGATCTCCTTGACAACTGGTTGCCGGGGTGGAAAATGGCCGCCATCGAGCACTACGTGGCGTTTGTCTTTCTCCGGCGCCCCCAGAAGCCGGAACAGCGGAAGTTGGGCGGTTTCCAACGGAAACACGTAATCGTCGCGGCCGTTTAACATCAATACCGGCATTCTCGCACGAGGCGCGAAATTCACCGGGTCGATTTCAGGCATCCGACGTATCCCGTCCAAGCCGCCCGACAGCAGAATGCTCACCTTGAATCGCTCTTCTACCGCCGTGCTGACTGGTCCCCAATGCGCGCCCTAACTGAAGCCGTAATAGACAATCTTTTGGGCGTCGATGTCGGGGCGGGTAGCCAGGTAGTCTATGATTCGCCCCAGGTCTTTCGTACGTTGAATCACCCGTTCGCGGGCGGTGTTTGGTCCCGATGGGCCCCCCTTGACCCTCCGTTCAAAGGTCCCCTTCAGAACCGGGTACACCACCGCCCGGCCGCTGCGGATGATGGAACCTTCCACGTCGTTACTCGTTATGTACAGATTCTCGCTCGAGTCGACAAATAGTCCCCAACCGCCCGGAAATTCGATCACCACCTGGTAAGGAGGGGAGGCGTTCTTCGGCAGGAAAACGTGAGCCAGAACGCGCTCGTTCCCGTAGGCCGCACTGAAACTGACCTTCTCTTTGCGCCAGTATTCCGAGCTGTCGTCCACTGCGTCGATTTTGGCATCCAGCGCAACGCGGTCGTAGGCGTAAAGGTTCTGGTAGATCTGGAACACCGCATCCGTGACCGGAGTTTCCTTGGAGTAATCGCGGCAGGCGGCTAGCGCCGGCGCTGCAAGCGGCTCCGGCAGCGGGTTGTTGTAACGAGCGCAACGGAATCCGTTGGTGGCGGAGCGGTCCCATGGAGGCGCGGCATTAGGCGTGAGATACAAATACCGAGGCTCGCCCCACGCGCCGCCGAGGATGTATCGTTTGCCGCCGGCATCATTCCAGCACCACTCCCTGACATTTCCCGCCATGTCAAATGTCCCGTGTATCCCGACGTCCTGGCGGCTCCCTACCCTCACTGGGCCTGCCAGATCAAAATTGCTGGTTTTGGTGTACTCATATGCGTCCTCTGGCGGAGGTGAGGCCGCGTACCAGTGGTAGACGGTCGGGAGGCTCTTGCCGCAAATTCGGCGTATGCTGCAGCCTCATACCAACTGACCCCCCCGATCGGGAACTCCGCCTGCCCCTCTTTGTATGTCCCGATCTCCCATGTCGCCGGGCCTGGCCTGCCAGTCGCGTCCCGGAATTCCGCCATGGCCTGTTCCCAACTCTGTGTGCGGCCATTCTTCACGAACGGTTGCTTCCAGTAATCACGCCTCTGGTAGCCGCCGGCGTCGACGAACTCTTTGAACTGCCGGTTGGTGACTTCGTACTTGTCGAGCCAGAACTCTTAGACCTTCACCCCGGGAAAACACGGGACCTGCAAGCTCTGCCCTGGGATGAAGACCATGTTTTTCGGCGCCGAGTCCCGTGAGTGCAGCGCGAATCCCACGTCCGGGCTATCAAACATCCCCCCGCCTACTTCCAACGTCTCGAAACCCTCCTTCTGGATACGCCAGCGTAGGACACCCCAAGGGATCCGCACCTTCCGTATCGGCGACTTGCCCAGGAACGACCAAGACCCTGCCCGCTCCGGCGCATAGTAGTCCCGGATGTAAACGCCGGCCCCAGGCGGTGACGTGGCAATCGTGGCCTCCCAGGATGCGTCTCCCCAGCAGGCCTGCACCTTGGGATCGTCCGGGACGAGTTGAATGGCTTTTTGAGCGAGGGCAAAAGCGCCGTAAAAGTCTTTCTGGTCGAGAAGTCTCTGCACTTGCGGCAGGGCCGCATCGTGCGCCCAGCGGACGCGGCTGTACTTCACCCACGACCACACGACTCCGGCAACCAGCGCCACCAGCAGCGCCAAAGCTGGCACCGCGTACTGCGGCTTGCGGATGAAGCCGCGAAGACCCACGCCAGCCACATGCGCCTGGCAGGCGGATAAGTCCTGCCACAGTTCCCGCGCCGATTGGTACCGGCGTTCGCGGTCCTTCTCCAGGCACTCGCCGACGATGCGCTCCAACTCCGCGGGCAGATGCTTCCGCTCCCGCTTCAACGGCACCGGCATTTCCCGCAGAATCGCTGTGCGGATGGAGATATCGGAATCTCCCTGGAAAGGCCGGTGTCCGGCGAGCATCTCGTAGAGCACCGACCCGAAAGAGAACAGATCGGATCGCGCGTCCACCGGTATGCCTTCGGCCTGCTCCGGCGACATGTACGGCACGCTGCCCACAATGGCACCTTCTTCGGTGAGCTGGTCCATGGCGACGGTGCGGGTTGATTCATCGGCGGCAAGGGTGGCCGATGCCGAAGGCGCGGACAGTTTGGCCAAGCCGAAGTCCAGCACTTTGACGCGCCCGTGCGTGTCCACCATGATGTTGGCGGGCTTGAGATCGCGATGAACGATGCCCGCGGCGTGCGCGGCGGTCAGCGCGTCGGCCGCCTGGACGGCGATGCGCAACGCTTCGGTGAGCCGCATGCCTTTCCGCGGGATCAGCTCGTTCAGCGGCTTGCCGTCCACCAGTTCCATGACGATGAAGGTGTGTCCCTCGTGTTCGCCAATCTCGTGGATAGTGATGATATTGGGATGGTTCAGCGCCGAGGCGGCCTTGGCCTCCAGCGCAAGGCGGCGTCGGCGCTCCTCATCGGCCATCTTGTCGGTGGGCAGGAACTTCAGGGCAACGAAGCGCTCCAGGCGAAGGTCGCGGGCCTTGTACACGGCACCCATGCCGCCCTCGCCGAGCTTGTCGAGGATACTGTAGTGACCAACAGTCTGGCCGATCACCGGACCCTCCTGAAAACAGAGGCCACAGTCCGATTAAGTATAGTCCCGGGAGCGGCCCGAACGAAAGAGTACCCGACGCGGCGGCCAAGCTGCTGCTGTCCAGGTCGAGGCGAGCGCTCCAAAGAGCCTCACCATTTGGGGAGTAACACCCGGTCCAATGGACTGGAACAGGTGAACGTCGTGGTGCCGGGTGATCTTTCGGTGTCCCATGCTGCGGTTGAAGTCTGCGTGGCCCAGGTTGCGGTCGCCCAGAAGATTTGTTCGCCAACCGTGGACCTCGCCACGAACTGGCGCGAGGGCGGCGTTCAGGGGCAAGTGAGTCTCTCCTCTCTCTCCGCCGCCTCCCTTCCTACACCAACGAGCGAGCGTTGACATCACTCGGAAAGTTTTGTCAACCGGATCCTTATGAACACAAAGGAGTTAGACGTCGGTTGACAAAACTGGCCCTATTTTCCGTAACTCTTCTACATTTGGCCTTACGTGGGAAGGTTTGCGAAAAATGACCCTAGTTTTGTCAACGCGGTATTAAGTCTCGTGTTTTCATGTAGATCTGGTTGACAAAACTCTTCAGCCCCCAAAGTCACTGTCATTCACACAGTGTTGGTGGAAGGGGGAAAGGGTATCATCGGCATCTTCAGGCCGGTTCTCAGACCGCCGACTGTTTGTGGAAGCTCTTCAAGGTCACTGTCGGCGGAGGAGATCACCGTGGCCGGCGTTTCGTCATCCCGCCGAACCACGAACCGGACATCCCAGGACATTCACGTTCGCCGTGCACCTTTCTTTGCGGTTCTTGCTGCCCATTCCCGCTCCAGGCGCTGTGCCGTCCGTTTCTTCGCTGTTGCCTTGGGGATGCCTTCTTAGCGCGCGCATCTTCCGGAGTCGTGGTCTCAAGACTCCGTTTGCCGCGAACCGCTGCTGAAAGCACTAACTCGCATGGTCGAGGTTCGCGGCGTCCTTGCCGAACATTTCTCGTCCACAACGTCATCCATTCCGTACCGCACAAACAACTTCTCCTGCATCCTCACTCCATCAAGCATTCCTTTCGAGCGCATATATATCACGAGGTTAGGTTCGATTCGGAATTGGAAACGAACCGCATCCGACGAAAAACCATGATCCTCAATTGGACTCCGGAATTTATTGGAACGGCTATGAGCACATTGACACAGCACCAACGCGCCGCAATCGACTTGATGATAAACGGCGCAAAGCCAGGCCCCGTTCGGCTTGAAAAGTTCGGCTTCGACAACCTTGATCAGTATTCGACGGCGCTGGAGACCGCGAGATCCAGACTCAGGAATTGGTTCGCGGTTTGGGGCATTCACAAAATCGGTGATCTGGACTTCGTGGAACCAGGGTGCAGTGCAGAAGGACGGATTCAAAAAAGGGCCGGGGTTGGGAAGAAGCGCCAGAATTGAGGCGGGATTGTTCGTTCACAATTCGCTGCGTCGTTTGTCATCAGGGCGGACGCTGATCCGATTATGGCAAACGGCAGCCGTAGTCACACTCCCAGACTATTGACTTCATGTATTTTCAAAATTTACCATGGTGTAAGAGCGTCATTTCCCATGGCGAACCTCCGCAAAGCCCTCACCCACGAGGCCAACCAGAATATCGACGCCGCGGAAGCCAGGATTCAGGAACTGCGTCGTGAGGCATCCCGGCGTCTGAGAACGATTTCAGCGGGCCATGATGATAACGTGCTCTCGCTCTGCGGCCTGATCTTCGGTATTCTCGCACTCCGGGACGAGCTGGACCGTATGAGACGCCGGCTTGCGGTCCTCGGGCAGTAGACACCACCGTCCAATCCCGAGGCGATTTCCAACACTTCTCCCGACAAAATTCCCCAATCATCGCTTCTCGAAAGATCTTGTAGTTCATGTTCGGACCATCAGTGCCACATCGCGTTCTTGTCTTGCCCGCTGAGTGCGTTTAGAGATCGGGCAAGCTAACCCGCTTACAAGGCAGTTCATTTCAGCAACTAACCCCTAACCGAAGTCTTGGCCGCCCTCCAATGCGTTAATGCCGTACTGCGAAATATGGAGATGATTGGTACTCAGAATAGCCTATGATAACTTACCTTAACAAAGGCTATCCATTGACTTCACGCAATTCCACTTTCTACCCTGAAGATAGATGGACAGCCTCCCGGTTCCACTTTCGCCCGTCCCAGAAGTCATCGAACGCCTCAAATCGCTCGTCCTGGATTCCGTCAACAGCCCCGAATCCAAGCGTGCATATGGGCGTGGGCTGGAGCACTTCCTGACGTGGTACCAGACGGACCAGCCGACCACCGGATTCACCAAGGCCACAGTCCAACAGTACCGGGCACATCTTTTGGAGTCCGGTCTGTCCAGTTCCACCGTCAACCTGTACATGACGGCGATCCGAAGGCTGGCAGTGGAAGCCGCCGACAACGGTCTCCTGGCTCCGGAACTGGCGTCGGGCATCGGCAGGGTAAAGGGCATCCGGCGCGAAGGGGTGCGGATCGGCAACTGGCTCACGGCGCGGCAAGCGGAGAAGCTGGTGAACGCGCCGGATATTGGTACGCTGAAGGGCAAGAGGGACAGGGCGCTGTTGGCCGTCATGATTGGCTGTGGGCTGCGCCGGGAAGAAACCGCGTGCCTCAGCTTGGAACATATTCAACAGCGCGAAGCCCGGTGGATCATCGTGGACATGATCGGGAAGGGCCGTCGTGTTCGATCGGTTCCCATGCCGTCGTGGTCAAAGGCGGCAATCGAGTTATGGACAGCGGCGGCGGGTTTCACTTCGGGCCGGGTGTTTCGTCCCGTTAATAAAGGCGGCCGGCTGTGTGGCGAGAGCATGACCGCCCAGAGCGTCTTTGAGGTGGTGAGGAAGTACGCCGCCGAAGCCGGGTTCGAGGGAATCAGGCCGCACGATTTGAGAAGAACCTTCGCAAGGCTGGCTCACAAAGACCACGCCGCCATCGAACAGATCCAGATCTCCCTCGGCCACCAAAGCCTTCAGACGAGTCAGAAATATATCGGCGTCCAGCAGGATTTGACCGACGCTCCTTGTGACCATCTGGGGTTGCGGTTGTCGAGCGCCGGATCAGGGATTGCGGCGCATCTCGGGTAATCACCGGTTACCCCCAGGCATCGTAGACCTCGGAATCGATTGCAGAACTCCGAATTCCGTCATGATCTTGCGAACCGCCGTTTCCACGCGAGGAACGCCCTTCGGTGTGAAGTAATACTTTATTGCGTACCTCCCTATGATGACTTCTTCGTCCGAATCAGGAGGAATACCAGCGCCGTTGCCAGCAGCGGCACCAGGCTGGCTCCCACCAGGATCGGCGCGAACGAGTACTTGTCCGATACCTGGCCGATTAGAAATGTGGAGATGATGGTCCCGATTCCGGCGCCCGTGCCGCTCATCCCGCTTACCGAGGCCACCGAACTGCTGGGGTGCAAATCCGAAGGCAATGCCAGCGCCATGGTGGACCATGCCGAATAACAGAATGTGGCGACGGCGAACAGCCCGACAATTGCGGCGAACGACGACACGCCGATGGTCGGAATGAGCAGCGTCATTCCGAAGCCGCAGACCAGGATCACGAATTTCCGGGCCTTCAGTACCGGCCAACCGCGCCGGATCAGGTGGCTGGATAGCCCACCTCCGAAGAAATTGCCAAGATCGGCCGCCAGAAAGGGAACCCAGAAGCCCAATGCCGTGTTCTCCAGCGTGAATCCCTTGGACACCAGGTAAATGGCAAACCAGTCCGTAATGAAGAACCAGACCGGGTCGGTCAGCGCCTTGCCCAGCACAATGCCCCAGGTTTCCCGCAGGCCGATCAGTTGGGACCAGGAAGCCGGCCGCGCTCCCTCGTCAGACAAGGCGTACACCTCGGCGCTCTTCTCGGCGGCGCGAGCCCCTAGAATCATGGCGCGTTCTTCGGACCCCAAGTTCGGATGCGTTTCCGGGGGTTGATAGAACGCCTTCCACGCCAGCACCCAGATCAAACCCAACACAGCCGTGCCAATGAAGACCGGCCGCCAGCTTCCGAAGGTGCGGTAGATCCAAAACACCAGGAATGGAGCTACCGCCCCGCCCACCGAAGATCCGCTATCGAAGAGCGCCACGGCCCATCCACGCTCGGCCTTAGGAAACCATTCGGACACGGTTTTGGTGGCACCTGGCCAGTTGGCGGCTTCCCCAGTGCCCAGCAAAAACCGGAAGCACATGAAACTCTTAAGTCCTACCGCCGTCGAGGTGGCGGCCGCCGCCAGCGAATAGCAACTCACCGTGAGAAGCAGCCCGCGACGGGTTCCGAGCCAGTCGAGGACTCGTCCCGAGACCGTCTGCATCAGCGTGTAAGCGACACGGAAAGCGATGACAATCAGGGCCCAGTCCGAATTGTTCCACGAGAACTGGGTCTTGAGGTTCGGGGCTAGCACGCTCAGGGTTTGACGGTCAATATAGTTGATGACGGTGGAGGCGAACAGCAGCCCGCCGATCCACCAGCGCAGGTTCGGAATAGTGCGTCTTTGGGACAGCGTCTCGCCGCGCAATGACACCAGCCAGCATTTCGGAGGGTTCCTTAATTCTACTGTGTCATAAAGCAAGAGCGCAATCGACAACATAAGGAGCAGCATGGAAGCTGCTGCACCAGGAACCGCGCGATCCGGATGCGCAGTGTCGCTATCGAATGGGGGTTATGCCGTTGGGCGCGCACCCTTCGTCCCCCGCGGTCGGAAGCCAGGAGGTATCGGGGCGACGCGTAGCCCAAGATGGCCGACGCGGGCTGAGGGGGAAAAACGGCTCCTTTCCGCCATCAAAAAGCCGTAAGCCGCAATGCACAATACTGCGTGGTGGTGAAACCCCGCCAGTTGCGACCTTCATAGTGATCCAGCCCGAGTTCCTGTTTGAGTTCCTCGTAGTCGCGCTCAATCACCCAGCGGTGCCTGCTGATTCCCACCAACCGTTTCAGCAGAGAGTTTCTCCGGCAAAACGCGCCAACCAGTACCCGCTTGGCTCCCCTGCGCCGGCGGGCCACTCGATCAGCAACCACTGTTCTGGCTGGATGCCCCCTTTATGGTCGGACGGCCTCACCCGTAGAGCGGCGAGAAAAGCCAACCTTTACCACGGGCCGCTATATCGCCATCTTCACGTGGGGTGCCTTGTGCACCTGATGACCTGTCTTGGACGGCGGACGAAACTGCTTGGTTGGCGACTGTTCACCATAGCCACCTGTAAATGAAAAAGGTAGCGAGGCTCAGCACGCCCAGTTGGAGCCGCCAGTCAACCAGACCGCGCCACCCTTGCGCCCACTTGCTCCAATCAATCGTAAGATGTTGCAGCCGCTCGGGGGCGAGCTTGGGAGTGAGGGCCGACACCAGGAACAGTATCGCAGTGACCGCCAGCGTGCTCCATATGCCGCGGTACGTGTAATTGGCGGTGAGCTTAGTGTGGAGCCAAAGCAGCCGGACGGCACCTGCTTCCGGGCCAATCAATTGATCCACTATGAAGATCACGGAAAGCACTGAGCCAGCCAGCACCGAGGCAATCGCTCCCCGCACGGTGACGCGCTTGCTCATGATGCCAAATGCAATCGCTGGCGTGATGGGCATAACCAGATACATTGAAATGGCTTGTAAGTACTTGTAAAGCCCGTCCGGCGTCGTATAGCACAGGTAAGCTGCCATGACGCCGAGCATGCCCGCCACGGCTATTGCGATTCGTCCGAAAAACACCTGGGCGCGCTCGCTCGTCCTGGGGCGCAGATGGACAATGAAGTCCCGAACCACAAGTGTCGAGACCGAGTTCATGACGGAAAGATTGGACGAAATCAGAGAGGCCGTTAGCGCAGCTAAAACGATGCCGCGGGCACCAGATAACAAGAGTTCGTTCAGCAGAGTCACAAAGGTGGTCTTGGCTTCGCGCCCCGGAAACAACACGTGAGCGATGACCCCCGGTAGCGCGAAAACGAAGACAGGCGAGAGCTTCAGAAAAATGGCGAACATCGATCCCCAGCGCGCATGCGCGCACCCAGCACCCGTTGAACGTTGACTTGGTCCATGCCCCAGTAGAACGTACCGCTTGAGAGCGCGCCTATAACGATTCCCCAAAAAGGATAGTTCGGGTCGTTGTACGGTTTGGCTAAGCTCATCGCTGCCGGGGCAGCGTGGATAAGACCCTGCCATTCCCCGACACGGTACAGGCCGATCAACAACATGAGCCCGCAGCCGAGGATCATGATGGCAACTCTGCAGGGAATCCGTATAGGCTACCGCCGTGAAGCCACCGATCATCGTGAAGACCGCGATAACCAAACCCGCCAGGGCCACGACCGCCATAACGTTCCAGCCCAGAAGGCCGTGAAGCACCAGGCCTCCAGCGTAGAGATGGAAGGCCATTTTAGTCATGACACAGATGACCAGCATCAGTGCAGAGAAGAACACCCGGGCCGTACGGTTGTACCGCATTTCGAGGAATGCCGGGATCGTGAAGACTCTATTCTTGAAGACTCTATTCTTTAGGTAATACGGAAACAGCACGGCACAGGCGAACCCCAAACAGATGCAGGTCGTGAGCTCAACCGTGCCAGCGCAGAGACCGCCACGGTAGGCATCGCCGGAAAGCTCCACGAGGTGTTCAGCGCCGATGTTGGTAGCGAACAGGGACGCACCTACAATGAGCCACGTCAGTCGGCGTCCTGCCAGGAAGAAGTTCGCGCTGTTTTCAGTTGCGCGACCCGCAACGCGAGGCGGAGCCCGAAAAAGAGCTCGCCCCGACAACAATCAGGCAGATGATCCAATCCAGTGGTGTGAGCGACAGGGCCACAACGCCTCCAAGGTGTGCAGCGCGAAGGTGTCAAAACGTCTCATTCACGTCCGAGACACAGTGATTATAAGTCCAAGTGCCTTGCTTGCGAAATGCTGTTCTGGAGAAGGCGGACATCGTATTTTGTGCTTTGGGATCCTAATAAAAGACCCCGAAACCCGACATTTGGACCTAAAACAGGCTGCGGAAAAAGGGTATTTTGATGCCGAAAACGACCCAATTTGGCACTTGGTCGAACGTAGAATCAACAACTTGCAGATGTCAGTAAGTGCTGTTGTAAGTGCTCCAGGGACTTTTTCCGCAACCTGCTAAATGACTCGTCCATCAGAACTACTCAGTGCCGGGTAGACCAGCCGCGAACCTGAGCGCCCGGTGGTTAGCCGGTTCGCCACCGGGAAAACTTCGTGGGACTTTGGCCATGGGTACTCTTGTCATCAACGTACAAACGTGATCCCGTAGTCGTTCGCGCTTAGCAGTTCGCCGTTTTCTACGGCGCAGAACTCGAGCCGGTATTCGCCCGGCGGCATGCCTTCGGGGACCTGAAAAACCATGTCCTTTGCGGTGGCGACGCCATCGAGCGGAACATCCGTCGTGACCGGGTCGAGGGCGAACGTCTTGCCCGCTCCCTCAATCGTCGCGCTGATCTTCACGTTTTTCAGTTCCCGCTGCAAGTCATTTATGATCCAGGGCCTGAAGCGAATCGCTTGGGAGGTGGACCCCCTGCTCAGCTCCAGCGGAAACGCGGTGTCCGCCAGCGTCGTTCCGACCAGCACTGGCTGGTAAGCCTTCGCCATTGCATAATAGCCCCGCTTTGGGGTGCGATCGTATGTGACGACGGACCAGGTGATCGAGGGCCAGGAATCGACGAACATGAACTGAAACATGCCGCCGATCATCACGTACTTCTGCAGGCGGTACATCTCCGTGGCGAGCTTGAGCACGTCAGCTTGATAGATCTGCGAGTTCTCAACGAACTCCTCGAGGTTGTTACCAATTTTCACCTTGGAAATCTCTAGCATCGGCTTGACTTGGAGGTTGTAGTATTCGAGCTTCTTATAGTCCAGAGGCCACTGGTCTCCGCCTGCCATCTTGCGGACCGTAGCCGCCGGGGGCAGCGACTCCGTACCGTATTCGGTGAGAAACGGCGAGGCAGTCGGGTGCAGGTAGCCGCTCATCTGCCCGGAGAGCCACCCAGGATAGGTGTGCTCAGAGAACTCCGAGGCCGGCCGCACATATCGAGAGGCATCCTCCTCGATCGCCGCCCGGGCGAGAAACGGATCGAGCACCTGCCGGTTCAACGGGTTCGGTTCGTTCTGGCAAACCCACAGTGCGATTGACGCGTGATTGTAGAACTGTCGCACCATGTCCTTGATCTGCCGCGCGGCCCCGATCAGGAAGCTGTCCGTCTGTGAGTAGGTCCACTGGAGCGGGAAGTCTTGCCAGACCAGAATACCAGCGTGGTCCATGGCCTCGTAAAACTCCTGCCGGTTCACGTGGACGCACACCCGCACGCCATTCATGTGCGCGTCTTTGAGAAGCTTTATATCGCCCGCGATCATGCTTGGGCTGTATTCGCTGAACCAGAGCGTAGGAACGATGTTCGTGCCGCGCACGAAGAAACGCTTGCCGTTCAGCCGGAACTCACCATTTTGCGGGTTGACCTGAATCTCGCGCAGCCCATACGGGAACTCGGTGTGGTAGACCACGCGGTCCCCATCCCTCAACTCAGCGCGGAAAGTGTACAGGTACGGTTCGCCCAAGTCCCACACCCACCACCGCTTCGGGTTCCTGACAGTGAGCAACAGATCCTCAGGGCCGCCGGGAGCCACAACCGAGATCTGCTTCTCGACACGGGTATCGCCGAGTTGGGCCACCAGTTTGTACGTGCCGTTCCGGAGAGCCGGGATCTGAATGCTGGCGCGAACCTTGGGTGCCTGGCCGACGGGCACACTCTTGTTGTTCTGACGCTCGATTCGCTCGGGTGCGAGGGACGTGGTCAGCTTGATGGCGCCCAGCCAGACCGAGGGGCGGATCTCGATATACACGCTGTTCCAGATGCCGCCGGTGTTGCCGTCCTGGCCGGCTGGCTTGCCATCCCAGTCGGTAAGAATGCCTTTGATGAGGAGCTTGTTCCTTGAAAAAACCGCCTCGGGTTCCTCGAGCGGCGAATCGACCTCGACCTCAATCCGGTTTGTGCCGCGCTTGACGTGCGGAGTGAGATCGAATTCGAAGGACTGAAAGTAGCCCTCGTGACGGCCGGCTTCCGCGCCGTTCACCAGCACGCGCGTGTAGTAATCGACGCCCTGGAAGACTATCCATGCGTGCTCGCCGTCATTGAGCGGTGAAAGTGTGAAATCACGGCTAAAAACAACCCGGCCGTTGAAGTCCTTGAGGGCGGCGAGGTGCCAGTTCGTCGGAATCTTCATCTTGCCCGGCGGCGGAAGCTGGCACGGCGCGGTCGCGATCGATTGGTCGGGCTTGAGGACCGTGCAGGCGACTGGGCGGTAATCCCATTCGCCATTCAGATCGATCTTGACCGGATATTGCGCCCAGAGGGTCTGAGCGGCCAAGAAAGCAAAGAGGATTCGCATCGTTTCTTCCACTCGGATTGCAGTTCAGTCGTCTCCCATAAAGCAGTAGTTGATCCTGTGGCAGATAGCCATGTGGGCGCGGCTCCCGTATTGACGCGTTTTCATTCCCTTCCAACCAGATCCGTTTCAGGCGCCGCTCCGCCCTACAGCGGCGTGAAATGTACGGCATATCCCCCGCCCGTCGCCAGTTGGGCTTTCAGCGTAATCGAACTGTCTGCTACTCGGGTCGTAATACTGACGTTCTTAGGGTGTACCGTGGCGTCGCCAGCGTCGGCATAGATCTGCGCCGTAAATTTTCCCGCGCCCAGGAAAGCAAGAGGTACTTCAACCAGCCGGGGCGTCCAGTTCGTCATGCTGCCCAGAAACCAATCGCGACCGTGGCGGCGGGCTATGGTGACATACTCACCCGGTTCTCCGCCGAGGACCTTCGTCTCGTCCCAATTCGCCGGCGCGTCCTTAATGAACTGGAAGGAAGGCTGCCCCTCATAGGCGCCCGGCCAGTCGGAGACCATTTGAATCGAGCAGTCATAGACAACGTACATCGCCAAGGCGTGCGCCCGGGTGCCCATCACCATGGGTGGCTCCCTTCCGGGTACGAATTCTTCCCGGGTCACGTTGTTGAACCCGCCGGGCGTATAGTCCATGGTACCCGCCAGCATTCGCGTGAAAGGAATCATCACCTGATGATCGGGATTGTCCCGACCGCCGAATTTCGACCACTCCATTCCGAGTACCGCTTCGTAGCCCATGACGTTTGGCCATGTCCTTTCTATACCCGTAGGTTTGGTCGGCCCGTGAAAATCGAGCATTAGATGGTGCTGCGCAGCCAGTTCGGCGGCACGATAATAGAAATCCATTCCGCGCTGATCGTCACGTGAGATGAAATCGATTTTTGCGCCGGCAACGCCCCAACTTTCATAGATCGGGAAAGCCTTGTCCATTTGCTTGTCGGCGGCATTGTATGACAGCCAGAGCCACACTTTCACGTTCTTAGTCCCCGCGTAGCGCACAAGCTCAGGGATATCGATGTGATCATTGAATTTGGTGATGTCGCTGCGCGCCGACCATCCCGCATCGACAAGCATGTATTCGAAGCCCGATTTTGCCGCGAAGTCGACGTAATACTTCATATTGGCGGTAGTTACGCCGGCGGGCTTGCCGTCCATGCCGATGTTGCCGCTCCACCAACCCCATGCGGCGCGCCCCGGCCGAATCCAGGATGTGTCATTGATCGCCGTTTCGGGGTTTAGGCTGGCTATGGCATTGGACTCGATCAACCTGCCGGGTTCGGCTCCAACAAGCAGGACTCTCCAGGCCGAGTGATGCGGCAATGTGCCTACCACGGCAAGCGCTGGGTCTTCTCCCGGAGCGAGCCGGGACTGCAAGGCATGGGTGGTCTGTCCGGGGATCTTTTGCAGGTACATGGAACTGTAACTGCGGACGTTCGCTTCGGTGATCGCCACCCAGGCGACCCCCGGCAAGTTCATCAGAAGTGGAAGCCCGATCAAGCCGGAAAGAGCGGTGACAGGCAACTTGATAAACTCGCTCTCGTACGACGTGCGGAAATTCGGCAGCCCTAGCGCATAAGTAGTCGCATCTTTGCTGACCCGGAACTCGGTGGTTTCGTTCATGAGCCGAAATCCGGGAATCGATTCTTGTTCCGGGAGTAAGTATCGAAATGCGACGGCATCGTCGTACGATCTCGCCTCAATCGAGAGTTTCCTTCCCGGATCGCCGGTTTCCTCGAAATTGAGGCGTAGGACGTTGCAATAATTGTGTACCACGCTCGCTTTTCCGGCTATGAGACGGTATGTCTCGTCGATCTTCAGCGCGGTCGCGCTCACCAGACGCACATTGGAGCCCAAAGGCGGCTGCCCTTCCAGGTTCAGACGGAGAGCCGACGGATCAATGACGGGTTTGCCGCGGAAGGACACTTTATAGGTCAACTGGCCGCTGGCGCCAGCCGGCTCGTTCCCCACGGCGGTCTGAAAGGTCATCTCCAGACGCCCGTCGGGGGACGCGACGACGGCCGCGCCGGACTGGGCAAGCGCGACAGCGACTCCGGTTGTGGCAATGACCAAAAGGCGGAGGACATTAAACAACATTTGATCGGATTCCTTCTTCAGGAATGGACGTCTCATTGCAAATACCTCGATGCGGCTGGGCACGGTGGATAATCTCAATGTGCCGTGTCCATTGAATCGCAGACACGCTTCACTACGCGCCGCGGGCCTCAGGCGGCTCTACACCGCAACCCGAACCTGCCGGATTTTGGCCGGCAGGCTCAGGTTATTACCATGTCAGCCGCAAAGTGAACTGAAGATCTGGGGCTGAGTTCGAGCCGTCGCCTCAGCGCTACCGCAGGTGATGATAGCCCGACTAAGGAGAATTGTCAACGGGAGTGTATTGATATGACAGCTTGGAGAATACGGCAAACGTTGCATGTACAGTCAGGAAAACGTGAAGGGCCCTCGCTCTCGCGATAGAGCGCGGCCAGTCGTCCACGCTTACACAATCGCCGCCAATTGAACACCTGGAGCCGGGCAGCGCCAATGCCCCGTTCCTCAGGCCGCCGGCCGTCGTGGCGGGGCGGCTCCTCCGCCCGAGAGCACGCCTGCATCGGCGCGGTCTTGGCATTCAAGACAACGAGGAATTAATACCTCAACACGCCTTGACTTTTTCTGCTCAGGGGGGTAACATTTACTGCGATATCAGCATCCTCATATGGTGCCGTTTCGTCCCAAAGAAGGGAGGAAGCGATCGGGATAGCCGGCGGCTCCATTGTCGCGCCGTCGCCAATGGTTCCGTGCGTACGTGTATAGAAATTCAATGCCTCTGATTGCGTCACCGCACGGCGTTGGCGCAAATGAAATGTTTTCGGTGTGCCTGCCAATCAGCGTGCCGAGCGTGACAGGCGGACCCGCGTGGAGTTGACGGTCGTGTTTCTTGTGAAAGACGAAAGGGGCAAACTTATGATGTCACAGCGAGTATTCCTGTTCGCATCACTGGCCGTTATGTCGGTTCTGATCGCGACAGCTCAGACCGGAAGCGGTAGGGTTCAAGGCTCAGTTAAGGACGCCAGCGGGGCTCCCATTGCGGGAGCCACCATAACCATTGCCAACACCGCCACGGCCGTGGAGAACACCACGAAAACCAACGAGACTGGTCTGTTTGTGTTTCCGCCGGTCGTGCCGGGCAACTACACGATCACAGAGCAAGCGCAGGGCATGGAGACCTGGAAGGGCAGCTTTCTGCTGCAGGTGGGGCAGACGGCGGAGATCAGCTCGGTGCTGAAAGTGGGGGCGGTTACGACGCAGGTCACCGTAACCGGGGAGGTAGCTCCCCTGGTATCGACCTCGGATGCGACCCTTTCGCGGGACCTGGAGGAAGCCCGCATGGAGCAACTGCCGATGGATTATCGTACCATTTCGACTCTCATACTACAGGACTCGCCCGGTCTATTTCAAGGACAGGACAGCGGCCAGATCAACGGAGGCCCTAGCAACCCAATCGTCTACGGGTTGCGGGACGCGGTGGAGATGTACCAGGATGGCGCGGCCGTAAAAAATCGCGACACGGGGGACTGGAGCGACCGGCTGATGGGCCTGGATAGCGTCGGCGAGTTGCAGGTGCAGACCAGCGTTTCCTCGGCTCAATTCGACCGGCCCGGCTCGGTTATCCTTTCGACAAAAAGCGGGACCAACAGCATTCACGGCGATCTGTTCGAGACAAACCGGGACAGCGGCATCGGGGTGGCCCGCGCCCGCACGGATTACTACACCAAGCCTCCGCACTATGTCCGCAACGAATTCGGCGGGTCGGTGGGCGGGCCGGTGTACATTCCGAAGGTGTACAACGGCAAGAACAAGACATTCTTTTTTACCTCGTTTGAACTCCTGCGCCTTGGCCAAGCCCAGACCTTCAGCACGACCGTGCCGACCATGGCCATGCGAAACGGCGATTACAGCGGGCTGGTTGACAGCTTGGGCCGGCTGACCGTTAATTACGATCCCTTGAGTACTGGAGCGGGGCCAACGTGGATTCGCACTCCCTTTCCGAACAACACGATCCCGCAGGCCCGCGAAGGGCCCATAGCCAAGTACCTATACAACATCATGCCGGCGCCCTCGCTTCCCAATGTTAACCCCAACATTGGCACCAACTACTTCGGCCTAAACAACCAGCCCTATCGGGACAGCATGAGCACGACGCGCATCGACCACCGTGTGAGCGATCGCGATCAGGTGTTTGTCAGAATCTCGCACAACCAAGACTGGAACGAGTCCCACAGCACCGTGCCGTCAACAAACGACCTTCTGAACACTGGAATAGGTACCGACCATAACACCAGCGGCTCCGCGACCTGGACCCACTCGTTCTCGCCTGTCTTCCTGAGTACGACGAATGTCTCTGTCTACCAGGAGTTAAAGACCAACGGACACCCTAACGCTCCGGGCATCCCGAACCTGAACGACTATCTAGACCTCCCGAATGTGGTGAACAACCCTAACATTGCATTTAATCCTAGTGGCATGGGTTTTGGCCTCAACTTGGTGGTGTCGGCCGCGCGCTGGAACAAGGACGATGTTATCTTGTTGAACGAGGATTTTACGCGGATGCACGGCCGGCATCAGTTTCAGTTCGGCGGAAGAGTCCACATCGAATTGCTTCAGGCGTTGACGGACCAGCCTACTGCCACGACCGCCTTCGGCAGTTCATACACGGCGCTCTTCAATCCGGCCAGCGGATCGGCTTACAGCGCCATGCCGCTGACCGGGTTTTCGGGGGCGAGCTTTTTCCTGGGCTACGCGGACTCCTATTCCAATGGCGTGTCTCGCCCCCTCTTTAACCTGCGCTCCCAAGAGTACGCCGGATACTTTCAGGATAACTGGAAAGCGACTTCCAGACTGACCCTGAATTTCGGCCTGCGCTACGAGAATATGCCCGCGATCAGCACCGAAGGCAATACCATCGTAGGATTCGATAGGAATACGGACTCGATGGTGCTCGGCACATCGCTCCAGAATATGTACCAAGCCGGCATGACTACGCCCACGGTTATCGGCCAGTTGCAAGCGATTGGCGCAAAGTTCGAGACGGCGCAGCAAGCGGGTCTACCGCCGGGCTTGATATATGACAATCCTTGGATCTTTGAGCCGCACCTGGGATTCGCATACCGGCTAGGCGATAACGTGAAGCCTTTGGTGTTGCGCGGAGGCTTCGGCATGTACAACTCACAGACGGCCTTGCGCACTTGGGACAGCGCAAGCTATGTGGGCAATACCGCGCCCTATGGTTACAATGTTTCGTACTCAGTAAACAACACGGCGCTGGCTGGAGTGGTACCAGGCCTGGATGGTCTGCCGAATTATGAGCTGCGATCGCTTCCCCAGTACACGGCCGGCGTCGACACCAGCACTGTTCTGAACAATCCCGCCCTCGTGCGACTCACTCCCGGGTGTTGCCAGGTAACATACCTCGACCCCCATCAACCACCCCCGCGCTCCGCGGAGTGGAACTTCTCTATAGGGCGCGAGGTTTTGCCCGGCATCGTGGCCACGGCCGCCTACGTGGGTACGCACGGATGGAACCTTCCTCAGCAGTACAGTTTCAACGCTGCCCCGAACTCTTACGTTTGGTACACGACGACGGGTCAGCCATTGGCCACCGGCACTTACGCTTCGACCGCACAGAACGCCTACGACAAGACCACGTGGGGCTCCATGACTGATTTCATCGCAAATGGTATCTCCAACTATAGCGGCGCCACCCTCGAACTGGAGCGGAGGTACTCCCATGGTTACGGATTCGAGTTTTCCTACGTGCTGAGCAATGCGTTTGAAGACTCTACTAAGGTTGCAAATGGGGGTGGGCCGACCATAACGCCGGCGTCAACCTACTTGCCGGGCGCGGTTCCAACGGATTTCAACGCAATGGACCTTTTCCTCAATTATGCCCGAGATACGATGATCCCCCACCACCAACTGAAGTGGAACTGGGTGGCGGATCTTCCGTTCGGGCGGGACCATCTGCTGGCCAGCCATGCGGGGAAGGCGCTGAACGCCGTGATCGGCGGCTGGCAGATCGCCGGGACGGGTTCCTACCAAAGCCGGTATTGGTCTTTGCCGACCAGCAACTACGGCTACTTGGGGAACGTCCAGATCTACGGTACCAAATACCCGATTCAGGACTGCACCAGCGGCGTGTGCGAGCCGGGCTACCTGTACTGGAACGGGTACATTTCGCCGTCGCTCATCAACCGAACCAACGCGGCCGGACAGTGCACCGGGATTTGCGGCATACCGTCGAATTACACCCCATCCAACATACCGTTGATTCCCTACGGCACGACGGCCCTGCCGGCCAATGCACCCACCGGCACTAATATTTCGCAATACTGGGACACCCAAGAGGTGTGGATCAAGCTGCAGAACGGCACGGTGGTGCCGACCACCATGAATACGAACCTCCACCCATGGCGGAACCAGTACATGCCGGCCCCATGGGTGTTCGGTCTGAACGCGTCGTTGTTCAAGGTGTTTAACCTGACGGAATTGGTCAAACTGCGGTTGAACGCCGACTTTTTCCAGGTTCTGAACAACCCCGGCCTCGTCTCGCCGGGAAGCAACGGCATCCTGAGCCTTCAAAACTCCAACAACTCGCCACGCGATCTTCAGCTCACTTTAAGGCTGACGTGGTGAGAGACGAGCTAAGGATGCGGCTACAAAACATGCGGCGGCGTACTAATCCGCCGATATCCCCGACCGGCGGATTAGCCGCAGCATCGGCGCGCGCTGAATGGTAGCAAAGCGCCGTCCCTTGCGGGCGGGACGAGATCCTGCACAAGGGGCGGATATTCAGGAAAGGGGAAGCAGCGATGGGACATGTGTCTGAGCAATCGCTTGAATTGAGGTGATTCCAGGTTCTCTCAGGCCCAATCGTAAGGGCGCCAAGATGTAAATCTGGGTTAATTCCGAATTGAATGAAGCTTTATATCCCGCAAGGAGAAGACGAAATGCGAAGACGCGGATTCCTAAAGAACTCCGCGATTGGGATCGGGACTCTAGCCGCAATGTATGGCGGGGAGTTGAAAGGAGCGGGCCGCGATCAACAGGCGGTTGCGGCAAAGCAGTCCAGTACGGAGGCGTCGAGAACTAACGATGTGGTTTTCAACATGACAATCACTGCGGCTTCCGGAGCGCGGCAAACACTAATTGGCATGGGCGCGACAGAAGGAGTGCCGCGCAATTATTCAAGGTTGCCCTTGGACAGCCGTCTGGACATGGCAAAGATGATTTGGGGCAACGAGGGCCTTGGTTTCCGATTTTGCAAACTGTGGGCCGACCGGCGCTGGGCCCCCAACGGAGCCCAAATGCTGTCCAGCTACAAAGGGCTCTACGATGACATCAACTCGGTCCAGACCAATATGATTTGGATGTATGGCGCCACCGGTCATCCCGCCACCGATGGTCTTGAGGCTTACGCAACCCATCATGCGCAGATGGTCGCGGACTGCAAGGCGGGCGGCATGGTTTTCCAGTACGTAGGGACATGCAATGAACCGAATGGCAGTAATCCATGGCTGTATCTGCCCGCCGATGCTGCGACGCTGGTCAAAGATTTTCGCACGGAACTGGACAAAAGGGGGCTTCAGAACGTAAAAATAGTCTCTCCAGAGTGTCCTGGTGTCGATTCAACGGGCATAAGCTACATTCAAAATATCAAAAACGATCCTGCCGCGCTTGCTGACCTGGCAGCCTTTTCCACTCATTCGGCCAATATGTCGTTTACCCCCGCGTACTACGACCTGTGCAATGTTCGGGGCAAGGAATCGTGGCAAACGGAAGGGGATGCTAACGGTCCCCAGGACTTCAACGATGCGGGTCTTGCGGCGAATTTTGCTGCAAAAGCATGCAATGATTTTAACTTTGGCTGCCACGTGTGGATGCATTTTCAGGGTTATCTCGGCTACGACCCCCGCGACAACGCAACGCGGATAATGGGCTATGACGCAACCACGGGCGAACATCAGCCGTTTCTCGTGTACTATTACTATAAGCAGTTGAGGCGCGGCTTCCAAGACCGTTGTGTGTTTCGCTCGTCGACCAGCAGTGATACCCGTAAAGACCGGTATCGGACAATGTGTATGACCTATGGCGACCGTCCGGCAATTGTCGGGAGCGCCGGACGGAATGCCGACGGCTCGTGGGGCCTGAACGTCGTCAATGTCACCGGCGAGCCGGATCGGCGACCCGGAGTAAGCCGGGGCGCGGCCAATTATCAGCCAGCCGCGGCCTATGACATCACCTACCATGTCGGGGAACTTGCGAACGCGGGGACGGTCCGCTTCAGCCTCTACCGTTCGAGTTCCACCGTGCGGGATGCTTACCAGGGGACGGTCTTAATGAGGGGCGGCAATGTGACGTTCACCATAGCGCCCTTGGAGCTGGTCACGTTGGTGAGCCCCCCACGCGGGATACCACTCACCCGGGCAACTTGAAGTAATCGGCCGGGCGCAGGTGGACAGACGGGCGTGACAAACCGATTGATTCGGAGAAAGGGAGCGTTACGTGGACAGAAGACAGTTCATCACGAGTTCCGGAGCCGCATCGGGCTCGTTGGTTTGTTTTGAAGGCACCGAAGGCGCCGTGCTCGAAAGCGAAGGGATGACCGACAGCGAGGCGGCTTCGGGAAACGTTGGACGGCCGGTGCGGGCTGTGAGCATCGGCTTCAAACCGGGCCTCCCCTTGGAGCAAATCGCCGCCCTGGTCGACCAAGAGGGAGCGCGCGGCGCGGACATCATCGCCCTGCCTGAGACATTCCGAGGTGAGAGCGGCAGGACCCAAGAGCCTCTGAATGGCCCCAGCATCTCGACGATCGGGGCTTTGGCCAGCAAACATCGAACGTACATCGTGTGTCCTATTAATCGGACGGTCGGCGATGGGTATTTCAATTCCGCGGTCCTGCTCGACCGTCGCGGCCAGATAGCCGCCGTCTACGACAAGATGTATTGCTTTGCAATAGAGAAAGATGCGGAGTCCGGTCAGCGCCCACGCCCCCATCCCTTACGGGCGAGACTGTTGTTGTTTTCCCGGCGGACTTTGGCCGCGTCGGTTTTGCGATCTGCTTCGACGTAAATTGGGCTCCTTTGTGGCAGCGCCTGTCGGATTTCCGGGCGGAGTTGGTAATCTGGCCCAGCGCCTATCCGGGCGGCCGGTCGCTTCAAGCGCGGGCGATTGATTTTAATTACTATATCATGAGCGCGACATGGGTTCCCGATTGTTCGGTGTATGACATCGATGGGGAAGAGCTTGTCTACGATCACAACAACGCGTCCAACAGCATTAATGTCACTCGTTTCACGTTCGACTTGGATCGCTGCCTTTTCCACCAGGACTTCAACTTGCCTGGAAAGCTCGCGAACCTGCTCAAGGAACACGGAGACGATGTCGTCCGTGAGAAATGGCTTCGGAAGGAAGGTTGGTTCGTGCTCAAAGCGAAGCGGCCGGGAGTCAGCGCGCGCCAGTTGGCTCGGCAATATGGATTGGAAGAACGACGACTGTATATCAATCGAGCCGTTGCGAGGTCGATAAGGTGCGGGGATGGCAGTTTTCCTGAGGTTCAAACCGGCGCCGCTCGCAGGCGGCGCCAACAGGACATGCAGGAGTTGGCAAGCAGGTGCAGCTTGCCTCTGAACGAAAGGAGTGGGAACTATGTCTCAAACGGGCGTTTCCAGGCGCCACTTCTTCTACGGGCGCTTCAAGCCGGAGCGGTTCCGGCAGGTGGATTCGGGAGCGTTGCATCGCTAAAGGCGTTAGGATATAAGTCGTTCAACGAGAAGTTGAACCTGGCGGGTATCGGCGTAGGGGGCCGTGGCGCGGAGGATCTCAGGGGCTGCGAGTCGGAGAACATTGTCGCCCTGTGCGACGTGGATTCCCGGCAGGCCGGCCCCACGTTCAAGCGGTACGAGAAGGCGACGCAGTACTCCGACTTCCGGAAGATGCTGGATAAGGAAGGGAAGAACATCGATGCCTGCGTCATCGCCACGGCCGATCACATGCACGCCACGGTGGCGCGGGCTTGTATGGAGCGGGGCAAGGGCGTGTATGTGGAGAAGCCGTTGACGCGCACGCCCTGGGAGGCCCGCCTGCTGACGGAGGCGGCCGCCAAGTACAAAGTGGCGACGCAGATGGGCAACCAGGGCTACTCGCACGAGGCGCACCGCACGGCCTGCGAGATCATTTGGTCCGGCGAGATCGGCAACGTCACCGAAGTGCATGCCGTGACCGGCGCGCCAAGTTGGCCCCAGGGCATACAGGAGATTCCGCCTCCCGACCCCGTCCCGGCGGGCCTCGATTGGGATCTTTGGCTGGGCGGCGCGGCGATGCGTCCCTACGCCTCCGGGGGATGGGAAAGGATTACTCGCCGGACGGCTCTAGCTTTTCGGGCGGGTGGTTCTATTTACCCCACAACTGGCGCGGGTTCTACGATTTCGGCACAGGCTCGTTAGGCGATTGGGGTATTCACACGCTTGGCCCGGCGAATCAGGCCCTGCAGTTGGGCATGCCGATTTCCGTGGAGGTAATTCGCGCCGAACAGCGCGGTACGTTTACCTACCCGCTGCGGGCGGTCTTGCGCTACGACTTCCCAGCGCGCGGGAACGTGCCGCCGGTTTCGGTGTACTGGTACGACGGCGTGCATGGCACGAACTTGCCCTATCTGTACCGGCCGAAGGGGTTGGAGAACGAAGTTCTATTGCCGAGAACCAACAACCTGGCTACCGAGAAAGGGCGCCCCGATCTGGGATCGAGCGGCGGCAGAGGCTTCGGCGGCGGAGGCCAAGGCCGAGGGGGCGGACGCAGCGCGGCCGCGGCTCAGGGTGCGGTTCGCGCCGTCGCACAGTCTGCCCGCCCCAGCGAGCCGACCGGGGGTGCTGACGGGATCCGGCGCCATCTTCGTCGGCGACAAGGGCTATATGGCCACCGTACAGTGAGGCGAAGGCGTCTGGCTGCTTCCGGCCGCTGGGTGGGCCGAATACCGGCTTCCCCACCGATTCTGCCTCGCTCGCCGGGGCACTACCGCGATTGGATCCGCGCCTGCAAAGGCGGCGACCCTGCGTGTTCTAATTTCAGCGTCGCCGGCCCGTACGCGGAGTGGGTCACGTTAGGCGCCATTGCGTACCGTTTCGAGGGTAAGCTGGAGTACGACGCCAAGGCGGGTCGCTTCACGAACAATGCGGAGGCGAACCGATACCTGAAACCTGTTTTTCGTAAAGGGTGGGAACCGAAGTTATAGAACCACGACGCGCAACGGCGGGCGGCCAGCTCGTTCCAGCGGGCTCGACGGCAGGCCCGAGGCAAGTTGTGGAGGAAGGTGGGATCATGCTTTATAGTAGACGGGATGTAGGAAGAGTCGCACTCGCCACACTGCCGATGGCCAAGATGTTCGGCGCCGCGAAGATGATCAACTCGAAATTCGGCGGCGTGCAGATCGGAACCATCAGCTATAGTTTCAACCGCATCATCACTACCGATGCGACGGTCATCATCAAGGACATGGTTGAGATCGGGCTCGGCGAAGTGGAGCTCGAATCCAACCGCTGCGAACAACTCGCCGGCGCGCCTCGGATTCCGGCGGTCGGCGGCACCCGAGGCCGCGGCCGCGCGCCGTTGACTCCCGAGCAGATCGCCGAAAGAGACGCCGCGCAGAAGAAGTTCGCCGATTGGCGCCTGGCAACGACGCCGGCCATGTGGGCCGGCGTCCGCAAGCAGTTCAACGACGCGGGCATCGCCGTCGCCATCCTGTGCTACAACATGCATGACGCCATGACGGACGACGACATCGAGTACGGCTTTGCAATGGCCAAGGGGCTGGGAGTCAAGGCCATGAGCACCAGCACCACGCTGACCATGGCCAAGCGCATCGCCCCCATCGCCAACAAGCACAAGATGATGGTGGGTTATCACGGCCACGATCAAACCAGCGACCCGAACCAAACGGCCACGCTGGAGAGCTACGAGACGCTGATGGCTTATGGCGGATACAACGGCATTAACCTAGACATCGGGCATTTCACGGCCGCCAACTACGACGCGGTGGCGTTCATCGAGAAGTACCACGCGCGAATCACGAACTTGCACTTGAAAGACCGCAAGAAGAACCACGGTCCGGGGGTTCCGTGGGGAACGGGCGACACGCCGATCGAGCAAGTCCTACAAGTGGTTAAGAAGGGTAAGTATGGTTTCCCGTGCAATATCGAGTGGGAAATTCCGATTCCCGAAGGCTCCGATATCATCACCGAGATGAGGAAGTGCTTGCAGTACTGCAAGGACGCGCTGGCCTAAGCGGCTGAATACCACCTCGGCAACGTCCCTTGAAGGATGATCCGGACGTAGCAGGAGCGAATGCTGGCCATCCGCGCTTTTGTGCCGATCCGTCAAGAGTTCGGCGCCCATTCGGCCATCATAACGGATCTGCTGTTCCTTCCAGTTATGGTGGTTAGGCCTTTGCCTTCTGTTGCGTGCTCGAGCCTCTGGGCCAAGCCACCAGTTCGATGCCCTGGTGTTTGCCCAAGTTCCGCGAATACTGCTTGTCGGTCGCATTGTTCCAATGCTCGTGCACACCCAGACTTGTCACCGGCTTGCCGTGCTGGTCAGGATCGTACACCGTCCCCGAGGGCGGCTTGTCAGCAAGGGCTGCTTCGTGCAGGTAGTTCTCCGGCCTGCCGCGGCACGCATCGGCTACCGGCTCACTCCTCACGAAGTCCAACCCAACCGAATCGATCGCCACCGGATCCTGGGACATGAACAGGCTGGAGGTCCAGTGGTCTCCGAACGAGAGGAAGCGAATCACCTTTGCGTTCTGAGACTCCGCCGTATACAGGCTGTCAAGCATAAAGAGCAGCGTCTTGCCGCCCAAATGCTTATGCGCGATCAAATCGACCAGGCAGTTGTATGATGCCATCGGCAGATCTGCGGAAGCGTAATCATGCAGCGGTTGGGGGGTGAAGCCGACGCCATCGAAGTACACCGAGCCAAATTGGTTCTTTGCGGTCGCCGTGACACCCATCCGCGTGTGCGCTCGGCAGAGCGCAAGATTGATCATGTACTTCGCCTCTGTCGCACACAGCGGCGGATATGCTGTTGGCGGACCCGGTCGGGAAAAGCGGATGGGGCGAGCCTTGTCCGGGAGGGCCTCGCTCCGTCCGTTACCCGCCATCCTCCGACTCACCAGGAACCTGGCAGCCTGGAAGTTCGGATCCTTGTTCGCCCTGATCTTGTCATAGATGGGATCACCGATGTACCGCGATGCATCGTACAAGGTGATGTCTTGGCCGGGCACACCCGCCACGGTGATCAGTTGATTCAGTAGGGCGTAGACTACGTGGGGGCAGGGCATTCCTGCTCCCATACGCCAGTTACCCGGCCGGTCCTGATTCGAATTCAACTTGATGACGACCTTTTCGCCCGGCCTGTACCCAGCATTGCCTAGGTACCGGGTATGGTTGAAGTGTTTGAACAGCTGGTCCCACGCGTGTTTGTCGGTCTTCTCGCCGGTCAGAGACTGAAGCGACCCGGACACCATGGCGTCTACAAGACGCGACTCCGTGCTCGCATCGTCCCACCAGTTGCCCGTCTTACCATCCCATGTCGTTGCCTTAGGTTCATAAGCCCGGGCGACCCTGCCAGGATAAATGCCTTTCCCAACGCCCATCGGCGTGTTAACCGGCTCGGAAGGGGTCTTGAACCGTTCATCCCCCGCCGTGTCAGGGCCGGGCTGTGATCGTGGCTGCTGCTGTAGACCGGGCAAAGCCGGGCCGGCGGCCGCAAGCGCGGCAACTCCGGCGGTCAGCAAGGTCCGGCGCGTCAATCTGTTGTTCGGCGCTTCATTCGTGTTCATGGTCCACCTCTACGTTTCCTGGCTCAGTACCTAGGATTATCGAACGGTTGAAAGCTGAAGGCTTCCTCCGCCCGCAGCCATTGTCATTTCCCGGCTTTTGCCGGCCTTCTCAACCGTCACCGAGATCTTCCCATTCGTGATGCTCTTGGCGGTCACTTCGGGCATGGGCTCGCCGACGGTGCCCCAGGTAAGGCAAGTCACGTACTCCGCGTTAGCCGCATGTTGGCGGGCGTCCAGATGGTGTCCTCTTTCCTGCGGCGGTCCTTCGCTACGCGGCGTATGCTGGTGGGCGATGACAACGGTCTCTTGCACCTCCACCTCGACGCCGGTGGGGTGCAGGAACCGTACTTCAAGGGCCGCGTTGCCGTTGACCGTTCGATATCGCGCCGGCGCGGCCGGAGACCTTCCGCCTCCGCGAGGCATCTCATAGTCCGTGTCGGTGTGCAGCAGCCACTCGTAATCGTGCGGGTAGGGTGCTTCGAGCCGGTCCCAGATCAGCATGCAGCCATCGCCGGCCAAAACACTCCGGACGATCTTGTTCATCTCCAGCACCGCCGGATAGGCGGCCGTCATGTCGGCCTCAACGTACATGTAGTCCTTTTGTAGGTCGACGCGATTCATGCGAATCTTATCGAGACGGTCATAGGGCACATCCAGAAAACTGGAGAACCCTCCGCCGGTCTCCTGGCCTCTCCCATTGATCAACAGGGTGTTGTGATCTGCCGAATGCTTCGGTTGAGTATACCCGGTGTCGGTAGCGAGAAACTCTCCGTTGGCAAACAGGATGAAACTACCCGCGTCGGGGTGCGCGTGCCAGGCGGCGAGCGAGATGTCAGGTATTTCTTTCACCCGCTTGGCATTCTCATGGCCCAGGGGAGGGCCGCATTTCACTGCCACGGCCGTGCCCATTTCATCCCAGCCGCTACGCCAAATCGCGACTTCGTGATCAGAGAAATAATGGCCGGTAGGCAGACTCTCGACCGGTCCCGCTTGCAGGCCGGTATCCGCCCAAAGCAGAGACCACATGCTGTTGCCGCCGGTTACACCGCGCAGGCGCAGGCCGCCTACGAGTTCCTGAGCGGCGCTATCCCGGAAGCGGGCCGCGATCAGTTCAATGAGGTGCAAGGGGCAGCGGTTTCCAGGACTGTCCTGAAAGCCCGGCCTCCCGCCTCGCATGTAGACCGGTTGACGCCATGTAAGCCCGGAAACCTTCCCGTATGGCTCCAGATTGTACCTTTCCCAATCCGGAACGTAAAAATTGTGTGTATCCCCGAAATCGAAGTACTCCCGTCCACCCGGGAGCATCATGTAACGGACATACGCCGGCAGCGTGCGAAGCAGAGGCGCTGACAGGGCATCCATTGTGCCGGTCATTTGGTAACGTGCTTCCGCGTATTCGGCAAGTGCCGGTACAGCGTACGCCCAGTAATCCCAGCCTTCGAAGTACCAGCCGTCCGCTCCGGTTGTCTCCAACGTGCGTCGCAAAAACACTTCCGAGAGTTTCAGCCACTGGTCAGCTTCCGGCTCCTCGCCGTATAGGGCGTAGCTCGCCATCGCCAGCCCCACCATAGGCAGGTAATCATGATTGTGTGCGTATCTCCAGGCGTGTTTGGTGTTAACGTAATAAGCCGCTGTCGACCGCGAGTTGCGGGCCAATTGTTCCCGAATCGCCTTCCGCTCGGAGGCAGTCAGTGCCGGGTACAGCACATCGTAAGCGAACGACAGCGATCTCAGGTTGCTCGACATTGTCAGATCCCGGTTTTGATTGGGATCGTACGGGTTCTTGGCCCAGTCGGGATTCGCCAGCAGTTCCTTCATCCGTTTACGGGCGATGTCAAGATAGACGTCGCGCTGCTCGAGGGCATAAGACAAGGCTGCAGATTCCAGGCTCCTGGCATTTTGCACGGCGATCCAATCCGCTTTCACGGGGCCTTGCGCGCGCTGTTTGATGCTAGGGATGTCGGCCGCCGTGAAGAAAATGCGCGGATGTATGTTAGCCTTGACGGGCAATATCGGAGTCGCCTTTTGAAGTTCGGTGGCCTTGGCCAGCGGCAATTGTTTGATACCAGTGGTGTCCGGCTGCCCCTGTAAGCGGGCTGTGGCTACGTTCACGATCACGGTGAACATGACAGCGAAGCCTGCGTGTCCGAAACTTAGCTTCATCATATGACCTCCTGTCCTCCAGCCAAACCAAGTGTGTTTACCCACAAAGACCTTACTGCTGCCCGTTGCTGATGGCCGCGCCTGCGGGCCCGCAGGCTGAGCGTTCCGGGGACTTTGAGGCGATTTGGCCGTTCCGGCGCCTGCACAGCAGCCGCGGCCAAGGCTTGGAACCCCATCCCGAGGAAAGACCTTCTTCGCATGGGCCTACTTGTTTTTTCTCCAACGTTACCACTGCAAAAGCATTGCACGGGCGGCCCCTGCGACCATGGTGGACCCCATTGTCAACACCGTTTTTCGACTGTAGCGATTGCGCAACTTGGCCGATAGATCCAGCCAGGAAGCTTGAAGGCAGAGGCATATCGGGAAAATCCAGGCTGCGGGGATTTTCGGATTGCCTTCCCGGGATCTGGCCCCCGTGGACTCTGGCAGGCATGGCTACCTGCACCGGCGAAACACCCGGCCCACTCTCTGCGCGCAAATGCACCGAGCCCTCGATTCTGCTGCGCTATTTCTGGTCACTCCAGCAGCCACTTCGGAAAGTCCTTCGTGAGTCCGACGCCTTTCAGGTCGATCTGTCTAATCCCCATTTTGAGGGCCGGCGAATCGGGCTTCAGGCGGAAATCGCCATCCTTTAAATTTACGAACATGGGGTTCGCGTACGCGTCGGTGTGGGCGACGCCTTGCGCCTGAAGAGCCTGCAGGAATTTGGGCGTTGAGGTCTCCTCTACACCGCCGGAGTAATACAGATTGTGTTCGACCTTCGATGTTGTCAACTGTTGCGGCCCGCCAAGGTAAGTGTAGAATACCGCAGCTCCATTCGGGCTGTAGAAGATGTTCCGCTCTATCACGCTTCCGTCGACGACGCAGCAGGCTCCCCTGCTCGCCAGCATCCGGAAATAGCCTTCTGAAAGCACGTCAATGACGTAATTATTGATGACGTTGTTGGCGCCTTTGTGCTCCCAGGCGCCGGCATTGGAACGATAGATGATGTTCTCTTCCCAAGTGGTCCCGCGCTGCCAGTCGTCGGTGCGCAAAACCCCGCTCACCCATTCGCTGGCGAAGATGTCGTGGAGGTAATTATGCCGGATGACGTCGCCTTCGCCCGCGCCGCTGACGTTGATCGCTGCGCCGTCCCCCAGTTGCTGTAACACGCGCTCCACTTCATTGTTCTCGATGAGGTTCTTCCGGGTGTGCAGAAACGGCATGACCTGATCCCATGTCTGAGGCTGCCCGATCTCCTGCCAGCGTACACTCTTGCAGATTTCCCGCCTGTCACAGCGTTGCTGGAAATAGGACATGCGGGGGCCGCTCAGACAGATCGCGTGCCGCGGCATGTGGTGAATGTAATTGTTCGCTATATGGTTCTCCCCGCTCTGCCACAACACCACCCCGAGTGAGTGCCAGTAGAGCAACCCGCAATGGTGGATATGGTTATTGAGAATCTCGTTGTGCTTGTTGACGTCCTTGATGCCGGCCCCGTACCCGAGCAATCCAATGCCGCCCTGGCCCATACAGCGGATCTCGTTGCCCTCAATGCGGTTGTTTTGGGCGTACAGATCCAGCCGGATGGCATTGCCGCCGCTGTCGCGGAACTTGCAGTTCTGCACGGTGCATCGTTCGACGCCGCGCAAACGGAGCAGAGCGTCGGCCTTGTCGATCATCTCCCAGTCGTGCTGCATGCCAATGTCGTTCTCGGTCCACACGTCGCGATCGGCGTGCGCGAACGTCAGCCCTCGAAAGATGAGGTTTCGCACCGGAACATCGGTGGGTCCATCGGCATCGATCTTGCCCTCCACGCGGATCAGCTCGCGCAGGCGCGGCGCCAAGATGCCTTCCGGCTTTTCCGTCCGTGGCCACAGGTAAAGTTTGCGGGTGTGGGTGTTGAGCACCCACGCGCCGGGATGGTCCAGAACGTCCAGAACATTCTCGACCCAAGCCGACGGCGTCGTCATAAGGTATTTGGTTGTGGTCTTACCCAAGGGGTAAGTGGCCGGGAGTTTGGTGCGGGCCAGACGCGCCTTTTCGTCCACCGACTCCAGGGCCAGGATGTTCATAGTCGAACGGGAGGAAGGCAAGGATCGAATGACGATCTCGACATCGTCGAGGTTGCTCCAGTTGCGGATCGCGCCTGCCGGAAAGTGAAGGTCATGCAGGCGGCCGGCCCGATCGTTCCCGTCGGTGCCGGCGGGCGGATCCTCTGGCATAAAGCCGTTGCCTTGCGCCCGAGGCAAGTGTCCCCGCTCGTCGTATAAAGTGTAGAAACGGCCCAGCGATTCCGGAACATCCGCCACCCACACCTTCCCGCGCGCTGGGACCGGCAGATCGATGATCATCGTGTCGAGTTCCTTCCAGCCCTCGATTTTCACGCCGGAACTGATGACGGGCCGCTCCCCCGGGACCGCCTGGTAAGAGATGGAGTATCGGTCCGTGCCGGAATCGTCAGGTCCGAAGATCAAGGTTTCGCGTAGCGTATATGTGCCGCCACGAATCCACACGTTGACGTTTGTTTTGAGCCTATTCGCAATCAGCTTGCGTACTTCGTTTCGGGCGCGCTGAAGAGTGGCGAAGGGCTTGTCCTTCGTGCCGGTATTGTCGTCCCGGCCACTGGGGGCGACGTAGAACTCGGCGGCATTCGCGACGGCGGCGCGCGATCCCTGCAACGCGGCGGCCACACTGAAACTGCTCCTCAGGAACGATCGGCGGTTCATGATATCTCCGTGCGCCTTGTGGGCGCTTTCTTCGTCTTTTACTACTCAGCCTCAAAGTGAGCCGTGTTTCTTCGGGTCTTCTTGTCGTCACAACTCTTGCATTGAGGGCGCACCTCTGGGCATTCCGATCAATCGTCTTGGCCCGAGGATGGACCATCCGTGCCCGGGATCACCCGAGTCAGGTCTTCCCCCAAGATCGATGGACACCAGTTAGCCTCAATATGCTCGATGACCAGTTCAGTGCCGCGCGCATGGCTGACGAACGGTCGCTTGCGCGGGTCGTACATCGCATCAGTCAGGTCCCGCGCGACCACCACGTTGAAGCCGAGCCGCGTCATCTCGCGGGTGCCGAAGGCCCGGTTCAGGATGCAGATGTTGGTGTGTACGCCCATCAGCGCGACGTTGGTAATTCCTTCCTGCTTACAGAAGTTGTAGATTTCCTGCCCGCTGTCGCTGATGCCGTCATAACCGGCGATTTCAATGGCCGGGTGCTCGCGCTCCCAGGGATACAGACCTCTCGTAGTAGGCGGCGCGGGCCCCGTAAATTTCTTGGAGACCGGGTCATCACAGCCGCCGGCTATCGGAAACTTGCGCAACTCGTCCGCGTCGGGCTCGGTGGGCTGAACCCGGAAGGGGGAGGGAGCCCTCGGCGCCTGCTGCATTCTCTGCCGCTCGGGTCTTCCCTCGTAGAATTTCATGGTATCGCTGGGAGCGTGGATGATCATCACACCCAGGCTTCGGGCGGCGTTGACGACTTGGTTCATCCGCGGCGCCATGGCCGCCACACGCTGCGCCGAAAGACCGCAGGTGTGAGTGTCCCACATGTCAATGATAATGACGGCAGTCTGAGCCACCTCCCAGCGCAGCACCTCTTCGGAGGCCTGAATCTTACCGCTGCCGGGCGGCTGCTCCGCGCGCCGGCGCGCCCGCAAGCCGAGCGTCCCGGGGACTTTTGGGCGATTAGGCAATGATTCGCGGTCCGATTGCTGGGCGTCCGCCACGGCCATCCCAAGCGCTCCAGGCAGGATGGCGAGAAAAGATCGTCGGTACATATTCCTCCTCCTATCCCCAAGAGGGGTACTTACCCTACATTTTCAAATTCCACAACCGTACTACAAGGGCTACCTTCGCCGGCAAAACGCCGGTCACCTTTCCCCATTCCCGTCACTGGAGGGCTACTAAAGCTCGTCGCCATTTGCGCCGCAGGCGCGCAGCCCCCACAATGCCCCGGCACGGCGAAGCCGCTGGCCAGGAAACCATCCGTGGCCTATCATGCCTTCGTCCCGCTTGGCAGCCGCCCAGTCTCCTACCATGTCAGCCTCAAGGTGAGTTGGAGAGTGCGCGGTGAGTTTGCGGAGTTCTGAGTGCTCAGAATGCCGTTGCTGCCCGGCGAGTTGAGGCCAGGGTTGTTCAAGACCTGGAAGAAGTCAACATTGAGCCGCAGCTTAACCGCTTCCGTCAAGGAGATGCTCTTGAACGCCGACGCATCCAGGTTGAGCCTCCATGGGCCCGCTTGAGCGTTTTGATTCATCCACGGGTGCAAATTCGTGTTATAGCTGGTGGGCACTACGGTACCGTTCTGCAACTTTATCCACACATTGTTGCTGTCCCAATATGAAGAGATATTGGTAGTAGCCGGCGCATTCGCCGGCAACGTGGTCGTACCGTAGGGAATCAGTGGTATGTTGGAAGGCGTGTAATTCGACGGTATCCCGCAAATCCCGGTGCACTGACCAGCGGCGTTGGTTCTGTTGATCAGCGGCGGCGAAATGTATCCGTTCCAGTAAAGATAACCCGGGATGCACGCGCCGCTGGAGCAGTCCTGGATTGGATATTTCGTCCCGTAGACCTGCACCTGCCCGACAGGCCCCCAGTTGCTGGTTGGGAGAGACCAAAATGTGCTGTAGTAGTAACCCGAACCGGCGATCTGCCAGCCGCCGATCACGGCGTCAAGGAGCCTGTTCGCATTGCGGCCCAAAGGCTTGCCCCGTCCGAACGGCAGGTCTACGACCCAGTTCCAGCGGAGCTGGCTCCGGGGGATCATTGTATCTCGAGTGTAATAAAGGGAACGGTTCAACTGATCGAAATTCTGTGGAACGGCGCCCGGCAGATAACTCGTGACCGGCACTATGGTCGGCCCACCCCCATTAGCAACTAGAGTCGAGTTCGTGAACGCATTGGTGAGCACGTAATAGAACTCGAATCCGTAGCCACCGGAATACCTGCGCTGCGCTTGCAGTTGAAAACTGTTGGCGTTGGAATAACCCGTTTTCATTTGATCGGTGATGTTGCCTAATGTTGTCTGGTCGTAGGGGCGCATTGCCGTCGAAGCATACGTGCCAGTAGGCTTGGGCAAGCCCGTCGTCGTGTACCACACGTAATCGTTCGGGGTGGCGTTGAAATTGTAATCCTGCGGAAGGTGGGTAGCGTGTGTGCCTATGTAGCTGGCCGTGGCCAGGATACCTGAGAATATCTCGCGTCCTGAAGAAATGTTCCACTCCTGGGCCCGGCTAGGCGCCTGGTTAGGATCCATGTAAAAAAGCGACCGCGACCCGGGAGTGATTCGCACAAGGGCCGGATTGTCGAGAATGTGTTGGATGTTGTCGCCGGCCACGTAAGTGGGCACGGAGCGCAGGCTGTAGTTCGGAAGGCCGTCCAGTCCTGGTATGACTCCAGCGAATGCCTGGTTGTCTAGCGAGTACGAAATACCATAAGCATACGGCGCACTGCCACCCACGTAGCTTGCGCTGTCCCAAGCGCGCAGGGCCACCTGCGAGTTGTAGATGCCGTAGCCCCCCCGCAACACCACCGGTCTTTGGGTTTGGCCGATCCGGTACGCGAATCCAATGCGCGGCTGGAAGTTCCAGTTGGTGCGATTCACCAAGGACGCCGGGATGCCGGCTTGGGACGGCGTCTCAAATTTCATGCCAATGGCCTGGTAGGCGGCGATAGCGGCGGGACTGAGGACGTTGTGTTGGTACATAACCTGGAGTGGCTGGCCCAACACTATCGCGTCCGTCTTCTTATCGAAAGAAACCGCAAGGTTATCCACCGTAGTCATCCCAGGCAAATTCTGGTAGCGGAGTCCCAAGTTCAGAGTGAATCTGGAAGTCACCTTCCAGTTATCCTGAACATAAGCGGAGTACTCAGGATCGCGGAGGAAAAACCCAGGCTGCACCGCACCGACGTTATAGCTGCTGGCTGCGCCAAGAAACAGGCTCGCCACGCCATATCCGGTTTGTGGAAGGGCGGAGTACGCAGATCCGCTGCTCGGATCGAAAAGCCCCGTGGCGTTATTATTGACGCTGACGTTATCGGTGCTCTGGTCGGTCACGCTATGGAGGTATTCCTGGTGGTATCTTGCGCCGAACTGGATCTCATGCCGGCCATGGACGCGCGTGAAATTCTCGTCAATCACGAGAATATCCGTGAAGTTCAGGCGCGCTGGCTGCGGCGCATATTCCATACCGAAATTCCCGCCACTGGCGGCAAATGGCGCCAAGGGGTTGTTTAGAGGATTTGGCATGCCCAGATAATTGGCCAGATTCGGGATACCCGGAACTTGAGTGGCGCCCGTGAACTTGTGCTCGCGAGAGAAAGTGACCAGGGTCTCGCTCAGGAAGGCGGGCGAAAATGTGTGGATCCAGTTTCCGGCGAAGTTTTGGTCAAAGTACAAGTTGTAGACCATGCTCGTGGTGTTATCCGTCGTTGGCACGGCTCTTGGGTAGTTTTGATCGTCCCGGGCGATTGTGACTCTGCCGAACACCTGGTCGCGATCGCCCAGACGGTGGTCGATGCGGCTCGTGCTCATGTAGTCCTGAGTGTAGGTCACTCCGAGGCCGAAGTAGTTGCTTGCCAGCAAGGGGTTGGCGGCATTGGTTGGCGCCGGCGTGTGGTCGAACAGGTACTTGCCTATGGGGCTTTCGCGGCTCACCGGGATTTGGTTGTTGGGAAACGGCGTGCGCGACCAGGTTGGTCCCGGGCCGGTAGTCCAGGGGTCGTAAAGGACCTGCGTCCGGCCGAGGCTGTCGACCAACCCGCTGAAGTCACCCTGCCGCATGGGCATGGTAATCAAATTCGTGCTCAGGGTCGAGGCACTGGCACTGCGAAGAAGCTCATACGAGGTGAAGAAGAACGTGCGGTTCTTTCCGTTATAGATCTTCGGAAAGTACACTGGACCACCCACCGATCCGCCGAATTCGTTGCGGACATAGTGGGGGGCCTTGGTGTAGTAATCCTGGCGGCGGCGGGCGACGCCTATCGCACTATTCCGGGCGGTCTCGAAGAGACTTCCGTGAACCTTGTTGCTCCCACTCCGCGTCGAGAGGATTATCGAGGCGGGGCGGTTGTATTTGGCCGAGGAAAGGTTAGTCTCCACTCGCGCCTCTTGGACGCCGTCCACACCGGGGAGCCGTCCGGCAAAATCGCCCGTGTCACGGTTCTTTATCACCGCGCCATCCTGGTACAGCTCTACCGAATCGCGCAGCCCGTTGACGATTGGGTTGATGCCGCCGCCGTCTTGGCCTGCACCCAAACCAGGTGTGCTCATCAACACCAGCGTCGCGATGCTGCGCCCGTTCATCGGCAACTGCTCGATGCGGGCGTGCTCGAGATTTGTGGAAATGATCGCATCCGATGTGGAAACCAGAGGAGCGGCCTCGCCGGTTACAGTAACCTGTTCGGACACTGCCCCCACTTTGAGGACGGGGCTGATTTCCGCTCTCTGCCCAACCTGTAACAGGAATTCGCCCTCCCATGTCTGCATGCCTAGCGCTCTCACGGTGATCTTGTAGGAACCAAACTGGGCCGGCGGGAACTCGAAGAACCCGACTTCGTTGCTGGTAGTCGAGGACTTTACCCCGGTCGCGGTGTTAACGACGATCACTTCCGCTCCCGCAATGACGGCCGAGCTTGCATCCTTGACAACGCCTTGAATCGTACCCCTTCCGGTCTGAGCCGACAGAATCAGAGCAGACATGACGGTCAGTAGTGCGAACCGAAATACTTGCCGTGAAAACATAGCTTTTCTCCTATGCTGTCTTTGCAACTCGACACTGGCTTTCATCTTTGGCAGGACGAAGAAACTGGCGCTCGCTCGTTCCCGGCGAGCCACCAGCCGCGCTCGGCGCAACCGCCAAGCCGTCGTATGAAGGAAGCGCCAGCGATTGAATGATTCGCGTGGCTGCGTACGGGTGTAATCCCATGCGATCCACCATACTCCTGGATGCGCTGTCGCCATCGGCGAAGCGCCTACACACTACTCAATATCGCCCACAGCTTGGCCTTCTCCTCGGCCAAGAGCCAAGGCGGAGCAATACTATTATTCTGATATTACAGTGAATAATAGCCTAATCAAGGAACGCTGTCAATAGCCAGTTCAACTTTTCAAGATCGCAATACCCTTTATCGGTGAATCTGGGAAACCCGCAAGTTACGGCTGCCGCCACACGTATCGGTCACAGTCCTTTCTGTCGGGCCGTGGTCGGTTCGACCAACGCATTCCAGCTAAGCCGATACGTACACGCTACGCGACTAAGCGCGGGGCTACTTCTACCAAAGCGCGTTTCGGGACAACTTCCGGATGGCAGACGTCACCGGCCAATCTCTGCCCGTGTTTCATAGGCTGCCGAGTTTACCCGCCCCCGCGATGATCTTGGTGAGCCTGAGCCTGTTGGAAAGCCGGTAGAGGCAACTGCGTGAAGCACCGTTTGGCAGAGCGCGGCGGAACATCTCCAGTACGTCTTGAGCAGTGAGCAAGGAATCGATCAGACCGTCGATGCCAGATTGAAGAGGGGCGAGTGACGTCTACGGTTGCGGAACAAGATGACGAGGTTGTGAACGAGCCAGTAGGTATTCCCGCTGGAGATCAGACATGACCGCGCTCTATGTGGACATTACCTTGTCGGACCTTCAGCGTGAGTTCCGTCAAGCCCGCTCCCAACCTCGTCATCGCCAGCTTCGGCGTGGGCACTTCCATGTACTCCAATAAATCCCGGACTCCTCAGCACCACCGCCTTCATGCATTGCCCCCGAGAACCAGAATTCACAATTGATGATATCCGACGTCAACCTACTTCGCACGGTCGAGAGCTCGCTTCACGGACGGGGTCGGGTTGGCGATTTCGGCAGCGGAACGGACGGCGATAGTGGCGAGCGTCTCGTGCTCCTCGTGGATTCGGGCGCGCAACTCCTCTTTGGCCGTCTTTCCGCCGAGTCCGGAGTAGCCAAAGGAACGAGTCAGCTTTCCGAACAGAAGATTGTTCAGCGGGCACCCGCCGGTGCGTTCCAAGCCTTGGATATTGTCCTGGCCGCTCTTGAAAAGGTGAAATTGAAGCGAAGGACCTCCCCTGGCAGTTGATTTCATTCAGGCCTTCGGCCCCGACCGCCAGACCATCTCCGATCTCGCCCACTTCGTGGAGCAGACGGTTCATGCCCTCCGTCAAGGTCATGCTTTCCACCAGGGCGTTGTGGACACCTATTGACAACGTTCGTCAATTCGGCTAGACTCATCTGAAATATCAGAACATCTGAATCGTAATAGCCTTGGCTCTCTGCCGAGCGATTGGACATTGCGATGGTAGCCATGGAAAGAAAAGTCTCTCGCCGTACTCTTCTGGCTGGCGGAGGCGTGATGCTCAGCCGGGCGCTGCCGCTTCACGCCGCTGACGATAAACCCGCGCACAAGTTGAAAGTGGCAATCTTCTCCAAGCACCTGCAGTTTCTCGCCGGAGAAGAACTAGCCAAAGCCGCCGCCGACATTGGATTCGACGGCATCGACATCACGGTGCGTAGAGGCGGGCACGTGGATCCGGGGCGCGTGGCGCAGGACCTGCCCCCGCTGGTCGGCATCATCCGGCAACACGGGATCGAAGTGCCGATGATCACCGCGGACATTGTGGATACCCAGACGCCGTTTACGGAAGACATTCTCAAGACCATGGCGGGGCTAGGGATTCGCAACTACCGCTGGGGCGGCTTGCGGTACGTGGCAGGCCAGCCGTATGCGGCGCAACTCGATCAGATGAAGCCGCGCGTCGGAAAACTGGCGGCGCTGAATTCGCGCTACCAGGCCTGCGCCATGTATCACACGCATTCGGGCACAGGGGTGGTGGGCGCGTCGATTTGGGATCTCTACGTCCTGCTGAGGGACTTCGATCCCAACGCGGTCGGGGTGAATTACGACGTGGGTCACGCCGTGATCGAGGGAGGCCTCGGAGGTTGGATCAACAGCTTTCGGATTACGGGGACGCACTTGCACGGCATCGCCGTCAAAGACTTCGTCTGGGCCAAAGACGCCAGCGGCAACTGGCGGCCGGAATGGAAGCCACTGGGGGAAGGCATGGTTCATTTTCCGCAGTTCTTCGGCATGGCCGCCGATTCCGGCTTCTCGGGCCCGCTGCAACTCCACTTCGAATATCCCCTCGGCGGCGCAAACGATGGCAGGGCGACGCTCAGCATCAGCCGGGAAGAAGCCTTCGGCGCTATGAAGCGGGATTTGGGGAAGCTGCGCGGGTATCTGGCGCAGGCCCACTTATAAAGTCGTCAAAACGGTGGGTGTGGGAGCCTACTATGCCAAGTTTTGGAGGTCTTGATATGCGGCATTACAGAAAGGAAAGTCCTATTCTGACGTTGACCCGGGTTTTTGCGGCCCTCCTCTGTTTCGTTTCACTGCCGGCATTCGCCCAGACCATCAGTGGAGTGGTCAGCGGAATTGTCGTAGACGCCACCGGAGCGCCCATCCCCGGCGCATCGGTGACGCTGGTGAACTCCGGCACGGGGTCCCGGCGACCGGCTACCACCGAGGCAAACGGAGGATTCGTATTTCCGTCCATCGAACCCGGGATATACTCCGTGATTGTGGATGCGCTCGGGTTCAAGCGATTCGAGAAGACCCAACTTCAGGTGACGGCGGCGGAGCGCGTGTCCGCCGGCACGATCCAACTCCAGGTCGGCGCCCACACGGAATCCGTCACCGTGTCCGGAGAGGCGACTCCGGTGGAGACCACCAGCAACGAACGCTCCGCAATGCTCAACGACCAGCAAATGAACATGCTGATGGCCCGCGGCCGGGATTACACGTCGCTCCTCAAGACGCTCCCCGGAGTGGTTATCAGCGGCGATCCGACCGCCCTGGCGCAACAGAACGGGCCTGACGCTACCAACGGCGTCCGCGGATGGCTCGTCACCATGACCGTCGATGGCATGGTGGGCAACGATCCATCGAGCACCAACGCTTCCTTCACGCCCGTCAGTATGGATGCCGTGAGTGAAGTGAAAGTGCTGCTCACGAACTACCAGGCGGAATACGGACGCTCCGCCGGCGCGATCATTAACGCCGTCAGCAAGTCCGGGACGTCCGCATTTCACGGGACCCTCTACGACTACCTGCGCAACGAGGATCTGAACGCGAACGAGTTCTTCGCCAACCGGAATGGCGTAAAGCGGCCTCTCTATCGCTACAACGTTGGCGGTTACACGTTCGGCGGCCCCTTCGAGATTCCGGGCAAGTTCACTCGATGGAAAAACAAGCTCTTCTTCTTCTTCGGACAGGAGTTCAGCAATCTCACCCAGCCCGGGTCCCTTCAGCAGGTGACGACGCCCTCGGTTCTGGAGCGCCAAGGCGACTTCTCGCAAACGGTGGACGTGAGCGGCAAGCTGATTCCCATTACAGATCCGCTGAGCCATGCGCCCTTCCCGGGAAACGTCGTTCCGCAGAGCCGGATCGACTTCAACGGACAGAAGTTATTGCAAGTCTTTCCCTTGCCGAACATCACGAACCGGGCGATTACCAGGGGAAACTACAACTATAACTTTCTGGAGAGCCTTCCTGGAACACGGCGGTTCGATACGTACCGGGGCGACTACAACCCCACGGACAAACTCCGCCTGTACTATCGGGAAAGCATCTTCCGCCGGCACGACACGGGCTATGCCACCGCAGCCTCCGGGCCTGCATGGGGCCTGGTGAAAGACTTCGACAAGTACGACACCGAGACGGGCCTGCTGCACAGCACGTACACCGCAACATCGACGCTGGTGAACGAAGCAAGTTTCGGCTATTACCATTTTCAGGAGCCGGCCGGGCCCCTTAGCACAGCCGCCGCCAGCGTCATTAACCGCCAGCAACTCGGGATGACGCTGGGACAGTACTATCCGCAGTTCAATCAGTACGACATTGTTCCGTCGATGAGCTTCGGCAGCGGCACGATCACGAACCCGGCCAACATCAGCTTCGATATCCGCTGGCCAAAGCTGGGCATGACCACGGTCTTCAACGGGAACGAGAACCTCACCAAAATTCGGGGCAGCCACCAGATCAAGGCAGGGTTCTTCGGGGAGCGGGACCGAATGTTCAAGGGTTTCCGCGGCACCAACCAGGGAAGCTTCGATTTCAGCCGGAACGTCAACGATCCCAATGACACTAACTATGCCTATTCCAACACGATTTTGGGATACTTCAACAGCTACACGGAATCAAGCAGCCGGCCGGAGTCGGACATGCGCTCCACGCTGCTCGAGTCGTACATCCAGGATAGCTGGCGCGCGACGAGCAGATTTACGCTGGAGTACGGTCTGCGCTTCGGCGTCTATACTCCGCTGTGGGCGCCGAATCTGCAGGCGTCCTCCTTCGAACCGGGTAGTTTCGATCCTTCAAAAGCGCCCGTCCTGTTTCAACCCGCTCTGAATCCGCAAGGGGTGCGGTCGGCTCTGAACCCATTGACGGGCCAGTACGGACCGGCGGTGGAGATCGGCGCCATCGTTCCCAATTCCGGAAGCCTGAGCAACGGGATGGTCATTTATGGCTCCTCGGGGGTCCCCAAAGGCTTCGTGAACAATCTCAGCCCCACGGTCGCTCCGCGGTTCGGCTTCGCGTGGGACGTTTTCGGCGATGGCAAGACCGCGATCCGCGGCGGGTTCGGCATCTTCTATAGTCCGATCATCCCCGGCACGGACATTGGGTCTTCCGGGACGTATGCCTTCCAGTCTAATCCGCCTTTCCAGTACAACCCGATCCAGTATTACGGATCGCTGAGCACGTTTCTGAGCAACCAGGGCGTGATTTTCCCGAGCACTACGGTGTGCGGTGTCATTCCGACGAAAGTCAACCAGACGACTTACAACTTCAGCTTGGGCATTCAGCGCGACATCGGTTTCAACACCGTTTTGGACGTGGCCTATGTCGGCGCCCTAGGCAGACACCTGCTCCAGTCGGTCAACCTGGATACCATTCCTTACGGGGCACAGTTCAAGAACATCGACCCGACGACAGGGACGGCACTGGCGGACAATTTCGACAAGCCGTATATCGGCTATTCCACCATCAACGAATACGAGGCGAACGGTAATTCGAGTTATCACTCGCTTCAAGTGCAGGCTAACCGGCGCTTCTCAAAAGGACTCCAGTTCGGCGCGGTGTGGACATGGTCGAAGTTCATGGACGAAACGGATAACGATCAGCAGACCATTTCGCTGTACGTGAACCCAGCCGTGTGGAATTACGGCAAGTCCCTCGGCTTTGACCACACCCACACTGTGACCATCAACTTTTTGTACGACCTTCCCAGGGCCAGCAGGTTGTGGAACGCCGCCGTCGTTCGTTGGGCGTTTGACAGCTGGGAAGTCTCGGGCGTTACGACATTCAGGTCCGGCTCGCCGCTGGGCATCAGCTACAGTCTGATCAACGGAGCGAACGTGACGGGCGGCGGCGATGGCTCGCGCGTGGTGGTCCTGGCCAACCCGGTGTTGCCCGCAGGCCAGCAGACGATTTACCAGTACTTCAATACCGGCGCCTTCGGGGCTCCCGTGGTGGGCACGATCGGCAACGCGCCTAAGAACGTGTTCGTCGGGCCGGGCGTCAACAACTGGGACCTTTCGATTTTCAAGAACTTCCAGATCAAGGACAGAGCCAAGTTCCAGTTTCGTTGGGAGTTCTACAACGCCTTTAATCACCCCAGTTTCAGCGGCGTGAACACGAGCGCCAGCTTCTCAGCTCCAGGGTCGACAGCCCAGCTCAACGGACAGTTCGGCCAAATTACTTCGACCAATGGCCTGCCTCGCGTGATGCAGGGCTCATTGCGCTTCACGTTTTAGATGGAAGGAGGACGATATGGACGCAGTCAGCAGACGAAAGTTCGTAGCGTTGGCCGGCGCCCCGGCGATGTTTGCAGTGCAGTCGGGCCGTGCGCAGTCGCCTAACAACAAAGTCGTTCTGGCGCTGATCGGCGCGGGCGGCCGTGGATCGACCCTGGGTGGTAATCTCGCCAAAGTCGAGAATACGGAATTCAAGTACATCTGCGATGTGAACGACCAGCGCGGCCTGGAAGTCACTAAGACCATAGAAGCGATCCGCGGCGTCCGGCCCCAGCGGGTCATCGACATGCGCCGGGTCTTCGACGACAAGGACGTGGACGGGGTTGTAGTGGCCACGCCCGAGCACTGGCACGCGCTGGCTACCGTGTGGGCGTGCCAGGCGAACAAGGACGTCTACGTGGAGAAGTCGCCGTCGCTGACCGTCTGGGAAGGCCGAAAGATGATCGAGGCCGCGCGGAAATACAGGCGCATCGTGCAGGTGGGTTTCGAGAACCGCAGCGGCCCGTACTCCGCCACCGCCCGCGATTACATCAAGGCAGGCAAACTCGGGAAGATCCGGCTGGTGAAGGTGTACAACCTGCTTCCGGGCGGCGGCCCATGGAAGGAGGATCCGCCATCGGCCGTGCCGCCGGGCGTCGACTGGGACCTCTTCCAGGGCCCTGCGCCGGAGCGGCCGTTTACCATGACGCGGCTAAGGCGGTCCTGGGGAACTTATTGGGACTACAGCGGCGGCGAGCTCTCGGACGATGCGAGCCACCAGCTCGACCTGGCGCGCATGGCGCTTGGCGACCCGCCGCATCCGAAGGCGGTCTACTGCACGGGCGGGCGCTTCGCCTACGACGACAAGCGTGAGACCCCCGATCTGCAGGCGGTCACTTACGACTATGGTGACTTCGTCATGACCTGTGAGTGCGGAACGAACCATCCGTACATGGCGAAGTTCTCCCAGGAAGTGCGAACGGGAACCAAATGGCCGTATTGGCCGCAGAGTTCCTGCCGCATCGAGATCTTCGGTTCCCAGCGGCTGATGTTTCTCGGCCGGCACGGGTGCGGCTGGCAGGTGTTTGAAAGAGACGGCAAGGTGGTGGACCAGGACAAGGGCTACTTCCCGGATAAGTGGCACCAGCCGAACTTCGTAGAGTGCATCCGCTCCCGCAAGGCGCCGAACGCCGACATCGGCATCTGCCACTCGAGCGCGTGCCTGGTGCACTTAGGCAACGTTGCCTACCGGGTAGGGAAACACCACTTGCCGTTCGATGGCGGGAAGGAGCAGTTCCTCGACGCCGCGGCCAACGCCTATCTGAAGCCGGCTTATCGCAAGCAGTACCGCATCCCGGATGTGGTCTAGCGGTGGAGTCGAGATGAGTTTCGTCCCGAGCCTGACTGACATGAGGTATTACTGATGAATCGACGTTCCCTTCTTTTGACAGGCGCCGGCACCATTCTGTCGCACGCCGCCGCCTCCGATACCATTACCCTGGGTGTGATCGGCGTCGGCGGCCGCGGCACATTGGTTATGACGACCTTCCAGAAGAGCCCGAATGTGCGCGTCGGCGCCATTTGCGACGTGTATGAGCCCAACCTGGAGCGCGGCCTCTCCACCGCCGCGAAAGCGCAAACGAGCGCCCCGAAGGCCTATCGCAATTACAAGCAACTCCTCGAGGACAAGAGCATCGACGCGGTGCTGATCGCCACGCCGGAGCACTGGCATGCCCAGATGG